>Ga0207648_10002732_pt1 | contig 18745 bp, 18 predicted proteins | sample KBSMisM32_FD_184310 | JGI IMG/M metagenome (GOLD analysis project Ga0207648, IMG submission 184310) | Miscanthus rhizosphere microbial communities from Kellogg Biological Station, Michigan, USA - KBS Miscanthus M3-2 (SPAdes) (version 2) | ecosystem: Host-associated > Plants > Roots >...
CCGCTGACGCTCCTCGCCGGCGACCGGAGGCAACGGCCGGCTCTTCACTGCGGCTGCCCGTTCACGGAATCGGCCGAGCATCGCCTCGACATCCAATCCTTCAGCCACGTGACGACAGGGTAGTCCGGCCCTCCCCCGCTGGTCCGGTCATGTGACGGATGACTAGCGCGATGGTTCGGTCGGCACCGGCGCGAGAGCTTCGACGGGTTCCTTCGGGCGCTCGGCGGCGAATGTCGTGGCGTCGACCTCGGCCGGCGCGGGAGCCTCGGCCACCGGTTCTGCCTCCGCAGCGGCTACAGGTTCGACGTCCGCTTCGGCCACCGGCTCGGCACTCGCGTCGACGAGCGCGACGTCGCCGGAGGCACTCACCTCGAACAGATGCGGAGCCTCCTCGACGGGCTCGGCGACGACGCCCGGTTCACGGAGGTCGTCGAATGCCTGCGGCACGCTGCGGACGAGCGCCTGCAGATCCACAGCGTCCGGACGCATGACCTCGGCCTCGGGAACGGGCTCGCCGTTGATGCGGACGCTGTTCAGGAGGCGGCGCCGTTCGCCTTCGGGCGCCTTCTCCCAGCCGTGGCTGCCCATCACCTCGAGAGGTGCCAGGGCGGGATGCTCCTGTCGACCACGGTGCCACCACACGATCGTGCCGACCAGCAAGGCAACGCCGACGAGAACCAGCCCGGCGGCGGCCATGTAGATCAGCCGCTCGTTGGTCGGGTCGGAGAAGGTGGCGGAAACGATGCCGTGTAGGGCGCGACCGGGGGACTTCGCGTGCACCGGAGCATTCTCGCACGTCGGCGCTCGCCGCACACCCGCAGGTTCGCGGAGAGCGCTCTCATCGGCAAAGCTGCGGGCGTGGATGTGGTGTGGTTGATCCTCGGGGTCGGGTTGTGCGTGGGTCTGATCTACCTCGGCTACCAGCTCGAGCCGCACCGCGTCACGAAGGACGGCAAGCGCTTCCTGTGCACGGGGCAACGACTGTCGGCGAACGGCGAGACCGACGGCCGCAAGCGCGAGGTGTGGATCAGCGTGCTGGACGGTGGCCAGCTACAAGTCGATGTGAAGCGTCGCTTGCGCCGCGACCTGTCGCACTGGACGTTGGAGGGCAAGGCACCGAGCCCACCGTCGGGCAAGGCTGTCTACGTACTGCGAACCGTGAACGCGCAAGGCACGCTCGACCGCATGAGCATCAAACTCCCGGCGAAGAGCCGCGCCGTGCCCGTCCTCGACGAAGTGATCGCCAACAAAGCTCGTTGAGCCGCTAGCCCTTGGCGACAGCGTCGACGAACTCGCCGAGCGGCACCGCCAACTGGTCGAGGTTGATCAGGAACGCGTCGTGTCCGTGCGGTGAGTCGATCTCGACGTACTCGCACGGCGTTCCGTGCGACAGCAACAGGTCGCGGATCTGTCGCTGCTGATACGACGGATAGAGGATGTCGCTGGAGATGCCGACCGTCAGCGTCGGCACCTTGATGCGCGCCATTGCCGCTTCGAGACCTCCGCGACCGCGCGCGACGTCGTGCAGATCCATTGCCTTGCCGATGATGAGGTAGCTGTTCGCGTCGAAGCGGCGTACGAGCTTCTCGCCGTGATGATCGAGGTACCGCTCGACCTCGAACCGCTGCCACAGATCGAGGCTGTCGCGCAACGTCGCGCCGTCGGCCAGCTCGCGGCCGAACCGATCCGTGAACACGTTGTCGCTGCGGAACGTGACCTGCGCGACCATCCGCGCCACGGACAGACCCTCCCACGGCCCGTCGTTCTCGTCGGCGTCGTAGTAGTCGCCACCACGCCAGTTCGGGTCGATACGGATGGCGCGGCGGCCGATGGCGCCCCAGGCGATCTGTTGTGCGGTGGCCTGCGCGCACGTCGCGATCGGCACGATCGAACGGACCCGGTCGGGGAACGTGATGGCCCACTCGAGGACCTGCATCCCACCCATCGACCCACCGACGACGGAGTGCCACGCCGGGATCGACAGATGATCGGCCAGCCGCACCTGGGCGCGCACCATGTCGCGAATCGTGACGACGGGGAAACGACTGCCGTACGGCTTTCCGTCGATCGGATGCGGCGACGCTGGGCCCGTTGAACCCTGACAGCCACCGAGCACGTTGGCGCAGACGACGAACCAGCGATCGGTGTCGATCGCCAGGCCCGGACCGACCGCGCCCTCCCACCAACCCTCGCTGGGATGGCCGTGCCCCATCGGCCCGACCGCGTGGCTGTCGCCGGTCCACGCATGGCACAGCAGGATCGCATTGCTGTGGCTGTCGTCGAGCGTTCCCCACGTCTCGTAGGCGACGGTGACGTCGTCGAGAGTGACACCGCCGTCGAGCGCCATGGGTCGGTTGAAGCGAAGGAAGTGACGATGGCCGACCGGATCGCCTTCACGCCAAGCGCCACTCGCCGGCATCGGTTGGCCCGCCATCTCATCCTCCTCGCTGTCATCTCGGTCGTGGTGGACGCCGCACGAGGGAAGCTGAGTTGCCCTGCGAAACAGGGCCACATCCCCGCCGAAGCGAGATGGCACCGTGGGGCTTCCTCCCCGGTTGCCGGATCGACACCCCGGAGGATGGCGATCACTCGTGATGCGAACCGTCGATACTGTATCGACGGCACGCACGATGCACATGACATATTCCGACAGCGGTTGATCGGCTGTTCAGACTGACTGAGTCGCGGATCAGAATGGCTGACTCATCAGCGAGTAGACGATGGTCGCAACAGCCGCAATGCTGTGCCCGATGGGTGTCTGTTTCCTCACTCCGAAGGCTCGGCCGATGGCAACGCCTGCCACCGGGTTCGGCAGCGTCGCCAACGAGCCGATCGCGGCCGGCGAGGTCGTTGCTGCGTTCGGCGGCCGATGCGTGACGCGCGACGAGTTCGATCTGCTGCCCGTCAGCCAACAGGTCCGCAGTCTGCAGATCGACGAGCAACTCTTCCTGGCCGGTGCACCGGAACCCGAGCCTGCAGATTTCATCAATCACTCCTGCGAACCCAACTGTGCGCTCAGCGGCAGCGTCATCTTGATCGCTGCCCGCGACATCGAAGCGGGCGAGGAGCTGAGCTACGACTACGCCACCTCCGACGGCTGCGACTACGACGAGTTCGAATGCGTGTGCGGCAGCGAGTCGTGTCGGGGCAAGATCACCGGCCATGACTGGATGCTGCCGGAGCTGCAGTTGCGATACCGCGGCTCGTTCAGCCCGTATCTCGCCAGGCGCATCGCCGCACTGGTCAACGTCGGCGCCGAGCGGAGAGCCTTCTCCCTCTGACGTGATCTTGTCGCCCTCCGGGGCGACGGGGCTACCCTCGGGCCATGCGAGTGCTCATCGTCGGCGCGGGCGGAGTCGGGTCCGCACTCGCCACGATCTGCGCTCGCCGTGACGCCTTCGAGCAGATCATCGTCGCCGACGTCGAGCCGGCTCGTTCGGCGCGCGCCGCGGCGACTGCGCACAGCGACAGGGTCGTCAGCACGCGTGTCGATGCCTCGCAGCGGGCCGACGTCGTCGAGCTCGCGGCGACGAGCGGCGCCGATGTCATCGTCAACGCGTGCGATCCGCGATTCAACCCCCCGATCTTCGATGCCGCCTTCGAGGCCGGCTGCCACTACCTCGACATGGCGATGCATCTGTCGGTGCCGCACCCGACCGATCCCTACCACCAGATCGGCGTCAGCCTCGGGGCCGCCCAGTTCGAAGCGAGTGACGCGTGGCGGCAACGCGGTTTGCTCGCGCTCGTCGGGATGGGCGTCGAGCCAGGTTTCTCCGACGTCGTCGCCCGCTATGCCGCGGATCACCTCTTCTCGACGGTCGACGAGATCGGCGTGCGCGACGGCAGCGATCTCGTCATCGAGGGGTTCGCGTTCGCCCCGACCTTCAGCATCTGGACGACGATCGAGGAGTGCCTGAACCCACCGATCGTCTACGAGCGCGATCGTGGCTGGTTCACCACCGCCCCGTTCTCCGAGCCCGAACTGTTCACGTTCCCGGAGGGCATCGGCCGGTTGAAGTGCGTCAACGTCGAGCACGAGGAAGTGCTGCTGATGCCGCGCTGGATCGACGTCGGACGTGTGACGTTCAAGTACGGCCTCGGCGACGAGTTCCTCGACATCCTGGCGACGTTGCACACGTTGGGCCTCGACTCGACGCGTCCCGTGACTGTTCGCGGAGTCGAGGTGTCGCCTCGCGATGTCGTCGCCGCGGTGTTGCCGAACCCGGCCGAGCTCGGCCATCGCATGACCGGTCGCACGTGCGCCGGCGCGCTGGTGAGCGGCACGGGCGTGGATGGCAAGCCCCGTCGCACGTACCTGTACCAGATCGTCGACAACGAGTGGACGATGCACGAGTTCGGTCATCAGGCCGTCGTGTGGCAGACCGCCGTCCATCCCGCGGTCGCGCTCGAGATGATGGCGACGGGCGAATGGAAAGGTGAAGGCGTGAAGGGTCCCGAGGCGTTTCCGGCCGATCCCTTCCTCGCGTTGCTGGCCGAGCACGGTGCGCCGTGGAGCGTGGAGGAACGCTGACCAGGCGGCTGCGGAAAGCGGATGTCGAACGACTGCTGTCCGACTACGACGCCGATCCGATCGGGGCCTTGACGACCGCGCTCCGCACGACGCTGGCGATGCCGGCGGCGTCGTGGGAGGTGTTGCTCGAGTCGGCGCCGATCGATCCCGAACGCCGGCAACGACTGTCAAGCGGCGATGTGGTGGCGCTCGATCAACTCGCCGCCGAGCTCAACGAGCGTCGCTGCCTCGACGACTCTCGATAGAGCACGCCGGCGTTCCGCCCGGTAGGCGTGACCGGTTGCGGGCCACCCACCGGTACACCGCGCCGCTGAGTTGGCGGAGACCCGGTAGCCGCATCGCTCGACCGATCACCGCCCAGCCCTGGCCGGCATCGATCAACGTCTGGGCGACGGCGAGATGCGCGCTGAGCACCCTGTGATCGATGCCGACCCATTGCACCGCCTGCTCACACTGCTCGGCGGTCACGCCGAGTGCCGGTAGATCGGCGAACTGGTACGGCACCATCGTGTCGAGGTGACGGATGTGGCGCCGGGCCCAGTTCGCACACGACGTACAGAACGAGCAGTCGCCGTCGAACAACAGCACCGGCAGTGCCACGCTCACTCGGTCAGCGTACCGATCACCGGTTGGGCCAGGACCATGCGTCGATCGAAGCCCGCCTCGGTCGGCAAGAAGCCGTTGCGATCGGGCCACAACAACTGCACGAGTTCGAAGTCGCCGCCCCGGTACCACGCCTGCGCGGTGGCGAACAGCGGCGCCCACTGCGACACGTCGACCGGTGCGAAGACGCAACGCAACTCGTTGTCGAACAGGCCGGTCAGCTCGACGCCGAGCGGGATCTCGGTGCCACCGCGCAACAGATCGGCGAGAAGGTCGAACAGCCCTCGAGCGGCGGAGGGCGTGAGCCCGAACAGCACGACCTCGGGGAAGCCGAACGCGGCCGGAAATCCGATCGTGTAGATGTACCCGGCGACGGGTGGATCGAGGTCGGGCTGCGCGGCGACGGGCTCGATCGCCCACCCGTGCTCCTCGATCATCCACTCGATCTTCTCGGCGTGCGGGATGTGGAAGTCCGGCAGGTCGGTCACAGCAACGACTCGCTGTCGAGATCGATCACGTGTTGGGCGTGGCGCGTGGCCATCGCCGCGAACATCGCCTCGCTGCGCTCGTTGGAACCGACGAGTTGCGAGGCGATCACGGCCATGATCACGCCGGCGTAGGCGTCGCGTCGGTACTGCCGCCACAAGTCGTCGGCATCGACGGCGACGCCGTAGTCGGCAAGAGCTGCGCCGTATTGGTCGACCAGATCACGTTCGATACGACGGCGTTCCTCGGGCACCGGGCCGGCACCGAGGAAGTAGCTGACGTCGGTGATGCCCAAGCCGTGGCCCGGGGTCTGCCAGTCGACCGCGGCAATCGGCGGACCGCCCTCGGGCCCGCCGAACATCAAGTTGTCGAGCCGGTAGTCGCCGTGCGTCACCGTGTTCGGCGGGTCGCGGTGATTGGCCCAGTCGACGATCGACTGCCCGAACCGCTCGATCACCGCCGCCGCTTCCGAGGACAGGTACTTGGTGTAGGTGTTGAAGAAGCCCGGCAGGAACATCCCCCACAACGCGCCGAGTTGCTGCGCGTCGCTTTCACCGCGGCGACTCAGCCACTCGATGTCACCGAGCGTCGGATCGCCCCATCGCGGCCCGTGCAGCTTGGCCAACTCGAGCACGGCGACGCGCGCCTGATCGGCGTCGCAACCGGTCAACTGGTTGCCCTGCCGGGCGGGGGCCAAGTCCTCCATCAACAGGACGAAGTCACCCGTCGTCTGCTCCCACTCGGCGTGATAGCAGCGGGCGACTCGGATGTCGACGGTCGGGGCTACCTCGAGGTAGAAGCTCACCTCCCGCTCGTAGTTGCGTAGAGCGATGCCGGTCGCCCGGCTCGTGGGGTCGGGCGAAGGCAGCTTGGCGATCAACGAGCTCGGCACCGAGCCGTCCGACTCCAGCTCCAGGCGGATGTTCATTCCGACCAGCCCGTCGCCGATCCGGCTCGTGCCGACGACGTGGACGTCCGTGTGCAGCGCGGAGCTCAACCACGAGTCGGTGAGCGCCTCCGGTGTCATCGAGTGCGAAGGTAGCCTGCACAGCCGATGGCCACCGATCTCGCCGACTCTCCGAGCGGCACGAGATCGAGCTACCGGTTCCTCCTCTCACCGAAGTGGATCGCCTTTCACCTCCTTGTGATCGTGGTCGTCGTGGCCATGGTCAACCTGGCGTTCTGGCAGCTCCGCCGCCTCCACGAGCGCCGCGAATTCAACTCCGAAGTGCGCGCCAACTCGTCGCAACCGATCGTTCCGCTCGACGACCTGCGCGCCGGAATCGATCAACACTCACCCATCGAGTGGCGTCGCGTCGACGCAACCGGCACCTACGTGCCGGGGAAGCAGTTCGTCGTCGTCAACCGATCGCAGGAGGGCGACCCCGGGCAGAACGTCGTCGATGCGCTGAAGCTCGACGACGGTTCGCTGGTGCTGGTCAACCGCGGGTTCGTCAGCCAGGAGCATCCGGTTCCCGCCGTGCCGACGGGCCCGGTCCACGTCATCGGTCGGCTGCGCGACAGCGAGCATCGGCGAACGGGTCAACAGTCCGACATCGCATCCGACCGCTTGACCGAGATCCGGCGCGTCGACATCGACGTGTTGCGCCAGCAGTTCGACGATCCCGTCCTGCCGATGTACATCGAACAGCTCGAGGCGAGTCCGGCCGACGCTGCATCACTCGAACCGATCTCGCCACCCGCACTCGATGAAGGCCCGCACCTGTCGTACACGATTCAGTGGTTCATCTTCAGCGTGTGCGTGCTGATCGGTTGGGTGTTGGCGGTCCGCCGCTCCGCTGCGATCCGATCGGGTAAGCCGGTCAAGCTACGCAAGTCCAGCTACATCCCGATCGCCGAGGACGAGTCAACTCCCTGACGCCGCACCCTTCTGCTCCAACAGCGCCATCCGCCTGAACTGCTCGACGACGTTCGGCGACGAGTAGTTGGGGTCGAGATGCCGGTACACGGTGTCGACATTGACGGCGATCCTGCCGAACTCACCGAGCGAACCGAAGTCGGGGCGGGCGCTGATCTCGGCAGCCAGCTCGCGTGCCGCTTCCCACGCGTCGATACCGGCCGCGTGGCGCTGCCCCGCCGCCTCGTCGACGAACGAGAGGTAGTCGCGGACGCTCGCTATCCCGGCCTTGTCGGTGACCGGCCCGTGGCCGGGAACCACCACCTCGACGTCCATCCCGAGCATGAGATCGCAGGCTGCCACCCAGTTGCCGAGCGGGCCGGCCCACACGATCGGAGTGCCGCCGATGAACAAGATGTCGCCGGTGTAGATCGTGCGGGCATCGGGCACGTAGGCCAACGTGTCGCCCTTGGTGTGAGCCGGGCCGACCTCGATCAGTTCGACGCGACGACCACCGACCTCGATGTCGAGGTGGCCCTCGAAGGTGCGGTCGGGCAGCCGCATCTCGATTCCGTCGAACTCGAATTCACCGAAGAAACTGCGGAAGAGATCGCCGACGTCGCCCGGTGCCTTGTTGAGCCCTGCGAGCAGTGCCGCCGGCACCTCGTGCATCTCCTCGGCGGTCGCCGCGGTGGCGATGATCTCGGCGTCGTCGACGAGGATGTTGCCGTAGCAGTGGTCGCCGTTGGCGTGGGTGTTGACCACCTGGCCGATCGGTGCCGACGCCGTCATCGGGGCCATTGCGTCGAGCATCCGTTGGGTGAGGCGGAGATCGAACAAGGTGTCGACGAGCAACGACGCCCCGTCGCCGATGATCAGCCCGGCGTTGCTCCAACCCCAGCTGCCGTCGCCCTGCAGGTACGCATGGCACTCATCGGCAACCTCGACCAACCCATCCCCTGCCATCCCCCAGTCCTACCACTTCCCGCGATGAGCGATGTTCCGCCGCCCGACCTCTGCGTGTGGAGGCTCAGGACCCCATACGGGTCCGCAAACACCAAACGCTGCAGCGTCGGGTTGGTCAGGGGAGGGTTTGGGCGGGGAGGCCGGCGAGGTGGGCGGTGTCGTTGTAGCGGACCAGGCGCCACAGGTTGTCTTTCACCAACTGCAACTCGGTGAGGGACGTGTTCAGCGTCTGGATCTCGAACCCGCCGGTACCCGGTGCCTTCAACGCCAGCCGCAGCGTCGCATCGACGACCCCACCGTGACAGGCGACCACGACGGTCTGATCGGAGTAGGTGTCGACGGTGCGGCGGATGGCCTGACCGACCCTGAACTGGAACGCGGCGATCGTCTCGCCACCGGGGAAGCTGGTCGCGAACGGGTCGCCCTGCCACCAGCCGGCGCCGTACCGGGCCAGGTACTCGTCGAAGCCCATGCCGTCGCAGTCCGGGCCGGGATCGTGCTCGCCGAAACCGTCGTCTTCGATCACGGCGAGCCCCCCGAGGGCCGGGGCGATGATTTCTGCTGTCTCGCGAGCCCGCGCATAGTGGCTGCTGATCAGCACGTCTGCCTTGACCTCGGTGCTCTCCGCGAGCCGATCTCGAAGCCGTTCGGCCTGCTGACGACCGAGGTCGGAGAGGCCACTACAGGTCCGGTGACCGCCGATCACCCTGGCCACGGTGGTCTTCGACTCTCCATGGCGCACGAGGACGAGTCGGGTCACAGGATTTGCAGCTTACTTTTCGTTCGCATCCCAGACCCGATTGGGGTCGCTGCTCTATGTTCAAGGGGGTGCGCGGAGCTGATCGGTTGACCCTTCGATCAACCGCAGCGGACCCTCGCGCCGCAGCGCTACTGGCCGATGCACACGCCTTCGGCCTGACGGGCATCACCTCGATCGATGTCGCTGACCTGGTGTTCTTCCGCGCCGACGGCGATCGGCAGCAGATCGAGGCGCTCCACGACCTCCTCGTCGACCCCCTGCTGCAGACCGGCGATTGGACGGTGCCGACGGGTGTCGCCGTCGAGACTGCCCTGCTACCCGGGGTCACCGATGCGTCGGCTCAGGCGGTGTCGCTCGCCGCGGCCACCATCGGGATGCCCGTGTCGGCGGTGGCGACCGGGAAGCGATTCGAGATCGAGGGCGACGTAGACGACGAGGTCCTGTCGCAACTGGCCAGGCGACTGCTGGCCAACCCCGTCATCGAACACTGGTCGGTGGGACCGATCGAGCCGACATTCGTCGACGCGGACGCGGTGGGCGACACGGGTGTCGAACTCGTCGAACTGGAAGGCCTCGACGACGAAGCTCTGCTCGCTCTGAACCAGGATCGCGGCCTGTCGCTGGATCTCTCCGAGCTCCGCGCCATCGCCGAACACTTCCGCTCCGCCGGCCGTGCTCCCACCGATGTCGAACTGGAGACGCTCGCCCAGACGTGGAGCGAGCACTGCGCGCACAAGACGTTCCGCGCCCGCATCACCGACCAGCACGGCGGCACGATCACGCCGCTGCTGCAACAGTTGCGCGACGCGACCACGCTCATCGATGCACCGTTCCTGCGCAGTGCCTTCGTCGGCAACGCTGGCATCGTCTCGTTCGGCAGTGGCACGACCATCGCGGTGAAGGCCGAGACGCACAACCATCCGTCGGCGATCGAGCCGTTCGGCGGCGCCAACACTGGTGTCGGTGGAGTGATCCGCGATGTGATGGGCACTGCGCACGATCCGATCGCCGTCACCGACATCTTGTGCTTCGGCCCGACCGATCTCGACGCCACGCTGCTGCCCGACGGCGTGCTCCATCCACGCCTCGTCGAAGCAGGCGTCGTCGCCGGCGTCGCCGACTACGGCAACAAGATCGGCCTGCCGACGGTTGCCGGCGCGGTGCTGTACGACCCGGGCTACACCGCCAACCCGCTCGTCTATTGCGGGTGCATCGGCATCGCCGACGACAGGCCGCCACTCGAAGGCCCGAACCCGGGTGATCTCGTCGTGGTGCTCGGTGGCCGCACCGGTCGCGACGGCCTGCGCGGCGCGACGTTCTCCAGCGCGACGATGGATGCCACGACCGGCGACGTCGCCGGCGCGAGCGTGCAGATCGGCGACCCCATCACCGAGAAGTTGCTGATCGACGTGCTGCGCGAGGCCACCGGCCTCTACACGGCGATCACCGACTGCGGCGCCGGCGGATTGTCGTCGGCAATCGGTGAGATGGCCGAAGGCATCGGTGCCGACGTCGACCTGGCGGGCGCGCCGCTGAAGTATCCGGGCCTGCGGCCGTGGGAGGTGTGGCTCAGCGAGGCGCAGGAGCGAATGGTGCTGGCCGTCGATCCGGCGACATGGCCGCGGCTCGAACGGGTCTGCATCCGTCACGGCGTGGAAGCCACACCCCTCGGCACCTTCACCGGCGACGGTGTGCTGCACGTACGCCATGGCGCCACGACAGTGCTGCGGCTCGACACAGTGTTCCTGCACGACGGCAGGCCGCAGCGCGAAATGCGCGCCGAGTTGCCGTCACCCGATCGCGCCGAGACGGAGGCGCCGCAGTGTGACGACATCGCGACAACGTTGCTCGCACTCCTTCGGCATCCGAACATCGCCTCGAAGGAACACGTCATTCGCCGCTACGACCACGAGATCCGTGGCTGCACAGTGGTGCGGCCGCTCGTCGGCGCGTCTCGCGACGGTCACGCCGATGGAGTCGTGTTGGCCGAACCCGTCGACACACACGGTCTGGCCGTCGGCATCGGTGTCAACCCGTGGTACGGACAACTCGACCCGTACCGCATGGCGCACGCCGTCGTCGACGAGGCGATACGCAACATCGTCGCCGTCGGCGCAGATCCCGACATGGTCGCGTTGCTCGACAACTTCTCCTGGGGCGACCCGCGGCGGCCGTCCACGCTCGGCGAGCTCGCCGAGGCGGTGCGCGGGTGCTGCGATGCGTCGCTCGCGCACAGAGCTCCGTTCGTCAGTGGCAAGGACTCGTTGAACAACGAGTACCTCGGCGCGGACGGCGCCCGCCACTCGGTTCCACCGACGCTGGTCATCACCGCCGTCGCCCACGTGCCCGACGCCAACATCGTCGTCACGCCGGATCTCAAGCGGGCCGGCAACGTCGTCGTGCAGATCGGCACCACCGCCACCGAGTTCGGCGGTAGTCACTTCGCCAAGATCTGTCCGGCGTCCGCCGCAGGACCGGTGCCCGCACCGGACCCGGCCGCGCCGCAGCGCTACCGCCGACTGCACGCGGCACTGCGAACCGGCCGCATCGCTGCCTGTCACGACATCAGCGAGGGCGGTCTGGCTGTGGCGCTCGCGGAGATGGCCATCGCCGGCCGACTCGGCCTGTCGGTGACCGACCTTCCCGGCCCCGACACGGTGTCGGCATTGTTCAGCGAGTCGACCGGTCGGTTCGTCTGCGAGATCGCCGCCGGCGATGTCGAGTGGCTGGCCGGCCAACTCGGCGAACCGATCACCATCCTCGGCACGGTCGTCGAGGAACCGACGTTCACGCTGCCGGGCCTGGAGCCGCTTCCACTACACGCGCTCGTCAATGCCTTCTCGGGAGCACAGTCGTGAGCCGGCCGACCGCCCTCGTCCTGGCCGCGGCGGGTACGAACCGCGATCGCGACGTCGGGTTCGCACTCGATCTGGCAGGCGCCGAACCGCGGCTCACACTGCTCGCCGAGTTGATCGACGACGCGACCATCCTCGACAAGGTGCAGATGGTCATCGTTGCCGGCGGGTTCAGCTACGCCGACGCGCTGGGGGCCGGGCGGATGTTCGCATTGCAACTCGAGCATCGAATCGGCGACGCCCTACAAGCGTTCGTCGCCGCCGCCCGGCCGGTCATCGGCATCTGCAACGGCTTCCAGGTCCTCACCCGCACCGGGCTGCTGCCGGGCGCGCTCGGCCACAACTCGAGTGGCCACTTCCAGTGCGAGTGGGTGCGCCTGCAGGCACCACCGAGTCGCTGCATCTGGACCACCGACATCGACACCATCGACTGCCCCATCGCTCACGGCGAAGGCCGCTACACGCATCCCGATCCACGATCGTTGGCCGATGCCGGGCAAGTCGCGCTGACCTACCGAGGAAGTAACCCCAACGGCTCCGTCGATGACATCGCCGGGGTCTGCGATGCCAGCGGGGTGGTCCTCGGTCTGATGCCGCATCCGGAGAACCACGTGATCGCCAGGCAGTACCCGGGTGCAACTCGCGGGGCACGCGGTTCGTTGGGATTGGCGTTGTTCGAACAGGGCGTGCGGTACGCCAAGGAGCACTGAAGCATGCATCGACCATTCCTCGACATCGACCTGTCGCTGCCCGACCGGCGCGACGGCAAGGTGCGCGTGTCGTACGCCTACGGAGATCGGCGACGCCTCTTCGTCACGACAGACCGACTGTCCGCCTTCGACCGCGTGATCGCCGGCGTCCCGTACAAGGGACAGGTGCTGAACCAACTCAGCGGTTGGTGGTTCGAGCGCACCGCCGACGTCGTCGCCAATCACGTCATCGACATCCCGGACCCCAACGTGCTCGTCGCCCACGAAGCCCAACCGTTGCCCGTCGAAGTGATCGTGCGCGGCTACATCACCGGCGTCACGAGCACCTCGCTGTGGCGTCAGTACGAGGATGGGGCCCGCACGATCTACGGCTACCACTTCCCCGACGGATTGCGGAAGAACACCGACCTGCCGTCCGCCATCATCACGCCGACGACGAAAGCCGAGCAGGGCGGTCACGACCAGCCGTTGAGTCCCAGTGATGTCACTCGCAAAGGCCTCGTCGCCCCACCGCTGTGGCGCGAGGTCGAGACGGCGGCGATGGAACTGTTCGCCCGCGGCCAGCAGTTCGCGCAGGGCGCTGGGCTGATCCTTGCCGACACGAAGTACGAGTTCGGCCTTGGCCCTTCGGGCGACCTGATGCTGATCGACGAGGTGCACACACCCGACTCATCGCGGTACTGGGTGGCCGACACGTACGAGCAACGATTGCGCGACGACCAGGAACCGGAGAGCCTCGACAAGGAAGTCGTTCGGCGTGCGTTGATCGAGGCCGGCTACGACGGCCACGGCATTCCACCGAAGCTCGAAGCCGCCGTGTGGGACGGCACGTCGCGCCGATACATCGACGCCTACGAACGCCTGACCGGGCTGACGTTCGAACCCGGCGACTACCCGGTCGACGATCGGATCAGGGAGGTTTTCGGGCATGCTGCCTAACGAGACGCCAGTGACTATTTCGACATCCGACGAACCGCACGAGGAGTGCGGTGTGTTCGGCGTTTCGACCCCTCACGGTGAGGGCGTCGCCCAGACCGTGTTCTTCGGGTTGTTCGCGTTGCAACATCGTGGGCAGGAAGCCGCCGGCATCGCGGTCAGCGACGGCAGCCGGGTGCGGTTGCACAAAGACACCGGACTCGTCGCCAACGTGTTCACACCGGCGACGATCAACACCCTCACCGGGTACCACGGCATCGGCCACACGCGCTACAGCACGACCGGCGCCAACGCGCAGCGCAACCACCAACCGTTCCTGGTCGAGACGATGCACGGGCCGTTGGCTCTCGCCCACAACGGCAATCTGGTGAATGCCCCGGCACTGCGCGACGAACTGTTGACGAAGGGCTTCGGCCTCACCGCGACCAGCGACACCGAAGTGATGACCCTGATGCTCGCCGCCGCCGGTGGGCGCACGTGGGAAGACCGCGTCGAACGAACGCTGCCGGCGTGGAAGGGCGCGTACTCACTCGTGATCCTGGCCGCCGATCGGGTGATCGCTGTTCGCGATCCGTGGGGCTTCCGTCCCATGAGCGTCGGTCGACTCCCCCACGGCGGTTACGCGGTCGCCTCCGAGACGTGCGCGCTCAGCACGCTCGGTTGCCTCGACATCAGCGAAGTGGCTCCCGGTGAGATCGTCACGCTGTTCGGTGCCGAGATCAGCCGTCGGCAAGCACTGACGCCCGCAGCGCGGCCGGCGCGGTGCACGTTCGAGTTCGTCTACTTCAGCCGCCCCGACAGCGTGTGGGCCAACCGCAACATGCACCACGTCCGGCAACGGCTCGGCGAGGAACTCGCCGCAGAAGCACCGGCGGACGCCGATGTCGTGATCCCCGTGCCCGACTCATCGATCCCTGCCGCCATCGGGTTCAGCCGGGCCAGTGGAATCCCGCACAACGACGGCCTGATCAAGAACCGGTACATCGGTCGCACCTTCATCGAACCGACCCAAGACCTGCGCGAACGAGGCGTGGCGCTGAAGTTCAATGCGCTCGCCGAGAACCTCACCGGCAGACGCATCGTCATGATCGACGACTCGCTCGTCCGCGGCACGACCGCCGGTCCGTTGGTGAAGCTTCTCCGCGAAGCCGGTGCCACCGAGGTGCACGTCCGGATCACGTGTCCGCCCATCACGCACGCTTGCCACTTCGGTGTCGACATGGGTCACGACGGCGACCTGATGGCGGCGCGACTCAGCGTCGAGGAGATTCGACAGCACATCGGCGCCGACTCGCTGGCGTTCATCTCGCTCGACGGCATGATGCGGGCGATCACCGTCGATCCCGGCGACGAATCGACCGGCGATGTCGACGGCTACTGCAACGCCTGTTTCACCGGCCGCTACCCGATGGAGGTCGCCGAGGCCCAGGCCAAGCTGGCCTTCGAAGGGGTGCTCGCGTGAGGGTTCTCGTGATCGGGTCGGGTGGCCGCGAGGCCGCGCTGGCCTGGGCGTGTCGCCGCCATGGCCACGATGTCGCGATCGCGGCCTCGCTCGCGCCGAATGCACGTGCCGACCTGGTCATCGTCGGGCCGGAGACCGCTCTCGCCGACGGCGTCGCCGACGAGTGCAAGCGCCGGCGCATTCCGTGTTTCGGCCCGACTGCCGATGTCGCTCGACTCGAATCGTCGAAGCGCTTCGCTCGCGAGATGGCGACGACGCTCGACATCCCGTCGCCACGCCATTTCGCGACGACATGGATCGACGCGGCGTGCGGATGGTGGCGATCCCTGGGTGCACCCATCGTCGTCAAACAGGACGGCCTCGCCGCCGGCAAGGGTGTCGTCGTGCCGGCGGACGACCGCGAGACCGTCGAAGCGATCACCACGCTGTGCGGACTCGGCCCGATCGTGGTCGAGGAACGCCTCGTCGGCCAGGAGTGCAGCCTGATGGCGCTGTGCGACGGCACGACCGCACGCGCCCTGCCCATCGCCCAGGATCACAAGCGGATCGGCGAAGGCGACACCGGCGCGAACACCGGGGGCATGGGCGCGTACGCGCCGGCACCGATCGGACTCGATGGCGACGATCTGTGCAAGGTGTTCATCCAGCCGGTGATCGACCACCTCGCTCGGGTCGGCACGCCCTACGTCGGCGTGCTGTACGCCGGCCTGATGCTGACCGCGGACGGCCCGCGGCTGATCGAGTACAACTGCCGCTTCGGTGACCCCGAGGCCCAAGCCGTGCTGCCGCTGATCGAGTCCGACCTGGCCGAGCTCCTCCTGTCGTGCTGTCGCGGCGACCTCGGCAAATCGTCACTGACGATTCGCGAGGGAGCCACGTGCACGGTGGTCGCCGCGGCTCCCGGGTATCCCGCCAAGCCGGTCGTCGGGCAGTCGATCAAGGGCCTCGCCACCGAGTTCAACGCCCAGCATTCTCTGGTGTTCAACGCCGGGTGCGACGGTGCCACGGTCACCGGCGGACGGGTGCTCGCGGTGACCGGGTTGGGGGAATCACTGGCGGCGGCTCGTTCCCACGCCTACCAACGGCTGTCGTCCATCCACTTCGACGGCATGCAGGTTCGCCGCGACATCGGATGGCGAGCGCTCGGCGCAACGGTCACGTCCTACGCGGCCGCCGGCGTCGACATCGACGAAGGCACCCGCGCGGTGAGTCGCATGAAGCAGGCGGTCGAACGAACCCACGGCCCTGCCGTGTTGCGTGGCCTCGGTAGCTTCGGCGGCGCGTTCAGCGCGAAGGCGATCAAGTCGATGGACGACCCGGTCTTGGTCGCCTCGACCGACGGGGTCGGCACGAAGGTCGAGCTGGCGGCGCGGCTCGGCCGCTACGACGGAGTGGGCACCGACATCGTCAACCACTGCATCAACGACGTCCTCGTGCAAGGCGCCCGGCCCCTCTTCTTCCTCGACTACGTCGCCTCGAGCAAGATCGACGCCGACAACGTTGCCGAAGTCGTGGCAGGCATGGCTCGAGCGTGTGAGAGCGCCGGTTGTGCACTGCTCGGCGGGGAGACTGCAGAGATGCCCGGCGTTTACGCACCCGACGCGTTCGACATCGCCGGCGCGCTCGTCGGTGTGGTCGAGCAACGCGACATGTTGCCTCGCGGCGAGCTGACCGCAGGCGACGTGCTGATCGGCATCGCCTCCAACGGCCCGCACACCAACGGCTACTCGCTGCTGCGCAAGATCTTCGAATGGCTGCCGATGGACTCGATCCCGCCCGGCTTCGACCGACCGCTCGGCGACGTGCTGCTGCAGCCGCATCGCAGCTACCTCGGCGTGCTCGAGGCGGCCCTTGCCACTGGTCGCGTCAAGGCCCTGGCCCACATCACCGGCGGCGGCCTTCCCGAGAACGTGCCACGTGTCCTGCCGGACGATTGCGACGCCGACATCGATCTCGGTTCGTGGCCCGTCCCGCCGCTCTTCCAACTCGTCCGAGAGGTGGCGTCTCGGCTCGACACCCACGAGCTGTATCGCACCCTCAACATGGGGATCGGCATGGTCGTGGTGTGCGCGCCCGGCAACGTCGATTCCGTGCGCTCGGCGATCGACGAACCGACGTGGGTCATCGGGCGATTGATCCCCCACACCGACGACGGCCCGCGGGTGCACCTGCGATGACCCGGCTCGTCGTGCTGGCCTCGGGAGCAGGCACCAACCTGCAAGCCGTTCTCGACGCGTGCGCCGACAACACGCTGCCCGCACAGGTCGTCGCCGTCGTGTCGAACAGGGCGGGAAGCGGTGCCCTGCAACGAGCCGGGGATGCCGGTGTGCCGCACGTACACGTTCCCGTCCACGCGGGTGAGCCGCGGAGCGAGTACGACGCCCGGCTCGCCGACATCGTCAGTGGGTTCGACCCCGACTGGATCGTCCTCGCCGGCTGGATGCGTGTGCTGTCGATGAGCTTCCTCGGGTGGTTCCCGAACATGGTCGTCAACTTGCACCCCGCTCTGCCCGGCGAACTTCCCGGCACCGACGCCATCGAGCGGGCCTGGCACGAGGCCCGCACCGGACGCCGGAACCACACCGGAGTGATGATCCACATGGTGCCCGACGAGGGCGTCGACGACGGTCCGGTGCTGGCCACCGCGACCGTCCCCATCCATCCGTCCGACACACTGGAGGTGTTGACCGGCCGCGTGCACGCCGCCGAACACCGACTGCTGGTCGAGACGCTCGCCACCTTGAGTACGACAGGAGCACACGCATGAGCACATCGGAGTTCTTCGACCGGTTCGAAGCCCTCACGTTCGACGACGTCGTCATCGTCCCGGGTTACAGCGACGTGCTGCCCGACACCGTCGACACCGCAGCGACGTTCGCTGCCGACATTGTCCTCAACGTGCCGATCGTGTCGGCGGCGATGGACAAGGTCACCGAGGCGCGCATGGCGATCGCCGTGGCCCGCGAGGGCGGCATCGGCGTCATCCACCGCAACCAGTCGATCGAGGATCAGGCGGCCGAGGTGCAGAAGGTCAAGCGCAGCCAGAGCGGGATGATCACCGATCCGGTCACGCTGTCACCGAGCGCGACGCTGCACGACGCCGAGGCGTTGATGAACCGCTTCAAGTTCAGCGGGGTGCCGATCACCGACCCGGACGGACGGCTCGTCGGCATCCTCACCAACCGCGACACGCGGTTCTGCTCGGGCACCGACTTCGACCGCCCCGTCACCGAGTTCATGACGTCGACCGGTCTCGTCACTGCCGGCGACGGGCAACGGCCGCTTCGGGCAGGTTTCCGGGCTGTGCTTCACGTTCGACATCGAAGGCACGCCGGCATCGTTCACGGCGACGCCGACGATGATCCCGGGCACGGGCAACCGCGTGCAGAGCGCCGTCCGCCAGGCTGCGGACGGAAGCTGCACGGGTGCTGCGATCAGCTTCAGCTCGGGCGTCAACTACACGCTGACCACGAACGACTTCACTGCGAGTGGCGGCGACGGCTACCCGAACAACCGGAGCCGGATGACGACCCAGGACATCCTCGACCAGGATCTGGCGGACTACCTCGCGGTCGCGC
>Ga0207648_10002735_pt1 | contig 18737 bp, 15 predicted proteins | sample KBSMisM32_FD_184310 | JGI IMG/M metagenome (GOLD analysis project Ga0207648, IMG submission 184310) | Miscanthus rhizosphere microbial communities from Kellogg Biological Station, Michigan, USA - KBS Miscanthus M3-2 (SPAdes) (version 2) | ecosystem: Host-associated > Plants > Roots >...
GGCCGCTCGTTCCTCGTCGGACAGCGTGCGGCATCGGCCGTCGTAGCCGGGCGGCTCGCCGCGTGCCAGCATCGCGCTCTTGCGCTCTTCGAGCTCCTCTGGGGTGCAGTAGCAACGGTACGCGTTGCCCCCATCGAGCAGCTCACGCGCTTTCGTCTGATAGATCTCGGCGCGCTCCGACTGGCGATACGGGCCGTGCGGACCCCCGATCTCGGGGCCTTCGTCCCACTCGAGGCCGAGCCAACGCAGGTCCTCGAGCACACCGCGGAACGCCTCTTCCGTGACGCGGGACGCGTCGGTGTCTTCCACCCGAAGGATGAACACGCCGTCGTTGTGACGCGCCCACAGCCAGGAGAACAGCGCCGAGCGCACGTTCCCGACGTGCAGGGATCCTGAGGGTGCGGGGGCGAACCGACACCGGACCGTCATGGCGCGACCACAGGGTTGGCCAGGGTGCCGACGCCCTCGACCTCGACCTCGACCAGGTCACCGGCGGCGATCGGTCCCACGCCTTCCGGCGTGCCGGTCAACAGCACGTCGCCGGGGAGCAGCGTCATGAACGTCGTGATGTACTCGATCAGCGTCGCGACACCGAACACCATGTCTTCGGTGGAGCCGCGCTGGACGACGTCGCCGTTCAGTCGGGTCTCCAGGGCGACGCCGGTGGGATCGACACCGGTGTCGATCCACGGCCCGAGGGGACACGACCCATCGAAGCCCTTCGCCCGCGTCCACTGATCGTCGGCGCGTTGCAGGGACCGCAGCGTGACGTCGTTCGCGCAGGTGAACCCCAGGATGTAGCGAGACGCGTCCTCCGCGCGGACGTTCTTCGCGAGTCGCCCGATGACCACGGCGAGCTCGCCCTCGTAGTCGATCCGCCGGCTGATCGGCAGCAGGCGGATCGGGTCGTTCGGGCCGATCACCGCGGTGGAGGGCTTCAGGAACAGCAGCGGTTCCTCGGGCACCTCGGAGTCGAACTCCGCTGCGTGCGCCGGGTAGTTCTTTCCGACACAGACGAGCTTCGAGGGCAGGATCGGCGCGAGGAGCAGCACGTCGCCGAGGTCGATCTCCTCGCCGGTCGGCACCGGATCCTCGAAGAAGGTGCCGGCAAGGATCTGTACCGTGTCACCACTGGTGATCGCGCCGGTCGCGATCCGATCGCCGTGACGGAACCGCACGAGTCGCATCGGGCGGCAGGCTACCGCAGGCCGGCGCTACCCTGCGGCCCATGCGAGTTCGCGTGCGACAACGGGACGACTACACGCGCGCGGAGCTCGGGGTACTGCTCCGATGGCTCGAGGATGCATACGAAGACGGCCCGTGGCGGGCGGCACACTGGGACGAGATCGGCCCCGGACCCCACATCGTCGCCGAGGACGACGACGGCGAGCTCCTCGCGCATGCGTGCATCGCCTGGGTGCCCGTGCGGGTGGGCGAGACCGATCTTCGCGCCGGCTACCTCGAAGACGTCGCCACGCGAACGGACGTTCGTGGCCGCGGCCATGGCACCGCCGTGGTGCAGGCCGCCCGATCCCTGATCGAAGCGGCGGCGGAGATCGGGTTCCTCGCGACCGGGTCGCAACACTTCTACGAGCGGCTGGGGTGGGTCCGATGGCGAGGCCGGTCCTCGGTCACGGAGCCCGACGGCTCGGCGACCCCGACCCCGGAGGAGGACGGGTACCTCATGGCGATGCTCTTCCCGCACACCCCGGGATCGGTCTCGGTGGATCAGCCCATCAGGCGGCCACGACGTGACCCGGATGAGCCCTGGTGACCTGCGCGCGCGCTGTCGGGCACGACGTGACCGCGCCATCGCCGCGTGGTTCGATACGTCCGTGAGTCTCCTGTCGCCCGGCGATCAGCCCCTGGACGTGACGCGGTTCGATGTCGAGGAAGCGGTGCAGCGCATCGAGCCGTACGTCCGTCGCACCCCGGTGCTCGAGATCGAGCCGCGCGCGTTCGGCCTCGAAGGTCACCTGACGCTCAAGCTCGAGCTGCTCCAGCACACCGGCTCGTTCAAGCCTCGCGGCGCGTTCAACCGCATCCTCACCGCCGACATCGACGAGTCCGGCGTGCTCGCGGCCTCGGGGGGCAACTTCGGCCTCGCGGTCGCCTACGCGGCGCACGCGCTCGGCCACCCGGCCGAGATCTTCGTGCCTGCGACCTCGCCGGCGATGAAGATCGAGCGGATCCGCTCCTATGGCGCGACCGTCCACGTCGTCGACGGCTTCTACGCGGAGGCGTACGCGGCGTGCGAGGAGCGCGCGTTCGACACCGGCGCGGTCTTCATGCATCCCTACGATCAACCCGCGGTCGTCGCGGGGCAGGGAACGATCGCAGCCGAGCTCACCGACCAAGCGCCGGCGGTGACCACCGTGATCGTGGCCGTCGGCGGCGGCGGTCTCATCGCCGGCATCGCTGCGTGGTACGCCGGCGACGCGCGCGTCGTGGGCGTCGAGCCCGACCGATGTCCGACGCTGAGCGCAGCGATGCAGGCGGGCGAGCCGGTCGATGTGGAGGTCGGTGGCGTCGCCGCCGACGCGCTCGGGGCGTTCCGCGCCGGCACGATCGGCTTCGGCATCGCGACGCGGTTCGTCCAGCAGGTCGTCACCGTGAGCGACGAGGACATCATGCGGGCGCGCCGACTGCTGTGGGACGAGTGCCGGGTCGCGACGGAGCCGGGGGCCGCCGCGACGCTGGCCGCGCTGCTGAGCGGGGCCTATCCTCCGCTCCCCGACGAGCGCGTCTGTCTCGTGCTGTGCGGCGCGAACGCCGATCCGTCAGACCTCGGCAGCGATTAGGTGAAGCGAGCGGCGAGCTCGCCGCTCACCCGTTCGCGCAGGGCCGTCATCATCCGCTGGCGCTCCATGGCCTGGAGGAGGGAGCGATGGTTCTGCGGGATGTCGTGTTCGGCGAAGAAGGCCTGGACCTCCGGCACGAGCTCGGGATCGGTTGTGATCCGCGCGCCGTGGGCAAGGTGGATCACGTTGGAGGCCGCGAACCCCGGGAGCAGCTCATCCCAATGGTCGCGGACGTAGTGCCACGCGATCTGCCCGACGTCGCGGTTCATCTCGGCGCGCGAGAGCAAGAACGGAGCATCCTGCGGACGGATCGTCTCCGACGTCGCCAACGTTAGGAGGCGCTCCATCAACGCCGGGTCGCGGAACCGCGCCAGGGCCACGCGGTAGCGCTCCTGTTCCTGTGGGGTGGGCGCCTCGCGCATCCGCGCCTCGAACGCATCGAACGCGTCGGCACCGCCGGCGAACGCCACCACCTCGACCGCCGCGGCCGCGACGGTCGCGTCCACCGAGGTCCCGGTCCGTGATAACGCCTCGGCCTCTCGGGCCATCGCCTGGGTCTCGGGGTCATCGCCGAGGACCCCGAGCGCGCGGATCAGGTCGCCCCGGAGCTCCCGATCGAGGTCGGTATCCTCCGGCCGGGGGTCCCACCCGAGCCGAGCCAGCGCCGGTCGGACGAGGTCGCGGACCAGATCGCGGAAGCGCTCGCGCGGCGCGCCGTCCAGGAACCGGTCGAACCACGACAGGCCGGTGATGATCGTCTGCCATACCGACGGTGCGGTCTCCCCCGCGAAGCCCGGCAACATGTCGAGGAACGACGCGGCGGGGGCACGCCCGGCGACCACCGCCGCCCACGCATCGTCGACGAGGCCCTGGCGCTCCCCTGGTGTGAGCTCGCCGAGGCTGGTGACCAGCCGTCCACGGAGGGCGTCGTCGTAGAACGTCCGCACGAACGCGGCGCTCCACGCGTTCGCGACGAAGAGCGCGTCGGGGTGCACCAGCGGCACCTCGAGGCCATGCGCTTCCACGAGCACACGGGAGACGTGCTCTCCATCGGGTGCGACCTGGCGCACGATCAGCGGGATCGGCCAGGTCGTCGCGTCATCGGGCAGCGACGGCGCGAACCGATGCTGCGTGAGCCGCACCACGTCGCCGTCGCGGTGGACCTCGATAGCCGGATACCCCGGCTGGAAGATCCAGGCGTCCATGATCCGTCGGACTGGCTGGCCGCTCGCTTCCTCCAGCGCGTCCCAGAGGTCATGCGTCTCGGTGTTGCCGTACGCATGCGCCTGGAGGTAGCGACGGATCCCGTCGCGGAAGCGCTCGGCGCCGAGCCACTGCTCGATCATGCGAAGGACCGCGCCGCCCTTCGTGTATGTGAGCGTGTCGAACATCCCGCTCGCGTCGTCGGGCGACTCCACCGGGAACTCGATCGGGCGCGTGCTCTCCAGCGCGTCCACCTCGAACGCCGTCATGCGGTTGGTCTGGAAGCCGTCGAAGACGCGCCACGACGGCTCCATCGCATCGACGCACAGGTAGGACATGAAGGTGGCGAACGCCTCGTTCAGCCAGATCCCGTTCCACCAGCACATCGTGACGAGATCGCCGAACCACATGTGCGCCAGCTCGTGGGCAACGGTCTCGGCGACATCGAGGCGCTCGACGTAGGACGCGTGCGAGGGGTCGAGCAACAGCAGGGTCTCGCGATAGGTGACGAGTCCCGTGTTCTCCATCGCGCCTTGTGCGAAGTCCGGGATCGCAGCCTGGTCCAGCTTCTGCTCCGGATACGGGATCCCGTAGTACTCGCCGAACCAGTCGAGGCAGTACACGGCCACCTCGTTCGCGTACCCGGCCAGGTGCACCCGGTCGGGACGACACGCCACGCGGATCGGCGTGGGCCCCGCGTGCACGGGGTCGGTCAGCCCGAGGCGTCCGACCACGATGCACACCAGATAGGTCGACATGACCATCGACTCGGCGAAGCGGACGCGGGTGAAGCCAGGGTCGGCGGCCTCGCGCTCGATCTCGGGGGTGTTCGTGATCGCCACGAGATCGTCGGGCACCACGAGCCTCATCCGGAACGACGCCTTCAGGTCGGGCTCGTCCCAGCACGGGAAGTTGCGGCGCGCGTCGGTCGCCTCGAAATGCGTCGTGATGATGACGTGCTCGCGACCGGTGTCGTCGGTGAACCGCGACCGGTACATGCCTTCCATGAGGTCGCTCAACTTCCCCGTGAAGTCGAGCCGCAGGGTGTAGTCACCCGCGGGGAGCTCGCCCGGGAGCTCGAGGGTGATCCGGCCGGCCGATGGGTCAGGGACCGCCTTGGCGATCTCGGTGACCGTCTCGTCCGTCGCGATCACCGCACCGGCGCGGACCGTGACGTCCTTGCCGTTGAGGACGATCTCAGTGACCGGCTCGTGGACGGTGATCGTGACGTCCTCGGCCCCGTCGAACGTCGGTGACGTCGGATCCAGTCGTAGCTCGATCGCGTACCGGGATGGCGTGACCGTACGTGGGAGACGGTACGTCGAGCCCTGGGTCACGCGGGTCGCCGATCAGTCATCGACGAAGGTCAGCCAATCCACGTAGCGCTCGTCTTCACCTTTCGTGGCGGCGAAGAAAGCTTCCTGCAGCTCCTTCGTCACGGGCCCGCGATGCCCGACGCCGACCGCGCGGTCGTCCACCTCGCGGATCGGCGTGATCTCGGCCGCGGTCCCGGTGAAGAAGACCTCGTCGGCGAGGTAGAGGTCCGTGCGCACGAGCTCCCGCTCCACCACCTCGTAGCCGAGATCGCGTGCGATCGTGATGACCGCCCCCCGCGTGATGCCGCCGAGCGCCCCGACCGACGTCGGCGGCGTGAGCAGCACACCGCGGTCGACAACGAAGATGTTCTCGCCCGACCCCTCGGCGATCGTGCCCTCGTGGTTCAGCAAGATCGCCTCGTCGTAGCCGCCCTTCACCGCCTCGACCTTCGCCAGGATCGACCCGAGGTAGGTCGCGGTCGCCTTCGCCGCTGACGGCAGCGAGTTCTGATCGTGACGCTTCCAGCTCGACACCTTGACACGCGCTCCCTGCTCGAGCGCGTCCTCGCCGAGGTAGGCGCCCCACGGCCACACGGCGATGGCAACGTCGACGGGGGCAGCGAGCGGGTTGACGCCCATCTCGCCGTAGCCTCGGAACGCGATCGGCCGGATGTAGCAGCTGTCGAGCTTGTTGACGCGGATCAGCTCTTTGGTCGCCTGGGTGAGCTCGGTCTTCGAGTAGGGCAGATCCATGTGGTAGATCGCGCCCGACGCGAACATGCGGTCGAGGTGGGCGTCGAGGTGCCACACTGCCGCGCCTCGAACCGTGGCGTAGGCGCGGATGCCCTCGAACACGCCGGAGCCGTAGTGCAGACCGTGGCTGAGCACGTGGATCTTGGCGTCGGCCCAGTCCACCAGTTCGCCGTTCATCCAGATCTTGTCGACCTCGGTGATCGGCACGGTGGCTCCTCTCGGCGGGTGCCCGGGGGGCCCGGGCGTCCGTACAGGATAGCGTCAGGCGCCGAGGTCGTAGACGCGCCACAGGTGCGGCGCATCGGGTTCGAACGGCTCGTCCAATTCGGGCCCGTAGCGGTCGATCGCCCAGGCGCGGACGACCGCGACCGCGCGCTGGAGCTCGTCGTCGGGAACGCGCCACGTCCAGGAATAGGTCTTCGCGGCGGCTTCCTCGAAGAACCGATCCAGGGAGCTGTCGACGGAGGCCGGCGTTCGGGCGAGCTCCCGGGAGGTCGCCCCACACGAGGCGAACACCGCGTCCAGATCGACGTAGCCGCCTCGGACGTCGAGCCCGAGCGGCTCGGCCGGTGAACCGAGCTCCTCGACGAAGCGGAGCCAGACGGTGCGCCACTCCCCCGCGTACCCGCCCGGTTCCACGACGATCGTCCCGCCCGAGCGGAGCACGCGACAGAGTTCGCGGACCGCGTCGGCCCAGCCGTCGATGAGGTGCAGCACCCAGCGGCAGTAGGCGCAGGCGAATGTGCGGTCGGGGAACGGCAGCCGCGTCGCGTCCGCGACCGCGACCCTGATCCGGCGGTCGGGATCCTTCTCCCGGAGCCTCGCGAGCATCGGGCTCGAGATGTCCACGCCGACGATCGGCCGGCCGCGAGCCGCCAACGGCACGGCCAGCGCACCCGTCCCGACGCCGATCTCGAGCGTGGGTCCTGCCACCAGGACCCGATCGAGGAGGTCGACGGCGCCGGCGACGGCGAGGTCATCGGTGACACGGGTTCGGTCGTAGATCGCCGCGGCGCGATCGAACGAAAGGGAACGGCTCATGGTCAGTTCCGCGATGGGTCGGCCGGCATCGAGCGAAGCATCGCATAGGCCGGACCGAGGCGAGCGACGACCGTCTCCCACAGGCGCGCGGGCTCGGGCGTGAAGACATCGGCCTCGGTGGCGGGGGTCGGGAGCCACGCGTCCTCTTCGACCTCGGCCTCGAGCTGGCCGGGACCCCACCCCGAGTACCCGACGAAGATCCGCGCGCGCACGATCATCGGACGGTCGTCTTCTTCGACCTCTTCAGGGAGGAAGCCCACCGAGCCGAACGCGACCACGGAGGCCATGGCAGGATCGAGGAACTCCGCGATCACGACGGCGGCCTGCGGCTGCACCGGACCACCTTCGAACAGCTCCCCGTCCCCGTCGACGAGATCCGAGAGCGGAGGAACCGCCTGCTCGACGGTGACGCCGAGCGGCCGGTTGAGGACCACCCCGACCGCGCCCTCTTCGTCATGGTGACCGATCAGCACGACGGTGCGTCGGAAGTTCGGGTCGAACAGCGTTGCGTTCGAGACCAGGAGGTGGCCGGTCAGATCGGTCGACACGACGGCATCATGACCGACCGATGCGCACGTGTCAGCGGCGCCACCGCCGACGCTTGACGTCCTTCACGATCTCCCGCACGCAGTTGTACGCGGGGATCCCCGTGACCCCGCCGCCCGCGTGCGTCGCGCTCGAGCATTGGTAGAGGCCACGGATCGGGGTGCGATAGTCGGCGTATCCCGGCGCGGGCCGCATATGGAAGAGCTGCTCGGCGGACAGCTCGCCGTGGAAGATGTTCCCGCCGATCAGGCCCCACTCCTCCTGCATCTCGTGTGGCCCCAGCACCTGCATGTGCATGACTGAATCCGCGAAACCCGGCGCGAGCTCGTCGTACCCCGCGATCACGCGGGCCGCGTACCCCTGTAGCGCGGCGTCATCGGGCGCATCCGCCCACTCGGCAGGGCACCACTGAGTGAACAGCGACATGATGTGGCTGCCCTCGGGCGCGAGCGACGGGTCATGGTACGTCGGCATCACGCCGTCGGAGAAGGGAGCCGTCGCCGGGCGACCGGCGCGTGCTTCCTCGAACGCGGTCTCGAGGTATGAGACCGAATGCGCGAGCTCGACGCCGCCGGTGAAGTCCTCCTGGTCGGGCTTCGAGGTGAACACGGGCGCGCGGTCGAGCGCGAGGTTGATCTTGACCGTCCCGCTGCGTGTGCGCCAGTTCCGGATGTCGTCGACGAAGTCCGCCGGCAGGTCCGCCGCGTCCAACTGCCGGAGGAACGTGATCTGCGGATGCGTCGCCGCGACCACGATCGGTGCGACGAACTCGGTGCCATCGCTGAGCGCCACCCCTCGGACGGCGCCGCCGGACGTCAGGATGCGATCGACACGCGTGTTGACGCGGATCTCGGCGCCGAAGGACCGCGCGCTCGCCCCCAGCGCCGTCGACACCGCCCCCATGCCGCCGATCGGTGTCGCCCAGGCGCCCAGATGCCCGTCACCGACCTCACCGATCGAGTGATGCGCCATCACGTAGCCGGTTCCCGGCTCGTGGGGACCGGCCCACGTCCCGATCAGGCCGTTGAGCGCCATCACCGTCTTCACCTGATCGCTTTCGAAGAAGCGGTCGAGGATGTCCATGATCGACATCGTCATCAGACGCGTGACGTCGGCGACGCCGCGCACCTGCAAACCCCGGAACCGCCACGCGAGCTTGAGCTGCTCCTGCACGTCGGCGCGAGCCATCGAGCCGATCTTGGGCGGGGTCGTCATCAGCAGCGGGCCGAGGACGGCGGCGAGCCCGCCGATCCACGCATCCCATTGCTCGAGCGCATCGGCATCGCGCTTGGAGAACTTCGCGAACTCGTCGTAGTTCGCCTGCGCGTCATCGTCGTACTGCACGATGCATCGACCATCGGGGAACGGGACGAAGTACGGGCCTACCGGCACCGACCGGTAGCCATGCCGGGCCAGCTCGAGATCGGTGAGGATCGTGTCGGGCATCAGGCTCATCACGTAGCTGAGCGTGGTGACCCGGTAGTCGGGCGCCTCCGGCCACGGCGCCATCGTGTCCGCCGCACCGCCGATCTTCTGCCTCGCCTCGAGGAGGAGCACGCGGGCACCCTTCTTGGCGAGGTAGGCGGCGGCCACGAGTCCGTTGTGACCGCCGCCCACCACGATCGCGTCGTATCGGTCGCGCGCAGCCACGGACCGAGGATATGCCCCTCGGGCGGGCCGCCGTTAGGCCGAGCGGCGCTCCGGCTCGGGCGGTGGCGCGGCCTCCAGCGCCTCCGCAGAGGCGTACCTCGGCCCGCCCGTGACGACCTCCCCGAGCGGTTCCGCGTGCTCGGCAGGTCGCGCCGGCTCCACGTGCGTCGCGGTCGCCGGCCCGTCGTCGCCCGATCGCAGCCGGAGCAGCGGCAGGAGCAGCGCCGCGGCGACCAGAGCGGAGATCCCGCCGATCCGATACGTCGCCTGCGGCCCGACCGCCTCCAGCACCGGGGCGGCCATCAGGTAGGCGATCGCGAGGCCCAGCGACACGACCGCCTCGAACGCCGCCATCGCCCGGCTCCGCACCGCATCGGGCGTCCGGCGCTGCATGATGCCCGTCTCCGCCACCATCGTGAGCCCGTCCGAGCTCCCCATCGCGAACAGGAACACCAACACGAGCGGGAACACGGGGACGAACCCGACCCCGAGAGCTGCGGCGGCGATGCCGAACGACCCCACGACGAGCCACAGCGGCTCCGTCGAGGGCTTCAGGAACCGACCGAGCAGGGATCCGAGCACCGAACCGGTCCCCCAGCAGGCGATCAGCGCCGCGAAGCCGATCGCGTGCGCATCGAAGTGCTCCGCGAGCGCAGCGTCGGCAACCATGCCCATCCCCATGCCGAGCACGAAGACGAACCACGCCAGTGTCATCCGTCGCATCACTCGGTCGCGCCAGAGCAGAGCCGCGCCCGCCGCTAGCCCTCGATGCTCGTCGTGCTCCTCGGCCTCGCGGGGCTCCTGGTAGGGCCCGCGAACCGTGAGCGTGAGGGCGATCGACACGAAGAAGGTGAGCGCGTTCAACGCGAAGACCCACGAGGCACCGACCGACGCGAGCAGGAGGCCGCCGATCACCGGACCGATCGCGATCCCCGCGTACATGCTGGTCGATACGAGGCTGTTCGCCCAGCTGATGTCGTCTTCGGAGTCAACGAGGTTCGGGATCGCCGCTCGTGACGCGGTGAAGAACGGCAGCTCAGCGAGCGCCGACCCGAACGCGAGGCCGATCAACCACAGCGGCGTATCGACGAACGCCATCGCCACGAAGAACAGCGCGGACACGCCTTCGCACACGATCATGACCGTCCGCCGGTCGAAGCGGTCGCCGAGCGCGCCACCGAAGGGGCCGACGATGCCGGCGACGCCGAAGGTCAATAACAGCGAGAGCGCTTGCATCCCAGGCGAATGCGTGCGGTCCCAGACGGTGAAGTTCAGCGCGGTGTACGCCGCGGCTCCGCCGGTCACCGAGATGAGGCGGCCCACGGCCAGCCGACGGATCTTCGAACGCGCTGCGATGGGATAGAGGGTCATGGAGCGGCTCCTGGGAGGGCGAGTGGCGGGGGATCGAACGGGGCAGGGTGCGCGTGATCGCGCGGGCGCTCAGTTCGCGCCCGTACGGCCTGCCGTGATCCGTGTCCGCTCCATGGTCCAGGCAGGCTACCAAAGGCGCGCAGCCGAGTCGAGCACATCACTCGATATCGGCGCGTGTGTGCCCTCAGGTGAGCGTGACGGCGCTGATCGTGCTCGCCTCGATGGCTCTGGCCACCTCATCCAAGACGGACTGCGGCACGTCGGAGTCGACCGTGAGCACCATCAGCGCCTCGCCGCCCTGAGCGCGGCGACCGACGTCCATCGTCGCGATGTTGATGCTCGCGTCGCCGAAGATCGTGCCGACACGGCCGATGATCCCCGGTCGATCCACGTATCGGAAGAAGACCATCCGCATCGCGGGGCCGACCTCGACGTCGAAATCGTCGATCCGGATCACCCGCATCGAATCCTTCGCGACGATGGTGCCGTCGACCCGCACCGGTCCCTCGTCGGTCTCCGCGCGTACCGAGATCAACGACACGTAGTCCTGACTCACGGTGGATCGCATCTCACTCACCGCGACGCCCCGATCGCGCGCAAGCATCGGCGCGTTGACGAACGTGACCGGTTCGTTGACGGAGCGGCCGAGGATGCCTTTCAGCATCGCCAGGGTGAGCACCCGCGTGTCGTGCTCGGCGATCCGGCCGAGGTAGGACGCGACGACATTTCGAACCCCGCCGCCGGCGAGCCCCGCGGCGAGACCCCCCAGATGCTCGGCGAGTGGGACGAACGGCCTGACCGTCTCGGTCACCTCTGCGCCGGCGGACACGTTCACGGCGTAGGGGACGAACTCCCCCTTCAGGGCGAGCCGCACCATCTCGGCGACGGTGACGCCCGCTTTGTCCTGGGCCTCCCGCGTCGAGGCGCCGAGGTGGGGCGTGACGACGGTATTGGGCAGGGCGAACAGCGGCGAGTCGGTCGTCGGCTCCTCGGCGAACACGTCCAGCGCCGCGCCGGCGAGGTGCCGGTCTTCCAAGGCCTTCGCGAGAGCCGCCTCGGCCACGAGCCCGCCCCGTGCGGTGTTCACGATCCGCGCCCCCGGCTTGATCATCCGGAGCTCCTTCTCGCCCAGCAGCCCCTCCGTCTCCGGCGTACGTGGGAGGTGGATCGATACGAAGTCCGACTGGACGAGCAGGGCCTCCAGCGTCGGCATGATCTCGACGCCGATCTCCTTCGCGCGGTCGGCGCTCACGTAGGGGTCGAAGGCGATCACGCGCATCCCGAACCCACCGGCGCGCGCAGCGACGAGGGACCCGACGCGGCCGAGCCCGACGAGGCCGATCGTCTTGCCAGCGAGCTCGACGCCCTCCCACCGCGACCGCTCCCATCGGCCGTCGATCAGGTCGGCATGGGCCTGCGGGATGTTGCGCGCCTGAGCCAACAGCAAGGCCAACGTCTGCTCGGCCGCCGAGATCACGTTGGACGTCGGCGCGTTCACCACCATCACCCCGAGGCGGGTCGCCTCCTCGACGTCCACGTTGTCCAGCCCGATCCCGGCGCGCGCCACCACCTTGAGCGCCGTCGCCGCCGCGAGGACCTCGGCGGTGACCTGAGTCGAGCTGCGGATGATCAGCGCGTCGTACGGCGCGATCTCACCGGCGAGGTCCCCGGTGGCGAGGTCGACACGAACGTCGACCTGGAAGTCCTTCCGTAAGAGGTCGAGACCCTGTTCCGACAGGGTCTCGGTGACCAAGACCCGCACGGCTCAGGCCGCCCCTTGGAAAACCTGCTCGGCCGCCGCCACCGCCGCCCCGAGCTTCACCGGGTAGCCCAGCCGTTCCAGCGTCATCTCGAGCGCGGCGAGCCCGCGCACGATGTCGAGCTCGCTCACGTATCCGAAGTGCCCGATCCGGAAGACGGCGCCCTTCAGCGGCCCCTGTCCCGGCGCGAGCACGCACCCGAAGTCCGAACGGATCCGGTCGCAGATCTCGTCGGCGCTGATGCCCTCCGGCGCGCGGATCGCGGTGACCGTCCAGTTGGCATCGAGCCCCTCCCCGAAGAGGTCAAGCCCGATCGCACGGACGCCGTCCTTCACAGCGCGGCTGAGCATCTCGTGACGACGCAGTGCCGCGTCGACGCCGTCTTGGAAATACAGCTCCAGCGCCGCGTGGAGGCCCTGCATGACGCTGATCGCCGGCGTCCATGGATTCTCCGGGTCGGGCAGCGAGGCGAACGTCCGGTAGACCTGCCAGTCGAAGTAGAACCGCGGCAACGTCGCCGTCTCGGTCGCGGCCCTCGCACGGTCGCCGACCGCGACGAACGCGATCCCCGGGCTCGCCGACAGGGCCTTCTGCGAACCTCCGATGGCCACGTCGATGCCCCAGTCGTCGAAGGCGAACGGCACGGCGCCGAGGCTAGACACGACGTCGACGACCACGAGCGCACCGGCCTCGCTGGCGACGGCGGCCAGCTGCTCGACCGGCTGGATCACGCCGGTCGACGTCTCGGAGTGGGTCAGGAGCACGGCCTTCGTCCCGGGGTGCGCGGCCAGCGCGTCGGCGACCCTGGCGGGCTCGAGCTTCGTCCCCCACGGGTCGTCGGTGACGTGGACCGTCAAGCCGTGAGCGGCCGCGAGCCGCTGCCACCGTTGCGAGAAGAACCCCGCGAGCGGCACGAACACCTCATCGCCCGGCGAGAAGAGGTTCTGGACGGCCGACTCGAGCCCACCGGTCCCCGACGACGTCAGTAGGAAGATCTCGGCGGCGTCGGTCCGGTAGAGGTTGCGCAGCCGTGCCGTCACATCGGTCATGAGCTTCCCGAAGCCTGGACCCCGGTGGTACACGAGCGGGCTCCCCTGCGCGAGCAACACCTCGGGGGGGATGGGCGTGGGGCCCGGCGCCAGGATGATCTCCGGCCTGTCCACGATGTTCAGCTCCTCGTCGGGTCGGAGCCTTCAGCGTAACAGCGCCCCACGGCGCGCCCGGGAGCCGACGTTACGCGGGAGCGAGCGATCGCAGATCGACACCGGGATCGGCGAGTGCCATCGGGTCGGGGCGGACCTGCCGGCGGATCAGCGGCAGTGACCGGCGGCAATCGCGTGGATGGTCGATGCTCACGGTCGCCCGCAGCACACCCCCGTCGAGGAAGAACGCGCAGAACGAGCGCTCCTCGAGCGAGCCACGCACGATCATCTCCCCGCCGAGCGACACGCCCGCCATCTGGATCTGGTGGTCCCACTGATCCGACCAGAACCAATGAGGGTCGTCGAACGGCGCCGTCGCCCCGAGCATGCCGCGCGCCGCGTGCTCCCCCATCTTGATCGCGTTGTCGAAGTGCTCGACCCGCACGCGGCCGAAGATCGGGTGCGCATGGGACGCGACGTCGCCGGCGGCGAAGACGCCCGGGAAGGCCGTCTCGAGGGTGTCGGACACCTTGACCCCGCCGTTGGCGCCGACCGCCTCGCCGTGCATCACCTCCGCGTTGGGCTCCGTGCCGACACCGACGACGACGAGGTCGCACTCGAGGGTCCGTCCACCGCGTGTGACCACCCGCTCGACATGGCCCGATCCTTCGAACCGCTCGACCGTCTCCTGGAAGTGGAACGCCACTCGGTTGTCACGGTGGATCGCCTCGACGACGCGGCCGATCGTCGGACCGAGCACCTTGTACAGCGCCGTCTCGAACACCTCGATCACCGTGACCTCGAGGCCGAGCTGCCGAAGCGACGCCGTGACTTCCGCCCCGATGAACCCCATGCCGACGACCACGGCGCGGCTCGACCTCGCAGCGGCGCGATGGATGCGGTCGGCGTCGGCGACCGTGCGCAGCTGGTAGACGCCGTCGAGGTCGACGCCGGGCACGTCGAGCGCGCGGTTGCGCGCCCCGGTCGCGACGAGCGCCTGGTCGAAGGCGATCTGCTGGCCGTCGCTCAGCATGACCGTTCGATCATGGATGTCGATCGCATGGGCCCGGACGCCCAGCCGCGCCTCCACACCGTGCGCCTCCCACCAGTCGGGCGCTCGCACGAAGAGTTGATCGGCCGATTCCTCCCCGCGGAGGTATCGCTTGGACAGACCGGGTCGCTCGTACGGCAGGAGGGGCTCGTCGCCGATCAGGACGAGCCGGCCGTCGAAGCCCTCTTCGCGGAGCGTGGCCGCCGCGGTGCCGCCGGCGAGGGAGGCGCCGACCACCACGAAGGTCCGCGCCGGCGGCACCGGTTACACCTCGATCTGGATCTCGCCGTCGACCTCGCGCGTGGGGTACACCTCGATCGGTTGGGTCGCCGGCCCGTCGAGCACGACACCCGTGTCGATCGAGAACATGCTCCCGTGACAGCCGCACGTGATCTCCGTGCCGTCGAGCTCGCCACCGGGAACCAGCGTGCAGCCCATGTGGGTGCAGATGTCGCCGAACGCGTAGAGCTTCCCCTCGACCCGCGCGACGGCCACCTCGGTCCCTTCGACCTCGAACGCGGCGGCGTCGCCGTCGGCCACTTCGTCTGCCTTGCCGATCGTGATGAACTCGCCCATCTCGCTCCTCCCCCTGCCCCTGGCGGGCCCAGAGCTTAGTCCGAGGTGCTGCCGGCCAACCGGCGACGCGCCCGCACGATGTAGATCGTCGCCAGCGCTCCGTAGAACAGCGCCAACACGATGACACCTTGCCGGAACGAGATCGGGAGCACCACCGGCGCGAACGCCCCGAGCACCCAGGCGACCTGGAACAGCACCTCGTACCGGACGAAGACCCGCCCGAGCGCCTCCGGCGGGGCATGTCGCTGCATCAGCGCCTGGAACGCCAGCCGCGCGAACTCGGCGGCCGCACCGGCGGAGAACGCGTAGATCGTCAGCAGCGGCAGCCCGTACAGCTGCCAGGCGAGCAGGGCGCCGATCGCTCCCACCGACAGCGACGTGATGACCACGGCCTCCTCGCGTCGATCCGTGCGCAGGGCCGGTGCGACCGCATCGGCGACGAACCCACCGGCGATGCCCGCACCGCCCACGACCGCGAACCACAGCGCCGGCACTTCGGCGTCGCGGAGCGCGAACGCCAGCAGGAACAGCAGGAAGCCCGCGGCAGCTCGCATCCCCACCGCCCCCATCGCCGGGAGCTGCAGCCGACGGACCCGCCCCATCGGCGCGCGGTCCGGATCACCAGGAGCGCGCACCACGGGCTCCCGCGTGCCCGGGTGTGGCAGGCGGGCCGCGAGCGCGGCCGAGCCCGCGTAGATCACCGCCGCGATGTATAGCGGCGCGGCCGGATCCACCGCCTTCAGCGCGAGGATGCCGAACGGAGCGATGGCGATCGCACCGGCGAGACCGACCCGACCCAGGCGCGCGTTCGCGCGCATCAGGCCGTCGGCGCGCGAGGCGTAGACCATCGTGAGCGCGTTCTTCGCGATCGTGTGCACCTTGGAGCAGACGAGGATCGCGAGCGCCAACGGGAACAGCCAGTTGGTCGCCAGGCGCGGGGCGAGCAAGATCGCGAACACGCACCGTGCGGCCGCCGCCGCGAACGTGATCGATCGGCGCGGCCCGGCCCGGTCCAAGATCGGCGCGATCAACGGGCCGGCGAGCGCCAGCGGCAGCATCGTCAACAGCAGGTAGGCGGTGACCCGCAGCCGCGCCTGGCCCACCGGGACCGAGAAGAAGATCGAGTCGGACAGCGAGATCGCGAGCAGGGCATCACCCGCCACGCTCGTCAGATGGTTCAGGCCGTAGGCGTCGATCGGATCGCTGCTCCGCCACATCCGCTGGAGGGGATGGGTGACGATCCCTTGGAACGCTCTGACGACACCGACGAGCGCCAGTTGCCAGAGTGGCAGCCGACCCCGAGGCTCCGGTGCGGCCGGCGTTCCCGGTGCGCTGGGCACGCGGACGCTATCCCTGCAGACGCTCGCGCAGGAGTTCCTGGGCGATCTTGGGGTTCGCCGTGCCCGAGGCCTTCTGCATCAGCTGTCCGACGAGGAAGCCGATCACGCCGTCTTTGCCATCGCGGAACTTCTGTACGACATCGGGGTGCTCGGCGATCACGGCATCGGCGAGCTCGCCGAGCGCATCGGTGTCGGATACCTGTCGCAGCCCCAGCTTCGCGATCGCATCCTCGAGCGGCTCGCCGGTCGTCGACGACGCCTCGAGCGCCTGCTTCGCACCGGCCCTCGACACGGTCCCGTCCGCCGTCAGACGGACGACGTCGACGACATGCTGCGGGGTCAAAGCCACGTCATCGCCGAGCTCGTTACGGATCGCCGCGACGTCCTGCGTCACCCAGGCGGCGGCCGACACCGGATCCGCGCCGCCTGCGACCGCGCCGTCGAAGAGCGCGATGGACGCCGGGTTGGCGACCAGCACCCGAGCGACGTCGGGTGACAGCGCGTACGCATCGATGTAGCGCGCGCGCCGCGCTCGCGGAAGCTCGTGGATGGTCGAGCCGATGTCCCGGACCCAGGACGGGTCCGGCTCCATCGCCGGGATGTCGGGCTCCGGGAAGTAGCGGTAGTCGAACGCCTCTTCCTTGGAGCGCATCGACGTGGTCGCGCCGGCATCCTCGTCCCAATGGCGCGTCTCCTGCACGATGACCTCGCCGGCGTCGAGCGCCGAGCCCTGCCGGTCGATCTCATGAGCGAGCGCGCGTTCGAGCGAACGGATCGAGTTCATGTTCTTGATCTCGACCTTCGTGCCGAGCGTGTCGCTGCCGCGCGGACGCAGCGACACGTTCGCATCGCAGCGCAGTGACCCCTCCTCCATCTTCACGTCGGAGACGTCGAGCGCCGCCAGCGTCGCGCGGAGCTCGCGCAGGTACGCGGCGGCCTCCTCGGGCGAGCGCATGTCCGGCTCGCTCACGCACTCGACCAGCGGGACGCCCGCGCGGTTGAAATCGATCGTCGCGTAGGTCGCGTCGTGGATCCGGCCCGACCCCCCACCGTGCGTCGACTTGCCGGTGTCCTCTTCCATGTGGACCCGGGTGATGCCGACGCGCTTCGTCGAGCCGTCTGCGAGCTCGATATCGAGATGGCCGCCGACGCAGATCGGCAGGTCGAACTGGCTGATCTGGTAGTTCTTCGGCATGTCCGGATAGAAGTAGTTCTTCCGGTGGAACAGCGAATGCGGCGCGATCGTCGAGTCCAGCGCCGTCCCGATCTTGATGATGCGAGCGATCGCCTCGCGGTTGGGCACCGGCAACGTCCCCGGATGTCCGAGACAGACCGGGCACGTGTTGCTGTTGGGGGGCGCCCCGAACACGTTGGCGCAGGAGCAGAACATCTTCGTGGCCGTCGAGAGCTCGACGTGGCACTCGAGCCCGATGACCGCCTCGTGGTCGGAGGTCGCCATCAGATGCGCTCCAGGAGCGGTGGGCGCAGACGGAGCGCCAGGGCGGACTCCAGTGCGTGCGCGACCCGCAACAGAGCGGCTTCCTCCAGGGCGGGCGCGGTGAGCTGCACCCCGATCGGCAGGCCGGCGTCGTCGAGCCCGCAGGGGATGCTGATCGCCGGCACGCCCGCGAGGTTCGCCGGGATCGTGAAGATGTCGTTCAGGTACATCGCCATCGGATCGTCCGCTTTCTCACCGATCCGGAACGCTGTCGTCGGCGAGGTCGGCGACACCAGCACGTCGAACCGCTCGAAGGCCGACTCGTAGTCGCGGATCACCAGGGTTCGGACCTTCTGCGCCTGCCCGTAGTAGGCCTCGTAGTAGCCGGCCGACAGCGCGTAGGTGCCGAGCATGACCCGGCGCTTCACCTCGGGACCGAACCCCTGGCCACGTGTCGCGGACATCATCGCGATGCTGTCCGCATGTTCGCCCGGCGCGCGGTAGCCGTACCGGACGCCGTCGTAGCGCGCGAGGTTCGACGAGCACTCGCTCGGCGCGATCAGGTAGTAGGCCGACAGGGCGTACGCGGCGTTCGGCAACGCCGCGTCGCCCACGGAGGCGCCAAGTGAGCCGAGCCGCTCGACGGCTCCGCGCACCGAGGCCGCGACCGCCGGCTCGACCCCTTCGCCGAACGCCTCGCCCACCACGCCGACCCGGATGCCGTCGATCGACGTGTCGAGCTCCCTGGC
>Ga0207648_10002736_pt1 | contig 18733 bp, 17 predicted proteins | sample KBSMisM32_FD_184310 | JGI IMG/M metagenome (GOLD analysis project Ga0207648, IMG submission 184310) | Miscanthus rhizosphere microbial communities from Kellogg Biological Station, Michigan, USA - KBS Miscanthus M3-2 (SPAdes) (version 2) | ecosystem: Host-associated > Plants > Roots >...
ATTCGCGTTCACGGCCTCGGCGAGCTGCAGCGCCGCCGACGAGAACTTCTTCGGCCCCTCGCTGCCGTAGGCGTGGAACTGCACATGCGTCAGGTGTGCCGGCAAGCCCTCGAGCGCGCGAATCGTCTCGAGCGTCGACTCGATGTTGCCGGCCACGCCGAGGTTGCTGCCGTGGATGTGCAAGGGGTGCGGCACGCCGAGCTCGCGGACCGCGCGCGCCAGCGTGTGCACGACCTGGCGCGGCGTGACCTGCCAGTGCACATGGTTCTCGTCGACATTCAGCCGGCGCTGGTTGAACTTGAAGGCCGAGATGCCACCCGGGTTCACCACCTTCACGCCCATCGCCTTGGTGGCGCGGATCGTCCAGCCCACGTAGTCGCGGATCTGCGCGAAGTTGCTGCCCGCCGCGCCGCCCTCGTGCAGCATCTGCAGGAACAGTTCGTCGTTGCCGAGCATCACGTAGGCGCCGTGGTCGAGGATGGGCACGTCGCCCATCTCCATGTGCGCATGGCGCGCGTTGCCGGCCACCATCGCCGGCTCGAACGCCGCGGTGTAGCCCATCTCGACGTAGCGGTAGCCGGTCGCCAAGGTGCCCGGCGCGCAGCCGCCGCACGACGGCATCTCGAGCGGGTTGGTCGGCAGCGCGAATGGGTTCACGCCGTCGCGCTGGCCGTCGACCATCAGCGTGCGCGCCAGGTTGACCTTGCCGCCGCCGATGTGGGTGTGCATGTCGATCCCGCCTGCCATCACGATGCAGCCGCTGGCGTCGATGTCCTCGTCGACCGGCGCGCCCGTCGCGAGCGCGACCACCTGGCCGTCGCGAACACCCAGGTCGCGCACCGCATCGGCCGCGGTGCCGGTGGGGTCGATCACGCGTCCGCCGCGCAGGCGCAAGGTCGTCATGCGCCGAGCTCCCGCGTGATGCGGCCGAGCACCTCGGCGACACCCGGCAGCCCGTCGTCGCGGATGGAAGACAGCGGCATCAGCACCACCCCATCGGTGCGGAACAAATGCCCGGCCGAGCCGATGCCCGGCGTCGAGACCGGGATGAACACCGTCGCCGGCCCCTGCGCCGCGGCGGCGAAGCTCGGGTGGCCGAGCACGATGCGCGGCAGGTCGACCGCCGGCGGCGCCGGCTCGGTGCCGTAGCTGGCGATCCACAGCAGCGCATCGACCGCGTGGTCGTCGAGCAGGTGCTGCGCATCGAAGCGCAGCGGCTCGTGCTCCAGCCCGCCGGGCGCTGCACGCGTGCGCAACGGCAGGCCCGACAGCCAGGTGAAGACCGCGTTCACCGTCGATGCGCCGTCGATGCCGCCCAGCGGCAGCGCGGCGGCCCGGCTGCGCACGTTGAGGGTCGCGACGACCCGGTTGACCGCCTCGACGAACAGCGCGCCGTGCGCCGGCAGGCGCGGCGTTTCATAGACCAGCACCGCATAGCGAGCCGCATGCAGGCGCGCGGCGAGCGCCGCGAACGGGCCGTCGGGCGCGCCCACTGCGCGGCCGGCGACCTGTGCGGCCAGCATCGCCGCGGCGTCGAACAGGTCACCTTCGAAGCGCAGGATCTCGATGCCCGCAGGCGCCGACGCGGGGTCGGATTCGGCGGCCGACTGGACCACGACGACCTGCGCCGCGCTGCCCTCGCCGACCCCGCAACGCCGCAGGAACTCGGGGAAGCGCTCGATCGGCAGCGCGCCGAGGCAGACGATCAGGTCGGCGCGCGTGCGCACCTCGGCCAGCGTGGTCGTGAAGCCGCCGCGGTCTTGCAGCGCGCGCAAGCCATGCCACAACACCGGGCCGCTCGCCGCATCGCAGATCGCGCCGGTCCGGCTGGCGAGCGGGTACAGCGCGCGGGCGCCGGCGACGTCGGTGCCGAGGCCGCCGAACAGCGGCTGGCGGCTCGCCGCGAGGATCCGCGCCGCCGCGGCGACCGCGGCATCGAGGTCGCACACGCTGCCGTCGATCTGCGGCGCCGCGCTCGGCGCAGCAGCGCCGAAGCGCGCCAGTGCGGCTTGCGCGCGATGGCAATCGCTGCCCCGCAGCGCCCAGGCGCCGGCAGCGGTGTCGACGCCGAAGGTGTCGCACAGCAGCGGGCAGAAGGGGCAGGTCCAGGGCGGCGCGGGCGCGCCGGCAGACGACTCGAGGGCACTCATCCGAACGCCTGCACGCAAGCGATGTGCCATTCGTGCCGCCCGGGCCCGCGACCGGACCCGGCCTGGACTGGCGAGCGACCGATGGCCACATCTGGAACACTGTGTCGCGCTTTTGGCCGCATCCAGCCGCCGCACCGCCCGCGCTGGCATGGCACGATTCGTGATCGGGCGAGGCCATGGCTGGAACAGTTTCTTCGCCGCGGCGGCCCGCCGCTCAGCGTGGCGCGCGCGGCAGTTGCAGGTCGTGCAGTGCGCTCGCCACCAGCCAGGCGCTCGCCCCGGCTTCGCTGGCGCGCGCCAGGTCGGCGGCGCTGCGCACGCCGCCGGCGCCGATCAGCGCGGTGGCCGGTGCCTGGCGGTGCAGCTCGGCCATCGTCTGCAGATCGGGCCCGGCGCCGGAGCCGACGCGTTCGAGCGTCATCACGATCACGCGTTGCGGCCAGCGCGCGACGGCATCCCAGCAGCCGGCGGGATCGAGGCGCTGGCCGTCGCGGCGGTCGAGCGACAAGACCGCGCCGGCGCTGCCGAAACGATCAAGGCAGGCGTCGAGCGCGGCGGCGCTGCGCAGCGACTCGCTCGCGAACACCGGCACGATGCGTGCCGTATGCGGCGCAAGTTGTGCCCCCAGCTCGGCCGCCGCGTCGGCGTCGGCAAAGCCGGCGTCCAGCCACAACTCGATGCCGGGCAGCGCCACGAGCAGCTCGCCGAGCACGCGCTGCTGCGCGGCGCCGCCCATCAGCGCATCGAGGTCGGCCACGTACAGCTGCTGCGCCGCGCAATGGTCGACCAGGATGCGCGCCACCGTGCAAGGGTCGCTGCTGGCGCACAGCGCCGACTCGATCGGCCGATAGGCCTGCCGATCGCCCCGCACCCCGCGCACCACCTGGCCTTTCAGCAAATCGATCACCGGAATCAGGGTCATGCCGCCGTTCACCTCCATGTCTGTCGTCTGGCCGCTTGCCGCTGCAATTTGCAAGGCGCGGGCCCGACCATGATGCGCGTCTTCGTCTACGAACACCTGAGCGGCGCCGACGCCGCCGATGCCGACGCGGAACTGCTGGCCGCCGGCGTCGCGATGCGCGATGCCGTCGTCGACGATCTGCTGCGCGCCGGCGATTGTGCCGTCTCGGTCGCGACCGGCCCGCAGCGGCCGGCACCCGGTGCCGCCGTGCGAGCGCTGCACCGACCGCAGGGCCAGCCCGCGATCGACTTCGTCGCTGCGCAGGCCCGCCTGCACGACCGCACCTGGGTGATCGCGCCCGAGACCGGCGGTGTGCTCGCGCAGCTGCAGCGCGCCGTCGGCGCGCCGCGCTGGCTCGGCTGCGATGCCGGCGCGATCGCGCTGGCCTCGAGCAAGCGCGCGACCATCGCGCGCGCGGCCGCGCACGGGCTGATGACGCCGCTCGCGTTCGCCGGCTCGCCAACGACGCGGCGCTGGATCGTCAAGCCCGACGATGGCGCCGGCGCGACCGACACCCGGGTGCACAACACGCTCGCCGCGGCGCGCGACGATCTGCGCGCGCGCCAGGCGAGCGGCGCCATTGCGACACTCGAGGCCTGGGTCGTCGGCGAGCCGCTCAGCCTGTCGCTGCTCTGCGCCGCGGGACGTGCCGAGCTGCTCAGCGTGAATCGCCAGCGGCTCGTCGTCGATGCGTTCGGCGTGCTGTCGTTCAGCGAGGTGCAGATCGATGCGCTGCCGCGCGACGATGCGCGCGCCGGCACCTTGCGCGCGTGGGCGCAGGCGCTGGCCGATGCCATCCCGGGGCTGGGCGGCTATGTCGGCGTCGATCTCGTGTGGCATGCGCAGCGCGGGCCGGTGCTGATCGAGGTCAATCCGCGCGTGACGATGTCGTATGTCGGCCTGTCGGCGGCGCTCGGCCGCAACCTCGCGGCAGACGTGCTCGCCACCCACCTGATGGAGGCTTGCGATGTCGCCGCCTGAACGCACGCACGTGATCGGCTGGGACATCGGCGGCGCGCACGTCAAGGCCTGCCTGATGCAGGCCGGGCGCGTCGTCGACGTGGCGCAATGGGCCTGCCCGCTCTGGCAGGGCCTCGCGCATCTGGAGCGGGTCATGCACCTGGCGCGCGCGCGCTGGCCGCAGCTGCGCAGCGCGGCGCACGCGATCACGATGACCGGCGAGATGACCGACCTGTTCGAGCACCGCGAGGACGGCGTGCGGCGCATCGCGTCGCTGCTTGCCGGCGCGATCGCGACCGCCGGCGGGCTGCACTTCTTCGGCGGCGAGGGCTTGTGGTGCCGCGCCGCAGAGGCCGGCGCGCACTGGGAGCGCATCGCCTCGGCGAACTGGCTCGCGACCGCGACGCACGCCGCCCAGTGCATCGCCGAAGGTGTGCTGATCGACATCGGCAGCACGACCACCGACCTGATCGCGTTCCGCGCCGGCGCCGTGCTCGGCACAGGCCGCAGCGACGTGCAGCGCCTCGCCAGCGGCAGCCTGGTCTACCACGGCGTCGTTCGCACACCCTTGTGCGCGCTCGGGCCGCGCATCGCCTGGCAGGGCCGCGAGCACAACGTGATGAACGAGTTCTTCGCGACCGCGGCCGACGTCTACCGCCTCACTGGCGAGCTCGACCCAGCGCACGACCTGCACCCGAGCGCCGACAACGCACCGAAGGACCTGCCGTCGACGCGCCGCCGCCTCGCCCGCATGATCGGCCTCGACGCCCGCGACGCGCCGGCCGAAGACTGGACCGCCTTCGCCCATGCCTGGCGCGAGCGCCAGCTCGACGAGCTCGGCAGCCAGCTGCGCCGCGTGATGAGCGCGCACCGGCTGGCCGACAGCGCGGTCGTTGTCAGTGCCGGCTGCGGTGACTTTCTCGCCGCCGAGGTCGTCGACCGCGCCGGCGCGCGGCTGGCATGCAAGCGCTACGGCAGCGCAGTCGCGCGCGTCGCGCCCGACGCGGCGCCGAGCGCCGAGGCGGCGGCGCGCTGGGCCCAGGTCTGCGCGCCGTCGGTCGCGGTCGCCGCCTTGTTCGACCGGGAGCAGCGCTGATGTGGGTCGTCAAGCTCGGCGGCAGCCTGATCGCCGACCCGGCGCTGCCGCAATGGCTGGACCTGCTGGCCCAGCTCGGTGGCGGCCGCGTCACCGTCGTCTGCGGCGGCGGCACGCTGGCCGACGAGGTGCGCCGGGTGCAGTCGCTGTGGCAGTTCAACGATCTGGCCGCGCACAACATGGCAGTGCTCGCGATGGCGCAGACCGCCTATCAGCTGCATGCGCTGAACCCGGCGCTGCAGCTCGCGGCACGCCGCGTCGACATCGCCGCGGTGCTGCACAAGGGCCGTGCGGCAATCTGGCTGCCGTTCGAGCTGCAGCGCGACGCACCCGACACGCGCACCAACTGGGGCGCGAGCTCCGACACGATCGCGCTCGATCTCGCCTGCGACCTGAACGCCGAGCGCCTGATCATCGTCAAGTCGTGCGCGATCGATCCGACGCTGTCGCTGGCCGAGCTCGGTACCGCCGGGGTCCTCGACGAAGGCTTCGGCACGCGCGCCCACGGCGCCGCGTTTCCGATCGACATCATGGTCAAGAGCGAGCTCGCGCGGATGCGCGCGCTGCTGCTCGGCGAGCCGCGCTTTCTGAGCGGCTGAGCGGCTCAGCGCCCTAGACCAGCGCGGGCGCCGCGTGCAGCGCCGCGGCGAGATCGCGCAGGCGCTCCGGATCGAGCTCGCCACTGCGGTCGCCGGCGCAGACCGCGCTGCGAAAGCCCGCGAAGTCGGGGCCGAGCGCGCGCAACGCATCGAGCTGCGGGCGCCGCAGCGCGCCGGCCAGCCCGACCAGCGCGCCGCTGGCGCGGACCATGCCGACGAAGCGCACCAGCTCGGCACTGCTCAGCACGTCGAACAGGCTGCCGGTGCGCTTGTCCGCGGTATCGACCATCAGCGCCGGAAACCCGAGCCGGCAGGCGTGTTCGACCTGCTCGAACGCCACGCCCCGATCGCCGATGAAGACCGGCACGATCGCATGGCCGGTCGCGGCCAGCGCGTCGAGCACCGCACCGGGCTGCGGCGCGCGTTCGATGCCGACTTTCACGTAATCGACACCGCAGGCCGCGACCGCCTCGACCTGCGCCAGGATCGCCGCCAGCCCGCTCATCGGCAGGTCGCCGATGGTCGCGCTGATCGGCAACCGGCTGCCCTGGTCGCGCAGCGCGCGCACGACCGCGGCGATGGTGGCGACCGGCAGGCCGCCGAGCGCGCCGTCGCGCGGCTCCTTCAAGTCGATGAAATCGGCGCCCTCCAGCGCGGCGATCCGGGCCTCGGCGACGCTGCGGACACTGACGAGCATGCGCATCATCGCGTTCCCCCTGACGTGGTGTGTTGGGTTGGCGTCGACGCCGCAGCGCGATGCCGCGCGATCGCATCGGTCAGCCAGCCCCAGGCTTCGTGCTCCTCGGGGCCGGCGGTCTTGTCGATCGCGATCTGCAGGTAGCTCATCTCGGTGTCGACCTTGGCGGCCGGCAGCATGTGCAGTCGACTGACCAGCACCGCGGCCTCGATCACCGCGGCCTGCGCGCGGTTGAAGCCGAGGTACGGCGCGTGGCTCGCCTCGAACACACGCGCCATGCGCAGCACCGGGCGCTGCGGGTCATCCTGAAGCTCGGCCAGGCGCAGCTCGACGTGGCTGAGCGCGCAGGCCAGTCGCACCCCCGGGATGCGCTCGGCCGGCTGCATCGGCCAGGCGCGGCGCCCCGTCACCGAGCCGGCGAAGACGCGGGTGTCGGTCACGATGTTGAGCACCGCGTGGCCGCCGGCGCCGATGTTGGCCAGCGTCGTCGACGGCTTGAACGGCATCAGGATCACGTCGTTGCCGGTCTCGCTGCGGCGGTAGCGCACGCCCATCGGCGCGACGTGAGGCCTGCCATCGGCGGCCACCGTGCTGATCACGGTCTCGAAGATCACGTCATTCATCGCCAGTCTCCGATCGCGGCGCTGCGGCGGCGGCGCGCGCCCTGCCGGTGGTCATCGTGCTGCCGGGGGCGCACCACGCGGTGAGATCCTGCGCTTCGGTCGCGACCGCGCAGCCCCAGTCGAGCGGCTGGTCCTGCACGTAGCGCTTGCCCAGGCGCCAGGCGATCTCGGCATGGGCGAGTTCGACGCCCATGTAGAACGCGTGGTTAGCATCGTGCTCGAGCTTGAGCTGCGGCCAGAGCTCGAACGCGCCCTGGCCCAGACGCAGGCCGTCGCGGTTGTAGACATGCAGCCCCTGCGCCGAGACCTGGACGCGGAAGTTCGGGTCGCGCACCTGGGCCGCGATCTGTGCGATCTCGTCCGGCGTGTCGGGGAACGGGTCCTTCGCGTGCACCGTCATCAGCGCGTCGCTCATGCCCTTGGGCAGGCTGCGCTGGCGCGCCGCGGCGTGCATGATGCGGCGCGCCCAGTCGGCCTCGCGCACCGCGCGCCGTGCATGCGCGCTGACCTGCGTGGTCAGTACCGCGGCGACGTTCAGCTCGGCCGCGATGCCGAACAGCAGCGCGTTGATGCCGCTGGTGTCGGCCTCGGTGAGCTCCGTCAGGTTGCCCACGCCCATCATGATCGGCGCGTCGGGGAAGCGCTCGCGCAGACGGTGATAACGCACCAGCGAGGCCGTCAGGCCGAACGGGATCGGGTCGAGGATCGAATCGGCGAGGAACTGCCGACCGCGCCGCTGCATCTGCTCGACCGCCTCGAACAGCGAAGCCTCGTCAGCCGGCACGCGCGGGATCAGCACCGGCGTGGCCGCGACCTCGTCGGCGACCCACAGGGTGTCGAGGTTCAGGCTCAGCAGGTAGTCGGCGCCGGCGCGCCCGCCGCGCAGCAGCTCGTCGGGATCGATCGAGTCGACGCTGACCGCGTGGCCGGCCGCCTTCAGCGCCTGCACGCTCTCGGCCAGGTGATCGAAACGGGTCTCGGGCAGGCAACCGAGGTCGATCACATCGGCACCGTCGGCTGCGAGGCTGCGCGCGCGCGCGACGATCTGCGCGACCGTCAGCTGCGGCGCGTCGACGATCTCGGCAAAGATCGCCACCTCGTACTCGGTCAGGTCGACCGGCCTGGCGGCTCGGTTGAAGTAGCGCGGCAGGTCCTTCAGCTCCTCGGGGCCGCGCTCGACCGGCACGCCGAAGTGCTGTGTCAGCGCCCGCAGGTCGCCGCGGCAGCGGCCGGGCACGATGATGCGATCGGCTTCGAGGGGCATCGCGACACGGCGCTGGATCATCTCGGCGGTCATCAGTGCCGCGACCTGCAGGCCGATTTCGCGCACCTCCCACGTGAACGGCACCGCGTCGATCCCGCTCAGCACGCGCACGAGGCTGGCCTCGGCGAGGCGTCCGGTCAGAAAGACGATGTGTTCCATGCGAGAGAGAGGATCGACGGCAGGAGAATTCGTTCGGAGGGAAACGGCTGCGGACCGCGCCGGCGTCATGACCGGCACAAGCGCAGGCCGCGTCGGCCGCGATCATGCGGCGCGGTCGCCGCAGCCGTCAGCGGTGTCCGATCGTCACATGCAAACGCGATGCCCGCACTGACCGCCGGCGCGGCCGCATCGGGTGAGGCATCAGCCGCCCATCGGCCGGCCGTCGGCCGCGTGGCTGTTCAAGCGAACTGCCGGCCGTTCAACGCGAACTGCCGCTCATTCCGGATGCGACACCTCGATGTGGAGCTTGTGCAGCTTGCGGTACAGGGTGTTGCGGCTGACATCGAGCGCCTTGGCGACATTGCTGACGTTCCAGCGCTGCTGCTCGAGCATCTGCAGCAGCACCTGGCGCTCGTTGGCCTGGATCGGGTTGAGCTTGATCGGCGCCGGCGCTTCTTCGTCGGACGCGGGCGCTGCGGTAGTGGCGGCATGAACTGCGACACTGGTCGCTGCGGCCTGCGCCGGGTGGACGATCATCGCGGGCAGGTGCTCGCGCGCAATCGGCCGGCCGTCGCTGAGCGCCGCGGCACTGCGCAGCGCATGGCGCAGCTGGCGGATGTTGCCCGGCCAGGGGTAGTCCATCAGCAGGCGCTGCGCATCGGCGCTGAGGGTGGCGTCGCCGCCGCCCTCGGTCTTCAGCATGTCGCGGATCAGGTCGAGCTTGTCGCTGCGTTCGCGCAGCGCCGGTAGCTCCAGCTCGATGCCGGCGAGCCGGTAGTAGAGGTCTTCGCGGAAGCGGCCCTCCTGCACCAGCGCCGGCAGGTTGCGGTGGCTGCCGCTGATCAGCTGGAAGTCGACCGGGTGCGTTTCTTCGGTGCCGAGCGGCGTCACCTGGCGTTCGTCGAGCACGCGCAGCAGGCGCGCCTGCAGGTCGAGCGGCATGTCGGCGATCTCGTCGAGGAACAAAGTGCCGCCGTCGGCCTGCAGGATCTTGCCGCGCCGGCCGGTGCGCTGCGCGCCGGTGAACGCGCCGGCGCGGTAGCCGAAGAGTTCGGACTCGATCAGGGTCTCGGGCAGGCTCGCGCAATTGACCGCGACGAACGCGCCGTGCGCATGCGGGCTGGCATCGTGCGTTGCGCGGGCGAACACCTCCTTGCCGGAACCGGTCTCGCCCCACAGCAGCACCGGGGTCTGGCGCGCGATCACGCGGCGCGCCGTTTCGAGATGGGCCACCAGGCGCGGATCCTTGAAGGTCGCCGAGCTTGACGACATCACGCGCGGCACCATCGGCCGCACCGGCGCCTTCGCCGGCAGCGCGCTGACAGCGTTGGCCGCGACGGCGGTCGGCGACGCCATCGGATGGAACGTCGAGGTGGCGCTCGATGCCGGGCGCCGCGCGACCGCGAAGAAGCGCAGCGCGGCATTCGCGCGGTAGGTCACGACGGGGTGGAACGACGACGACAGGCTGCGCTGCAGCATGTCTTCGAGCGAGCTCTGGAACAGGTCTTCGACGCGGCGCGAGCGGATGTCGTCCATCGACTGCAGGCCGAGCTGGAACAGCGCGCTGCGGTTCGCCGCGAGGATGCGCCCGTCGTCATCGACCGCGAGCTTGCCTTCGTGCAGCGTGTAGACGAACTCCGGGCGGCTGTGGAAGTGCAGCGGATGCGCATTGCGAAAGCGCTGGTCGATCAGGCGGTTCTCGATCATGCGCGCGGTCATGCCCAGCAGCACCAGCAGATGCTGCTGCATCTGGCTCGAGCGGCTGGTCACGTCGAGCACCGCGGCGATCGCGCCCGACGGGTCGTAGACCGGCACCGCCGAACAGGTCAGCTGCGAGAACTGCGTGAAGAAATGGTCTTCGCGGCGTATCGACACCGGCGCCGCCGACGCGATGCAGGTGCCCATGCCGTTGGTGCCGGCCTCGGCCTCGCTCCACAACCCGCCGGCGCGCAGCCCCAGCGGCGCGACCTCGGCCGCGAAGTCGGGCGATGACACCATGTGGATGATCACGCCGTCGGTGTCGGTCAGCACCACGGCCGAGTCGGGGTCGGCAAGCTGCTGGTACAGCGTCGTCATCTCGTAGCGCGCGCAGTCGATCACGTCGGCGCGGCGCGCGCGGCGGCCTTCGAGCGCGGCGCTCTCGATGATCGCGGGTTCGCGCGGCTGGTCAGGGTGCAGCCTGTATTCGTTCAGGCAGCGGCTCCACGACCGCGTGATCGCATCGTTGCCCTGCTCGTGCGCGCCGCTCTGCACCATCCCCATGATGCGCTCCGCATGGCGATCGGTTTCCCGCAGCAACCTGCCCATTGATGTCTCCACGATTCGCGGGCCGGTAAGGCCTCTGTCTGATGATCTTGCTTCAAGCATACCCGCGAAGCAACGGGTAAAACGCGCGCTGCGAGACGCGCCGCCGCCAAGTGCGCATACTGGCATGCGGCTTGCAATTTCCTCGGCGCAGGCACTGTGCACTGTCGCTACTCAACCTCTGACGCCACCACCGACATGACCAACAGTTACACCTTGCCCGCACGGCCCGCGCCGACGGTCGGTACGGCCACAGCGCAGGCCCTCGACCTGATCTTCATCGAAGGTTTTGTCGGCGAGACCATCATCGGCATCCACGACTCGGAACTGCATCGCCCGCAACCGCTCGTGATCGACCTGCATGCCGGCGTGCCGCATGCGCGCGCCTGCGACACCGACCGCATCGCCGACACGATCGACTACGGCGTCGTGACCGAGCGGCTGCGCCGCCTGCTGGTCGAACACCGGCTCACCTTGCTCGAGGCGTTTGCCGAGCGCATCGCGGAGATCCTGATCGGCGAGTTCGGCGCGCACTGGGTGCGCGTCAAGGTCGTCAAGCCACGCAAGTTCAGCGATGTCGCCGCAGTCGGCGTGCAGATCGAGCGCGTCGCATCGCAGTTCGAGCCGCCGCGGCCGGGGCACAGCGCAGAGGTGGTCCAGTTGCTCGCCAGCGGGATGCTGCCCGGTCGGCGCTGAACCTCGTCATCTCACCGATCGAGAAAGGGCCGCGGAAGCGGCCCTTGCGGTTTCTGCGGCGCCCACCGGTCTTGCCGACCGGTGCGGCGCCCTCGACTCAGAGGTGAGCGGCGAACGGGTGTGCGGCAGCGCCCTTCTTGGCCACCACTTCGGCCGCCGTGGGCGAGCCGGCGACAGCGCGCTGGATCGACTCGCGCACGGCCTGGTAGTTGTAGTCCTGGATCTTCTTGTCGTCTTCGGCGAGCCAGTGGATGAACACGCCGACGCAGATGAACAGGTTGTCGGCTTCGGCGGCCGGGATCGTGCCGTCCTCGACCGAATCGGCGACCGCCATCGCGACGCCGCGCTGGGCCGGGCCGAACATCTGCACCGCCTGCTTGGCGCCCTTGATCGTGACCTTGTTGAACATCACGGTCGCCGGCTTCGTCAACAGGTTCGGCGCAACCACCGCGAGCAGCGAGGTGAAGCCATCCTTGTTGTTCGTCAGCGCGTTGGCGAAGGCCGCTTCGGCCGGGCTGCCGCGCGGCCCGATGATCAGGTCGATGTGAGCCACCTCGTTGCCGTCTCCGACGAGCGACTCGCCGACCAGCATGCGATCAATTTTTGCCATGTCTTCCATCTCCTGTGTGCAGTTCTTGAGGGGTTTCACGACACTGGCCGAATCAACCAGCGCGACCCTGGGTGTATCACGTTCCGTGCCACGTGCCGCGGCCGGCGCACCCGACGGCGGGCCGCCGGTCAGTGGGCCGCCCCGGTGGCGTCGAGCAGACCCGCGATGAACAGCGCCGCCACCGTCAGATCGGCGCTGGTGCCCGGATTCAGGCCCGCTTCCTTGAGTTCGAGATCCCAGGCGGCAAAGCCCGGGTCGGCGTCGAGATCGACGCCCGCCCGCGCGCGCGCCTGCCAGACCTGCGCCGAGCACATGACAGTGTGTGCCACGGCCGGGCCGTGTTTGCGAACAATGTGTGAATCGGGAAACCGCGCCAGAAACGCCAGGAACACGCGCTGGACGGCCGCCGCGAGAGCCGGCGCCGGTGTGTCGCCCGCGCCCGCCGGCGCGTCGAGCAAGACCCCGGCCAGGGGCGGCACGCCGAGCTCGAAGAGCTCGGCGTAGCCGTCGCGGTACTGGCGGGCGATGCTGTCGCGGTCGGCGGCCAGTGCCATCGCGGCGCGCAGGTCGATGCTCGGTACGGCGTGCACGTCTTCGGCCGGTGCCGTGCCGAGCCCGCCGGGGCGCGCCCGGGCGATCGCGCGGTAGGCGGCGCGCGCATCGGCCACGTCGAGATCTGACAGCACCGTCTCGAGCGCGGCGCGCAGGGCCGCCCGGTTGGCGGGGTCGGGGCACTGCTCGAATGCACGCGCCACCGGCGCGCACAGCAGCAGGATGCCCAGGTTGGTGTTGCAGCCGGCCACCGCCCAGGTGGCAGCGACCGCGGCCTCGATGCGCTCGCCGACGCGCGCGCCGCGCCGCAGCAGCGGCTCGGCCGACGCGCGCGCGCTGGCGTCGAACACGGCCGCCTGCATGCCGTGCCCGGACGAGAAGCGGCTGACGTTGCCGGGCTTGCGCACAGCGACATCGAGTTCGCACGCGCGGAGGAAGCTCGTGCGCGCGATCCCGGCGGCGTACACCGCGGCCGCGCCCGCCGCCAGGTTCACGCCCGGCGCTCCGCCGCGCTGCCGACGCCTGCCGCGGCCAGCTTGCGGTCGAGCAGGTCGTCGACGATGGCGCGTGCGATGTTGAAACCGGTCACGCGCTGCAGGCCGCGCCACGCGGCGACACCATTGACCTCGAGCACCTGGATCCCGTCACTGCCGGGGATCAGGTCGACGCCGGCGTAGTCCATCTCCAAGGCTTGCGCGGCGCCTTCGGCAAGGCCGGCCAGCGTCGGCGTCAGCTCGGCCGGTTCGCAGCGCGCGCCTTGCGCGACGTTGTGGATCCAGTGCGCGCTGATCCGCCGCATCGCAGTGACCGCGCGGCCGCCGACGACCAGCACGCGCCAGTCGAAGCCGGGGTCGGTCGCGGCCGGAACGAAGCGCTGCAGGTAGGCGAGCGCGCCGTAGCCGTCGCCCAGGTCGGGGATCGCATGGTGCACGCCGTCGACCTCGCCGACCAGTTGCAGGCCCTTGCCCTGTGAGCCGAACAGCGGCTTGAGCACCAGCGCGTGGCCGGCCGCGCCTTCGCGCATCGCGATGCGCCGCGCCTCGGCCGCCGATTCGGTGGCCCAGGTCGGCGGCGTCGGGATGCCGGCCGCATGCAGCAGCAGGCTGGTCATCGATTTGTCGACGCTGCGCTCGATCGCACGTGCGTCGTTGTAGACCGGCACGCCGAGCGCACGCAGCGCATGCAGCACGCCGAGCCGCTTCGTGACCTGCTCGAAGCTGCCGCCGGCGATGCCGCGAACCAGGGCCGCATCGGGCAGCTCCCTGCCGAAGCCGGGGATCGCCAGACCGTGCCAGGCGTGCGTCGTCGCGATGTGGCAATCGGCCAGGTCGATGCAGCGCCCTACCGCGCCGCGCGCCCGCAGCGCCGCCTGAAGCTGGCGGGTATGCCAGCCGGTCTCGTCGGTCATGATCGCAATGCGGGTCATGCGGCTTCGCCTCGGGGATTCTTCAGGCCTGCTGCAGCCACAGGCCGTGCAGCAGATCCATGTTCAGCCCGCCCGCATGCCAGGTGTTGCCGCTGTCGAGGTTGCTGACCCAGACCTCGGCCGGCGCGAACAGCGCACCGTCGATCTTGTAGAAGTCGTACTCGACCTCCTTGAAGATGTCGGCGAACGAACGCCCGTAGTCGCGCGAGTTGCGCGACGGCAGCTGCTGCGCGAGCTGGCGCGCGGCGGCATCGTCGCCGCGCACCGTGAGCTGCACCCGGCCGCCGTACAGGATCGCGTCGTTGGTGCGGCCCATCGCGATCACGCCGTCGGGGCTCGGTGCGGGCAGCGGCGCGGCCGCGACGCCGTCGACGATGTTGCCGAGCGCGTAGCCGAGCTCGTGCGCCTTGTGCAGCGCGACCTCGAGCACGCGCGCGACCACCTGGGTCGTGCCGGCCAGGCTGGTGGTGGGCGTCAGGATCAAGGTCAACCCCTCGGGCCGCAGGCCGCAATCGCGCAGCAGCTTGTCGATCACGACCGGCGGCGGCGGCCGGTCGACCTCGAGCACGAGCACGCCGGCATCGGCGCGGTCGCGGTAGCCGAGCTCGGCATACAGCGCCTCCTTGCCGGCGAGCGCCCGGGCCGGGCCCGAGCCGAGCGAGAAGAACTTCTTGCCGCCGGTCTCTTCCTTGCTCGCGGCCAGGCTCCAGCCGGCGTACTGGCTGGCCAGGCAGGCCAGCACCGGCTGCGGGCTGCGCACCTCGATCCAGGTCGGCCAGCCCTCGAAGCCGCCGCCACGCAGGCCGACCTGGCCGAGTCCGCCCATGCAGATCTCGCCGATCAGCAGCCCGGCCGCGACGCTGCCGCGCGCTTCGATGCCGGCATCGACGATGCACGCGCCGCCCGCGTCGCGGCTCACGGTCAGCGCGAGCGCGTCGGCCTGCGCGAGCAGACGCTCGACGAGCGGGCGCGCGAGCGCGTTGACGCTCAGCGTCGAGCCGGCCAGCGGCGGCGGATGTGCGTCGTTCATCGTCATATGCTCATGTTCTCCAAGGTGTCCAGCAAGGCATCGCGCCCGGCCTCGAGTATGGCCTCGACCTGGGCCGCGCTGGCGGCCTCGGCGCCGAGGCTGCAGACCGGATCGCCGGCCTCGAATCGTGCGCCGGCCGCGGGCAGGTCGTGCGCGTCGGGCCAGTCCGCGATGCGGCGGGCACCGGCCTCGTCGAGCTGCAGCGGGCGCCTGGCGTAGACGATCTCGCTGCCGCCGACGCGCGCCGCGGACGCCGCCGTCCGCGGCAGCTCGCTGCGAAGGCAAGCCCGCAGCTGCGCATCGATGAGCCCGCGCCGCGCGTACAGCGCGAGGCTCGCCGGCGGCCGCGGGTTGATCTCGAGCACGCCGATCGCATCGCCGTCGCGGACGAAGTCCAGGCTGCACCAGCCGCGCAGCCCGAACTCGGCGCTGAGCAGCCGCACCGCATCGCCGACCTGGCGCGCCACCGCGGCCGGCACCGCGACCGGCCCGATGCAGCCGCAGTACACGAACGGGTGCGCGCCGAACGGGCGCACGCGCAGCGCGTTGAAGCCGAACAGCAGCGCCTCGCTGCCGTTCGCGATGAAGGTCGCCGACATCGGCATGCCGGGCATCGTGCGCTGGTAGTAGTGCGAAGCGTCGCGTGCGTCATCTGCCGCCCCTGGCGCCGCGTCGCGAGAGTCGCCATGCGCATCCGCCGGCGCGATGTGCTGCGAGGCGTCGCGCGATGAGTCTTGTACGGCGCGCGCCGGCGGCCGCGGCGGCGCTGCCGCATCGCGGATGTGCCAGCCGCCACAGGCCTGCGCATCCTTCAGCAGCCAGCCGCGCGGATCGGCCGGCGCATCCGTCTGCACCGCCGGGTGCGCGATGCCGTGTGCCGCGAGCGCGCCGAAGAACTGGCGCGGATCGCGCACGCGGCGCACCGCATCGGCCGAGGTGCCGATCAGGGGCAGCACCTGTGCGCTGGCCTCGAGCAGCTCGGCATGCCCTTCGAAGCCACTGCCCGGGATCCAGCCGACGACCCCGCCATCGACATCGCGCGCGACATGGCGCAGCGCCTCGAGCACGCGCGCGGCGTCGAACTGCAGCGAACCGTCGCAGCCGATCGGCAGCCACTGCGCCGACGCGCGCCGCGTGTCGAGATCGCCGAACAGGTCGAGCGCGACGACCCGGTGGCCATCGCGCGCGGCCGCCTCGGCCAGCATGCGCGCCGAGACGGCGGCGACAGCCAGCACAGCCATGAGAAGGACCTGCTCGGCCGCTCAGCCGGCCGCCTTGGCCGATGCCTGCGCGGCCGTCTCGGCGAGGAACTCGCGCGCCGCCGCGAAGGCCTCGGCGAAGCTCAGCACCTCGGCCTTCTCGGACGCGCACATGCGCACCAGCAGGCGGTGCTGGGTCTGGTACTTGACGTTGCCGATCGCAAGCGCGCCGATCCCGACCGCGCCGGCAGGCGCGCCGGCCAGCGGCTTGGCGTCGTCCATCACGCCGACCCCGGCGATGCCTTCGGGCGGCACCGCGTTGACATCGGCGGCGACCTTCAGCCGGGTCGCGAACGCCAGATCGTCGGGCGCGACGACCTGCACGCCGGCGGCGGCGCACGCGAGCACGATGTCGGCCTGCGCAAGCTCGCCGCGCAGTGCAGCGCCATCAGCGCTCGATGCGCTTTGCAGCTCGACGCCGAAGCGCGCACCGGTCGCGCGCGCGGCTTTCTGCGCGACCTCGAGGCTGCTGTGGCTGGCCAGGCGTACCGTGGCGCCAGCCTGCGCGGCAATCACGCCGGCGATCCGGCCCACCGGCCCGGTGCCGCCGAGCACCAGCACGCGTTGCCCCGCCATGCTGCGGCCATGGAGCCGCTGCAGCGCCGACTCGACGCAGGCGACCATCGCCGCCGCGGTCGTGTAGGCACCGCTCGGGTCGGCCATCAGCGAGACGACGAAGGGCTTGAACATCGCAGACTGCGCGCGTTCGAGCATGTCGGCGGCGAGCAGCGCATCGCGTCCGCCGATGAAGATGCCGGTGCGCGTGACGCCTTTCGGGCCGCGCGAGAAGATCGCGTCCTGCGTCAGCGCGGTGACGCCGTCGATGCCGACATCGGTATACGGCGTGATGATCTGGTAGCCGGCATCGGCGGCCATGTTGACGTCGAACGGGCTCGCCTGGTGCCCGGGCGTGAACAGGTGAAGGATGTACGGTCGTTCCATGGTCGCTCTCTGTGGTCGCTCTGTGCGTGCGGTGTGAAGGGTGGAGCGCAACGCCGATTCAGCGCAGGTGCCGCGCGACGCGCGCATCGGTGATCTCGGCGCCGCGGTTGCGCACAGCGACGATGCGCAGCGTGAGCCCGGGCTCGACCAGCCCGGCCGCGCGCGCGCCGCTGACGAGCGCTTCGGCGCGTGCCTGCGATGCGACGATCGCGAAGCCGGTCGGCCCCCACGAGCTCTGGCCGATCGCCGCCGGCTCGACCGCCGTGCCGGCCCAGTGCATCAGCCGGCCGACCGCGGCGCTGGTGTAGGCGCGGCCCTGCTGCGCCGGCGCGTAGTGCGCGCCGAGCAGCTGCTGCACCCGCGACACTCCGTGCGCGAACGCGTCGAACTCGGCGCCGGCCGCACCGGGCAGCACCCGCATCAGCACCTCGTGGCAGATCTCGGCGGCGTGCGCGGCCGGCATCGGCGAAAGTGCGGCCATCGCGGCCTTCTCGTCGGCGCCGGCCAGGCCGCGGCTGCGCTCGTCCTGTACGACAACGATGCGCCAGGCCCCGGGCAGCGCGATGCGAGACAAAAGCGGCGCCGGCTGGCCGTCGGCACCGGGCCCACCGTCGACGAGCAGCCCGCCGTGGTCGAAGCCGTGGATGCCGATCCCCGAACGCAGGCCACGGCCGAGCCAGTGCGCCAGGGTCGGGGTGGCGACATCGAGCTCGTGCCAGCGCGCGAACGCACGCCCGATCGCGAGGGCGAGCTGGGTGCCGGAGCCGAAACCGGCATGCGACGGCAACACCCGCAGCAGGCGCAGGTGCAGCGGCTGCGCGCGGCCGCTGCGCGCGCGCAGGGTCTGCAGGTGGGCGCTGGCGCGCTCGATCTGCGCATCGGCCTCGGGCGTGTCGGCGGTGATTCGGTCGGCCAGCGCTGCGCTCAGCTCGACCTCGGTCTCGAAACCGTCAACGACCAGGCCGATGCTGCCGAAGCGGCGGCCGAGCGATCCGGAAGGATCGAGGAATCCCAGGTGCAGTCGCCCCGGGGCGCGCAGCGTCAGGGTATTCAGGGGTTCGATACGCATCCGGGAGGGAACGGCGAGAACGGCAAGGCCCATGGTGATCGTGGCGCCGCCCTGATCAATCGGCAATTGCGCACCGATAAAGAGCAATCTCCGTTCCTGCGGCGCCCGCCGCGGCGCGCCCTGGGCAGGTCGGGCGCGCGGCCGGCCGCACTGTATCGGGCCGGGGACAGTGTGTCACTGACAGCCGTTGTCGAAGCGCGCTGCTCACCGCGCCGGCACGCCCGCGTCAGCCGCGATCGCGTGCGCCAGCGCCAACCCCCCGCCATAGCTCGACTGCACCGGCGCGGGCCCACCGCGTTCCAGCCGGATCGCGCAGTACTTGAACTCCGGGATCTT
>Ga0207648_10002738_pt1 | contig 18732 bp, 22 predicted proteins | sample KBSMisM32_FD_184310 | JGI IMG/M metagenome (GOLD analysis project Ga0207648, IMG submission 184310) | Miscanthus rhizosphere microbial communities from Kellogg Biological Station, Michigan, USA - KBS Miscanthus M3-2 (SPAdes) (version 2) | ecosystem: Host-associated > Plants > Roots >...
GGGCATCGGCGCAACGGCAGGCCCTCACCAACACCGCCATCGCACCACCGACCGTCGAACTGACACGAGCGACCTCGGTGCCATCGGATGGACTAAGCAACCCGCCGTCGACTGGATTTTGACCACCGCTGCTCTGGCCGAGCCGAGCGCGAATACCGTCGCGCTGTCCGTATCGCCCGCCGAACTGCTCCACTACAAACTGCAATGGAATCCGGACCGGGCCAAGACCGCCGCCATCGCCCGCTTCGTCCACCTGGCGCTCTCCGTAGACGTTCCACCGGGCTGGATGACCCAGCCCGGACATCTACGTCACGACCAACCGAGCTCGGTCGAACCCGGGCATCGCACCGGCAGGATGGAGAATCCATGACCACCACACAAGACTTGACCGAGCGCAACGCCGCATTCGCTTCCAAAGGATTCGTTTCAGGGCTGACCATCAACCCGCGCGGAAACATGATGGTTATCGGATGCGTCGATCCACGCGTTGACCCAGGCCACGTGCTCGGGCTCGACAACGGTGAAGCCGCCATTATCCGCAACGTGGGCGGCCGGATCATCCCGGCAACTCTGCGCACGCTGGCAATGCTGAGCAAGGTCGGACAGGCCAACGCAGACACCCACGTGCCCGGCATCTGGAATCTCGTGATTCTGCATCACACCGATTGTGGGATGACCGACTTGGCACCCTATCCCGACCTGCTCGCCGAGTACTTCGAAATCCCCACCCAGCAGCTCCCGGCGAAGTCGGTCACTGACCCCATTTCGTCCGTGCGCGCCGACGTCGAGGTGATCATGGAGTCGCTGCACGGCAGCGACTTCCTGGTCTCTGGACTGGTTTACGACGTCGACACAGGACTGGTCGAGACGGTGGTTCCGCCGACGCCTCTGCGTAACGAATAGGGGAGGCCCAGCTCATCAGGCTTGTCTGATGACGTGTAGGGCGCTGGCAGTCCAGCGCGCGTGAGGCGTACGAAAGCATCGGCGTTGACAACAAGTTGTGCTCGCGATCGGGATCAGCAGCCCCGACAGCGGGGCGTGCGTGACGTCACCGTGACGAAACGGTTCTGCTACCGCAGGGCGTATGCCCGAGATTGGTTGAGTCGTTGCAGCAGGTAGTACGGGGGCTTTCGCGCAGCTTAGGGACGGCGGTGTGGTGAGCTAGCGTCCTGCGGACGCTCGTCGAGGGTCGCGGCCCAGCTCGCCAGTAGGGCAACTGAGTCGTGGGATGAGCTGCCGGGCTCGGGACTGTAAGCGGTGAGGGTCAGTCCTGTGTCGGCGGAGAGTTCCATGACTTCGTAGGCGAAGCTGACATCGCCGATCACCGGATGGTGGAAGCGTTTGGTCCCGGACCGGTGCAGCAGCACGTTGTGGGCCACCCAACGGTTGCGGAAAGTGTCACTGCGAGTTGACAGTTCGCCGATCAAGTCGGACAGTTCCCGGTCATAAGGATGGCGGCCAGCCTCGGTGCGCAGCATGGCCACCGTGGTGTCCGCTGCAAGGTTCCAGTCCGGGTAAAGCCCGGTGGCGTGCGGGTTGAGGAACGTGAAGCGGGCCAGGTTGACTGGACGTGCCGGGTCGTCGTCGAACACCGGTGAGTACAGCGCGTAACCGAGCCGGTTGGCCGACAGCAGGTCCAGGCGCACGTTCATGACGATGGCGGGCATCGTGGTGATGCCGTCGAGGATGCGCTGCACGACGGGGCGTATCGGTTGCTTCCGGGTGGCGCGGCGGCGCGTGTTCGGGGTGGTGTTGGCGGTGTGCGCCAGGTCGTGCAAATGGGCGTGTTCGGCTTCATCGAGGTGCAGGGCGCGGGCGATGGCGTCGAGCACGCTGTCGGAGACCCCGGCCAGGTTGCCGCGTTCGAGTTGCGCGTAGTAGTCGGTGCTGACTCCGGCCAGTACGGCGACTTCTTCGCGGCGCAGACCGGGGACCCGGCGGCGGCCGTAGGTGGCCAGTCCGACCTGTTGTGGGGTGATTCGGGCGCGCCGGGTGGCGAGGAACTCCCGTGTCTCGCTCTTGCCGTCCACCCCTTGAGGCTACGGCCGCCCGCCCCTCGGTGGGGTGTGCTGGCAGTACGTGGATACGCAGCCACTGCCTAGATCGTCTGGCCTCCGGTTGTCTGGGTGCAGACCCGAGACCGGGCTGACGAGACGTGAAGGAGACACCCGACGTGACTCACGAGGACGACCTCCGGGGGATCAGTCGCCGCACCCTCATGACCCGTGCAGCCCTGATCGGTGCCGGAGTCATGGCTGGCCCCTTGGTGCTGGCCGCGTGCTCGGCCGCAACCCCGCAGATCGACAACAGGAGTCAAAGCAGAATGAGTAATCGCAAACTCGGAAACCTAGAGGTCTCCGAACTCGGCGCGGGGTGCATGAGCATCAGCGCCAACTACGGACCCCCAGCTGACAAAGGTCAGGGCATCGCGACGATCCGCGCTGCCCACGATCACGGCGTGACCTTCTTTGATACGGCCGAGGTCTACGGTCCCTACACCAGCGAAACCCTTGTTGGAGAGGCACTTGCACCGTTCCGCGACCAGGTGGCCATCGCCACGAAGTTCGGCTTCGACGTCGAAGGGTCCGGTGGACCGCTGAGCCGACCCGACCACATCAAGAAGGTGGTCGAGGAGTCACTGACCCGCCTGCGCACTGACCGGATCGACCTCTACTACCAGCATCGGGTCGATCCGAACGTGCCCATCGAGGAGGTCGCCGGTGCGGTCAAGGAACTCGTCGACGCGGGCAAGGTGCTGCACTTCGGGCTCTCTGAAGCCGGAGCGCAGACGATCCGACGCGCGCACTCCGTGCTCCCCGTCGCGGCGGTGCAGACCGAATACTCGCTGTGGCAGCGCGAACCCGAACGCAACGGCGTGCTGGACACCTGCCAGGAGTTGGGCGTCGGCTTCGTCCCCTGGGGGCCACTCGGGGAGGGCTACCTGACCGGCAAGATCGACCCCGGCACCCGATTCGACGCCACCACCGACAAGCGGGCCACCTTCCCGCGCTGGACACCGGAGAACCTGCGGGCCAACCAGCCGTTCGTCGACCTCCTGACTCGATGGGCGAAGGCGAAGAACGCGACCCCGGCCCAGATCGCTCTGGTCTGGTTGCTGGCGCAGAAGCCGTTCATCGTCCCGATTCCCGGCACCCGTAACATCGAGCACCTCAACGAGAACATGGGTGCCCTCGACGTCGAACTGACACCGGCAGAGGTGCAGCAGATCAGCACCGAATCCGACGCCTTGCGGGTCTACGGAGAGCGCATGGACGCCGGCAACATGGCTCTGGTGGAGTGAGCCATCTCCCGAGGAATCGCCCGGCGGCGTAGCGAGTGAAGGAGACTGAGCCCATGCAGATTGGTGTCGTCTACCCGCAGATCGAACTCGGTGGAGACCCCAATGCCGTACGTCGGATCGGGAAAGCGGTCGAGGACTTGGGGTTTGACTACCTCCTCGCCTATGACCACGTACTGGGCGCAGTGCACGACGACCGCACTCCGCCACTTCCCGGCCCGTACACCGAGCGCGATCCGTTCCATGACCCGTTGGTCATGTTCGGCTATCTCGCCGGCATCACCGAGCGCATCGGTTTGGCCACCGGGGTGCTCGTCCTTCCGCAACGGCAGACGGCATTGGTGGCCCGCCAGGCCGCCGACGTCGATCTGCTGTCTGAAGGCCGACTCCGACTCGGAGTGGGAGTCGGCTGGAACCACGTCGAGTACGAGGCCCTCGGACAGGACTTCCGCACGCGCGGTGCACGGGAAGAGGAGCAGATCGACTTGCTCCGACGGTTGTTCGTCGAACCCGTCGTCGACTTCGGGGGGCGGTTCGACCGGGTGGACAGAGCTGCCCTCATCCCCAAACCCGCACGCGCCATTCCGATTTGGCTCGGCGGAGCAGGTGAGAAGGCCTTTGATCGTGCCGCGCGCCTTGCCGACGGCTTCATCTTCTTCGGCGCGGGCGGCATCGACGGCGCCGTTGACTCCTGGATAGCAATGCGCGAACGGCTTGCCACTCTCGACCGGTCCGTTGAGCACTTCGGAGCGGAGTACGTTTCACTCAGCCAAGGCACCGAAAGCCTTGTCGCCGAGAGCGAAGCGTGGCGGGCTGCAGGCGGCACCCACTTCTCGATCTCGACCATGGGCTTTGGCCTCGAGTCGACCGAAGCTCACTACGACTACATCTCCTCGGTCGCGAAGGCCTTGGTCTTGTCGTGACGAGCTCGATACGCGGCCTCGCAACCAACCTGCGGCGGCTGGCAAGCACATCGGTATCGGTGGCTACTCGATGACCTGCGACGCGGTGTCACCACGGAGCCGCGCATCCACGTGACGAAATGCTCTTGTCGGCGTTACCCCCATGTCGGTGCGAGAAATCGCAGCGCGGGCGACCACCGGGAGCGATTGAACATTGGACACGAACGTGAGACAAAACCCGGTGGACATCACGTGAGACGCCGCGCATAACCCCAGTTCGGCGACATGCGATTGGACACGCAGTGTGAGAAGTCACAGGCACCACGCGGCGACAGGCGGTGGCGGCAGCGCGCGTCGGGCGATCGGCAGGTCTGGGTGGTGTTGGCGCGTGCTGGCCGTGGACCCGCCAACTCATGGATAACGAACCGATCATCGGAATCAACTCTGCGATCGGGGTCGGGCCTGGGACCCAAGATTAGTTGGCCGCGTTACAGGTGCGTTCGGCGGTCGCGCTTTTGTTTCCAACACCCTTGCCGCCCAGTCCTGTGCGCTATGAATCACGAGGAACACGACGGTCGAGATAGCCGACGCTGCACACCATCCCCACGGCGCAGGCACCCATGCCGCGACAGTCCACGTCGTCAACGTCGATGCGCTCAGCGCACCAATGTGGACGCCGGCCAGCGGCACTCTCGGCGCCGGTACGGACGCCTGCCTGTTGCGGACAGTCCAGAGGATGACACCAAAGGCACTTGTCGCACCGGAAACGAACAACAGCACACCCCCTAGATCAGGTAGGCCGTACTTATCGATGCACAGGACGCCAGCGCCGGTTGCGAGCGTGTAGCCGTGTGGCCTGCGGGCGCCGTGAACGACTCGCACGAGATCGTCGGTCATGTACGGCTCATTTCGCGAGATCCATTATCGGACTGCCAGTGTTGTTGACCGCAGCCCGCCACAAGCAGCCGCGTGAGGGATGTGGTGACGACCGTGACACTGATTGCCTCGGTTCATGCTGATGCAGTGAAGCGTCAGCACACCTGTGCGCCGTTCGGCATGCCTCCACTTGCTTCAGCATTCGCGACCCCGGCCTTGCGCAGCAGGTAGTGCCATCCGGCTTCCAGCTGAGGTCGATTCCAGACCTGCTCACGTTTGAAGTGTGTCTCGTTTTCGTCGGACCAGAGCCGTGGACCGCCAGCGCCGGCGGCCAATAGCTCTGTGCGACACGCCCGTTCCAATAGGACGGCGTTAACCGCCGCCGCGGCGTCCGCTCCGAACGTCACGGCACCATGGATGGGCATGCGTATCGCGGCGGCGGTCGTCCCCGATCACGTCGGTCGCAGCCCCTGCTGTGCGGCGAGGAGGAGCTGCGAGATCGCAGCTGCACTGATCTCTCGCGGGTTGGCATACGGGACGGTGATCGCCTGCCGAACTACCTCGTCGATTCCGTCGGGTGGCATGCCGAGTTCGCGCAATGAGGTTGGGGCGCCGAGGTCCCGGGCATAGTCCCACAACGCGCCGGCGATGTCGGCGTCTCCGAGCGCGCGTTCGAGCGCGGCCGCAGCGTGGGGGGCGGCAGGCAAGTTGAACGCGAGCACATGGGGCAGCACGACGGTGTGGGTCTCGGCGTGAGGGAGACCGAAGGTGCCGCCGAGGATATGGCACAGCTTGTGGTGCAGGGACATTGTGGTCGCGCCAAGCACCGCGCCACATAACCAGGCCCCGCGCAGGGCGTCGGCCCGGCCGTCGTGATCGGTGGGGGATTCGACGATGTGGGGGAGCGCGGTCACGATAGACCGGGCTCCCTCCTCGGCCATGAGGTCCAGGATCGGGGAGGTGTCCGGGGCGTAGAGCGCCTCAGCGGCGTGCGCGACCGCGTTCAGTCCGCTGGTCACAGACAGACCGATGGGCAGCGACGTCGTCAGCTCGGGGTCATAGATCACGCTGCGGGGCAGGACGATCCGGTCGCGACCGGTGTGTTTGACGCCGCGTTCGGTGACGCCCCAGATGGGGGTCATCTCCGATCCGGCGTAGGTGGTCGGCACGGCGATGATCGGCAGGCCACGGCGCAGTGCAATCGCTTTGCCCAGGCCGATGGTCGAGCCGCCACCGACAGCGACACATCCATCGGCGCCGAGTTCACTGGCGAGCCGACCAGCCTGGTCGGCGACGTCGACCGGGACGTGCATGACCGCACCGGGGAAGACCCCGGCGCACCGGCCGCCGAACCCGTCAGCGACCTTCCGGGCCGTCGTCTGCTGCTCTGGTGTAGAGAGCACCAACACCCGGTCGAGGCCGAGATGGTCCAGTTCCGATCGCAGGTCCGCGGTCCGACCCCGCCCGAAGATGACGCGCATCGGCAGCGACTCGTAGATGAACCGGGTGGACGGTGCGGCAATGCGCGAGCCCCCAGGTCCGGTCATGTCGCCTCCAGCACGAGGTCGATCTCCGCGATACGAAAGGGGACGGCGACGCCGAACTTCTCGGCGAGGGCCGGGTCACTGACCTCGCTGAAATCGGCGATCAGGCTCTGCTTCACGGCGAAGACGGCATCCGAGTCGAGGTAGGGACCGTTCGCGACGAATATATGCGTGGTCAGGGAAGTGTGTCCGGAGGCCTCGGCGATGAAGTGGATGTGCGCAGGTCGGTAAGGGTGTCGGTGGGTGGCCGCGAGGAGTTCGCCAACCGGGCCGTCGGTTGGGATTGGGTAATGGCTGGGAACGACGGTGCGGAAGTGGAAGGCGCCGTCACCGTCGGTGGTAAACAGGCCGCGGCCGTTACCGGCGGGTTGAAGATCGGGTTGCTGAACATCGTAGAAACCGTCTTCGGTGCACTGCCATACGTCCACGCTCGCGCCGGGCAGGGGCGTGCCATCCGCGTCGAGGACCCGCCCGGTGACCACGCACGGCACTTTCCCGCCAAGCAGATCGATGCAGTCACCGTTCGCGCGCTTCGGCGACTCGGTCAGATGGAACGGGCCGAGCACGGTGCTCTCGGTGCCCTGGCGGGCGCCGTTGATCGTCTCGGTAAGCATGGAGATGCCGAGGACGTCCGACAGCAAGATGAACTCCTGCCGGGTGTCGTCGCACTTCTGCCCGACGGCGGTGAGGAACTCGATCGCCGTCTCCCACTCCAACAGCGTCAGGCGGGTCTCGCAGACGAAGGCGTGCAGGTGGGGCACGAGCTTCTGCAGCAGCTCCCGCAGCCGCGGGTCCGGGGCGTGCGTGAAGCTCTCGACGACGGCGGCGGTGACGGTCTGCTCGGTGAGGTCCTTTGCGGTGCTGTTCATCGTCACAGCCCCAACAATCGCTCGGCGTTGCCATGCGCAATCTTGGCGCGATCAGCGTCGCTGATCGGCGCTCCCCGGAGAAATGCCGTCGCGGCGGCCATGTCTTCGAACGGATAGTCCGTGGCGAACAGGATGTGATCAGCGCCAAGGGCCAGCATCGCGCAGAGAAGGGGCGGCGCGTCACACACACCGCTGGTGGTGATGTAGAGATTGTGCCGCAGGTAGGCCGAGGGATTGCCGCGAGCGAGTTCGATGCCGTGGTGGTTGTGGAAGGCCCAGCGCGAATCGAGCCGCCACAGCGCGTAGGGCAGTCCCTCACCCATGTGCCCGAGCAGCAGTATGGCCTCGGGGAAGTCGTCGAACACTCCGCCGAAGACCAGCCGCAGGACATGCGCGGCAGTGTCAGTGCCCCAGCTCCACATCGGACCGATGAGCTCAGGGTGCCCGGAGAGCACGTGAGCAGAGTCGAACCCGTTGGCGGGGTGCAGGTAGAGCGGCACGTTTAGGCCGCACGCGTATTCCCAGACCACACGCAGCGTGGGGTCGTCGAGGTAGCGGCCCTGGGTGTGGGCGTTGACCAGTGCGCCGCGAAGGCCGAGCTGGGTGACGCAGCGCTCAAGCTCCTTGGCCGCTGCCTGCGGGTCCTGCAGCGGCAGCGCGGCGAACCCGGCGAAACGCGTCGGGTGCTCGGCGATGGTGGCGGCGAGCAGATCGTTGACCGCCGCGGCATGTGACACGGCGATCACCGGATCTAGTTCAGCCTGGATGCCCGGCGAGTTCAGCGAGAGAACCTGCACGTCGACTCCCGCAGCATCCATGGCTGGGAGCCGGTCAGCGGTGAGGTCGAGCAGCCTGCGCGAGGCCTCCGCCCACACCTGGGGCTGGGCAACGGTGGCGGTGCCGGCCCCGTAGGCGGCCAGCTCCTCTGTGACGAAGTGCTCTTCCAGTCCGATAGTGCGCATCATGCCTCCTCGACGTGTCTTTTCACTATCATGCATTGACTTCACTAAAAAGGAAACCTATTGTTTCGTGCACCAGATCACAAGAGGAGCCGAAAATGGCGCAACACACCCTGGAGTCGAACACCGTTGACGTCGCGGTGGTGGGCTACGGGCCGGTCGGAATGGTCACCGCGGCCCTGCTCGCGAGAGCCGGGCACACCGTCACGGTTGTGGAGCGGTACGAGGGCCTCTACAACCTGCCGCGGGCAGCGATCTTCGATGACGAGACGATGCGGACGTTCGCTCGTCTGGGCATCGCCGACAGGCTGCTGCCGAAGCTGCATGTCCAGCGCACCTACGAGTGGCGTAACGGCGCGGGTGAGTTACTCATCGAGCACGAGTTCGCTGAGGTCGGCCGCAGCGGTTGGGCCGAGTGGTACATGATGTATCAGCCAGACCTCGAGACAGCACTCGACGACGTCTGCCGCGCCACCGGTGTCCAGGTGCGGTTGGGTCGAGCGGTGACCGATGTGTCGCAGTCACCGCAGGCTGTTGAGTTGACGACTGTCGACGGCGGGTTCTTGCGGGCCCGATACGTCGTGGCCTGCGATGGCGGGAACAGCTTCATCCGGCAGGCACTCGGCATCGGCCAGGAGGATTACGGGTTCGCCGAGCCCTGGATGGTCTGCGATTTCCGGTTCCGCAGGCCCGGCGTCAACCCCGGTGTGCCACATGCCGTGCAGGTCGGCGACCCCCTGAGCCCAACGTCAATCATCTCCCTGGGGCCAGACCACCACCGCTTCAGCTTCATGCTCGACGTCGAAGAGGACTTCTGCACCGAGCGGGATCCCGACCGGGTGTGGGCGCGGGTGGCCGGTCGGCTCAGCCCGGACGACGCCGAGCTCATCCGCGTCGCCACCTACACCTTCCGCTCACTGATCGCCGAGCGATGGCGGGTGGGACGGGTGCTCCTGGCCGGCGACGCCGCCCACCAGATGCCCCCGTTTCTCGGACAGGGCATGTGCTCCGGGATCCGGGACGCGCAGAACCTCGCCTTCAAACTCGACCGCGTGCTGCGAGGTGACTGGTCCGACGCCGTCCTGGATACCTACAAATCCGAGCGCGAACCCCACGTCAGTGCGGTGATCGAAAAGGGCATCGAACTCGGGAGAATGCAGACCGTCCGAGATCCAGTGAAGGCCGCCGAGCGCGACCGGGACATGCTTGCGAGGCGGGCCACCGCGGAGGCGCCCGAGGCCATCCGATTCCGGGGACTCGGCGACGGACTGTTCGCTGCGGACGACCCGGCACGCGGGATCTTGTCCCGGCAAGGTGTGGTCGAGCACGGCGGACGCCGCGGCCTGCTCGATCAGATCGTCGGAGATGGATTCCACCTGCTGATCGACGGCACCGCCAAGGGCGTCGATGCACCGGCGCTCGCACAGGCCGGCGTGACCCTCGTGGTCCTGGGCCCCGACGTCCACGACATCGGCGGCACCTACTCGCGATGGTTCGCCGAGCTGGGAGTGCGCGCCCTCGCCGTTCGCCCCGACCTATACGTCTTCGGCGCCTCGACCGATCCCGCCGCTCTCGCGCAGGAACTGCTCGACACCCTTCGCCCTCAGAACTCAGCGCTGGCCGAACGCTGAGGAAGAAACCGGCTATGTCAACAACGACGAGCACGGCCTCCCGAACGACCCTCGGCCTCGCCGCGGTCTTCGCCGCGCTGGAAGGTTACGACCTCTCCTGCTACGGCGCGACGGTGCCCTCGCTGTTGGCCGACCGCGCAACCGGAGCCGACAAGGCATCGGCAGGCACCGTCGGATCGCTGGTCGCCATCGGCATGTTGGTCGGGGCAGCACTGTCCGCAGCGATGGTCCGTCGCTTCGCGACCCGCCGACTAGTGCTCGGCGGGTGCACCCTGTTCTCCGCTGGCATGCTCGTCTGCGCGGCGGCGCACGCGTTCTGGCTCTTCGGTGCGGCGCGCCTGGTTGTCGGTATCGGCCTGGGCATCGTTCTGCCGACCATCACCGCCGGCGCCGCATCGGGCCACCGCTGTCAAGGAACAGTCGGCGGGCCCGTATGGGGAGCGTTTGGCCGCGATAACTTTCGTCGCGCTGGCCTTTGGCGCATACGGGGGCGAGAACGAGGGGTAACCGCGCGGTCTCGAGGTCCGTGAGAATGCCGCCAGCACAGACACTTTGGCCGACTTGCGAGGCGACAGGTCACGCGCCGCGGTGCGGTGACCCTATGACCCCGATTTCCAGCACTCGAATAGTTTCGCCCAAAAACGGGCCGGGGACAAACAACAGAACAACTGAATTGTTTTGAGCGAGTGGGTCTTCTGTGACCATCGCCCACCACACGCGACGCGTGCTCTGACACGCAACGGCACTGACAACCTCCGTATACCGCGAACACTCGATCAAGGAGAGAAATGATGAATCCCATGAGCTTCCACCGTCTTCGTGACAACTTGAAGGCGCTCTTCGCAGCGCTTGGCGTCGGCGTCCTCGCCACAATGGGAGCGCTAACTGTTGCCTTGCCGACCCCTGCGGGCAGCACCAGCCCAGATCGCTGGAAGGCAGACACGAATCTCACGCTGGTTCCGGAAATACGTACGGGACCCTCTTTCAGAGCGCAGGTTATCGCCGACCCGTGCCTTCATGCCGCACCAAAAGCTCGCGCCCACCAGGTTTGCTAGTTGGCGCGATCTGCAGAGACGGTGCGATGGGGAAGGTGATCGCGATGAACAGCGCGAAATTTCGCTGGGGTTTTCGAGGGTGCGAGCCGATCGCGGAAAACCACAGTGCTAATCGCGCCGCCGTGGCCGCGGTGCCATCCGATAGATGATCAGCCTCGGTCGTGGCTGCCACAAGACCAACTGGATCAACTGCAATGTTTGGACAGTTCACTACTTCAACTGAATTGGTTTGGGGGACTGGATCGTCTGTGACCATCGCCCACCACACGCGACGCGTGCTCTGACACGCAACGGCACTGACAACCTCCGCATACCGCGAACACTCGATCAACGCGAACACTCGATCAAGGAGAGAAATGATGAATCCCATGAGCTTCCACCGTCTTCGTGGCAACTTGAAGGCGCTCTTCGCGGCGCTTGGCGTCGGAGTCCTCGCCACGATGGGAGCGCTAACTGTTGCCTTGCCGACCCCTGCCGGCAGCACCAGCCCAGATCGCTGGAAGGCAGACACTACCCTCACGCTGACGGCGCCACCGATGCGTCCCTCCGCTGCCCCGACGCTCAAATCCTCGTATTGCGATAACAAGGATCCGCACGCTCACGTCTACGGTTGCTCCTAGGAGGAATTTGCTCGCGGCGGGTGCCACGTGGGCCCGGCATCGGCTGGGCGCTCGCGGTCGGCGACTCGGAGCGATCATCGGCGCGGCCATTCTTCGCGCTCAGCTCGCCGTCGAATGGAACTTCTACCTGTCCGCAGTGCGCGGTGTGGTCGGCGCCGTGCTCGCCGCCCTCGTCCCTCCAGTCCAGGCAAGACAGCAGCCGGGCTTCGTATGATGCCGGGTGTGGCGGAGGTAGAGGACGCGCGGCAGGGCATCCAGTCAGTCGAGTTGGCCATGACCGTGCTGCAGGCCCTCGAGCAGGAGATGGGGCCGATGAGCCTCACCCAGATCGCGGCCGCCAGCGGAATGGGCGTCAGCAAGGCCCACCGCTACCTCGTGAGCTTGACCCGAATCGGGCTGGTGGCGCAGTCACGCCGCTCCGGTCTGTACGATCTCGGCCCGTCGCTGCGCCGTCTGGGCATGGAGGCACTGCGCCGCATGGACGAGGTCGGCCTCGCCTCGGAGTATCTGCCTGGGCTGCGCGACAGGACCAGGCACGCGGTCAACCTTGCGGTTTGGGGTGATCACGGACCAGTCGTCGTGCGCTGGGACTACGGCTCCTACGCCCTGCCTATCACCGTACGGGTCGGCGCCACCCTTCCGATGCTGACCTCCTCGGTCGGACGGGTGTATCTCACCTACCTGCCCGAGACCCTCACCGGGCCGGTCATACAAGCGGAGCAGGAGTCCTCGCCGAACCCGCTGTCCGACCCCGAGATCGCCCGAATTACGGCAGTCGTCCGGCAAGACGGCGTCGCGCTCACCTCCGGCGGGGTGATCCCGGGGGTCACGTCAGTGGCCGCGCCGGTGTTCACGGCCATCGACTCCCTGCCCCTCGCCGTCGCCCTAGCACTCCCCGCCCGGCACGCCACCGACGAGGTGCTCGCCAAAGTAACCGAGGAACTGCGGACCACAACCAGCACCATGTCGGCCGAGCTGGGCCACAACATCGCAGCCTCGGCCCGTGTTGTGCGGCCATAATTTAGACGCCGGCACCTCGCGCTTGTCTCGCTTCGACACAGGCGCGATAGACCAGATCTTCGCTCCCGCGGCCGGTCGCATGCGGAAGGGATGAGATTTTGCACCTGCCGGGAACCAGCCAGGCCTACCAGCCCTGACCCCTTTTCGTTCGCGCCAGATCTCTGAGCACCTGCAGAACCCTTGGGATCACAGGGTTTTCAACCGACCCCAGCCACGCCGCCAGCAGATCCACCGCCAAGTTCCGGGGCCGCAACCGTCGATAACTCACGCCGGCAATGTCAAGCGTCACGCCCAATTCCTGCTCGAGTTGGCGGATCTGCTGTGACAGCGGGGGCTGTGCGATGTGTAACCGTTCGGCGGCGCGGCCGAAGTGCAGTTCTTCGGCGACCGCCCGGAAGTACCGCAGGTGGCGCAGTTCCATAGTTCAAGACTCCACACATATCAATTCCGTCCATTTAAGTATTTCAGAGTATTGCCTACGTGCCCTACGGTCGAAGACCCCGGATCGACGCTCGGCTTCGTCACTTCCGCAATGACCCAAAATTATCTTGAGGTGGGGGTGACCGGTCGAAGAGGCCAGAAACCATGAGCCGCGGGGTTTTGCGGTGATCGACCCGGGCCCACATGGCTCTCATAGACGACGGCGCTGGCCGTGCCGGACGCGCCCTGGAATTAGCCATCCCACCGAGATCATGGGCCGCCACGGCACCGATGGGGCCTTCGTCCACGGCATCGCTCAGTGTTTGCACTATGCCAGATATATGTTATGATATCTGGCATGGACGTGATTGATCCCACCGAGCGCATCGCGTTCGTCATTCGGATGATTTCCGGTGCGCTCACCCAAGAGATTGAGCGGGCGCTGCGACCGGTGCGCCTGACCCACGTGCAGCTGGGTGCCCTGGTTCAGCTGAGCCGCGGCGGTGATCTGTCGACGGCCGAATTGGCTCGGCGGTCTGGGGTGACACCGCAGTCGATGGCCTCGGCCCTTGCCGGCCTGCAAAAGCGGGCGCTGGTCGTCCGCGCACCGCATCCCACGCACGGTCGGGTGGTGTGCTTCAGCGTCACCGAGGACGGACGATCCCTGGCCGCCCGGGGACAACAGATGGTCGCAGGGGTGAACGCCAAGGCGTTGGCCCTTGTCGATCCTGGCGAGCGGCAACGGCTGCATGGACTGCTGCTGACGCTGGCCAGCGGCTTGGGACTACCCGTCGAACACGAGCAATTGACAAAAAAATGAACAGACACACGTTCGTCTGACCAAGCAATCCTGCGCGGGAAACGCGCGGTCGTCACCGGCGGTGAGTGTCGCAGCGTCGCGGCATGGCACCCAAATACGTTCTCGTACATACGAGATAGTCGACAGAGGTACAACGATGACCGATTTCGCACCAGTGCACATGCACGAAAGTGTTTCGCCGGGCACGGTTGCTGTCGTGGGCTTAGGCCAGATGGGCTTGCCAATCGCACTTCGCCTGCTGGCGGCAGGATTTCGCGTCGCGGGTTGTCGCCGACGCGAACCCCCGGGCGCCGTTTCTCGCAGCCGGCGGGCGTGGTTGCCCGAGCCCGGCGCAGGCGACAGACAGCTATCCGATCGTGTTAACGGTGCTCCCATCGGCAGAGGCTCTGATGTCTGCTGTGACCGGCGATCTCGGTCTCGCCAGCACCACAGCCCGCGACGGAATCTGGGTTGAGATGAGCACCGTGCCCGAGACGGTGAAGCGTGCGCTGGCTGAGAAGATGGCTGAAATAGGTTGGAGCACACTGGACTGCCCGATCAGTGGCGCACCTCGCCAGCTCGAGGCCGGTGAGGCGGTGCTGCTCAGCAGCGGGCAGCGCGACACTCACGATCGGGTGAAGCCCGTGCTACAGGCCATCAGCCCGCGGGTGTCCTACCTAGGGGAATTCGGTCGGGGGATACGCGCCAAGCACACCGCCCATCTGCTGCTGGCCGGCCACAGCCTGGTCGCCGCCGAAGCGCTGGCGTTCGCACGCGCGGCCGACCTGAACATCGGTGAGGTGCTGGACGCGCTGAAGGGCACGATCGTGTCCTCGGGGGTGTTCGACCATCGCGCACGCCGTGTTCTCGATGCGCCCGACACACCCGCGGCGAGTCCCCTTGGGGGACTGGCCGATGCGCTGGCTTGGATCCATCAGCTCGCTGCCGAGCTGCACACGCCCACACCGGTGCTCGAGCGGGCCCTGAGCCATTTCGATCGCCGCGACGCGGAACGCACCGACGAGCTGGTGGTCGCGTTCTACCGAGAACTGACGGCCGGTTCAGCGTTCTAAGCCCGGCCCCAACCAAGACAGGAGTACTCGTGAACGTCTCTGATACACCGAACGTCTGTGACACCGGAGCTGTTGTGAAGTTGCCGGCGTGGTCGCTGGTGCAGTTCACCACCTCGCAGCACGGCGTTCCCCGGATCGGCGTCTACGCCGACGGTGTCGTGCGTGCTGCCCCAACGGCGTTGGCGGGCAAGACCCTTCTCGAGGTGCTGGCCGATTGGAACCGATGGCTGCCCGAGATACACAACGTTGTCCCGGCTTCACTTGAGGCCGTGCCCGACGCGACGATCATCGCGCCGTTGACCTACCCCAGGGCCGTGCTGTGCGTGGGCGCCAACTACTACGGCCACGCCGAAGAGATGCAGACAGCACGGCCAAGTCCCGACGCCGAGCCGTTCTTCTTCCTCAAGCCCCCAGCCACCACCATTGTCGGTCCTGGGGCCGACGTCGCGATCCATGTAGACGGGAGATCGCGGGTGGACTGGGAAGCCGAACTTGGCGTCGTCATCGGGAAGCGGGCCAGCATGGTCGAGGAAAGCCGGGCCGCCGAGTACATCGCGGGATACGTTGTCGCCAACGATATCTCCGACCGCGGCCTGATGCGCAAACCCGACGCGGTGTTCCCGGTATTCGAATGGGACTGGGTGTCACACAAGGGGCAGGACGGATTCTGCCCGATCGGGCCGGGGCTGGTTCCCGCGGCGGTCGTCGGCGACCCACAGAATCTGCGCATCGTGCTGGACGTCAACGGCGTGGTGAAACAGGATTCGTCGACGGCGGACATGGTGATCAACGTGCACCGGCTGATCGCACACGCAAGTCGGCTGATAACTCTGCAACCGGGGGACGTGATCCTCACCGGGACGCCGGCCGGTGTGGGTATGCCCCGCAACGAATACCTGCAACCCGGTGACACAGTCACCGCCGGGATCGAGCACGTCGGGATCCTCCGCAATCACATTGTCGCCAAATAACTCTCAACACACCGAGCTTGGGTGATGGTCGCGCAAGCCCGAACGAAAGGAATGCCAATGAGTACTGCCGAACCCCAACCCGCCGCCAAAGTCTCCAAGATCGGATACGTCGCGTTCGACACACCCGACCTGGACACAATGTTCTGGTACTACACCGATGTCCTGGGTCTGCAGGTCGTGGCGCGCGACAAGAACACCGCGTACCTCACCACCGGCGCGGATCATCATTGCGTCATCCTGAACCAGGGCGACAAGAAGCCTCGCTCGGCGGTCGGCTACGAGCTGTGGGACACCGTTGCCGACGCTCAGCGCCGTCTCACCGATGCCGGATACGACGTGGAACACCGCTCGGACATCGCGCCCGGAACGCCGGACGTGCTGGTGCTGACCGAACCGACAACCGGGGTGGCACTGCACCTGTTCGAAGGGCAGCAGCCCAGCGGCGCGACCAACCGCGCGCCGCTTCCCCCCACCAAACTGGGTCACGTGGCCGCATTCACACCGGAGCTCGAACAGCTGCAGAGCTTCTACCAAGATCTACTGGGCTTCAAATGGTCCGACACCATCGGGGACTTTTTCGTTTTCCTGCGGTGTAACGCCGACCATCACGTCGCGAACTTCATGGCGAGCACGCGCAAAACCGGTATGCACCACATCGCTTACGAGATGCGCGACCCGAACCATCTGATCACCATGGTCGACCATTTGGCCAAACACGACTTCCGGCTGCATTGGGGTCCGGGCCGCCACGGCCCAGGGCACAACCTGTTCACCTATCACCGCGACCCCGACGGCAACACCATCGAGCTGTTTACTCAGATCGACATCATCCACGATGAGGCCAAAGGGTATTGGGAGCCCCGCCCCTGGCACGAAACCTACCCCCAGTACCCGCGGACCTGGGAGGTCGACGTCGCCACCGTCAACATCTGGGGCCCCATACACGAGCCGTCGATGGAGCACTGATCACAATTCCCGGGCAGCGCGGTAATCACCTTGTCCGCCAGTGCGGTTCAAGGGGCTTCCGCGTTGCCGGGTGTCACGTCTGTAGAACACAACCTGCCTGCTAGCGCGCGAAGCGACATGCGTGGTGGCGCGCAAATGACTGAAAGGGATACGCATGACTACTCGGATTCTGGCCCTGGTCGGCAGCCTGCGCGCCGGCTCCTACAACCGCCAGCTGGCCGAGGCCGCCGCTAAACACGCCCCCGAGGGCACAGATGTGGAGATCTTCGAAGGACTAGCAGAGGTGCCGTTCTACAACGAAGACCTCGACCGGCCAGGTGCCCTCCCGGGCCCGGTGCAGGCGCTGCGTGACGCCGTTGGCCGCGCGGATGCGCTGCTATTGGTCACCCCGGAATACAACGGCAGCCTGACCGCCGTGCTCAAAAACGCGATCGACTGGGCCTCGCGACCGCACCTCAGTGGGGCACTTATCGACAAGCCGGTGGCCGCGGTGGGCACCTCCAGTGGGCGTTACGGCGGGGTGTGGGCGCTTGACGACACCCGCAAAACTGCCCGCATAGCCGGCGCGCGAGTGCTCGACGACCTGAACCTGGCAGTGCCGGCTGCGGCCGAGCGGTTCGCCACCACCCACCCCGCCGATGACGACGAAGTCGCCACCGGCATGTTGAACATCCTGGTTGCGCTGGCCACCGCTGCCTGAGCCCCTACCCAGGCGCCCGCCGCCATACTGTTCCGAGACTTAGTTAACTACCCAAGGTATTAAGGAGATCCATGCGTCTGCGTACCGGGCTCACAACGGCCCTCATCCTTTCCACCGCACTTCTGCTCACCGCTTGTTCACACGGCGACAACTAACGGTTGGCTGCTGGTGGCGTCAGTCGGCAGACCCGAGAGCCGACGCGTGGCAGGCTGGCGCGTCATATCCGATACATGGAGGTCGAAATGTGGTTCCTGACCCTGCACCGATGGACCGGCGACCGCCAAGAGGCGATCCGCAGCAGTCTCGACGATCACCTCGCCTGGATGCGCAAGCAGCAGCTTGCCGGCAAGGTATTGATAGCGGGACCCACGCCTGACCAGACCCTTGGGATTATCGTATTTGGGCACATGTCTGCTGCTGATGTCGATGAGCTGTGCAGCCAGGAGCCCTTCATCGCCCGCGGGTACCGGGAGTGCGAGGTGATCCCGTGGGAGGTCCACCACCTGTTGGGTATCGGCGGTTTCGACGTGAAAACGATTGCCGCCATGACGCAATCGGGGTAGGGCCCGCACGCCACGGCGAGAATCTCGACCACACCGGCATCGTCAAGTTGTTGACCTTGTTTGGTGGCTGCGAGGATTGGTTGTTGTGGCGATTGCGGCGAGGTACAAGGGCTACCGGTATCCGATCGAGGTCATCGGGCACCCGGTGTGGCTGTATCACCGTTTCGCGCTGAGCCTGCGCGACGTTGAGGAGCTGATGCTTGCCCTTGCCCGCGGTGTGGTGGTCACCCACGAGACGATCCGGTCCTGGTGTGCGAAGTTCGGGCCGGACTACGCTGCCCAGTTACGTCGGCGGCGACCCCGCCCCGGCGACAAATGGCACTTCGACGAGGTGTTCGTGAAGATCAACGGCACCACCCATTACCTGTGGCGCGCGGTCGACCAGCACGGCGACGTGCTCGACATCCTCGTGCAGTCGCGTCGTCACGCGGTGGCGGCTACACGGTTTTTCCGCAAGCTGCTCAAG
>Ga0207648_10002740_pt1 | contig 18720 bp, 16 predicted proteins | sample KBSMisM32_FD_184310 | JGI IMG/M metagenome (GOLD analysis project Ga0207648, IMG submission 184310) | Miscanthus rhizosphere microbial communities from Kellogg Biological Station, Michigan, USA - KBS Miscanthus M3-2 (SPAdes) (version 2) | ecosystem: Host-associated > Plants > Roots >...
CATCACACTCCTCGTCCAGACGTCGACCGGGGCGGAGGTCCGCATCCAGGCCGACGGCTCGAGCGGGCTCACGCAGACATCATTCGTGAAAGGCGCGCGCTATCGGCTCGTCGGGATCGGCGGACAGCGTGCGAGCCGCAAGGGCGAGCTCGATGGCTATCGCGTCTGGGTTCGGGATAGCCGGGATGTGACCCTCCTGGCGCCCGCGCCGACACCGAGCCCGTCCGGTGGCCCGTCGGGTGGCTCTGCCACGCCCGGCTCGATCATCACCGTCGTTCCGATCGCCAGCGCGCTCCGAACGACCGACCGGAACGTCGCCATCGAGGCGATCGTCACCGCGGGCGCAAGCCTCCTCGACAGCTCGGGACGCCGGATCGTCGCACAGGACGCGTCGGCGGCGATCGAGATCCTTCTTCCCAAGGATGGTGGCGCCCCGCCGATCGGCACCCGGATCCGAGCGGTCGGCAAGGTCGGCCAGGCGTACGGTGCCCCGCGACTTCGAGCCGACAGGATCGAGCGCCGCGGCTCCGGATCGGCGCCCGCCCCGCTCCGTGTCCAGGGTCCGCTCACGGCTGCCCACGTCTGGCGGCTCGTCACGGCGACCGGCCGTGTCGACAGCGTCCATAAGCTCGGCGAGCGCTGGCGGGCCGAGATCGCGGTCGGCTCGCAGATGCTCGTCGTCGTCGGGCAACCGGGCGCTGGCATCCCGAACACCGCCCTGGCGGAGGGGCGCATCGGCGAGGTCACCGGGATCGTACGCCCCGCGTACCCGAGCGCTTCGGACAAACGACCGTCGATCCTGCCGCGTTCCGCGGCCGATATACATCAGACCGATGCTGCGGCGAGTGCGCATACCGGCGCGAGCTCGCCCGCGGACATCGCGCCCTCCGCGGATGCGATTGCGACCGGTCTCCAGGCACCCACCGACGCGATCGATGCCGACCTGGCAGACCTCGAGTCCGTGCTTGGGACCACCGTGCGCGTGGGCGGGCTGGTCGTCGACGTTCGAGCCGACGGCTTCACGCTCGACGACGGCACGGCGACCGCACCGATCATCCTGATCGGGGAAGCCACCTCGCTCCTTGGGCTCGTCGAACCCTCCGATGCGGTCAATGTCACGGGCCGGGTCGAACGACAAGTGGACGATGGACTCGCCGTGATCGTCGACGACCCAGCCGGCGTCGTGCCGGGGAGCTCGCTCGGCGGCAGCGCTACCAGCGATCCCTCACCAAGCCCATCAGCCATGCCGTCGGCAACGCCCGACGAGGTCCGGACGGCGGCCTTCGTCGACACGACGCTCCTGCCTGGCGCTGGCGTAGGCGTGGCCGGTCTGCTGGCGATCGCCATGGCATCGGTGGGCATGTCGGTCGTCCGCCGACGGCACGGTCGGAGGCTCCTCGCGGCCCGCGTCGCGGCCCGTTTGGCGGCCCTCGCGGGCGTCCCGGCGGACGTGCGCGAGGCCGACGGGACGACGACCCGGCTCCGGAGCGTGGACTAGGGCGCCGTCGAGCGTGGCCGAACGGGCCGTCCGCATGCACGATTCGTGCGTGGCCGTGCTTGACGCTCGCAGAATCGCCGGACTATCCTCGCCCGAGTTTCGCGCCAGCGAAGCAGCTACGTGAGCGAGGAGGGGTCTTGCCGAACGCGGATACCCGCGTCGAGACGCCTCGAGACCGCAGGATCGCGGTCCCAGAAGGCGAACGGCAGTACCACATCGGACTCGGACCGGGCGATCTGGCCGAGTACATCCTCCTCCCCGGGGACCAGGACCGGACTTCACGGATCGCCTCGCGCTTCGATTCCATCGAGCTCGAGCACCGACACCGGGAGTTCGCATCGGCGACCGGCATGTACAAGGGTCAGCGGGTGTCGGTCGTGTCGACCGGCATCGGCACGGACAACGTCGAGATCGTCGTGGCTGAGGTCCTGGCGATCACGCAGCGTCCGACCCTCATCCGGGTCGGCTCGTGCGGAGCCCTCCAGCCGGGGATGCGTCTGGGTGACCTGGCCATCACCACCGGAGCGGTCCGTCTCGAGACGACGACGAGCTGGTACGTCCACGATGGGTATCCCGCGGTCGCCGATTACGAGGCGGTCACGGCGCTCATCGAGGCGGCGGAACGGCTCGGTCACCGCTACCACGTCGGTGTGACGGCGACGGCACCGGGTTTCTATGGGTCGCAGGGGCGACCGATCCCGCAGTTGCCCATCCGCTACCCTGACCTGGCGGAGGACATGGCGCGCCAGCGTGTCATGAACTTCGAGATGGAGGCATCAGCCCTGCTGGTGTTCGCGTCGCTTGCCGGCTGTCGAGCCGGCGTCGTCTGTGCGGTCTATGCCAATCGGACGACCGGCGAGTTCATCGGCGGAGCGATGAAGGATGCCGCAGAGACGGCCTGCGTCGAGACCGGCCTCGAGAGCTTGCTGGTGCTGGCACAGATCGACGCGCAGAAGCGCACTGCTTCGACGGACCGCTGGCGGCCGTCGTTGTGGACGACCTAGCGACACCGAGGAGCGGATACGGGACAAAGGTTCCCGTGACGCTCGGCCCAACGAGGAGGAGCCAAGAATGGCTGAGGCCTACTGCGTGAAGGACAAGCGAAAGGTCGAAGTCCAGAATCCGCAGCGCATCACCATGAAGAACGGCAAGCCGGCCCTGCAGGGGACCTGCCCGATCTGCGGCAACAAGGTCTTCAGGATCGGCGGCTGACACCGGCATCATCACCACACAAGGAAAGACGGCCCCCGCCGCGAGGTGGGGGCCGTTCCTTGTCCGGATCGGTGCTGGCCGACCGACACCGACACGCAACGAACGCCGAGGTCCGGGTGCCCGAGTGCCCTTGCTAGAATGGACTCGTTCCCTGCAGAGATGAACGCGCGCGTGTCGCGCCCCGCACCAGCGGTCCGCTGAAGGGCCGCAGGAGGTTTCCCCTGATGGCAGTCCGTGTCGGCATCAACGGCTTCGGCCGGATCGGCCGCCAGTCGCTCAAGGCGCTCATCGAACGCGCCCCTGACGTCGAGGTCGTCGCGGTCAACGATCTCGTCGATGCCGAGATGAACGCGCTGCTCTTCAAGCACGACTCGACCTACGGCGCCTATGACGGCGACGTCCGCGCCGGTGACAGCTCGATCATCATCGACGGGCACGAGATCAGGATCCTAGCGGAGAAGGATCCAGCAGCGCTCCCATGGGGCGACCTCGGCGTCGACATCGTCCTCGAGTCGACCGGCATCTTCACCGACGCGACCAGGGCCAAGGCGCATATCGATGCCGGCGCCCAAAAGGTGATCATCAGCGCGCCCGCGAAGAACGAGGACATCACGATCGTCCTCGGGGTCAACGAGGACCGCTACGACCCAGCGACGCACAACGTCATCAGCAACGCCAGCTGCACCACGAACTGCCTCGCGCCGGCCGCAAAGGTCGTCCATGACCTACTCAGCATCGAAAAGGGGTTGATGAACACGATCCACAGCTACACCAACGACCAACGGATCCTCGACGTGGCCCACAAGGACCCGCGTCGCGCCCGAAGCGCCGGGCAGAACATCATCCCGACGACCACCGGTGCCGCCAAGGCGCTCGCCCTCGTGATCCCTGACCTCAAGGGCAAGTTCGACGGGTTCAGCCTGCGCGTTCCGACACCGACGGTGAGCGTCGTCGACTTCACCGCGACCGTTCGCCGGCCGACGAGCGTCGACGAGGTCAACGAGGCATTCCGCGTCGCGGCCGCCGGCCCGCTCGACGGCATCCTCGGCGTGTCGGACGAGCCGCTCGTCTCGATGGACTTCAAGGGCGATAGCCGCTCGTCCATCATCGATGCCGAATCGACCATGGTCCTGGGGGGTGACATGGTCAAGGTCATCGCCTGGTACGACAACGAGTGGGGATACAGCTGTCGCGTCGCCGACCTGATCGCGTTCGTGGGGGCTCGCCTGCCGGTCGCCGCCGCCTGAGCAGACCGAACCGACCAGCAGCATGGACAAACTGACCGTCCGCGACGCGGACGTCGCCGGGAAACGGGTCTTCGTCCGGGTCGACTTCAACGTCCCGATCGCCGACGGCAAGGTGCAGGACGATTCCCGGATACGCGCCGCCGTCCCGACCATCGCCCTGCTGGTCCAGGCCGGCGCCCGGGTGATCCTCGCAAGCCACCTCGGCAGGCCGAACGGCAAGGTGGTCGACAGCCTCCGGCTGAGGCCCGTCGGTCAGCGGCTGGCCGAGCTGATCCGACGCAACGTGCCCGTCACTGGCGACGCCCTTGGTGTCGGAACGGAAGATGCGCTGAAGCGGATGCGCCCCGGCGAGATCGTCATGCTCGAGAACCTGCGCTTCCATCCCGAAGAGGAAGCCAACGACCCAGGCTTCGCAGCGACGCTGGCGTCCTACGCCGACGTCTATGTCAACGACGCATTCGGCACCGCACATCGCGCGCACGCCTCGACGGTCGGGATCGCCGACCAGCTGCCGGCCTACGCCGGTCTCCTGATGGAGCGAGAGCTGACGATGCTCTCCAAGCTCCTCGAGGCGCCCGAGCGGCCCTTCGCGGCGATCCTCGGCGGCGCGAAGGTCAGCGACAAGATCGCCGTCATCGACAACCTCCTCACGAAGGTCGACCTGCTGGTCCTCGGTGGCGGGATGGCGAACACGTTCCTGCTCGCGAAGGGCAAGACGATCGGCAAGAGCCTCGCCGAGCCCGACCGGGTGGAGGACGCCCGACGGATCCTTGCCACGGCAGAGAAGAACGGCGTCCGTGTCGTGCTGCCGGTGGACGTGATCGTGGCCAAGGAGGTCACGCGCGGCACCGAGTACAAGACCTTGCTCGCCGAGAAGATCCCGGCAAGCTGGCACATCGTCGACCTCGGCAAGCAGAGCCAGGAACTGATGCTCGACGCCCTGGCGGATGTGAACACCGTGTTCTGGAACGGGCCGCTCGGTGTCTTCGAGATCCCGTCCTTCGCGCACGGCACCAACGCCGTGGCCCGGATGCTCGCGGACAGGGCCGATCAGGGCGCGACGGTCGTCGTCGGCGGAGGTGACTCGGTCGCGGCGATCACGCGCCAGGGCCTGGCGTCGAAGATGACTCACATCTCGACGGGCGGCGGCGCGTCGCTGGAGTTCCTCGAGGGACGGGTGCTGCCCGGGGTGACGGTGTTGCTCGATCGCGAGCCGGCGGAACAGCCCAAACCAGCCGCGACGAAGTCGACGCCGAAACCAGCCGCGAAGAAGGCAGCCGCGTCGGCGACGAAGAAGCCCACGACGACGAAGACCCCGGCGGCCACGAAGACGCCGGCGGCCACGAAGGCCGCCGCCAAGACGGCGAGCCGCAAGTGACGCTGATCGACGCGATCGACGCCCGCGAGATCCTCGACTCCCGCGGTAACCCGACGGTCGAGGTGGATGTCGTCCTGGTCGACGGATCCGTCGGGCGGGCGGCCGTCCCGAGCGGCGCGTCGACCGGTGCACACGAGGCGGTCGAGCTGCGCGACGGCGACAAGAGCCGGTACGGCGGCAAGGGCGTGCTCACCGCCGTCCGTAACGTGACCGACCGGATCGGTCCCGAGATCGTCGGCCTCGACGCCACCGATCAGGTCGGCATCGACGCGTTGCTCGTGGAGCTTGACGGGACGCCGAACAAGGGCGAGCTCGGTGCGAATGCGATCCTCGGCGTGTCGCTTGCCGTAGCTCATGCCGCCGCTGCCGCGTACGACCTGCCGCTCTATCGATACCTCGGCGGCGTCAACGCGCGTGTCCTGCCGGTCCCGATGTTCAACATCCTCAACGGCGGCAAGCACGCCCAGGACTCGACCGACTTCCAGGAGTTCATGGTCATGCCGGTCGGCGTCGAGACGTACACGGACGCGCTACGCGCCGGCTCCGAGATCTTCGCGGCGCTGCGCGGCATCCTCCACGACGAGGGTCACGCGACTGGACAGGGCGACGAGGGCGGGTTCGCGCCATCGCTACCCTCGAACGAGGCGGCCGTCGAGGTCATCCTTCGCGCCATCGAACGGGCCGGCTACCGGCCCGGCGAGGACGTCGCGATCGCGCTTGATCCCGCCACGACCGAGCTTGTCGAGGAAGGCACCGGCGACACGGACTCCGTCCGGTACGTGCTGGCCAAGGAGGGCCGGACCCTCGCCAGCGAGGAGCTGATCGATCTGTGGGCCGACTGGACGTCGCGCTATCCGATCGTCTCGATCGAGGACGGTCTGGCCGAGGACGACTGGCTCGGCTGGGCCCGACTCACGGAACGGCTGGGCGACACGGTGCAGCTCGTCGGCGATGACCTGCTCGTCACGAACACGTCGCGCATCGCGAGAGCGATCGAAACGCGCGCCGCGAACGCAGTGCTGATCAAGCTCAACCAGATCGGCACGCTCACGGAGACGATCGAGGCGATCGACCTCGCCCGCTCGGAGGGCTGGGCGGCGGTCGTCTCGCACCGTTCCGGCGAGACCGAGGACACGACGATCGCCGATCTCGTGGTCGCGATGAGCACGGGTCAGATCAAGACCGGGGCGCCCTCTCGTTCCGAACGGGTCGCGAAATACAACCGACTGCTCCGGATCGAGGGCGAGCTCGGCGACGGGGCACGCTACCTCGGTCGCGCAGCGCTCGCGGGGTCGTGACCCGGTTCGTCGATCGTGGGGCCGTCATCGCGGCCTACGTCGGGATCGGGATGGCGATCACGATCGCCGTCAGCTTCATCCTGATCATCCCGATCGAGCCGCTGATCTGGCTGCTGACGGTCCCGTCCGGGCTGCTCATCGGCTACTACGCGAACCAGCGCTCGGATCGCCGCGCCGGCCCGTGGTCGCGGATCCTGCGCAACGGCATCTTCGCTGGCGCGGTGACCGGACTGTCCTTCGCTGCCCTGATCCTGCTGCTGAAGGCGATCTTCTTCTTCGCCGACACCGGATACCCCGACTTCAACCGGATCGACCCATCGACGGGCCAGGTCATCCCTCCGACCTGCTCTACGGGCGCCGACTGCGTCTATGCGCGCTACGTGGCGCTCGGTCGTGGGCCGGAGCTGCAGGCGGCCGGGGCGGTCGACGCCGCCTCATTCGGCGCGCTCTACTGGCAACAACAGTTCACGGTTGCGGGAAGCCTCTTCCTCGTCACGACGGCAGGTGGTCTCGCTGGGGCCGTGTTGTACGGCCTGGCGCGGCCCAAGCCCACGGTCCCCGGTAACTCGGTGACGACTCCCGCCTGATCCGAAAAGGTCTCTCCGCCCGTGGGCCCGCCGCGCGCCGGACACGACGACGCCCCGGGGATGTGGCCCGGGGCGTCGAGGCGGCGGGGACGCGGGGCTCGACGGGCCGAGCTAGCTCGGCCCGGACTAGGACTTCGTCGTCTTGCGCGCCGTCGACTTGGTCGTCGTCGACTTTGTCGTCGTCGACTTAGCGGACTTCGCGACGGTCGTCTTCGACGTCGACGCCTTCGTCGCAGAGCGCGTCGTCTTGGCGGGTGCGGTCTCAGCCGGTGCGGCGGTCTCGCGAGCGGCGGCCGCCTCGGCTCGAGCAGTCTTGCTTAGCGCGGCCCGGGCCTTGCCCGCGGCGGTCTGAGCGCCCTTCGCCTTGGCCGACTTGCCGGCAGCGATGCGGGCCTTGGCCGCCTTCGCCTGAGCGGCCCTGCCGGTCTGCTTGGTGACGCGACCACCACTCGAGACGCCCGTTCCGCCGAGGGCCGCGTTGATCTTGATGGTCAGGCGCGACTTGCGGCGTGCGGCGGCATTGGGATGGATCGCGCCGACCTTGGCCGCGCGGTCGAGCGCCGAGAGAGCCTCGATCAGGGCCGTCGTCGTGGCCTCGCTGTCTGCGGTCGCAGCGGTGGTCAGGGCCTTCGCGACGTATGTCTTGGCGGCGCTTCGACGCGGGGCAAGCACCTCGCGGCGGCGGGTCGCCTGCCGGACGCGCTTGAGACCTGACGGCGTTCGGGCGCCCGACCAGGTGCGGGGCGTCTTGGCCAAGGGGAACCTCTCTGGTGGATCGTGTCGAGTGGGCGGATGATCAGCGACGGCACGGGGTGAGCGCCGGACGCGAGGGCGGATGGTACCACAGGACCGCTCCCGCACCCAACGACGATGAGCCTCTCAGGACACCTCGAATACGCGGCCTTCGACCACCTCGCGGTCCTCGAGCGTGGTCGTCGTCCTGACCGGATATCGGGCGAGTTCCGCGAACCCCGATTCGGCCGGCGGGAGGTACTTCCGCCCCGGATCGCCGACGAGCACCCGGACGCCGCGCGCGGACGCGGCGCGCAGCCACGGAAGTACGCGGTCGGCGAGCGGGCTCTCGTACCACGTGTCGGCCGCAAGCAGGACGTCGACCGACGGTGGCGGCTCGTCCAGCAGGTCGCGTGCCGCGTAGCCGATATGCACCCGATTCGCGCGCGCGTTCAGCGCGACGGCTGCCTCCGCGAACGGATCGACATCGACGGCACTCACCGTCGCGCCGACTCGCGCGGCGACGATGCCCACGAGTCCGCTGCCAGTCGCGAAGTCAAGGACCGTGCGTGCGGCGACCTCGTCCGGGTGGTCGATAAGCCAGCGTGACAACGCCAGGCCGCCGGCCCAGGCGAAGGCCCAGAACGGGATAGGTGCGTCATCGAGACCGAGTGTCTCCTCGGTCGCATGCCATACCGGGTCCACGGCGTCGGCGAGGTGAAGTCGGATGCCCGGCAGGCCATCGACCTTGCGCAAACGGGTGTGCCTTTGGACGAAGGCACGTCGGTGCGACAGCGGCAGGCGACGTGGGGACGACTCGACGCGGGCCATCGCGGCGCAGGCTACAGCCGGAGCGACTGAAGCACCGGCTACACTCCCGCCTCGTGACGATCCCCCAGGACCGCCTCCGCAACTTCTCGATCATCGCCCACATCGATCATGGCAAGTCCACGCTCGCCGATCGGTTGCTGGAGCTGACGCACACGATCGACCGACGCCAGATGACGAGCCAGGTGCTCGATTCCATGGACCTCGAGCGCGAAAAAGGCATCACCATCAAGGCGCGTGCCGTGCGGCTCGAATACACGGCGAAGGATGGCCTGACCTACGGGCTCAACCTCATCGACACCCCCGGCCACGTCGACTTTTCCTACGAGGTGAGCCACAGCCTCCAGGCTTGCGAAGGGGCGATCCTCGTCGTCGATGCGACGCAGGGCATCGAGGCCCAGACGCTCGCGAACGTGCATCTCGCGCTGCGCGAGAACCTGACCCTGATCCCGGTGCTGAACAAGATCGACCTCCCGTCGGCCGACCCCGACACGATCATCGAAGAGCTCGAGAACGTCCTGGCCATCCCGCGCGAAGAGGTGATCCTCGCGAGCGCGAAGGACGGAACCGGAGTACCCGACATCCTCGAGGCGATCGTCGAACGGATCCCGGCGCCGAAGGGCGACCCAACAGCGTCGGTCAAGGGTCTGATCTTCGACAGCCACTACGACGCCTACAAGGGCGTGATCGTCTATGTCCGGCTCGCCCAGGGCACGCTCAGGACCGACGACGCGATCCGGCTCATGGGCAGCGCGGCAACAGCGGAACCGCTCGAACTCGGCGTCTTCCGGCCCCAGCTCGTGCCCGTCAAGCAACTGACGGCGGGCGAGGTCGGCTATATCGCCACGGGGCTCAAGAACGTGCGCGAGGCGCAGGTCGGCGACACGGTCACGACCCAAGCTCGACCCGCGGACCGCCCCCTGCCCGGCTACCAACCGGCGAAGAGCCTCGTGTTCGCCGGTATCTATCCGGTCAGCGGCGAGGACTATCCACTGCTCCGCGACGCGCTCGACAAGCTCCACCTCAACGACGCCAGCTTCACCTTCGAGCCGGAGAGCTCCGTCGCCCTGGGGTTCGGGTTCCGCTGCGGATTCCTGGGCCTGCTCCACATGGAGATCGTCCAGGAGCGTCTCGAGCGCGAGTTCGACCTCGACCTGATCGCGTCCGCGCCGTCGGTCGAATACCACGTCCAGCTCCAGCACGGCCGTGGGACCGTCGTGGTCGACAACCCCGCGCGCCTGCCGGACCCGTCGGACATCGAGTCGATCGAGGAGCCCTGGGTGAAGCTCAGCGTCGTCACCCCGAGCCAGTACATCGGCGCGTTGATGGAGCTGTCGACGAACCGGCGCGGGTCGTTCGTCGACATGGAATATCTCGACCCGACCCGTGTCGTGCTCCATTTCGAGATGCCGCTCGCGGAGCTGATCGTCGATTACTTCGACCAGCTCAAGAGCCGGAGCCAGGGCTACGCGTCCATGGATTATGAGGAGCTCGGCTATCGCGAGGCGAACCTCGCGAAGGTCGACATCCTCGTCAATGGCGAGCCCGTGGACGCGCTCAGCATCATCGTCCACCGCGATCGCGCGCAGTCGACGGGGCGCGCCCTCGCGGAGCGGCTCAAGCAACTCATCCCGCGCCAGATGTTCGAAGTCCCGATCCAGGCGGCGATCGGAAGCAACGTCATCGCACGCGAATCCGTTCGGGCCATGCGCAAGAACGTCCTTGCCAAGTGTTACGGTGGCGACATCACCCGCAAGCGCAAGCTGCTCGAGAAGCAGAAAGAGGGTAAGCAGCGGATGAAGCGGGTCGGCTCCGTCGAGATCCCCCAGGAGGCATTCCTCGCGATGCTGCGCATGGACGAGGCGTAACACCCGGTGGAAGCGCTCTTCGACATCTCACGCGGTCTCATCGTCATCGGACTGACGTTGCTGCTCGTCCTGCTGCGTCTCGATGCGGAGAAGTTCGGCGTTGCCGAGTACTACGAATCGACCCGGGATGGGGAGCGGCCGCGCGTTCGACGCCGGCTGGCCTGGTACGGCCTCGGGACCGGGCTGGTCATCGCCATCGCGTACATCCACCCGTCGCCCCAGGGCGACCTCTACCTGGGGACCGGCGATCGCCTCGGGGCTGTCACCGGCGGGCTGATCTTCGCCGGGCTCGGTGTCGCGCAGGCGCTGGCGTTCGCCACGCTTCGCTATCAGCGGATCCGCTTCCCGGACATCCGCTCGTACCCGGGCGCGCTGCTGAACTCCACGGCGACCGCGTTCATCGACGAGGCAACGTTCCGTGGCGCGATCTTCGGCTCGCTGCTGGCGGTCGGCCTGGACGCGAACCTGGCCAACATCATGCAGACCCTGTTGTATGTACTCACGACGCGACTCGGGGCACCCGGCCGGGACCGCTATCTGCTGGTCTTGACGCTCGGGATCGGCCTGATCGCCGGATGGCTGACAGCCGTCACGGGCGGGATCGCCGCCGCGTTCCTCGGCCACGCCGCCACCCGCTTCGCGGTGTTCCTCGCTACGGGCCACACCGGTCAGACGCTGCCCAAGGGGCGTGAGGTCGAAGAGATCGACCGCCGCCGCCGGCCGCCCGATGGCTGGCGGGTCATCGGGTCACGGGAGTCCGCACAACACGACTGATGAGCCCGACCGCCACGTCGGCCGAGCGATCCTCGGCGGTGCGCCCACCGGTCGCGCTGTACATCCATTTCCCCTTCTGCGTCTCGCTCTGCCCCTACTGCGACTTCGTCGTCATCGCCGGGTCGGCGGCGCGTGGCCCGCGGAACCGGATCGGCCAGTTCCTGGACGCCGTGCTCGTCGAGCTCGAGTTGCGGGCCGACGCGCTCGATACAGGGTTCGGCCCGCCCGGGAGTCGCGGTCGGCCAGCGCTCGGGTCCGTCTACCTTGGGGGCGGCACGCCATCCTTGCTCCCTGCCGACGACGTCGCCGGGCTGGTCTCCCGCGTTCGTGAGCGGTTCGGTGTCAGCGACGACGCCGAGATCACCCTCGAGGCGAATCCGGGACCCGACGAGCGCGGTGACCCAGCGGCACTCCGGATGGCGGGGGTCACCCGGATCTCGTTCGGCGCCCAGTCGTTCGACGACACCGAGCTGCGCAAGCTCGGCCGTCGCCATCGGGCGCGGCATGTCGTCGATGCAGTCGAGGCCGCCCGAGCGGCGGGCATCCCGTCCATCAACGTCGATCTGCTGTACGACATCCCCGACACCGATATGACGACCTGGATGCACACGCTGGACACGGCGCTCGAGGTCGCCCCCGACCACCTTTCGCTCTATGCGTTGTCGCTCGACGACCCAGTGGCCGAAGGTCTGACCGGCCCCGAGGGCGACCACCTCGTGACGACGAAGGGCGCCCGACGGTGGCGCGACGCCGTCCGGCCGGGCCAGGACGAGGATCGGGCGGCCGGCCAGTACCACCACGCCGTCGTCGCCCTCGAGGACGTCGGCTATCGCGGGTACGAGATCTCGAACTGGGCACGTCCGGGTCACGAGAGCCGCCACAATCTTGCGTACTGGCAGCGCCGCCCGCACGAGTCGCTGGGTCCGGGCGCCCACGCATTCGATGGTCAGGACCGGCGCTGGACGTCCGCACGGCTCGATGCATACGTGGCTGCGCTCGCCGCAACGCCGCCGGCCCTGCCACCCGGCGGTGCGGAGCGCCTGGACGATGCTTCCGCGGCGATCGAGGCGTTGATCCTGGGCCTGCGGCTCGACACGGGAGTGCCCCTGAGCGCGGCCCACGAACCGCCCCTCGCCGACGTCTTCGGCTGGGCCCTGGCCGCGGAACTCCTGACCGTGACCGACGACGATCGCGTCGTCCTCACGACCCGTGGCCGGCTGCTCTCGAACGAGCTGTTCGCGCGGCTCGTCTGACGCCGGGTCGTCGACGACCCGGCGGCTCCGGTCAGGCGGCGCTCTCGTCCACCACGTCGGCGGCAGCTTCGATCATCACGGAGGCGACGGCGCTGTAGGCGGTCGCCCACGCATCGGCGGTCTCGTCATCGAAGGCCTCACCGAGGCCTCGATCGAGCGCCCAGAGCAGTGCCGCCTCGACCGTGTCGTAGTGGCGTTGACGCACCCCATAGCCGGCATGGACGCGGCCGAGCGCCTCGAGGACGGGGACGACCAGCTCGAAGTCGTCGAGGCTCGAGACGAGCAGGGCGAGCGTCTGCATCAGGATCCCGCGCTGCGCCTGCATGTCGGTCTTCGCGAAGAGGCGCTTGATCGCGGGATCCGACTCGAAGAGGCGGTCGTAGAAGAGGCGCGCCGCAGCGTCCGAGATCGGTTCGACCGCCGACCAGCTCGTCCGGATCAGATCGATCTGTCGCGGGGTCATGCGATGGGCTCCTGGTTCACGACCATCCCTCCGCGGAAGCCGCATCGAGACAGCTTCCTCTGACCGCCGCACACGGGACATGGACATCCGTCGATGCCTTCGATCGGCAGATGTCGGATGCGTGCGGCCGCCGGTCGCGGATCGGCGGTCCGGGCGCGTTGACACTCGCCGCAGCGCGCTGCTACGATGCCAGCACATCTGTTAGCACTCTGACCCATAGAGTGCTAACGCCACGGGAGAACGAGTTTGGCGCGACGCGTCCGCAGCCCACTCGGCCCGCTGGACCTCCGCTCGCAGGCGATCCTTCGGGCCGTCATCGAGGAATATGTCTCGACGGCACAGCCGGTCGCGAGCCAGGCGCTCGTCGACCGATACGGCCTTGGCGTGTCGAGCGCGACCGTGCGGAACATCCTCGCGGAGCTCGAGGCAGCCGGCCTGCTGACGCATCCCCACACGAGTGCCGGTCGCGTCCCGACGGATGCCGGCTATCGGTTCTTCGTGGAGTCGATCGCCGATGCCGTCCCGCTGCCTGCTGTCGAGCAGTTGATGATCCGACACCAGTTCGGGCAGGTCGAGTTCGCGAGCGAGCACTGGTTCCGCCTCGCCGCGACGACCCTCGCCGGGTTGACCCGGGCCGCGGGGATCGCGACGCCTGCGAAGCCGCACGCCGCGCACATCCGGCGGATCGATCTCGTCTCCGTGAACGAGCGGATGGCCAGCCTGATCCTCGTGCTGCGAGAGGGCGCGATCAAGCAGGCCGCCGTCACCGTCGATGAGGCCGAGCCGGTCGACCAGACGACGCTCAACGCGGTCGCCGGCCTGCTCAACGAGCGCGTACTGGATCGGACGGCGACGTCCGCCGAGCAGATCCTCGCGTCGCTTGACGAGGCGGACCGGACGCAGCGGCTTGCCCAGCGCGTCGGTGAGCGGATCGTCCGGATCCTGCGCGAGTACGACGCAGCTGCCGTGGAGGAAGTGTTCTCCGACGGTCTGTTGAACGTCATGGAGGCGCCGGAGTTCGCGCAGAGCGACAAGCTCCGCCAGGTGTTCAGCGCCCTCGAGAACCGCGCGTACCTCGGCGAGCTCGTCGGCAGCGTGGCCGGCTCTGGGCGGATCCGCATCGTGATCGGCGCCGAGAACTCGCGCGAGGAGATGCACGACGTGACGCTCATCCTCGCTCCCTACGGGCGCCCGGGCCGCGCGATCGGCGTGGTCGGCGTCCTCGGCCCGACCCGGATGAGCTATCCCAACGCGATCGGCACGGTGGCATTCGTGTCCGGTCTCATGGACGAATTGGTGGACCATCTTTATGCCTGAACCCCGCGCGCCCCAGGGGGCGCATCGCACGCGCGCCGAGGCGCGCGCTGACGACATCGACATCCGGCCGACGAAGCTGCTCGCCGACATCGAGGAGCTACGTGGCGAGCTCGAGGAGACCAGGCGGCAGTCCGACGAGTACCTCGTCGCCCTCCAGCGCGAACGGGCCGAATTCCTCAACTTCAAGCGCCGGACCGCGGAGGAGCGTGAGCGCGACCTCGGTCTTGCCGGGGAGGACCTCATCCGCAAGGTGCTCGCCGTCGCCGACGACTTCGATCGCGCCATCGACGCCCGGCCCGAGTCGATCGCCGAGGAGGCGTGGTTCGAGGGCGTGGCGGCCATCGACCGCAAGCTTCGTGCCCTGCTCGAAAGCGAGGGCGTGAGCACGATCTCGGCGGAGCCCGGGATGACGTTCGACCCACGCGAGCATGACGCTATCGCCAACGTGCCCGGCACCGGTCGGCCCGAGGGCGAGATCGTCGAGCAGGTCCGCCGCGGGTATCGACTCCGCGATCGCGTCCTGCGGCCGGCCCTTGTGGCCGTCGCCGCTGGTGACGCGGGCTCGGCCGACGCGGAACTCCCCGACTAAGACAAACGACCAGACCGAAGAACCGAACCTACCCGACGAGGAGCAGACACAGACCATGGCCAAGATCATCGGAATCGACCTCGGCACGACGAACTCCGTCGTCGCCGTCATGGAGGGCGGCGAACCGACCGTCATCGCATCCGCGGAGGGCGGACGGACCGTCCCGAGCGTCGTCGCGTTCACCAAGACGGGCGAGCGGTTGGTCGGTCAGCTCGCGAAGCGCCAGGCCGTCACGAACCCAGCCAATACCGTCTACTCGATCAAGCGGTTCATGGGCCGCCGCTGGGACGACCCCGAAGTCAAGCGCTCGCGCGAGCTCGTGCCATACAACGTCGAGAAGGACCCGAGCTCCGACGGGATCACGGTGAAGCTCGCGGACGGAAAGACCTACTCGCCGCCAGAGATCAGCGCGATGATCCTCCAGAAGCTCAAGACCGACGCAGAGGCGTACCTCGGCGAGAAGGTGACCGAGGCGGTCATCACGGTCCCGGCCTATTTCGACGACACGCAGCGCCAGGCGACGAAGGACGCCGGCCGGATCGCCGGTCTCGACGTCAAGCGGATCATCAACGAGCCGACGGCATCGGCCCTGGCCTATGGCCTGGACAAGAAGGGCGACGAGAAGATCGCCGTTTACGACCTGGGCGGCGGCACGTTCGACATCTCGATCCTCGAGCTCGGTGAGGGCGTCTTCGAGGTCAAGGCCACCAACGGCGATACGCACCTGGGCGGCGACGACTTCGACCAGCGCGTCATCGATTGGTTGCTGGCCGAGTTCAAGAAGGACCAGGGCATCGACCTCTCCAAGGACCAGCAAGCCCTCCAGCGGCTCAAGGAGGCCGCCGAGAAGGCGAAGATAGAGCTGTCCTCGACGTCGACCACCGAGATCAACCTGCCCTACATCACGGCCGACGCCTCGGGCCCGAAGCACCTTGTGATCTCGTTGACGCGGGCCAAGCTCGAGGACCTCGTGGCCGACCTCGTCTCGAAGACAGAAGGGCCGGTCAAGGCCGCGCTCAAGGACTCGGGGCTTAAGCCCGGTGACATCGATGAGGTGATCCTGGTCGGTGGCATGACCCGGATGCCGGCCGTCGTCGACGCGGTCAAGAAGATGTTCGACGGCAAGGAGCCGCACAAGGGCGTCAACCCGGACGAGGTCGTGGCCATCGGTGCCGCTATCCAGGCCGGCGTCCTGGCGGGCGACGTCAAGGACGTCCTCCTGCTCGACGTCACGCCGCTGTCGCTCGGTATCGAGACGCTCGGTGGTGTCATGACCAGGCTTATCGAGCGCAACACGACGATCCCGACGTCGAAGTCGCAGGTGTTCTCGACCGCGTCCGACAATCAGTCGCAGGTCGAGATCCACGTCCTCCAGGGCGAGCGCGACTTCGCGGCCGACAACAAGACGCTCGGCCGGTTCATCCTCGATGGGATCCCGCCGGCCCCGCGGGGCGTGCCGCAGATCGAGGTCACGTTCGACATCGATGCGAACGGCATCCTCGATGTGAAGGCGAAGGATCGGGCGACGAGCAAGGAGCAGCAGGTCCGGATCACGGCATCGTCGATGCTGTCGAAGGACGCCGTGGACGAGATGGTCCGTGACGCCGCCGCCCACGCCGACGAGGACAAGCAGCGGCGCGAGGACGTCGAGACCCGCAACCAGGCCGAGGCGCTGTCGTTCCAGGCGGAGCGCACGCTCAAGGATCTGGGCGACAAGGTCCCATCCGAGGACAAGCTCGAGGTCGAGAACCAGGTGTCGTCCCTGCGGGAGGCACTCAAGGGCTCGGACATCGCACCGGTCCAGGCCGGGATGTCGGCACTGGCCGAGACGCTGCAGCGCGTCTCGACGGCCGCGTACCAGGCGTCCGCGTCCGAGTCCGGCCCGACCAATGGGTCCGGCGAAGGCGACGGGGCCACGGATGGCGCGGGTGCCGGTGATGGTTCCGAGGAGGCTTCCGGCTCCGGCGAGGCCGAGGGCGAGGAAGCCGTCGAGGGCGAGTTCAAGGAGGTCTAGGCCTCTGGGTTTCGGGCGGGCGTGCGGCCGCGTGGCGGCGTCGTCGGGCCCGCCGCCCGATTTCTGTCAAACGCTCTTCACACGAGCACTCGTCAGAGGATCTTTGACAAATGCTCACCGTGAGGAGCGTTTGTCATGTCTCGCCGCGTCGGGCACGCACGGATGAGGCTTGCCGGATGCCGACCCGGTGACGAGTGCTCGCCTGACGGACATCTGTCAGGAATAGGACCCCGGCGAGTCTTCCGATCGGCTCCTTGAGCCAGCAACGCACAGCGGCCGTCCTCGTCGGCAAGGCCGTTTCGAAGATCGACGCGTGCTGAGCCACGCGACGCCTGGCGGTTCGATCGTCGGGAAGGACGAGCAATCGCGAAACGCTCGTGACGTGCCAGCCCCGCTCGCGGGCGATCCGGTTGGCAAGCCGGGCCTTTCGGTCGAGGGTCCCGAGCATCGCGCCGAGATCGGGGACGACCGACTTGATCTCGATCACGAGCAGCGATCCGCTCGCACGGTGGAAGGCCAAGATGTCGATGACGCCGCGTTCGCCCCGGAGATCGAATGAGACCTCGGTCGAAACCTCCCAATCCGAGTCGATCAGAATCCTGAGGAAGGCGTCAGTCAGATCTGCGTGTGCGGCGTCGAGCAACCGATCGAGTCCTTCGCCATGCCAGAGCACTCTCACGTCGAGCCGCGCGTCGAGGGCGACGGCGACCCGGGCGAGGGTCCGCAACGTCACGTCGTGGACATGACCGCGCTCGATCCGCCCGATCGTCGCGCGCGACACCCCGACCATCGACGCGAGCCGGGACTGCGTCATACGTCGTCTGATCCGGAGCGCTCGCATCGAGAGTCCGATTCGGATCGCATCCACGCTGCCACTTTGGCCGGACGCGATCACCCGGCACGTATCGACGACGTAGCGGGGGCTATCCTCGAGGCGGCCCGAGGCGGCCCGAGGCGGCCCGAGGCGGCCCGAGGCGGCCCGAGGCGGCCCGAGGCGGCCCGAGGCGGCCCGAGGCGGCCGCCGGTCAGCCGATGAAGAGATCGACCCCCGGCGCCACCGCCATCACGCCGATCACGACCACATAGGCGGCGAGGAGCAACAGCCCGGCAAAGAGATGCAGCTTGACGTTCACGCCCATGAACGCCATCAGCCCGTATGGGTTGTCGTAGTTCGGCATGAGGCCGGCCGACACCTGCCGGGCCAGTGGGATCGTCAGCAGCATCAGCAGCGTCGGAACGGGCAGGATCCCGAGCACCACGCCGACGACGACCGCGACGTACGCCCCAGCGGCCGCGACGTTGTAGCCCGTCACGATCGTCCGCGGCGAGAACCGCACCGGAAGCGTGCGCTTGCCCGCATGCGCGTCGCCGCGCCGGTCAGGGATCTCGTTCACGTACAGGATCAGGGCGACGAGCAGCGCGATCGGGATCGACGCCACGAACGGCTCCCACGCGAGCGCCCCACGCGTCTGCACGACGTAGGCACCTAGCAGCATCAACGGCCCGAAGCCGACCGCGACGGCGATCTCGCCCAACCCGCGATACACGAACTTCAGCGGCGGAGCGGTGTAGCCCAACGACACGATGAACCCGACAACGCCGATCACGAGCAGCGCCGTCGACCCACGGGTCGCCAGCAGCACGAGACCGATCAACCCGGCG
>Ga0207648_10002741_pt1 | contig 18717 bp, 12 predicted proteins | sample KBSMisM32_FD_184310 | JGI IMG/M metagenome (GOLD analysis project Ga0207648, IMG submission 184310) | Miscanthus rhizosphere microbial communities from Kellogg Biological Station, Michigan, USA - KBS Miscanthus M3-2 (SPAdes) (version 2) | ecosystem: Host-associated > Plants > Roots >...
TACAAGCGCATGTGCTACGGCGGCTTCAAGACGCTCGTCGAAGCCTAGGAGTTCCGAGAGGCCGCCGACAGGTCGTCCGGAAAGATTCCCATCTCCAGGAGCGAAGCAACCATGAGCGGCGACGGCCGTGCCACACGGCGCGAGTGGATCGGCCTCGCCGTCCTGGCCCTGCCGTGCGTTCTCTACGCGATGGACCTCACGGTCCTCAACCTCGCCGTGCCGGCGCTCTCGACGGATCTGAAGCCCAGCGCTTCGCAGCTGCTCTGGATCATCGACATCTACGGATTCCTGGTGGCGGGCTCGCTGATCACGATGGGAACCCTCGGCGACCGGATCGGCCGGAGGAAGCTCCTCCTGATCGGTGCGGCGGCGTTCGGCGCCGCCTCCGTCGTGGCGGCGTTCTCGAGGAGCTCGGGCACGCTCATCGCGGCCCGCGCGCTCCTCGGCGTCGCCGGGGCGACCCTCGCACCCTCGACACTGTCGCTCATCCGCAACATGTTCCACGACGGCCAGCAGCGCACGGTCGCCATCTCGGTCTGGATCATGAGTTACTCCGTCGGAGGCGCCATCGGGCCGCTCCTCGGCGGCCTCGTCCTGCAGAGATTTCCGTGGGGCGCCGTCTTCCTTCTCAGCGTTCCGGTGATGGCCCTGCTCCTGTTCGTCGGTCCGAAGCTCCTGCCCGAGTTCCGCGATCCGAACGCGGGACGGCTCGATCTGCCGAGCGCCGCCCTCTCGCTCGCGAGCGTGCTTCTCGTGATCTACGGCGTGAAGCGGAGCGCGGAGCACGGCTTCGGCTGGGGAGCCGCGGCGGCGATCGCGGCAGGCGCGGCGATCGGGGTGGTCTTCCTGAGGAGGCAGCGCCACCTCCCGGACCCGCTCGTCGACCTGAAGCTCTTTCGGCGGACGGCGTTCAGCGCGGCGCTCGTGACGAACGTCTTCGGCGTGTTCGTCGCGTTCGGCGCATACATCTTCATCTCGCAGTACCTCCAGCTCGTGCTGGGCCTCTCGCCCCTCGTTGCGGGTCTCTGGACGCTGCCCTGGTCGGCCGGCAACATCCTCGGCTCGATGCTCACGCCCCCGCTGACCCGGAGGCTGGCGAAGGCCACCGTCATCGCGGGGGGCCTCGTGCTCGCCGCGATCGGCTTCGGCATCCTCACCTTCGTCGACGGGAGCTCGCCTCTGCTCGTGATCGTCGTCTCGTCGGCCTTCTTTTCGCTGGGGCTCGCTCCCGTCTTCACGCTCACGACCGACACCGTGATCAGCGCCGCGCCGCCCGAGCGGGCCGGCTCCGCCTCCGCGCTCTCCGAGACAGGCGCCGAGCTTGGCGGGGCGGTTGGTATCGCGGTCCTCGGCAGCGTGGGCACGGCCGTGTATCGGAGCGCCATGTCGGCCTCGGGCGCGCTCGTTCCCGCCATCCCGGCGGAGGCGGCCGAGGCGGCGCGCTCCACCCTCGGCGGGGCGATCGCCGCCGCGGCCGGGCTGCCGCCGGAGGCCGCCGCGGAGCTCGTCGCGGCCGCCCGCGCGGCTTTCACGCTGGGATTCGAGCGCGCCGTGATCGTCTGCGCGATCGTGGCGGCGGGCCTCGCCGTGCTCGTCCTGATCCTGCTCCGCGACGCCCACGGGCGGCCGAGCGCCGGGGGCGCCGGCGGGGCGGCGGACGGCGGCCGCGAGCCGGGGACGGCGGAATCGGGCACCCCGAGCCCGGCCTGATAACCTTCCTCCCGTGAGACGCCTGGTGGAACTCACGGCCGAAGACCTCTCGACCAATCCCGTCTGGCGTTACGAAGGCGGGAGCGGCAAGGACGCGCGCGTTGCGGCCGTCAAACGCGACTCCCTCTCGCGGGCCGATGACGAGATCTACCTGGCCGCAACCGAGTTCGAGCTCTTCGACGAAACGGCTTGCCCGGGGTACTGCTTCCCCGCCGACGGCGCGGGCATCGACTACCTGCAACCCGTCATCCTGACGGCCTCCGGCCCCGTCGCGTTCTGGTTCGAGCAGCCGCCCTCGGCCGAGACGCTCGCGCAACAGTGGAAGGCGCTCGGCAAGGATCCGGCGCAGGTGTTCCCCGTGACGTTCCGTTGCCTCGTGCCCGTCGACGGCCAGACGCTGCACGGACGGATCGAGCACGTCGAATACTCGGAGGTCGCGCCCCCGGCTCCGGCCGCGAAGCAAGTCGAGGTCAAGAACGCCGCGCCGTCCTCGCGTCGGCGCAGCATCGGCGCGGGGGATACGCGTACGGCCCGTCGACGCAGCGCGGAGATGACCGTGGAGTTCAGCCAGGGCGCGCTCTATGGAACGGGCGTCACGGGCGATGTCTCGCGGCGCGGCATGTTCGTGCGCTCGCCCTGGATCCCCGGCACGGGCCCCGTGCTGCGCCTGACGGTCAATCTCCCTGGCGGCCGGAAGCTCGCGCTCACCGGGCGGGTCGTGCGCACGGTAGACCCCGCCGCTCCGGCGCGCACCTCTCAGGGTTTCGGCCTGCGCCTGACGGACGACTGGCCGGGCTACGACGAGCTCTTCGGCAAGCGAAACCACAAGAAGTAGACCTCCTGGCATGAAGGCGGAAGCGCCCCCGGCGAACGTGCGCACGCCCGTGCTGTGCCGTCCGGCGTTGCTCTGGACGCTCGTCGGCCTCGGGGCCGCTCTCCGGATTTTCCAATATGCCTCGGACACCTCGTTCTGGTTCGACGAGCTCTCGCTCGTGCGCAACCTCGTGCACCGCTCCGCGGCGCAACTCGCGACCGAACCGCTACGCTACGACCAGGTCGCGCCGGTGGGCTTTCTCGTCGCCGAGAAGGGGATCAGCCGCGTGCTGGGGGAGAGCGACCTGGCATTCCGGTTCCTCCTTCTGCCGATCGGGCTCGCGGCGCTCGTGCTTTTCGTCCCGCTCGCGCGTCGGGTCCTCGACGGGTACGCGGTCCCGTTTGCCGTGGCGATGTTCGCGATCGGTGCGCCCTTCATCCGCTACTGCGCGGAGGTCAAGCAGTACGGGATCGACATCGCGTCGGTCATCGTGATGTCTCTCTTGACGCTGCGGCTGCGCGACCCCGATGCGACGCGCGGCCGCTGTATCGCCGCCGGCCTGCTGGGCGCCGTGCTCGTCTGGTTTTCCCAGGCGACCATCCTGATCCTCGCCGGCCTCGGCGGAGCGCTGCTTCTCGCATGGCTTCTCGAGCGCGACGGACGGACGGCGAGGGCGCTGCGGATCACGGTACCGATCTGGGCCGCGGCCTGTGTCGCGGCGGCGCTCGTGGCCTTTCGCCTCGTTTCGAGCACGACCAGGGCGTTCATGGACCAGTTCTGGCGACTCCGCGGCGGCTTCCCTCCCTGGCCGATCCGGAAGCCCGGCGACCTCGTCTGGCCGTGGAACCGCGTGACTGAGCTCTTCGCCGAAGACACGCTCCTGCGATATCGGTGGCCCGTGGTCTACACGGCGCTCGCCGTGATCGGACTGGTCCTTCTGTGGCGGCGCCAGCGCGTCGTCGCGCTCGTGCTTCTCGCTCCGTTCGCGGCGGCCGTGGCCGCAGCCGTCGCGCAGCAGTACCCGTTCCGGGCTCGCCTGGTGCTCTACGTCGCTCCCGGCCTCGTCCTGGCGATCGCCCAGGGGGCGGAGGGGATCCGTCGAGCCGCCTCGCGGCTGCACCCCGCGCTCGGCGCCGTTTGCATGGCGGCGATCTTCGCGGGCCCCGCGTGGTCGCTGGCTCGCTTCCCGCCTCCGTACTTCGTCGAGGATCACAAGACCGTCCTGGCGTACGTGCGCGATCACCGGCAACCCGGGGACGCCGTGTACGTCTACTCCTACGAGATCGAGGCCATCGAGCGGTATGGCGCCGAGTACGGCCTGGCCCCGGGGGACTACGAGATCGGCCGCTGCTCCAAGGTCGATCGCCGGGTTTCTCTTCGCGAAGTCGACCGCTATCGCGGCCGGCCCCGCGTCTGGGTCATCGCCGGGGCCGTTCCGCCGTTCCAACCGCCGCGCCAGACTCTGGAGCAATACCTTTCGACGATCGGCGTGCCCCGCGCCTCGATCGTGATCGAGGGAATGAGGCCGATCGCTCCCGTGAGCGCGACTCTCTTCGATCTCAGCGACCCGAAGCGCCTCGAGACGGCGACCGCCGAGACGTTTCCCCTGGTGACTCCGCCGCCCGGCTCCCCGATGGCGTTCCCGCTCAACTGCGGCCCGTGGGTCGAGCCGCTGTCACCCGACGTCGAACGTTGAGGGCCGGCCGGCTCACTTCCCGCGCGCCCTTCCTGTGTCGTCCGGCGGCACTCTGGACGCTCGTGGCGATCGGAGCGGCGCTGCGCATCTTCCAGTACGCCTCGGACACGTCGCTCTGGTACGACGAGCTCTCGATCGTCCGCAACCTGGTCCACCGCTCTGCGGCGTCGCTGGCCACCGAACCGCTCCGCTACGACCAGGTCGCGCCCGTGGGGTTCATGCTGACCGAGAAGGGGATCAGCCGCGTGCTCGGGGAGAGCGACCTCGCGTTTCGCATCCTGCTGCTTCCCGTCGGCCTCGCGGCGCTCGTGATGTTCCTCTTCCTCGCGCGGCGGCTGCTCGACGGCGGCGCCGTGCCCTTCGCCGTCGCGATGTTCGCGATCGGCGCTCCTTTCATCCGCTACAGCGCCGAGGTCAAGTCGTACGGCATCGACATTGCGGCGGTCATCGCGATGTCGCTCGTGACGCTGCGGCTGCGTGAGGCCGATTCCACGCGAGCGGGGTGTGTGGCCGCCGGACTGGCGGGCGCCGGACTGGTCTGGTTCTCGCAGCCGGCGATTCTGACGCTCGCCGGCCTCGGCGGGTCGCTGCTCGCCGCGTGGCTCTTCGAGCGCGACGCGCCGACCGCTCGGGCCCTGCGCGTCACCGTGCCGATCTGGGCCGCGGCCTGCGTCGCGTCCGCGGCCGTCGCGTTCCGGATGGTCACTCCGGCGACGCGCGCGTATATGGACACCTTCTGGAGGATGCGCCAGGGCTTCCCGCCCTGGCCGATCGAGAAGCCCGGGGATCTGCTCTGGCCATGGGACCGCGTGACGCTGATGTTCGCCGACAACCGGGTCCTTGCGTATCCCTGGCCCGCCCTCTATGCGGCGCTCGTGATCGCGGGTCTGGCCGTCCTCGCGCGCCGCAATCGCGCCGGTGCCCTCATCCTGATCGGCCCACTCGCGGTCGTCGTGCTCGCCGCTGTCGCGGAGATCCTTCCATTCCACTCGCGCCTGTCGCTCTCCACGCTGCCGGCCTTCGTCCTGGCGGTCGCCGCGGCCGCCGAGTGGGTCCGCCGAGGTCTCGCCAGGCGGAGCACCGCTCTCGGCGCCGCGGTCATGCTCGCGCTGTTCGCCGGGCCCGCGCTGGCGGTCGTCCGCCTGCCTCCGCCGTTTTTCGTCGAGGATCACAAGACCGTGCTCGCGTTCCTGCGCGATCATCGCCAGCCTGGAGACGCCGTGTTCGTCTTCCCCTACGAAATGCAGGCCGTCGAGAGGTACGCCGCCGAGTACGGGCTCCTGCCCGGCGACTACGAGGTCGGCGGCTGTTCGTCCGAGGACCGCCGGCTCTTTCTGCGCGACGTGGACCGCTATCGCGGACGGCCCCGGGTCTGGCTGATCGCCGGCGCCGTACCCGTTCTCCAGGCACCGCGGTCGGACGTCGACGGATACCTCTCGACGATCGGAACGCGCAAGGACGAGCTGGCCGTCGCTTCGGCGAAGCCGCTGTACCCGGTCAGCGCGACGCTCTTCGATCTCAGCGACTCGAATCGTCTTGCGGCCGCGAGCGCCGCAACGTACCCCATCCAGGTGAAGCCGGCGCCCGGAGATCCCCGACCGAACGTGGTCGTGCGTTGCGACGACCGCCTCCGGCCGCTCCGGAAGGACTGACTCTCAGGCCTGACGGAGCGCCTCTGCCGGCGCTAACTCTGACGGAGCGCCTCTGCCGGCGCTAACTCTGACGGAGCGCCTCTGCCGGCGCTACTCGCGCCGCGCGGCGAGCGGGCAGCCAGCTCGCGAAGAGCGTCGCCGCCGCCAGGACGCCGAGCACGACAGCGAACGTCGCCGGATCGGCGGCCGGGGTTTCGTAGAGGAGGCTGCGGAGCGCGCGACTCCCGGCCAGGGCCAGGGGCAACCCGATCGCGAGACCCACGAGCAACAGCCGGGCGCCGTCCCGGAGGATCAGGCGGCGGAGGTCGGGAGCCGTCGCGCCGAGGGCGGCCCGGATGCCCATCTCGGTCGTGCGCTGGCCGACGACGTAGGACATGACGCCGTAGATCCCGATCGCGGCGAGCGTCAGGGCGAGCGCCGCGAAGAGCAGGAGAAGCATCGAAGCAAAACGCTCGCGGGCGAGCGACGCCCCGATCCACTGCTCCATCGTCCGCACGTCGGAGAGAGGCTGGTCCTTGTCGATCGCCTGGATCGCCCTCTCGAGCATGGGTGCGGCGGCGGCCGGATCGGATCCGGTCCGCACGACGAGCGTCATGCCGCCATAGACGAGCACGGGATGCGGCCAGTACACCATGGGCCGCGCTTCGGCGGCGAGGCCGGCGTGCTTGACGTCGCCGACGACGCCGACGATCTCGGTCGCCGGCGGCTCCTCCATCATGTCGATGACGAGCTTGTGCCCGATCGGATCCTGGCCGGGGAAGAACTGTTTCGCGAAGCCCTCGCTGACGAGCACGACGTCCGTCTTCTCGCGCATTTCGCGGTCCGTGAAGACGCGTCCGCGGAGCAGCGGGATGCGCATCGCCCGCAGGTAGCCGTCGTCGCAGACGCGGACCTCGGTCGAGAGCTCCTCGCCAGGCGGGGGCACGGGCCGGCCGACGATCGTGAAGCCGGTGGCCGCGGCGAGGCCCGTGAAGGGGAGGAAGCTCACGACGCCGGCCTCGCGGACGCCCGGGATCTTCGCGGCGCGGTCCACGGCCTCCGCGAAGAAGCGCAGGGTCGGCGGATCCTCCTTGTACTGCTCTCCCGAGAGCGTGACCCGCGCGGTCAGCAGTCCCTCGGGCTCGAACCCGGGGTGGACGCGGCCCAACGCCGCGAGGCTCTTGAGCATCAGGCCCGCGCCGACCAGCAGGACCACGGCGAGGGCGACCTCCGAGACGACGAAGGCCTTGCGCAGGATCCGTGTCCGCACGCTGGCGCCTCCGGAACGCGCGCCGTCCTTGAGCGAGTCCTGAACGTCGGGCCGCGAGCCGGCGAGGGCGGGAGCGAGTCCGCAGAGCCCCGCCGTCAGCACCGAGACCAGGAACGTGAAGGCCAGGACCTGCGGGCTCAGGCGGAGAAGGGAGAGACCGGTCAGATCCGCCGGACTGAGCGCGACGAGAAGCGCGACGCCCCATCGCGCCAGCAGCAGACCCACGGCGCCGCCGACGAGGGCGAGGAGCAGGTTCTCCGTCAGAAGCTGAGACAGGATCCGTCCGCGGCCCGCGCCGAGCGCCGTGCGGATGGCCATCTCCCGCACTCGGGCGGTGCCCCGGGCGAGCAGCAGGCCCGCCACGTTGGCGCACGCGATGAGGAGCACGAATCCCACGGCGCCGAAAAGGATCAGGAGCGTCGAGCGCATCTCGCCCGCGATCTCGGCGTGCAGGGGAACGACCTGGATGCTCCAACCCGCGTCGCGTTCCGGGAACTGGGTCGCGAGGGCCGAGGCGATCGCCGCCATCTTCGTCTGCGCCGACGCCGGCGTCTCGCCGGGCTTCAGCCTGGCGATCGCCGACGCGTAGCGGCCGCTCTTCTGCGCGCCTTTCTCGGTGAACACCATGGGCGCCCAGAGGTCCGCGGGCTTTCCGGCGAGCGTCCCCGTTTTCAGGAAGAGGCCGAATCGCGGCGGCATGACGCCGATGATCGTGACGGGACGGCGGTCGACCTGGATGGTCCTCCCGACGACGGCGGGATCGCCGCCGAAGCGGCGCTGCCAGAGGCCGTGGCTGAGGATCGCGACCTGATCGTTCCCGTCGGGGCCCTCGTCGGCCGTGAAGGCGCGGCCGAGCATCGGCGCGGTGCCCAGGGTCGAAAAAAAGCTCGGCATGACGAACTGCGCGACGAGCTGCTCCGGGCGGCCGTCGCCGGTGAGGTTGACCCGGGAATCGTAGAAACCCGCCATCGACGCGAATGGCGTTTCCCGCTCCTGCCACCGGCGGTAGTTGAACGGGGCGACGACGTTCTTGCGGCCGGGCCGCTGCGCGTTCTCCTCCCAGACCGCCACGAGACGGGAGGGCTCGTGGAAGGGCAGCCGCTCGATGAGCACGGCGTGGACGACCGTGAAGATCGCCGTGTTCGCACCGATGCCCAGGGCGAGCGTCGCGATCGTGACGGCGGTGAAGCCCGGGTTTTTGCCGAGCGAGCGGGCCGCGAAGCGGAGGTCCTGCCAGGCCCTCTCGAAGAACGGCAGGCGGCGGCGATCCCGCACGGCCTCCTTCGTGACGTCGAGTCCGCCGAGCTTGCGGACGGCTTCGCGCCGTGCCTGCTCCGGCGTCATTCCGCCGCGCACGGCGTCGTCGACGTGCATCTGGATGTGGGACTCGAGCTCCTCGGACATGTCCCGCTCCTGGCGAGTCCGCCCGAAGAGTCCGGCGAGCCGGGCGAAGAACCCGCGCACGCCCCTGGCGTTCATGAGCGTCCCTCCGCCGGGGCGAGGAAGCGGGCGAGGATCGCGGTCGTCCGTTCCCATTCGCGCGTTTCGAGCTCGACCTGGCGCCGCCCGGCGCGCGTGAGCCTGTAGAACTTGGCCTTCCGGTTGTTTTCGGAGACCCCCCACTCGGAGGCGACGTAGCCTTCCTGCTCGAGCTTGACGAGAGCGGGGTACAGGGTCCCGTAGTTCACGGAGAGCCGGTCGCCGCTCGTCTGCTCGATCCGGCGGGCGATCCCGTAACCGTGCAGAGACCCCAGGCTCTCCAGGGTCTTGAGGACCATGAGCGCCAGTGTTCCCTGCCAGACATCCTGCCGCAGCGCCGGGGTTTTCTCGGCCATCCGTGTCTCCTATGGGGACCCCATCGGAGTCCCTATGGGAACACAATACGACGGTCCGATGGGGAAGGTTTCGCAGAAACATGGCCCGCCAGCGCGAGCTTCGCCGAGAATGAGGCAGGCACCCTACATTAGAGATGAGGAGGCAAGGATGAAGCTGCGTCCGGGGATTCTCACCTTCCCGACGGTCCTGGCGCTCTCGGCCGGCTGCGGGAGCCAGCCCGGCACCGGAGCGGCCGGAACGCCCGCATCCCCGGCCGTCCGGGCGCAAGAGCCACCGCCACCGCCCGCGCCGACTCCGCAGCCGGGGCTCCGGGGCCGCCACCACGAGGTCAACTCCGGCAATTTCGACCTCGTCGACGGCATCGCCTGGACGGCCAGGGACGGCAGCGGCACCGTGGTCTATGGGACGAGCAAGCCGATCGCGTCCGCCGCGCTCGCCGGCTCGCCGTGCCCCATGACGGAGGCCCGGGCGTTGACATCCATTCGGGACGCCGGCTGGGTCGAAGTGACGCTGGATGCGCGGGGAAAGTCGAGGTACTACTCGGCGGGCACGGCCTTCGGCGGCACGGGGCGCGAGGAGGATGTCGCGAACGGGCGCTACTGGACGAGCACGCTCGCCCTCGACTCCGGACGCGCGTCGGGCCAGGTCGAGCACGCCGACAAGGGCGGCTTCGAGTTCAACCTCGCGGTGCTGATGCCCCGCGTCACCGAGGTCAGCGAAAGCGACAAAGTCGGCGGCAAGCGGTCCGATCCGGCCGGCGTCACGCCGGCCGAGGGCCAGGTCGTTGCCGCTTACAAGAAGGTGAGGGCGGCCGCATTGAAACGGGACCTCAGGGGAGTTCTCGCGGCGCAGGGCTTCGACGAGAAGGAGATCGCCGCGATCCGAGCGCTCCCCGGCATCGATGCGGATCTGGCGGTTTATTCCGACAGGTTCCTTCAGCCGGGAAAGACCGGAGAGATCCAGACCTATCCGGGTTACGGAGCGGTCACGGGCGAGGGGGTCAACTCGAAGAAAGCGAAGTTCATCAACTTCTACTGGTTCACGCCCTGCGAGGGCCGGCTCGTGCTGACGAACATCTACGAGAACCCGCAGTAACAGGAGGCAGGAGGCGGGAGGCGGGAGGCGGGACGCGGGGCGCGGGAGGCGGGATGCGGGAGGCGACTCAGCGGGCGCCGGGGGTTTCCGTCTCGAGGTTCTCTCCCTCCACGTGAAGGCGGAGCGTCCACTGGCGGCGCGTCCCGTCATTGGGGAATGTCCCGAGCGGAACGCGATCGAGACTCGCCGCGGCGATGACGCCCGGGGGGAAGCCGAGCAGACGGAGCTTGCCCTGAGCGTCGGTTCGGAAATCCTGGCCGCAAGCCTGCGCCGCGCTCGCCCAGTCTTCCATGGGCACGGTCAAGCCGCCGACACTCCACCGAAAGACCGCTTCCGCGATGGGCGCGTCGTTCTCGTCCACGACCAGTAGCTCGATGGGCGCCGCCGGCGGCCGGAGCCGGAGGACGCGGGGAGGCGGCTCGGATTCGTATGAGGTCACGTCGACCGGTTCGAGCGCGAACATGCTCCCGCATCGGAAGACCGAGAGGAGATGGCGCCCGGTCGCGACGGCGCCGAAGTCGAACTCGCCCGAGCCCGACGTCGTTTCCGTGCGTTGGACGTAGTCGCCGCCCGAGTCGACGTCCAGGCCGACCGTCACATTCGACAGCGGCGCTCCGAGCTCGTCGACGACGACTCCGGTCAACCGGTTTCCCTTCTCGAGTTGGACCTCGATCTCGGCGCCCTCCGGCGTCGGCCGGACTTCCTTGATTACGGATCGCGCGTACCCGTCGAGTGTGACGTCGACATCGAGGGGCTTGTCGAGGAGATTCCCGACGCGGAATCGTCCTTCGCCGTCGGACCTCGTCGACGTGGAGAACCGCCCCCACTCCGACCCTTTCGCCTCGAGCGACCCCGAGAACGCGACCTCCGCGCCGGCGAGGGCCTCGCCGGTCTCCTTGTCGCGCACGATGCCGCGGATCGAGCTCGAGGGCAGAAGAACGTCGTGATCGATCTTCGTGGCTCCCGCCTCGACCTCGAGATTCTCCGCGAAGGGGAGCCGGTCTTCGGGAGGGGTCGTCAGGAGGCGGATCGCCTCCCGCACGGGCCAGACGACGAGATGGTAGCTCCCGAGGTCGTCCGACTTGACCTGAACGGTCTGGTCTTCCGGTCCCGACAGGACCGCCGTCACGGTCGCCCCGGGCACGCGGTCCTCGCCCCGCCGGACGTTCCCGGACAGGCGAATCGGAGCGAACGAGAACACGACTTCGACGACTTCTCCGCCCGCGATGGTTGCGGTCTTCTGGTCGTAGATGTCCCGGTTGTCGCCGCACTGGATTGTGACCGGTCCCGTCTCGAGGTCGGCGAACATGACGGCGGTCGAGGCATTCGGCGCGAACGCCTTCGCCGCGAGCCTTTCCAGTTCGCCTTCTCCGCTCGTCGGAGACCGCGCCACCCGGCACGAGAACTCCTGATCCGGGACCTCGGTGGGAAACGCCACGACGACGCGCAGTGCTCCCGTGTCCGAGAGGAAGATGTCGCCCAGATTCACCCGCTGGCGGGGTTTCGTGGCCTTCACGGCGGAACGGCTGCGGCGGCTGCCGACTCCGCCTGCAGCCGCGGTCTCCTCGGCGCGAAGCTCCCAATCGCCGACGGGCAGGCTCGAGAAGTCGAGCGAGGCGCCGTTCTCCGCGATCGGACGGCCGTCGAAGAATTTCGTTTCCTCGTCATCCGAATGGCTGCCGACCCGGGATATCCAGGCCGTCCAGCGGTCGGGCGGCCTCCCGGAGCGCGGGTCGAGAACCCGGGCGGTCACGCGCGCCGCGGGCTCCAGCTTCACGGCGGCCACCCGGACCGAATCGTCGCTGTCGTAGACGTCGAGCTCCGTGACGAAGGACGGGGCGAAGCCGGGGACGACGATCGCCAGGTCCCACGTTCCCGGCGGCAGGGCGAAGCGGACGCGCCTTCCGTCTTTGGTCTTCTCGAGAGGCGCCCCGAACGTCCGCGCGTTCGTCCAGGTCTCTCCGTCGGTCTTCTTGACCACGATGCTCGCCGGTCCTGGAGCGTCGAGACCGTGGAAGGTCCAGTCCGCGAGAGCGCTGGTCTCGGGGAGATAGGAGATCCCGCTCGCACCGCCGGAATCGACCTGCCATTGGTAGAAGCGCAGGCCCTCGGCGGTCGGCGAGGCTTCGGCCGGGATTCGCGCGCTTCCCGACGCGTCGAGAGCGATCGTTTCTCCGGCCACGAGGATCGCGCTCGCGACCGGGGCGCCCGGAGCCGGGCCCACGGGGACCGTGGCGGCATCGGGGCTCGCCGCGAGGAGGAGACCGAGCAGGAGGGCTATGGACACGGCGCTCAGTCTCCACCGGCAGGGACCCGGGGTCAACGGATCGCCGCTGTGAGGCGGTTAGGATGGCGCGATGACGATCGGCACCCGTACTCGAACGAAGACACTCGCCGTGGCCGCTCTGATCGCCGCTCGAGTCGGCGCGGCCTGGGCCGCCGAGACGGTCGAAGCGATCCTCGCGCGCCAGACGCAGGAGCTGGTCAATGCGATCTCGGCCGGCGACGCGTCTGTGTGGGAACGCTATCTCGACCCGGAGTGCGTCTACGTCGACGAGAGCGGCGGCGTTCTCAGCAGGAAGGCGCTCGTCGGCGACATCCGGCCGCTGCCCGAGGGGGTGTCGGGAACTCTGCGCGTCACGCAGTTCCAGGCCGCGGTCCACGGCGACGTGGCTGTGACCACGTACGTGAACGACGAAAACGAGAGTTACCACGGACAGGCGCTGCACTGTCAGTACCGCTCGACCGACACCTGGAAGAAGACCCCGACGGGCTGGAAGCTGATCGCGGGGCAGGTCCTGGCCCTCCGCACCGACCCGCCCGCGATCACGCTGCCCGACGCGCTGCTCGGCGAATACGCCGGCGTCTACCGGCTGACGCCGTCCGTCACGTTCGAGATCCGCCGCTCCGGCGGAGGTCTCGAGGGACAGCAGAGCGATCGGAAAGCCGCGCCGCTTCTGGCCGAGGCGCCCGACGTGCTGTTCGTGCCGGGGCGTCCGCGCTATCGGTACGTGATCCTGCGCGGAGCGGACGGAAAGGTCACCGGCCTCGCCCAGCGGCGCGAGGCCTGGGACATCGTGTGGACGCGCGGAGCGGCTTCGAAGCCGCCGAAATCGTAAAAACGGAGAAAGATCAGCCGCGGGAGAGCGAGGTCGGGTAGCCCCGGAACTCCTTCGGCGTGTCCGTCTTCTTCTTTATGTACTTCCACATCCGCGGCTTGCCTTCCGCGATCCATTCCACGGCGGTCCGGAGTCTTTTCGTCCGCGTGGCGTCGGTCTTCGCTTCGATCAGCCACTCGGCGTAGTCGCGCTTCTGGCCGGGAGGGAAGGCATTGAACTTCGCCGTCGCGCCGGCCTTTTTCTTCAAGGCCGCGAGGAGATCCTTGGGAACCGGAAGGGGCTTTCTGGCCTTCCGCACGGGACCGACTTTCTTTCCAATCGCGTTCAGGCGCGCGGCCTCGCGGACGTATCCGACGAGGACCCGGTCCTTCGGAAGATCGGCGACTTTCGTGATGCAGCCGAACTGTCCCATCGCGCCTTCCTGGCCCGGGATCTCGAGCGCTCGGTTCCAGAATCCGAACGCGCAGTGCTCCTTGAAGGCGGCCATGCCGCAAAGCATCCCCTTGTGTTCGAAGTGGGGCGAGCCCCACTTGATCGTCTCGACCACCTCGGGGCAGCCCTCGTGCACGAGCGCGCGGAGGTGCTTCAGGATCGGCTTCGCAAAATCCGCGGACCTGGAGATGTAAGCGTCGATTCGAGGATCCGTGTTCGGCATTTCGACCCCTCCAGGAGGCCGATTATCCCGCCCCCCGCCCCTTCGCCCGAAAAGCCCCGCCGAGGTGCGTTCCCGGCAACCCAAAGCCCTGTTCCACCGTAACTTTCCCCCGATGACCGGTGTTATTCTCACTGCCCCCGTGGGCTCCGCCGGGGCCCTCTTTTTTCGCTCTTCCAAGGAATCTCGAGCGGCCAAAGAGGCTTATTTGGGAGTGAGCCGGCGCTCGGGGCCGGGAATTCCCGTCGAGACATGGGTTGATGGGAGCCGGGCGGGTGGGCGCGGCTCAATCCCGAGACCGGGCAGGTGGTAGGTGGAGGTTAGCTGCATATGAAGAAGCGGATGGTCCTGATGCTCGCCCTGATCGCGGTGTTTCTCACCGCGATCGGCGCCGTGAAGTACGGGCAGATCAAGAAGGGCATGGCGCAGCAGGCCAATTTCCAGATGCCGCCGGAAGCGGTCACGACCGTGGTGGCGAAGAAGCAGGATTGGGCCGCGACGCTGTCCGCGATCGGCAGCGTGGCCGCCGTGCACGGCGTCGTCGTGACCTCGGACCTTCCGGGAGTCGTCGAGAAAATCTCGTTCGAATCCGGCAGGACGGTGCGTCAGGGCGACCTGCTCGTCCAGCTCGACACGCGGCAGGAAGCCGCGCAGCTCGCGGCGGCCCAGGCGCAGAGCGAGCTCGCCAAGCTGACCGTCGACCGCATTACCGGACTGCGCCAGACCGGAATCGTGGCCCAGGCGGACTGGGACAAAGCGGACGCCGAGCTCAAGCAGGCGCAGGCGAAGATCGGAGAGATCAAGGCCACGATCGCTCGCAAGACAATCCGGGCGCCGTTCGGAGGCATCCTCGGGATCCGGCAGGTCAACCTCGGCCAGTACCTCGAGGCGGGCGCTCCGATCGTGCCGCTTCAGTCGCTCGATCCGATCTACGTCAACTTCTCGGTGCCGCAACAGGACGCCGCCCGTCTGACCAATGGCATCCAGGTCAAGGTCAAGGCCGAGAACGCCAACACGGCCGCGACCGGAAAGCTGACGGCCACCGACTCGCTCATCGATTCGGCGACGCGCAACGTGCAGGTCCAGGCGACCTTCGCCAACCCGAACGGCAGGCTCCGCCCGGGCATGTACGTGACCGCCTCCGTGGACCTGGGCAGCGCGACGACGATCATTCCGCTGCCGGCCTCGGCCATCAACTACGCGCCATACGGCGATTCGGTCTACGTCGTCGAGGAGATGAAGGACCAGAAGGGGAAGGCCTACAAGGGGGTCCGACAGCAGTTCGTGAAGCTCGGTCCCGGACGCGGCGACCAGATCGCGGTCCTCGACGGACTGAAGCCGGGCGAGGAGGTCGTAACCTCCGGGGTCTTCAAGCTCCGTCAGGGCGCGTCCGTGCAGGTCAACAACAAGACCATGCCGGCGAACAACCCGGCGCCGAAGCCGGAAGACAGCTAGACACCCGCGGAACCCGCACTAGCGAAACGGGGCACCACTCATGAAGTTCACGGATCTCTTCGTCAAACGGCCGGTCCTCGCGATGGTCGTCAACCTGGTGATCCTGATCGCCGGGCTGCAGGCGATCCGGACGCTTTCCGTCCGCCAGTACCCCCGCAGCGACATCTCGGTCGTGACGGTCCGGACGGCTTACATCGGCGCCAACGCCGACCTCGTGCGGGGCTTCATCACGACGCCGCTCGAGCGCGTCATCGCAAGTGCCGACGGCATCGACTACCTCGAGTCCTCGAGCGCCCAGGGCCTCTCGACGATCACGGTCCACCTGAAGCTCAACTACGACACCAACGCGGCGCTCACGCAGGTCCAGGCCAAGGTCGCGCAGGTTCGCAACGACCTGCCGCCCGAGGCCGAAGCCCCGGTCATCGAGCTCGCCACCGCGGACACCGAGTTCGCGTCCATGTACATCGGGTTCTCCTCGGACCAGCTCGACCAGAACCAGATCACCGACTATCTCGTCCGCGTCGTGCAGCCCAAGCTCGCGGCCGTCTCGGGCGTGCAGCGCGCCGACATCCTGGGCAGCCGCACGTTCGCGATGCGCGTCTGGCTGAAGCCCGAGAAGATGGCCGCCCTCGGCATCGCGCCCAACGACGTCCGGGTCGCGCTCTCCGAGAACAACTATCTCTCGGCGATCGGGCGGACCAAGGGCTCGATGACCTCGGTCAACCTCGTCGCGAATACGGACCTGAAGAACGTGGAAGAGTTCCGCCAGCTCGTCGTCAAGCAGAAGGACGGCGTCGTCGTACGTCTCGGCGAGATCGCCGACGTCGTGCTCGGCGCCGAGGACTACGAGTCGAACGTCCAGTTCAACGGGCAGGGCGCGACCTTCATGGGCATCTGGGTCCTGCCGACGGCCAACTCGCTCGACGTCATCAAGCGCGTCCGGGCCGAGATTCCGGAGATCCAGTCACAGCTGCCGGCCGGGATGAAGGTCGGCATCCCCTACGACGCGACCGAATACATCCAGGACGCGATCAACGAGGTCCTCTCGACGTTGACGGAGACGCTGGTCATCGTCATCATCGTGATCTTCCTGTTCCTCGGCTCGTTCCGGGCCGTCCTGATCCCCATCGTCGCGATCCCGATCTCGCTGGTCGGTGCGGTGTTCCTGATGCTCGTCGCCGGGTTCACGATCAACCTGCTGACGCTGCTCGCGATCGTGCTGTCGGTCGGTCTCGTCGTCGACGACGCGATCGTCATGGTCGAAAACGTCGAGCGCCACCTGGCGCTCGGCGAGAAGCCCTTCGAGGCCGCGATCAAGGCGGCGCGCGAGCTCGTCGGACCGATCATCGCGATGACGATCACGCTGGCCGCGGTCTACGCGCCCATCGGCATCCAGGGCGGCCTGACCGGCGCGCTCTTCCGCGAGTTCGCGTTCACCCTGGCCGGGGCGGTCGTCATCTCGGGCATCGTGGCCCTCACGCTCTCGCCGATGATGGGCTCGAAGTTCCTCCGCACGGGCGACAACGAGAAAGGCTTCGCGGGCTGGATCAATCGCCGCTTCGAGAAGGTGCGGGCGACCTACGGCAAGCTGCTGACGGGGAGCCTCAACTACCGTCCGGTCGTCCTGACCCTCTGGGCGATCGTCGTGCTCCTCATCTTCCCGTTCTACATGTTCTCGGCGAAGGAGCTCGCGCCGACGGAGGATCAGTCGGTCGTCTTCGGCGTCATCCAGGCGGCGCCCAACGCGACGCTCGACCAGACGAACCTCTTCACCGAGCAGGTCTACGACGTCTACAACAAGTTCCCCGAGAAAAAGGCGGTCTTCCAGATCACCTCGCCCAGCGGCGGCTTCGGGGGCATGGTCACGAAGCCCTGGAGCGACCGGAAAAAGAGCACGTCGCAGCTCCAGGTCGAGGCCTCGATGGGCCTCTCCAAGATTCCCGGCATCCGCGTCATTTCGCTCGTGCCGCCCGCCCTTCCCGGAGGCGGCAGCTTCCCGGTCGACTTCGTCATCGCCTCCACCGCCGAGCCCGAGCGGCTGACCGAGTTCGCCAATCAGCTCGTCGGCAAGGCGTTCGCCAGCGGCGTCTTCATGTACGCCGACTCGGACCTCAAGTTCGACCAGCCGCAGGCCGAGGTCGTCTTCGACCGCGACAAGCTCCGCTCGCAGGGCGTGGATCTCGGCACGGCCGGCCGCGACCTCTCGACGATGCTCGGCGGCAACTACGTGAACCGCTTCTCGATCCAGGGCCGCAGCTACAAGGTCATCCCGCAGGTCAAGCGGGCCGAGCGGCTCAATGCGGAACAGCTCTCCGACATCTACGTCACGGGGGCCGGCGGCAAGCTCGTGCCGCTGTCGACGTTCGCCACGGTGAAGACGTCGACGCAGCCCCGCGAGCTCAAGCGCTTCCAGCAACTCAACGCCGTCCGGGTCCAGGGAGTCATTCCGCCGGGCGTGCCGCTCGACGCCGCTCTGAAGGTTCTCGAAGTCGAGGCCGCGAAGATCCTGCCGAAGGGCTTCACGGTGGACTACGCGGGCGAGTCGCGCCAGCTCCGCCAGGAAGGCAGCAGCAAGTTTCTCTTCACGTTCCTGCTCTCCGCGATCCTGATCTACCTCGTGCTCGCGGCGCAGTTCGAGAGCTTCCGCGACCCCTTCATCATCCTGGCGGGCTCGGTGCCCCTCGCGCTCTCAGGAGCGCTGCTCTTTTCGTTCCTGGGCTTCACGACACTCAACATCTACAGCCAGGTCGGCCTGATCACCCTCGTCGGCCTGATCGCCAAGAACGGCATCCTGATCGTCGAGTTCGCCAACAAGATGCAGGAGACCGGCTCGACCAAAGTTCAGGCCGTCATCGAGGCCGCCGAGACGCGGCTCCGACCGATCCTCATGACGACGGCGGCGACGGTCATGGGACACATGCCTCTCGTGTTCGCGAGCGGCCCCGGAGCCGGAGCGCGCAACAGCATCGGCATCATGCTCGTCTCGGGAATGATCATCGGCACCGTCTTCACGCTCTTCGTCGTGCCGTCGATCTACGTCCTCGTCGCGAAGACGCACAAGAAGATTGAAGGCGTCGAGACCGAAGGGGGAGAGATCCGCGAGCTGAAGGAAGCCGCGGTCTAGGTTTTCAGCTCGAGGCTTCCGAAATCGCCGGCCGGAGGCAGGGACTCATTCCGCGGCTTCCGGCTTCCTGCCTCCCGCCTCCTGCGGAACGGCGACGAGGCGCGGCGCCCGGCCCCGGTCGATCCACTCGGCCGCGGCCGCGAGAAGTCCGTAGAGCACGAGCGCCTGGACTCCGAATGCGCGGTCGCTCGGCGGGACCGGAAAGAGCGGGGTCGCCAGCGTGAGCGCGACGAGAACGCCTACCAGTATCCAGGTTCGGATGGCCGCGGCGCGGCTTCTGGCTCGCGTCGCCCGAACGTAGATCGCGACTACCAC
>Ga0207648_10002745_pt1 | contig 18711 bp, 16 predicted proteins | sample KBSMisM32_FD_184310 | JGI IMG/M metagenome (GOLD analysis project Ga0207648, IMG submission 184310) | Miscanthus rhizosphere microbial communities from Kellogg Biological Station, Michigan, USA - KBS Miscanthus M3-2 (SPAdes) (version 2) | ecosystem: Host-associated > Plants > Roots >...
AGACCCACGCTTTCACTAAAGCAATCCCTCCTGGATGAAAATAAAACAGGGATCATTGCAGAATTTAAAAGGAAATCTCCTTCGAAAGGGGATATTAATATAGCTGCAGATGTTTTGAAAGTGACTACCGCTTACACCCGGTACGGCGCATCAGGACTATCTGTGCTCACGGATCAGCATTTTTTTGGAGGCTGTGATGAGGACCTATTGGCTGCCAGGGTAAATGCGATCCCAATTCTCCGGAAAGAGTTTATTATTGATGAATACCAGATCACAGAGGCCAGAAGTATTGGCGCAGATGTGATCCTTTTAATTGCAGCCTGTCTAACCCCGGCCGATGTAAAAAGACTTGCAGCATTTGCAAAAAATCTTAATCTGGAAGTTTTGTTGGAACTTCATGGAGAAGATGAGCTGGACCATATATGTGATGAAGCCGGTTTGATTGGGATTAATAACCGGAATCTCAAGACCTTTGTTGTGGATATTGAGCGGAGTCTGAGAATGGCAGAAAGAATACCGGCCGACAGGTTGAAGATCGCAGAGAGTGGTATCAGTTCGGTTAAGAACATTTCCTTATTCAAACAACACGGCTTTCAGGGTTTTCTAATAGGAGAAAATTTCATGAAGGAGCCGGATCCAACGATTGCATTTGCTGAATTTGTAAGATCTCTGTCGGTAAAACAAGGATAGGCACTGCTTTATTGATCAACGAAATTGTTTGCCAGCTTATTAACTTAAACTGGTGTAAAAATGACTGAACCAACAACTAATCAGAATCCGTCATTCAGAGGACGAATCAAAGTTTGTGGTATGACCTTACCCGAACAGGTGAATGCGCTGGATGATATGGGAGTAGATATTGCCGGCTTTATTTTTTATGATAAATCGCCACGGTTTATGCGCAACAAGATCAGCCCCGAGAAGATGAGAAAGATTGGTGGCCGGATCGCTAAAGTAGGCGTATTTGTAAATGAAGATTATGAAAAGCTGATGAAAACAGTGGAGGATTACCGGCTGGATATGGTGCAGTTGCATGGAGATGAATCGGAAAGGTTCTGTGAGAAAGTGGCTAATTATGTAACAACCATTAAAGCTTTTCGCTTATCGGAGAATGATCCGATTGAATGGATGATCAGGCCATTCCACGATGGAAGTGATATGTATATGTTTGATACGCTTGGTTCAGGATATGGTGGCACCGGAAAAAAATTCAACTGGAACCTTTTGAAGGATGTCAATATCAATAAATTGTTTTTTTTAAGTGGTGGAATAGAGCCGGGTGATGAGGAAAGATTGATAGAATTCACATCAATGGAGGCAGCGAAAAAGCTTTTTGCAATAGATATCAATAGCCGGTTTGAGGTAACGGCAGGTGTAAAGGATATTGGAAAAGTGAAATCGTTTGTGCAAAATTTGAAAGGTTAGAAATTATAAATCAATTAAAGTACAACTTCCATTGTGAACACTGGGGTAATCATACGAGAAGCGAAGGAAAATGATCTTCCGGGATTGCTGGAGATATATAACGAAATTATTTTGAATACCACCGCTGTCTTTGAATATGAACCGCATACACTGGAAATGAGAAGGAATTGGTTTCAAACCAAACAACAACAGGGATTTCCCGTATTTGTAGCAGAAGAAGGAGAGCAGATCAGAGGTTTCAGTTCATTTGGACCATTCAGGGCCTGGGCAGCCTACCTGTACTCGGTAGAGAATTCGGTTTATGTTTCTGAAGAGGCAAGAGGAAAAGGAATTGGAAAATTATTGATACCGCCTCTTATCGATGCTGCACAAAAGCTCGGATTGCACACTTTGATAGCGAGCATCGAGGCTACTAATGAGGCGAGTATCCGGTTGCATAATTATTTTGGATTTAAAGAAGTTGCCTGTTTCAAAGAAGTAGGATGGAAATTTAATCGATGGCTTGACCTGAAATTTCTTCAGTTGATACTGAATCAGACAAAAAATTAATAACCGTGGTGAGAATTATCAAATAGACCAGATGTCAACACAATTAACATATCAACGACCAGATGCCCAGGGGTACTATGGCCAGTTTGGCGGAGCTTATATTCCTGAAATGCTTCATCGCAATGTGGAAGAATTGAAAACCAGGTACCTGGAGATCATGAGTGAAGCCTCCTTTCAAAAGGAATTCAATAGCCTGCTCCAGGATTATGTGGGAAGGCCCACACCGCTGTATTTTGCTGAAAGGTTGAGTAAACAATATAATACCCAGATATATTTAAAGAGAGAGGATCTCTGTCATACCGGAGCACACAAGATCAACAATACAATTGGACAGATATTACTGGCCCAGCGGTTAGGTAAGAAAAGAATTATTGCAGAAACAGGTGCGGGGCAACATGGAGTAGCTACAGCCACTGTTTGTGCATTGAAAGGTGTGAAGTGCATTGTATATATGGGAGAGGTGGATATTGAAAGACAAGCCCCCAATGTGGCAAGAATGAAAATGTTGGGCGCTACTGTTATTCCTGCCAAAAGTGGAAGTAAAACATTGAAGGATGCTACCAATGAGGCGATCAGGGACTGGATCAATAACCCCAATGATACGCATTATATTATTGGCAGCGTGGTGGGACCTCATCCTTATCCGGATATGGTAGCCAGGCTGCAGAGCGTGATCAGCAAAGAGATAAGGGCACAATTAAAAGAGAAAACAGGTCATGAGTTACCAAACGCGGTTATGGCTTGTGTGGGTGGAGGTAGTAATGCTGCCGGTGCTTTTTATCATTTCCTGGATGAACCAACAGTTCAGCTGGTTGCGGTTGAAGCAGCAGGTCATGGACTGACAAGTGGATTTAGTGCAGCTACTACAGCATTGGGCAAACCTGGCGTATTGCATGGAAGCAAAAGCCTGGTTATGCAGACTGAAGATGGCCAGGTGGTGGAACCTCACAGTATTTCAGCAGGCCTGGATTATCCTGGTATTGGTCCACTCCATGCACATCTTTTTAAGAGTGGACGTGGTTTGTTTCTCAACGCTACTGATGAAGAAGCATTGGATGCAGCCTTTCAGTTGGCCCAACTGGAAGGAATTATCCCTGCTCTTGAATCTTCTCATGCACTGGCTGCCCTTGAGGAAATGAAGTTTCGTTCAGATGAGAAGGTGGTACTTTGCCTTAGCGGGAGAGGAGATAAGGACCTGGCCGCCTATATGAAAAAAATGAATGATGAATAAATTGATTGTATTATGCTTTTTTATGGCAGTCATGGGCTGCAGTCGAAAACCATTTGTGGAGCACAAGGTGGATTTCGAAAAAGTAGCAAATGATTGCAGCGAAAAGCAATCCTATTTCCGGATGAACTCCAATTTTGGAGGGGAACGGTTTGAGTTTGAAAAATGCCTTACTCCTGATTTTAAAAAGGATCAGATAACCTCATCCCGGCAGGGCGATACAGTGCTTGTCAACTTCCCTCAGCCGGCTGCAAGCGGAAATGTGGTTTATCATATTACGCTCGATATCGATAGTTATCCCCAATATAATTTTGTTACTATTGATGGTGATACTTATCAGATTGCTCATTCAAAGAATTAAACTGAATTATTATCATGGGCCGGATAAAGGACTTATTTGCAAAGAAGAAAGAGAAGGTCTTGAATATCTATTGTACAGCAGGATATCCACACCTGGAAAGTACACGCAAGATCATGAAGGCGCTGAAGGATAATGGGGCTGACATTATAGAATTGGGAATGCCTTATAGCGATCCACTGGCAGATGGACCCGTGATCCAGCATAGCAGTACAATAGCACTTGCCAACGGAATGACCATTCAGAAATTATTTGCCCAGTTAAAAGGGATCAGGGATGCAAAAGATAGATTGGGTATTGGAGATACTCCGGTAATACTGATGGGATATATGAACCCCGTATTACAATATGGGTTTGAAAAATTCTGTCGTGATGCAGCTGAAGTAGGTGTTGATGGTCTCATCCTTCCTGACCTTCCAGAATACGAGTTTGAAACAGAATATGGACCAATTATCAGGCAATACGGACTGGATTTTACATTCCTGGTAACACCGGAAACTTCTGAAGACCGTATAAAAAAACTGGATAAGTTAAGCACTGGTTTTTTATATGCCGTTTCTTCTTCTTCAACAACAGGTAGTGACAAGGATATGTCAGTTGTGAGACAATACCTCCAACGCCTAAAAAATATGAATTTGAAAAACCCTGTGTTGGTGGGGTTTGGTATCAGGGACAGGCAAAGTTTTGAGGAAGCCTGCGAGCAGGCTAATGGAGCTATAATAGGCACGGCTTTCATAAAGGCGCTGGAAAACAGCACTAACGAGGAAGTTTCTGTTAAACAATTCCTTAAGGTCGTTTACGGGTGATTTCCCTCTTTTTCCCTCTCCGAAAAGAATTATCTTTACCCCTCTAAAGATCTATTGGTATGAGCCTGAAACACCGTTTCCTTTTCTTTTTGCTGATTCCACTTTTTGCAGTTGCACAGAACAAGCTTACCCTTACGGGAAAGATCACCGGGTTGAAAGAAGGGGCCAAAGTATTATTGATGGATGTTAACAAGCCTACAGATACGCTTGGAGTTGGCATTGTAAGGAAAGGTGTATTTGTAATAAAGGGAGGATTAAAAGAGCCCACACTGTCCAGCCTCATGCTGACCAGCACTAAAAATATTATGCTTTTCCTGGATAACAAGATGGTAAAGGTCAATGGAGATTTGGCAAAAGCTGATAAGATAGTTGTAACCGGTTCTCCCACTCATAAAGATTTTGCAGAGTTTCAAACCCGGTTCAATCCACTGTTTGAAAAGATAGTAAAGCTCAACCAGAAGATGCAGATGCCTTATGGAGAAAATACAGAAGAGCTTTACGCCTCTTCAAAGAAATTACAGGATACAATCCAGGATGCTATAGATGTCTTTCTCACAAAACACAATGCATCCGTAGTAAGTGCATTTTTGCTTGCAGCCACTATCAATTTAAAGGATGATGTGTTGCTTACGGAAAAAAGATTGAATCAAATAGCTCCAGATGCCACCAATAATCTGTATGGCAATTATGTAAAGCAGGTTATTGATCAGCAAAAACCTACTGCCGTTGGCGTTGTTGCCCAGGATTTTGTTCAGGCTGATACTTCAGGTACTCCGGTATCTCTTTCTTCTTTCAGGGGAAAATATGTATTGCTTGATTTCTGGGCAAGCTGGTGCGGACCCTGCCGGCAGGAAAATCCCAATGTTGTAAATACCTATAATAAATTCAAGGAAAAGAATTTCACGGTGCTTGGCGTTTCTCTTGATCGTCCTGGTCAGAAAGAAAAATGGCTGCAGGCTATTCACATGGATGGTTTAACCTGGACCCATGTTAGTGATCTCCAGTTTTGGCAAAATGCAGTGGCACAGCAATACCATGTTGAAAGCATTCCTCAAAATTTTTTGATTGGACCTGATGGAAAGATTGTTGCCAGGAACCTTCGCGGAGCCGCGCTGGAAGCGAAGCTCTGCGAAGTGCTGGGATGTAATTAATTGATGTCTTTTCCGTCTTTCAGTTTCTGGATCATCGTCTCCACATTATTTTTCTGAGCGGCTGGTGAAAGCGGTAATGCCTGTGTGAGGTATTTCAATGCATTTTTATAATCAGCATTGGCAGAATAACCTCTTGCCAATCCTACCAGAGTTGTAAACTGGTTTGGATACTTCTTGAAATTACCCTGGAATACTTCCATTGCCTCTTTTGCTTTTTTCTGTGCTACCAGAGTACGTGCATACTGGTGAACCTCATTCATGCTTGCAAAAACGAGTGATTTCTTCATGATGGCATCAGCATCAGCCTGGCGATTCAATTTTTCCAGCAATTGCGCTTTGGTACTCCAGGCACCAAAGCTCCTGTCGCCACCAAAATTGACGCTGGTAGCAGAGTCAGACCATTCCAGTGCCTGATCAAGATTAGTATTGTTTACAAGGCACCATTGTGCTGCCTGGTTCCAGCTTTCCCACATGAAGCCCTCTTTATTTCTTAATTCTCTTCGGAATGATTCTACCTGGTCTTTGAAATAATCAGTTTCAATTTTAAAGGGGAAACTAAGTTTTTCCCATAGAAGGGCAACTGTTGCGCTGTTGGCAGTTTCATCCATGAATTCATATTTCAGCCATTCTACGCTTTTATCGAGGGCAACAGGTTTTATTTTTACGCGCAGCACATCTTCTTTATCGTCATAGAAAAAGCTTCCCCAGGAGGTTGAGTTCCTTGAAAAGATAAGTGTGCTTTCATTGGGATCATAAGCTATAAAGAAACCATAGCGACCCGCAGGGAGCGACTGCCCATTTATTTTAACATCAGAAGTAAACTCGATGGTAGTATTTTCATTTGAACCTGCACGCCAGGGAGCAGCTTTTGAGCTTCCAAATCCCTGATCGGTAAATCCTACAGGTACCAGTTGTCCCCATATCTTTCCTTCACGACCTTTTACACCAGGGCGGTCATAATGGATAGTTACATCTGTGAGCCCAATCCTTTCACCAACTGAAGCTTTTTTATTACCACCGCTGGGGGCTACAATTAGAGGTATCTGTGCAAAGGATACAACAGTAAAACAGCATACAGCAAAGACAAATGATAGCATTTTCTTCATAATAATCAGTTTTGCAGAAAGCTATTAATAAATACGTGAACGGCACCCGGATTATTACCAGCGAGAGGTAAACGGGATGAAGTGTAAGGGAAAAGGATATGAGGTGCCGGATTTTTACACCAGCTTATGTTCATAGGCATATTTTACCAGCCCTATGACACTGTTTGTATTTGTTTTACGGAAAATATTCTTGCGGTGGGTTTCCACTGTACGTTCGCTGATAAACAGGGTTTCAGCGATCTGGCGATTATTATATTCTTTTTCGATCAGGCGAATGATCTCTATTTCACGGTCAGTAAGGTGAGCGTCCTCATTCTGTTTCCTGCGCATACTGGTACGCTTAAGCTCTTCAATTACATCCTCACTGAAATAAACGTTTCCACTGGCAATTTTTTCAATTGCTCTTATCAGTTCCTGTTTCCCGATATTTTTAAGCACATACCCGGATATGTCTGCATCATTGATCATTTCATTGATCACGTCTCCTTCACCGCTCATGGACAGGGCGAGGATCTTTATGTCCGGGAAACTTTCTCTTACATTTTTTGCCAGCATAGTGCCATTGATGCCGGGCATCATCACGTCAGTAAGTAATACATCTACAGGTTGCTCACGAAGTTTATCAATCACTTCCCGGGGATCAGTAGTGGCGAAGGCAAACTGGAATGTATCGTGTCCTTTTAGCATTGAAATCAGCCCATCAATTACAATCCGGTGGTCATCTACGAGAGCTAATGTTATTTTTTCGTGTTTCATAACCTGCAATTTGTTCTTTGTGTTATCAATCCGTACAGCATCCGGTTTCTAACAAAATATGAGTCATCCGTTTCAATAGTGAAACGATAAGAGAACCAATACAGCAGGTGTTTGTCAGTTCAGTTAGCCTGTTCCAGTGGAACATTAAGGGCAATAAGCGTGCCTCTGCCGGGGGAGGAGTCAAAATCCACCATACCTTTCAGGTATTCAATCCGGGTAATTATATTTTTAAGGCCAATACCTTCAAACTTGTCTTTATCGCCTATGTCAAATCCCTTGCCATTGTCTTCAATTGTGGCGCTAATCCCTTCCTTATCCTTTAATACCGAGATGTCAAGTCGACTGGCCTCGGCATGTTTGATCACATTGTTCACACATTCCTGGATAACCCGGTAAAGGATGATCTCCAGGTTTGAGTCCAGTCGGTCGTCCAATCCTTCTGTATAAACTCTAACTTTTAATGATCTTTTTTCAATCTTATCTACAAAATCTTTGATGGCAATTGCCAGGCTGTTCTTAAGCAGGGCATTTGGCATCATATTGTGAGAAACACTCCGGACCTCTCTGCAGCTTTCATCTACAAGGTTAATGATCTTTTCAAAAGATTCCTGTTGATCCCTGTCAAGGAATTGAATATCGGACTCAAAAGCGGATAAATTCATTTTGGCAACACTCATCATTTGTCCTACTCCATCATGGAGGTCCCTTGCAATACGTTGTCTTTCTTTTTCCTCTGCTGCCAGCACTGCTTTTGTGGCAAGTTCCTGCTGTTTCATGATCTCCCGCTGAAATTTTGCCTTTTGTTTTAATCTCACACGTAACCACGCTGAAAGGACCAGCAGTTTAACAAAAACAATCACCAGGATTACGCCTGCCAACAGGTAATTTTTCTTACTTATCTGTACTTTTTGGAGATTTATCTGTTGTTCTTTCTTTTCTGTTTCATACGCTGTTTCCATTTCGGCCATATGCGCCTCACTATTTGACTTGGCAAAACTGTCCTTTGCTTTCATTGCACTCTGCAGTGAGATATAGGCAGCGTCATCCTGCCCGGATTGCCTATAAGCGGTTGAGAGTTGCATCAGGGCTTTGATGGTTCCCTGTGTAAATCCGGATTCACGGGCCAACTCTACACTGCGCTGCAAATAGGGGATAGCCTCACCATATTTCTTTTGTTCAATAAATACATCTCCCATGTTCACATAACTGTCGCTCATCTGCTTTTTGTTCTTAAACGAAGAATCAATATGCAGGGTCCTGGTAAAATAATTCAATGCTTTTGTATAGTCGGGAGGTGTGCCATACAGGTAGCAGTTCCCCATATTGTCATAAAACAGCGCCTTGGCAAATTCATTATTGGTTTTTTCAGCCAGGGCTATTCCTTTTAGATCAAGTTCAAATGCCTCTTTTATCTTTCCTTCCATGCCATAAATATTGGCAAGTGTATGCATGGCGGAAATATGCATGGAGGCGTCATCATTTTTCTCGAGAATAGCCACCGCATTGCGCACATGTTTTTCTGCAAGCGATAACTTTTCCTGAGTCTGGTATACCATACCGATATGAATATCCGATGATGCAATTCCTTTTTCATTTTTAGCCCGTTCCCAAATTCTTACTGCTTTAAAATGATTCAGGAGGGCATCCGTATGCTGGCCAAGCTGCCATAGAGAGGTACCGATGCCATTGAGCGCAGCAGCAGTTAGTGTATCATTTTTGGTTTGCGATAGCGCAATTACCTGGTTGAAGTATTTGATGGCGAGATTATAACTCCCTTTTACGATCATTGTGCGACCCAATGCCAGGGTGGCGATCATTTTATCATATTCCCTGCCTGAAATAGTAGCCAGTTCTGAAGCCTTCCTGGCAAAATACATTGCTGTATCTCCATCAATGTTGCGGGTAATATAAGAGAGATCCCTATAGAGTTCAATCTGCCTTGTACCGGTAGCTTTCTCAGCCTCCCGATGCATGGAGTCAATCTCTCTGGTTTGTGCCAAAAGGGACAATGGCACAAAGAAAGAAATAATATGTATTGCAACTATTGTTCTCATCGCAGCAATAATCATCCCGGGCTATTTTTAATAGCCATTGTGCCTTGGTGTGTTAAAACGCAGGTTAAAGCTTCGAAGGGAGGTTACAATCCTAATACATCTTTCATATTAAAGATACCCTTTTTATCCTTTAAAAATTCAGCGGCCAAAACTGCGCCTGAGGCAAAACCCTTGCGATTGTGGGCCGTATGAATAATTTCGATGTCATCGATAGAGGATGAATACTTTACAGAGTGGGTCCCGGCGGCTGGATCAATTCGCTTGCTGATAATCACCAGGTCTGACGGGTCCTTACTTTCATTATTCACCCATTGCTCTTTTCGCTTGATTTCGGTCAGCACCTGGTCAGCCAGGGAAATGGCTGTTCCACTGGGTGCATCCCTTTTTTCGGTGTGGTGGATCTCTTCAATTTGTATATCATAAGAGGAGTGGCTATCCATGAGGGACGCCAGTTTCTTATTGATCTCAAAAAAGATATTGACGCCGATACTGTAATTGCTTGAATACAGAAAGGCCCCGTTCTTTTCTTTACAATACTTGATTATCTCACTAAGGCGATCTGTCCAGCCAGTTGACCCGCTGACAACAGGAATTCCAAATTCCAGTGCCTTCCGAACATTATCGTAAGCACTATGAGGATTGGTAAATTCGATAGCCACATCGGCTTTCGAAATATTCTCCTTTGTAAAATCGCCCGTATTGTTCTCGTCTATTTTAAGGACAATTTCATGTCCTTTTCCGATAGCTATTTCCTCAATGGCCTTTCCCATTTTGCCATAGCCCAGTAACGCAATCCGCATGATCATTTATTTGATGTTGCAATATGTAACATTCACGCGGGACTTTCAAGATTTCCCAATAAAACTTTTTCATTAACAGAATTCAGAAACGGGAGGGTAGAAGTGGTCTTTTCTTGTTTGTCCCAATATTGAGCACCAGGCTGAGACCATTTGTACCAGCCATGGCACTGTGGCCTGGCTTGAACTGGAAGCTGAGATCCGGACTTACGTCAAATGCTTTAAGATGTGCATCTACAGCAGCATCCACAACATTAAGGCCCCAGGCTAATAAGAAGATCAGTACAGAATAGTCAATGTCCCGACGGAATTCATCCCTGTAAAAACGTAGAGATTCTTCACTAATTGGTTGCAATTCCGTTTTCACTTTAGGGAAAAGGGCGGAATCAGCTGCAGTATGGTTAACCCGCATATTGTATTTGACTTTATAGGCAAACCGGGTGTCTTTATAATTGGAGTAATTATAAAAGAAAACATATCCTGTTATGCCAATAGCTCCATATACAATGGGTAATTTCCAGTATTTCCTGTTGTATACCTGGCCCCAACCGGGAATTATGGCTGAACGCAGTGCTGCCGTTTTGGGATTATAAACCTTTTCCTTTTTTACTTTTTCACCTTTTGCACTTGAATCAATGATCTCTGTAACTGTTTTGGAAGGGCTGGTAGATACAAGTTTTTCCTTCTCCTTGTGTTGGGCAGAAAGGGATAGAGAAAATAAAAGAATAGAAAAGATAAACAGGCTCTTTCTCATCATAATTTCCTTGATCTTGAATTAACGCTTAGTCCGCGTTCACATTCATTTCTTTCAGGAGTTTGGTCAGTTCCTCATTTGAATAATAATCAATAATGATCTGACCACTTCCATTGCGGGCATGCCTCAGTTTGACACGCGTGCTGAAATGAGAGGCTAAGTTATCTTCAATTTTCTTGTAAGCGGGTGGGAGAGAGCTTTTTGAAGGTTTTTTAACAGCGCCCGACTCTTTATACATTGTTCTTACCAATGCTTCAGTCTGTCGAACAGACAATCCTTTTTCCCTGATTTCTTTATAAATATAGAGTTGCCTGTCAACTGTATCAACATTGACAAGTGCGCGTGCATGACCCATGCTCAAATCATTATTACGCACTGCTAACTGAATATCCGGGGGAAGCTTTAACAATCTGATAAAATTGGCTACGGTGCTGCGATCCTTACCCATTCTTTCAGCAACCATTTCCTGCGTGTAATCCAGTTCTTCCATCATTCTCTTATAGCTCAGGGAAACTTCTATGGCATTGAGGTCTTCGCGTTGCAGGTTTTCCAGCAAAGCCAGCTCAAGCAATTCTGTGTCATTTGCCTGGCGGATATAAGCGGGAATATCTTTCAGGCCGGCCATTTTGGAGGCACGCCAGCGACGCTCACCAGCAATCAGCCTGTATTTTCCTGAAGGTAATTTGGAGACCGTGACTGGTTGAATGATATCATGCAGGCGAATGGATTCTGCAAGTTCCTTCATCGCCGTTTCATCAAAATCATGCCTCGGCTGTTTGGGATTGGTTTCAATATCATCAATCGGTATCCGGTTAATGCCAGTGGCAGTTTCTACAACAGTTGGTTTAAGTTGTTGGCCGCTTCCTGTTTTAAGGTCACTATCGATACTTTGTAAAAGAGAACGAATTCCTTTTCCTAACGCTTCCTTATTATTTTGTTTTGGGGTAGTCATAAATGGCTTTGAACGGCAATGATCTTATAATTGCATGATCCTTTCTTCCTGGCTGATCTTTGTCATATTATTCTTCTGAAGGATCTCTTTGGCTAAGTTGAGATAGTTCACAGAACCCTTGCTGGTTGCATCATATAATATTACGGGTTTGCCAACACTTGGTGCTTCACTCAGGCGTGCATTGCGATGGACAATAGTGCTGAATACCATATCTTCAAAATGGCGGCGTACTTCACTCACTACCTGGTTGCATAAACGAAGACGGCCATCATACATGGTCATTAAGATACCTTCAATAACCAATTCAATATTCAGCCGGCTTTGAACTATCTTGATTGTATTCAATAATTTTCCGAGACCTTCCAATGCAAAGAATTCGCATTGTACGGGTACTACTACAGAATCAGATGCGGTGAGAGCGTTTACCGTGATCAATCCGAGGGAGGGGGAACAGTCGATAATAATAAAATCATATTCATCTCTCACGGGTTCAATCAGGTTCTTCAAAACCATTTCCCGGTTGGGATAGTTGATCATTTCAATTTCTGCACCTACCAGGTCAATATGAGAAGGCAAAAGATCCAGGTATGGTATATCACTTTTCAAAATAACTTCACGGGCCTTTAATTCATTCACCATGCAATCATAAAGGCTCTTGGTCACATTATGCAGGTCAAAACCCACACCGGTTGTGCTGTTAGCCTGGGGATCTGCATCTACAAGCAAGGTCTTGTATTCCAGCACCGCAAAGCTCGCTGCCAGGTTAATGGCAGTTGTGGTCTTACCCACCCCTCCTTTTTGATTTGCTACACCAATTATTCTTCCCACCCTGAACTATTTTGGTTAAATGGTAAAATTGCCCCGTGTTGCCAAGACCGCAAAATATAGTTTTGCCCAAATTTGACCATAAAATCACAAAAATAAGCCTTACTCAAACCGGTTTCCCGGATATCCCCTTTAATTTTGCAATTCCTTATGCGTAATTCTCCTTTTTGGTGGGTATTGATCGGATTTATGGTTTTGCTGGATTTCTATGTGTTCCAGGCCATCAGGGTGGTAGCTCAGCCCGCTGGCGCCAAAACAAAGACCATTATTTATTTTTCTTACTGGATACTTTCGGGACTGGCCGTAATTACTTTGATCATTTTGCCTTATTTACATTTTGAACATCAGTCGAAGCTGCTTCGCACTACCATTTTTGCAATCATTGCAGGTCTGTTCTTTGCAAAAGTAATCGCATCTGTTTTCTTCCTGATAGACGATATCCGCAGAGGTGTTTAATAGACAGCTGAAAAATTATTTTTTTCCAATACTGAAGGTGAGGCCATGCAAAAAGGGACCCGTATATCCCGGTCAGCATTCCTGAGCTGGTTAGGATTGATAGCAGGCGGTGGTTTATTCAGCTCATTGATCTACGGTTTTGGAAACAAATACAGGTATCAGCTAAAAAGGATACCCATGGCCTTCTCCAATTTACCTGCTGCTTTCAAAGGACTGAAAATCGTTCATATCTCTGATATCCATTCTGGCAGCTTTACCGATAAACAGGCTGTAATGAAGGGCGTGGAAAAAATCATGAAAGAGAAGCCTGATCTTATCCTTTTTACCGGGGACCTGGTAAATAATACAGCTGATGAGATGGCAGATTATATGGACGTGTTCGATAAACTGAACGCTCCAATGGGCGTGTATTCTACTTTGGGAAACCATGATTATGGAGATTATGTGCATTGGGAAAATCCTGAAGCCAAAAAGGCCAACCTGGAACGGTTAAAGGTTATCCATCACAAATTGGGATGGCGGCTTCTGGTGAATGAACATGTGATCCTTGAAAATGGACAGGAGAACGATAAAATAGCCCTGATTGGGATTGAGAACTGGAGCGCTAAATCCAGTTTTCCCAAATATGGCGATATGAAAAAAGCATATGAAGGAACCCGCGAATACCCCTTCAAAATATTAATGAGCCATGACCCTTCCCACTGGGATGCGGAGGTCAGGACAAAATACCCTGATGTAGACCTTATGCTTGCCGGCCATACCCATGGCATGCAATTCGGGGTAGAAGTCCCTGGATTCAAATGGAGCCCTGTACAATACGTTTATCGTCAATGGGCCGGGTTATACGAGCAGGCCCATCAGAAGCTCTACGTTAACCGGGGATATGGGTTTATCGGGTACCCCGGACGGGTTGGAATTCTGCCCGAGATCACTGTAATAGAATTGACATAATTTCCTAATAACTATTCCGTTATTAAACCTTGAATTGACTAAAAAGTCTGAATTCCGGTCAAAAACCAAGAGCCTCAGTATGCCCCGCATAAAATTCATGTTACTCTGGATTGGGATCCTGTCTGCCCTGACTGGTTACAGCCAAACCAGACCCATTGATACCATACCACAGGTTGGTATCGAAAGCCTGGCCGTGGATACATCATTGGATTATGAGGATATGATGAATGATTTGGGTAATTTCCTGGATTCCCTTCTTTCTCCGCGTAGCTATATCCTGATCAGCGCTTCTGCATCCACTGGTTATTTCAATTATAAGAACAAAGCGGGTACCAAAATCGAAACCCAAAAGCAACTTTTATTATCACCGGTTATTGGTTACTATAATAAAAATGGTCCGGGCTTAACTATTTCCAGTAACGGTACCAAAACAGATCAGGGATTTACTCTATACCAGTACATCATTACGCCGTCTTTTGATTTCATTCAAAGTCGTAAATGGGTAGGAGGAATATCTTATTCACGTTATTTCGATAAAGACTCAGTAAAATTCTATCTCACTCCACTTCAAAATGAATTAAACGCCTATTTCCTTTATAGAAAATCCTGGCTTCAACCAGGTGTTTCCGTCACCTATGGATGGGGAAGTAGTGAGGAAGTAAAAAAACAGGAAAAAATTATCAAATTACTTAGGGAGAATAAAAGGATCAGAGTTCCGGTCATTATCACAACAAATACGCAGGAATCTATTTCTGATTTTTCTATTAATGCATCATTGCGTCATAGCTTTTACTGGCTGGCTCTTTCAAAGCATAATGATTATATCAAGTTTACTCCCATGCTGGTATTTTCTACGGGTACCCAGAAATATGGATTTAATCAAACAACATCGTCGCCCATCAGTAGATTATTATTGAGGGCATCAGGGGTTGACTTTGGAAGAAAAAATGTTAACCTCGATAATACAACAAAATTCCAACCCCTTTCATTGACTTTATACATACGACCTGAGTATAACATCGGTAAATTCTTTGTACAACCTCAGCTTCTTCTGGATTATTATTTCCCCGGGGAGGACAAAAAATTTACCACCATCGCTTCCCTGTGCGCAGGATTTATGTTCTAGCACGCTGCACCTGATGTCTACCTTAAGACAACTTTCACAATCACTATGCAATAAGTTATTGCAACAATTTGTTTTATAAAACTTAAAGCTCTTCGCCGTTAATGCAAATTAACAGCTATTGAAGGTCACTGGCATTATACTTGGACTTTTATTCTTATCGCTAATAACTAATGGCTACTTGCGTCGCCCCCTGGTGTGTCTCACATACCAGTAATGGTTCGTGAGGCCCCGATAGCTATCAGGGCGTGAACCATGGCAAGCTACCAGCTATAGTCATTACCTGTTAAGGATCGTTCATTTATTAACAATTAAAAATTTTCTGATGAAAGCTAGATTCCTGCTTCCGCTGTTCGCAGCTTTGTTTTTATCACAGTCATTGATGGCCCAGTTTCATATTGGTGTGAAGACCGGTGCCAATATCACCAAAGTGGATGGACAGCCTTATAAGAACCAGTTCCGTTATGGTTATCATATCGGTGGTTTTGCTGAAATTGGTTTGGGTGAGAAATTTATGTTGCAACCTGAAGTGCTTTTTAACCAGGTGAGCTCTACACTGGACAGTAACTACAAAAGCGTTTACAAGGATGTATTTTTTTCTGATCAGTCCAAAGTAAGGTTGGGTTATCTTTCTATACCCATCCTGCTCGATTACAAACTGCTCGGTAATTTCCTCATGTTGCAGGCAGGTCCTCAGGTTGGGATCCTGATTAACAAGAACAAGGGGTTGGTTAAAAATGGAGTGGACGCTTTTTCCCATGGCGATTTTTCAATGGTTGGCGGTGTGCAGCTAAAACTTAGTTCAATCAGGGTCACCGGAAGATATGTTGTGGGCCTGAGCAATATCAATGATCTCGACAATAGCGATAAATGGAAAAACCAGGGATTCCAGGTGTCACTTGGTCTTGCCCTATAAATTATTCATAACGACGGGTTCAGATACAGCCCCTCTTCGCTCCGGCGGGAGGGGTTTTTACTTAAACCTCTATTTCTCCCCTTTTGACAGTCAAATTGGCCCGGCATGAATGTTGACCATTGTTCTGTGCCACGTATTTTTGCGTTCCGGCCAGCCGGGATGACAGTTTGTCTAAAGATTAAGTATGAGTTTTGAAAAGTATAGATTAGGCCCCGAAGATGAAATGGACTTTTTGCCGATTATTCCACTGAATGAGAGTGAGCAGGAAGACACTAATGGTATTGAAATTCCCACTGAAATAGCCCTTTTACCTTTAAGGAATACCGTACTGTTCCCGGGTGTTGTATTACCAATTACCGTAGGCCGGGATAAGAGCATAAAGGCCGTTACTGATGCCTATAAAGCCGATAAGCTGATAGGGGTAGTAGCCCAAAAAGACAGCACGGTGGAAGATCCTGAGATAAAGGACCTGGAACAGGTAGGTACTGTAGCCAAGATAGTGAAACAAATCAAGATGCCTGATGGAGGCACTACCATTATCATTCAGGGAAAGAACAGGATCAATATTGATTCAATTGTAACAGAAGACCCCTATTTCAAAGCAAAGATAAGTCGGCTTGAAGAGGAAGAAGCTCCAGTTGAAAGTGATTTTGAAGCTTATGTTGCAAATATCAAGGACCTGGCTACTGAGATCATCCAGCTTTCACCCAATATTCCAACGGAGGCATCTATTATTCTTAAGAATATCGAGAATCCTTCCTTCCTGATTCATTTTATTTCCAGTAATCTCAACACTGATATCAAAGAAAAGCAGAAGCTGCTTGAGCTGAATAATATCCGGCAACGGGCTGATCTGCTTATGCAGTTATTGCAAAAGGAGCTGCAGTTTGCGCAATTAAAGAATAAGGTTACAACCAAGACCAGGACAGAGCTGGATAAACAGCAAAAAGAATATTTCCTTCAACAGCAATTAAAAAGCATTAAGGAAGAACTGGGTGGTGATACCAATCTGCAGGAAATAAAACAAATGCAGAAGAAGGCAGAGACGAAAAAATGGCCCGCTACTGCCAAAGAATTGTTCAAGAAGGGAATTGAGAAGCTGGAAAGAATGCATCCCACCACACCTGATTATTCTGTGGTATATAATCATCTTGATCTGATGCTGGATCTTCCCTGGGAAGATTATACAGCTGATCAGTATGATCTTAAAAAAGCAAAGAAGACCCTGGATATTGATCATTTTGGAATGCAGAAGATCAAAGAGAGAATACTGGAATACCTGGCTGTGTTAAAACTCAAGGGTGATATGAAAAGCCCCATTCTTTGCTTTGTAGGTCCCCCGGGTATTGGTAAAACTTCACTGGGAAGAAGTATTGCAAGTGCCATTGGAAGGAAATATGTTCGCCTCAGTCTTGGAGGTTTGCATGACGAAAGTGAGATAAGAGGCCATCGCAAAACCTATATTGGTGCAATGCCTGGCCGTATTCTTCAATCTCTTCGGAAGGTAAAATCATCTAACCCCGTAATGATCCTGGATGAAATTGATAAGGTGGGAAATGATTTCAGGGGCGATCCCAGTAGCGCTTTGCTTGAAGTGTTAGACCCGGAACAGAATCATACCTTCTATGATAATTACCTTGAACTGGAATATGATCTCAGCAAGGTATTGTTTATTGCTACAGCTAATAATATTCAGAATATACAGCCGGCTTTGCGAGACAGACTGGAAGTTATTGAATTGAGCGGCTATGCGGTTGAAGAAAAAGTAGAGATAGCCAAACAGCACCTGTTGCCTCGTCAAAAAGATCTGCATGGATTAAAGGACAGCAATTTTAAGATGAATGATAAGGTGCTGGAAAGAATGATACAGGATTACACCCGGGAGAGCGGAGTGCGTGAACTGGATCGGCAGATAGCAGCCGTAATGCGTAACCAGGCAAAGGAACTGGCTTTTAAAGGAAAACTGAAAGCCACACTTACTGTTGATGATATTGAAAGGATTTTGGGCAAACCGAGATATAGCAATGAAATATATAAGACAGCCAATATGCCCGGAGTTGCTGTAGGTTTGGCCTGGACCTATGTAGGCGGTGATATCCTGTTTATTGAAACAAGCCTGAGTGATGGAAAGGGTGAATTGAAACTGACCGGTAACCTCGGCAATGTGATGAAGGAAAGTGCGACCACTGCCCTGACCTATCTTCAATCTAATGCTAATAAATACCCGATCGACAGGTCTTTATTTGATAAAAAGAATATTCATATCCACGTTCCTGAGGGCGCTGTTCCAAAAGATGGCCCCAGTGCGGGTATCACCATGATGACGGCCATTGCTTCTGCACTCACCGGAAAGAAAGTAAAACCATTCCTTGCAATGACAGGGGAGATCACCTTGCGTGGGCAGGTGTTACCGGTTGGAGGCATCAAAGAAAAGGTGCTGGCTGCCAAACGGGCGGGGCTTCGGGAGATCATTCTCTGCTGGCAAAATGAAAAGGATGTGCTGG
>Ga0207648_10002746_pt1 | contig 18708 bp, 20 predicted proteins | sample KBSMisM32_FD_184310 | JGI IMG/M metagenome (GOLD analysis project Ga0207648, IMG submission 184310) | Miscanthus rhizosphere microbial communities from Kellogg Biological Station, Michigan, USA - KBS Miscanthus M3-2 (SPAdes) (version 2) | ecosystem: Host-associated > Plants > Roots >...
GCTGATCGCGGTCACCGGGTCTGCCGCCGACGTCGAGAAGATCCTCGACGAGAGAGATCTTGGCGCCGCGGACTACGTGCTTTCGGGCCTGCCCTTCTCTACCCTGCCGCCCGGCGTCGGCGACGCCATTGCCGGAGCCACGGCGAAGGTGATCCGCCCCGGCGGCGCCTTCCTCGTCTACCAGTTCAGCCCGAAGGTGCGCGATTTCATCAAGCCGCACTTTGACCGGATCAAGCGCGGGTTCGAATGGGTGAACGTGCCGCCCGCGACCCTGTTCTGGGCGTACAAGGGCGAACCGACGAGCTAGCGCTCGGCGCGGAAATTGAGGCGCCGCGTCACCGTATAATCCATGATGTTCACGAGGAAGTGGGACAGCGCCCACTTGATCCGGCGCCACAGCCCAGCCCGGCGGCGGTGCAGCTCAGGCGTGATCCACTTGCTGTCGGCGAGCTCGCGCTCGAAATAACTGCGCATGGCTGCTGCGAAGGTCGCGTCCTTGATCCGCAGCATGACCTCCATGTTGATGTAGAGGCTGCGGTAATCGAAGTTCGATGAGCCAATATGGACGACGTCGTCGACGATCGCGAGCTTGGTATGCAGCTTGGCCGGCTGATATTCGTACATCTGGACGTGGCGGCGCAATAGCCGGCTGTAGCTGTGCCGGGCGGCGGCGATGGTCGCATTATTGTCCGACTTTGCGGCAGTAATGATCCGCGCCCGGCCGCGCCGTCCGAGCCGGCCGATCCGCCGCAGCATCGCAGCCGGCGGAGCGAAATAAGCGAAGATCATGTCGAGCCGGTGCCCGTTGCGAATGTCGCGGCCGATGCTCCGCCACCAGCTATTGCGCAGGCTCAAGGGTCCGCTGAACTTCCACTGCAGCGGGCCCCGCCACTCGCTGTATTCGGCGAGCCGGCGCCGCGCATAGTTTAGGCTCGGCCGGCGCCGGGTCACCCAGCGGAAGAGGGTATCGAAATAGCGGCTCGGCATTGCTGCCTCAGGGCCGTCGAGGCGCAGCCACAGGTCGCGCCAATGCTCGGGCCCGTGATCGGTCATGTAGGTGTCGTCGATGTTGGCGCCGCCAACGACGACGGTCCGGTCGTCGATGATGACCAGCTTCTGATGGTTGCGGAGGAGGTAGCGACGCCCGTAGCTCGGGTTGAACACGCATTCTTTGCCCCCGGCGCGGTTGAGTGCCGCGAAAAAGTCGGCTTCCGCCGCCGATCCGAACCCGTCGATCAGGAGCTTCACGGCAACCCCGCGCGCCGCCGCGTCCGCCAGAGCATCGCGCACCCGAACTCCAACGCGGTCGGGGTTGAACATGTACATCAGCATCTTGATCGACTGCTGGGCTCCGCCGATCAGATCGAGCAGCAGCCGCAGCCGCTCCTCGCCCCTCTCGATCACCTCGATGCGGTTGCCGCCGATCTCGGCGCTGATCGAGGGTCTCCCCAGTGGCGGCTGATCGGCCATGCGCCCGCTTTCCTTGACTTTGCGAAACCCCGCAAGCTATTGCCGCCGTCTTCCTGACATCCCATATCCCTGATCCGGCCAGTTCCTGATCCGGATAGACTTTGCGGAGCGATTGATGGCGCGCGTTACGGTTGAAGATTGTGTCGACAAGATCCCGAACAGGTTCGACCTCGTCCTGCTCGCGGCCCAGCGCGCGCGCCAGATCTCGGGCGGCGCCGACCTCACGATCGATCGTGACCGCGACAAGAACCCGGTCGTCGCGCTGCGCGAGATCGCCGAGGTGACAGTGAAGCCGCGCGATCTCGAGGAGGCCAGCATCAGCAACCTCCAGAAGGTGCGGATCGACGAGGAAGACGAGACAGAAGAGCTGGCGTCGCTCAGCGAGGCCGCCGAAGCGCTGCGCCTGACGGCCGCCGCTCCGCCGCGTCCGACCCCGTCGGGCGGGGATTACGAATAGCCCCCTAGATTGACCACCGGGCCAGGGTTACAGCTGGCCCATGGTTCCCTTTTCGTTCGCAGGCGAAACGTTCGCGGCAAGTGCCGACGGAGCGCTCTACTGGCCAGCGCGACAGGCGCTGCTCGTCGCCGACCTGCACCTCGAAAAGGCGAGCTGGTTCGCGCTGTTCGGCCAGTTCCTGCCGCCCTATGATTCGCACGCGACCCTGACCGCGCTCGCCCGCGAGGCCGAACGGACCGGCGCCAAGCGCCTCTTTTGCCTCGGCGACAGCTTCCATGATCGCTTCGGTTGCGACCGTCTCGAACCTGCGGCGCGCGAATTGCTGACATCGCTCACTGCGCGCCTCGAGTGGACCTGGATCGTCGGCAACCATGATCCGGGCTTCGCCGACCATTGCGGCGGGACGATTGCCGACGAGATCGAGCTTGGCGGGATCATCCTTCGCCACGAGGCTGTGCGTGACGAGCCGCGGCCCGAAATCTCGGGCCATTTCCACCCCAAGCTTCGAGTCAGCCTGCGCGGACGACGCGTGTCGCGGCGATGCTTCGTCGCCTCCCCGACCAAGATCATCATGCCAGCCTTCGGTTCGCTGACCGGTGGGCTCGACGCCCATCATCCCCAGATCATGGGGCAAGTCGGCGCCAAGGCCGCTGCTCTCGTGCCTGTGTCCGATCGCCTGCTGCGCTTCCCGCTGGCCGCTTAGGCGGGCCGCACTTCGATCGCCATCGCGCCGGTGGGCGACAGCACGAGTCGAGCGATCGCCGGCCGACGCTTGCCGAAGGTCGCCGCCTGCAACTCGTTGCGGGCGGCGTGGCGGTCGAACTTGAAGCCCTGCGCGGCCGCCGATGCGCTGAGCCGATCGAGGTGAGCATCGAGGTCGGCGATCCCGTCCTCGGGGTCGAAGTGCATCGTCTCTTCCAGGTCGCTCATCGGCCCTTTCATCGTCGGCGCGGCGGCAAAGGACAAGTGCCGGAATTGCGCGAGGTCACCGCTGTTCCTACACCGGGCCGATGAAACAACCGGGTCTGCTCCTGCTCGCCGCCATGCTCGTCGCCTCACCAGCCTCCGCCCAGCCAATCGATCCCAAGGTCAAGGCCCGGATCGACCGCATCCTCAAATCCACACCGCTGATCGACGGTCACAACGACATCGCCGAACAACTCGCCGAGAACCACAAGCGCGGCATCCAGGGCCTGGCGAGCGGCACCGATCGCTGGCCCGACCATCCGCTGATGACGGACATGGCGCGGCTCCACGCCGGCCGCGTCGGCGGGCAATTCTGGTCGGTCTACATTAACGGGACGATCACCGGCGACGCCGCGATCCGCGAAACGCTGGAGCAGATCGACATCGTAAGGCGGATGATCGCCGCTTACCCCAAGGACCTCGAACAGGCCTACACCGCCGCCGACGTCGTGCGCATCCACAAGGGCGGCAAGGTCGCCTCGATGATCGGCGTCGAGGGCGGGCGGCAGATCGGCGGGAGCCTCGCCGCGCTCCGCGCCTATTACGCGCTCGGCGCGCGCTACATGACGCTGACCCACAACCAGACGACCGAATGGGCCGACAGCGCGACCGACGATCCCAAATATGGCGGGCTCAGCCCGTTCGGGGTCACCGTGGTCCACGAAATGAACCGCATCGGCATGCTGGTCGACCTGAGCCACGTCGCGCCGGCGACCATGAAAGCCGCGATCGCCGCCAGCCGTGCGCCGGTGATCTTTTCCCACTCCTCGGCCCGTGCGCTCGTCGACCATCCGCGAAACGTGCCGGACGACGTGCTCGCGCTGCTGCCCGTGAACGGCGGCGTGGTGATGGTGAATTTCGTTCCCGGCTTCATTTCGCAGGCCGTGTGGCAATGGGGCGCCGAAAAGGATGCCGAACAGGCGCGGCTCAAGTCCTTTCATCGCAACAGCAAGGCCGAGGTCGAAGCCGGGCTGAAGGCATGGGAGGCAGCGCATCCGCGGCCCCCCGTCGCCGTGTCGACTGTCGCCGACAACATCGAGCACATCGCCAAGATCGCCGGCTACGATCATGTCGGGATCGGTGGCGACCTCGACGGCATCGATGCGACGGTCGAGGGCCTCGACAGCGTCGACGATTACCCGAATCTGTTCGCCGAGCTGATCCGCCGCGGCTGGAGCGATGCCAATCTCGCGAAGCTCGCGGGCGGCAATGTCCTCCGCGCGCTGCGCAAGGCCGAGCAGGTCGCCGCCTCGATGAAGAACGAGCCGGCCGCCATGTCGGACGTCGACACCGCGCCCGCGCAATGAGCGAGCCGCAGCCTCCCCTGCGCGCGGCCATCATCCCGGTCACGCCACTGCAGCAGAACTGCACTCTGCTGTGGTGCACGGCGACGATGCACGGCGCGTTTGTCGATCCCGGTGGCGACTTGCCGCGTCTCAAGGCGGCTGCCGCCCAGGCGGAGGTCACGATCGAAAAGATCCTGCTGACCCACGGCCATATCGATCATTGCGGAAGCGCCGGCGTGCTCGCCGAGGATCTCGGCGTTCCGATCGAAGGCCCGCACGAAGCCGACATTTACTGGATCGACCGTCTCGTCGAGGACGGGGCGAAGTACGGCATCACCGGCAAATCTTTCGAACCGTCGCGCTGGCTTAAGGACGGCGACCAGGCACAGGTCGGCGAGCTCATCTTCGACGTGCGCCATTGTCCCGGACACACGCCCGGCCACGTCGTCTTTCACCATCCGCCGTCGAAGCTGGCGCTGGTCGGCGACGTTCTGTTCCGCGGCTCCGTCGGCCGCTGGGACTTCCCGCATGGCGACCAGCAGCAGCTGATCCGCTCGATCACGACGCGACTGTGGCCCATGGGCGACGACACCGCCTTCGTTCCGGGCCACGGGCCGATGTCGACCTTCGGCCACGAACGCGCGACCAACCCGTTTGTCGGCGACGCCGCGCTAGCGGCCTAGGCAAAGCTCCGCGGCGCACACGACCGCCAGGATCACAAGCGCCAGGTTGGTCAGCATGGTGCCCATCATCCCGTACATCCGCCAGCGCTGACGCTCGGCTGCGTCCATTCCGAGCGCATGGGCGATGCGCGCGGCCAGAAACACTGCCGCGATGCCGCCGAGCGCCCAGCGGTTTGCGCCCGAAAGCTCGAGCGCGCCGATGAGGATCAGCACGAACGGCGCGTTTTCGATGAAGTTGGACTGGGCGCGCATCCGCCTCAGCAGCGGCTCGTGCCCGCCATCGCCAACGCTGACCTTATATTCCTCGCGCAAGCTGCCGATGCGCCAACTGAGCCAGAAATTGAGCAATACCGCCGCAACGGCACTGATCAGCGTTACCGGAACCGGCGTCATGGAAATGTCCTCCCCACCGCTTCGTCGCACCGCATGCTCGCGCTTGCAACTGTGGGCTATTCGGCTATAGGGGCGGCGGTTCGCGACGATCCGGCCGCCACCTGCGGGGAAAGCCCGCTGAGATGAGGCGCAGATCGTCGCAATTTTTATTGTTGTCCCGAATGTTTCAAAGGTGCCGCAATGGCTGTCCCTAAGAGAAAAACCTCGCCGTCCAAGCGCAACATGCGCCGCAGCCATCATGCGCTGAAGGCGACCCAGTTCCAGGAATGCCCGAATTGCGGCGAACTCAAGCTGCCGCACAACATGTGCGCGGCCTGCGGCTATTATAACGGCCGCGAAATTGTCTCGACCGAGGCGTAAGCCGACTACCCCATGACCGGGGGCCCGCGAATTGCGATCGACGCCATGGGAGGCGACGCCGGCTCGGCGGCGATGATTGCGGGCGCGGCCAAGGCGCTTCGCGGCGACCCGGAGTTGCATTTCACCTTCTTTGGCGACGAGCGCCAGGTCGAAGCACAGATCCGCAAGCACCGCGCGCTCGCCGAGAATAGTGTCCTGGTCCACTCGGCCGAGGCGATTGCGGCCAGCGAGAAGCCGAGCCAGGCGATCCGGCGCGCGCGCACCACGTCGATGGGCATGGCCGTCAACGCCGTCAAAGAGCATCTCGCCGACGCCGCGCTGTCGGGCGGCAACACCGGCGCGCTGATGGCCATGGCCAAGCTCGCACTGCGCACGATGCCGGGGATCGACCGGCCGGCGCTTGCCGCGCTCCTGCCGACCTTGGGCGAGACCGATTGCGTGATGCTCGACCTCGGCGCCAACACCGAGTGCGATGCCCAGAACCTCGTCCAATTCGCGGTCATGGGCGCGGCCTATGCCCGCTGCGTGCTCGGGATCGTCGAGCCTCGGGTGAAGTTGCTCAACATCGGTACGGAGGAGCTCAAGGGAACGGACGAGCTGAAGGATGCCGCTGCGCTGCTGCGCGACGCCGACTACCTGCCCTTCCGGTTCGACGGGTTTACCGAGGGCGACCAGCTTTCTCGCGGCAACGTCGATGTCGTCGTCACCGACGGGTTCTCGGGGAATATCGCGCTCAAGACCGCCGAGGGCACCGCGCGCTTCGTCACCGACCTGCTTCGCCGCGCCTTCACCAGCTCGCTGCGTTCGAAGGCCGGCTTTGCGCTGTCGCGTCCGGCGCTCAACCTGCTGCAGGTCCATCTCGACCCGAACAATCACAATGGCGCCGTCTTCCTTGGGCTAAACGGCCTCGTCGTGAAGAGCCATGGCGGCGCCAACGGCAAGGGCGTCGCCAATGCCATTCGAGTCGCCGCGAGCATGGTCCGCGCCGACATCACGCGGAAGATCGGGGAGGATCTCGACAACTTCCGCGCCCATGCCTTTGCCGGCGAGGCGGCGGCGGAATGACGCGCCGCTCGGTGGTCGCCGGAGTCGGCAGCGCGCTCCCGAAGCGCCGGGTCACCAATGAGGAGCTGGCCCGGACGGTCGACACCACCGACGAATGGATCGTCGAGCGCACCGGCATCCGCAACCGCTACATCGCCGGCGACGGCGAGACCACCGGGACCCTCGCCACCGAAGCGGCCCGAAACGCGCTCTCCCACGCCGGGCTCGAGGCGGGCGATATCGACCTGATCGTCCTTGCGACCGCGACCCCTGACCAGACCTTCCCGTCGACGGCGACCAAGGTCCAGGCGGCGCTCGGGATCGACGATTGCATCGCGTTCGACGTCCACGCCGTCTGCACCGGTTTCCTCTACGCACTGTCGGTCGCCGATTCGATGCTTCGCTCGGGCGGCGCGGCCTGCGCCTTGGTGATCGGCGCGGAGACCTTCAGCCGGATCCTCGACTGGGAAGACCGCGGGACCTGCGTGCTGTTCGGCGATGGCGCCGGCGCTCTGGTGCTTCGTGGCGAGGAAAGCGAAAGCGGCATCCTGTCGACCAAGCTCCACGCCGACGGCCGCCACAATGACTTGCTGTTCGTGGACGGCGGGCCATCGACCACCGGCACCGTCGGCAAGCTGCGGATGAAGGGACGCGAGGTGTTCCGCCACGCGGTCGTCAACCTCGCCGAGGTGATGGGCGAGGTGCTCGACGGCGCGGGCTTGAGCCCGGCCGACGTCGACTGGGTCGTTCCGCACCAGGCGAACGCCCGGATTCTCGATGCGACCGCGAAGAAGCTCGGGCTTGCTCCGGAAAAAGTTGTCGTCACGGTCGACCGCCACGCCAACACCTCGGCTGCGTCGGTCCCGCTGGCCTTCGATACCGCCATCAAGGACGGGCGGATCAAGCGCGGCGACCTTGTCGTCCTGGAAGCGATGGGTGGTGGATTTACATGGGGCGCGGCAGCGCTCAGGTATTGAAAAGTTTGGAATATCCGGCGAGAAGTCGATTTGCCGACAGGACGGAATTCCGTTACGAAAGCGTAATCGAAACGGCGGGGGCACGCCGTCAAGGGCGGGAGAATAAGATGGCCGACCTCGGGATCGCTCGGGTCACGAACAATGCCGACAGCGGCGCGACTCTGACGCGCGCAGACCTTTCCGACGTCGTGCATCGGCGGCTCGGCCTGTCGCGCGCCGAATCGGCGAGCCTGGTCGAACGCGTGCTGCACCACATGTGCCACGCTTTGTCCGAGGGGAAGAACGTCAAGATCTCCGGGTTCGGCACGTTCATCCTGCGCGACAAGGGCCAGCGGGTCGGGCGCAATCCCAAGACGGGCATCGAGGTGCCGATCGCGCCGCGCCGCGTCATGACCTTCCGCGCCAGCCAGATCATGCGCGACCGGATCGCGAAAGGCTGACCTTGGCAACCGCCGGCGAGAAAGATCCCGGCGCGCTCCTGACAATCGGTGAATTGTCGCAGGAGCTCGGAGTCGCTCAGCACATCCTGCGCTACTGGGAGACTCGCTTCCCGCAGTTGAAGCCGATGCAGCGCGCCGGCAACCGCCGCTATTACCGCGCCGCCGACGTCGATCTCGCGCGCCGGATCCACCGACTGCTCAACAAGGAAGGCTACACCGTCCGCGGCGTGCAGAAACTGCTGCGCGAGCGCGGCGCGCCGGAAGCGGCCACGGTTCCGGAAATGCCGATGGCCACGACCCACGCGGGGCCCGAGCCGGACGAGCCCCAAGGCGGAGTCGACGTGTTCCGGTTGATCGAGCTGCGCAATCGGCTGCTTGCCGCGCTCGACGGCTAGTCGAGCTCTTTCGGCAGGATCAGCTCAACCACTTCGCCGCTTGCCGCTTCGACCTCGGCCCAGCGCTCCGCCGGCAGCTCGATGATTGCCAACGCACCGGTCGGGAACTTCCCAGCGACCCTCTTCCGCAAGCCCTTGCTGTCGTCGCGGGTGAGGCCGGTGACCAACAGCTCGAGCCCCGGGTTGTGTCCGACGATCAGCGGCGCTTTCACCGCTTCCGGCAGCGCTTTCACCAGGCCAACCAGCGCTGCTTCGCCCGCCAGGTAGAGCAGCGGATCGAACCGAATCGGCGCGGCAAATTCATATTCTTCCTGGACTCCGTCGATCGTCTCGCGGGTGCGCGCGGCGGTGCTCGACAGCGCGAGGTCGAACGTCATGCCGCGCTTCTTCAGTTCGCGGCCGAGACGCCGCGCCGCCTTCCAGCCTCGCTCGTTGAGCGGCCGGTTGAAATCGTCGAGCGCCGCGTCATCCCAGCTCGACTTGGCGTGCCGCAGGATCGCCAGTCTTTTCATCGTTCCCCTCCCGAGGCAGGAACCCCTCGACCCGCGCAATCGCCACGTCCAACGGCACCCGGCTGACCGGAACGCCGGGTGGAAAGGCCTTGAGCAGCCGCGACGGCATCGCCGCCGACAGGATCACGAATAGGCCCTTGTCACCTTGCCGCCGGATCAACCGCCCGAATGCCTGCGCGAGCCGCGCGCGCACTACTCGGTCATCGTAGGCGCTTCCGCCGCCGGCCATCCGCCGCGCGGCGTGAAGCACCGTCGGTCGAGGCCATGGCACGCGTTCCATCACGACCAGCCGAAGCGATTCGCCCGGCACATCGACTCCGTCGCGCAGCGCATCGGTGCCGAGCAGCGAGGCGCGCGGGTCGTCGCGGAAGATGTCGACCAACGTCCCGGCGTCGATCGGATCGACATGCTGGGCGAGCAGTGGCAGCCCATTGCGGGCAAGCCGGTCGGCGATCCTCGCATGCACGGCTTTCAAGCGCTGGATCGCGGTGAACAGGCCGAGCGTCCCGCCCCGCGCCGCCTCGATCAGCCGCGCATAGGCGCCGGCGAGCGACGCCACATCGCCCTGCTTGACGTCGGTGACGATCAGCACCTCCGAGCAGGCGGCATAGTCGAACGGACTGTCCGCCTCGAAATGCGCGGCCGGAGACGAGAGGTGGAGCGCGCCGGTGCGCGCGTCCGCTGCCGGCCAGTCTTCCCCGCCGCGCAGGGTCGCCGAGGTCACCAGCACGCCATCCGCTGGCGCAATTACCGCCGCGGCCAGCGGCTTGGTCGGGTCGAGCCAGCGGCGGTGGATAGCGACGTCATATTCGCGCCCGTCGACCCGCTCGACCGCCAGCCAGTCGACGAACTCGGGGTCGGCTTCACCGCCGATCCGCGACAGCAGAGCGATCCACGCCGCGACCGTCTCGCGTCGCCACGTGAGCCCGCGAATCGCGCCCTCGACCCGAGCCCTGGCCTGCGAATCGAGCCAGTCGGGCGCGTCATCGAGCACCGCTTCCAGACGCCGCGCCAGCGCCGCCAGCGGCTTCGCGAGGCTTTCGAGAACCTCCGCCGCTGACGCGGCTGCCGACACCAACGCGCCATCGGGTTCGGCCAGCTCGGTTTCGAGCCCATACCCCGCTTCTTGCGCCTTCGCCCTTGCGAACACCGTCCCGCGCACTTCGGCGAGCAACACCTCGATTGGCCCGAACGGGTCACCCTCGACCAACCGCTGCAGCCACCCGTCGGAGGGCAGCGCCTTCGCCGCCTCGACCGCCGCGTCGAGCGCGCGGTTGCCCTCCTCGTCGTACGACGCGACGTCCATCAGCCGCGCCGCCAGCCCGCGGCGGCGGCCACGGGAACGCCCTTCCGGCCCGACGATCCAGCGGCGCAGTTCGATCGCTTCCTGCCCGCCGAACGCGACCGCGAAGGTCGAATCGGCGGCGTCGAACAGGTGGTGCCCCTCGTCGAACAGGATCCGCCCCGGCGCATCCTCCCGCGCCCGCGCCGCATTGACCATCACCAGCGCGTGATTGGCGATGACGATGTCGGCCTCGCGGCTCGCCCGCTCGGCGCGCTCGATGAAGCAGCGGCGATAATGCGGGCAGCCGGCGTAGACGCACTCGCCGCGCCGGTCGGTCAGCGCGGCCGCGCCGGCGCGGCGGAACAGGCTCGGCAGCCAGCCGGGGAGGTCGCCGCCGACCATGTCGCCGTCTTTGCTGTAGGCCGCCCAGCGCCCGACCAGCTGCGCCAGCACCGCCGCGCGTCCCGCGAACGCGCCTTGGAGCGCGTCCTCCAGATTGAGCAGGCACAAGTAATTCTCGCGGCCCTTGCGGATGACGATCCGCTTCGCGCGCTCGTCGGCGTCGGCGAACAGCTTGGGTCCCTCGCCGTCGAGTTGCCGCTGCAGCGCCTTGGTGAACGTCGAGACCCACACCGTTCCGCCCGAGCTTTCCGCCCACAGCGACGCCGGCGCGAGGTACGCCAAAGTTTTGCCGATCCCCGTCCCGGCCTCCGCGAGCAGCACATTCGGTGAGTCTTTCGCGGGTTTGGGCGCAAACACGCTCGTCACCGCCTCGGCCATCGCGCGCTGCCCCTCGCGCGGTTCGGCACGTCCGGTCAGCCGGTCGAGCCTGGCGCGAGCGTCGCCCGGCGGCACCAGCACTGTCCGCGGCGGCGGCCGCTCGCCCGCCTCTTCCCATTGCTTGAGGCGCGAGAAGAGCATCCGTTCCCCCCGCTCGGGCCGCTCGAGCCGAGCGCCGATCAGCGGCGCCCAGCCCCACCCGAGGCGGTGCAGCGTCGCGTTCGAGGTCCAGGCTCCTTCGCGTTCGCGCCAGTCGGGATCGTCGAACGCTATCAGCAACGCTTCGGCGATTCGCTGCAACGCCGCGGCAGCATCGGCTTCGCTTGTCGGTGGCTTGAGCCCGAGCGTTCGGCTGAGCCCGGCCACCGTCGGAACCGCGAAGCGCGCCGGATGGACGAAGGCGAACAGCTCCAGCAAATCGAGCCCGCTCAAGTCGGGATAGCCGAGCCTCTGCCCGACAAGCGGCGCGTTCAAGATGATGTGCGGAGTCTCCGCTGCCCGTGCGATGGCTTCGCCGCGGCTCGCCTCGCGTGCGTCGCCCGTGACATCGGCGAGCCAGATGCCGGCGTGGGTTGCGTGGAGCGCGGGAAGCGGCAAAGGAGCGGCCATCCACGCGACCTTGGCTTTGCGAGAACAGAAGAGCAACGAATTTGGCCGCTGACGACATCCGTTCTGCCGCAATGGCGTCCAAGGCGTGGCCGTACGAGGAAGCGCGCAAGCTCCTGAAGCGCTGGCCCGATGGCAAGCAGCCGATGATCTTCGAGACCGGCTACGGCCCCTCCGGCCTGCCGCACATCGGCACCTTCAACGAGGTCGCTCGGACGACCTTCGTCCGCCACGCCTACGAGGAGCTGACCGGTGCGCCCACCCGCCTCATCGCCTTCAGCGACGACATGGACGGGCTGCGCAAGGTCCCGGACAATGTGCCCAACCAGGAGCTGCTCGCCGCCAACCTCGGCAAGCCGCTGACGAAGATCCCCGACCCGTTCGGCACGCACGAGAGCTTCGCTCACCACAACAATGCGATGCTTCGCCATTTCCTCGACCGCTTCGGCTTCGACTACGAATTCCTGTCCGCCACCGATTGCTACACAAGCGGCCGCTTCGACGACGTAATTCGCAAGGTCCTCCACGGCTGGGACGCGATCATGGGCGTGATGCTCCCGACGCTCGGCGAGGACCGGCGCAAGACCTATTCGCCGGTGCTTCCGATCTCGCCGACCAGCGGCCGGGTGCTCCAGGTGCCGGTCGAGGTGATCGACGCCGAGGCCGGGCAGATCGCGTTCGATGACGAGGACGGTTCGCGCGTCCAGCAATTGGCGTTCGGCGGCCTGGCCAAGCTGCAGTGGAAGGTCGACTGGGCGGCGCGCTGGACCGCGCTCGGTGTCGACTATGAGATGTCTGGCAAGGACCTGATCGACAGCGTCACCCAGTCGGGGAAGATCTGCCGGGTCCTCGGCGGCCGGCCGCCCGAGGGCTTCAACTATGAGATGTTCCTCGATGAAAAAGGGGAGAAGATCTCCAAGTCCAAGGGCAACGGCCTCAGCCTCGAGGAATGGCTGCGCTACGGCAGCGAGCCGAGCCTCTCCTTCTACATCTACCGCGAGCCCAGGCGCGCGAAGAGCCTGCATATCGGCGTCATCCCGCGCGCGGTCGACGAATATTGGCAGTTCCGCGGCAACTATCCGGACCAGCCGGTCGAGCAGAAGCTCGGCAACCCGGTGCACCACATCCACGGCGGCAGGGTCCCCGTCGAGACGCTGCCGCTGACATACGGGCTGCTGCTCAACCTCGTCAGCCTGCCGGGGATGGCAGACAAGGACACGGCGTGGAAGTTCGTTCAGCGCTATGCGCCCGGCACGTCACCCGAGAGCGACCCGGAACTCGACGAGCTGATCGGACTCGCGGTCAATTATGCACGCGACTTCGTCGTTCCGGAGCTCAAGCGGAGAGCGCCGAGCGCCACGGAAGCGGAAGCCCTGCGCGACCTCGATTCAGAGCTTTCCAGGCTGCCGGCCGACGCCTCGGCCGAAGATATCCAGACCCAGGTGTTCGAGGTCGGGAAGCGCCATCCCTTCGAATCGCTGCGAGGCTGGTTCCAGGCGCTCTACGAAACCCTGCTCGGCTCCAGCCAGGGCCCGCGGATGGGCAGCTTCATCGCGCTCTACGGGATCGACAACACGCGCAAGCTGATCGCGGAAGCGCTCGAAATCCCCGCAACCTAAAGGTCGAAGGCGCTCGACCGCCGAGCAAGGTTGAACAGCGGTCCGCTAACCCGGTCGGGCAATGTAATCTTCGTCACCTTCCCGCTCGCCGCCGGGGCGGGAGCGGGTGACGCATTCGCAGCGCCCGCGCGCGCGCCATCCTGGGGGCAGTTGGACCTGTCGTGCTTCGCGCCCGCCGCCGGCTGGCGCGCGGCCGCAGCCGGCGCCATCGACAGGATGATCAGGAGGGCGGCCGTCCTAAGCAATTGCGTACCCATGCTCATCCTCCTCGACATATCAACGTGCCCGCAGCTTGTCGGAATGTACCGGTTCTGCGGGAATCTCCTGCGCGTCAAGCCGAACGGCTTCTTCGTGACTGAGCCCCGCCTTCTCCAGCGCGACGACCAGCGCCTGCCTGGGGTCAGTTGCGATATCCGGCGCGACGCCGTCGCCTTCCCAGTCCTTGCCTGTCTTCACGTCGTAGGTCCGACCAACCGGCATCCACACCGTGAAATGTTCGTTGAGCTCGGTCGGGCCGCCGAAGTGATTTGCACCCGCTGTCGCTTCGCCGATCAGCGTGCCGCGCCCCGTGGACTTCATCGCAAGCGAGAAATGCTCGGCTGCCGACGCCGTCTTGTTGGAGACCAGCAGAAAGACCTTCGCGTTGCGCAGTGAGGTCGCTTCGCCGGGAATCGCGCGATGAGTCGCCACCATCTTGTCTCCCGCCGCCGCGAACTGAAGCGTCGGGGCATTGCCGAACATTGACCCGCTCGCGTCATACACCGACTTCGCAAGCGCCATTGTCACCAGCGGCGTAGGCTTGGCGAACAGTTCGGCAAAGATCGCGTCCTGTTCCTTCAGCCCTCCGCCATGATGGTTGCGAAGATCGAAGATCAAGGTCTTCGCGTTGCGGTTCTCGGCGAGCCATTTGCGCACCGCGGCGACTTCGTCGTCCTTGCCCGCAAAGGCCGTAAAGCGGATGTAGCCCACGCCCGGTGCAATCGTCCTGGCCGACTGGATCAACGGCGGAAACCCTTTCGGCGGCCCGCTCGATGCGCCGCCCTTTTCGTCAGGCGCGGCAAGCTGGAGATGCAGGTGCCCGTCCTTGTGAACCGCCATAAGGTCGTCGGTCATGAGCTTCGCAAGTTCCCCACGCGTGCCACTGTCGTAGCGGCCGTCCGAGGCATTCTTGCGCAGCATCGCCGCATAGGCCTCTGCCTGGTCGCGGAAAACGAAGGATTTGATCAGCTCGTCCGCAAGCTTTGCGGCGACCGCGCGGCCCTCGCCGGCTTCAAGTGCAAGCGCGGCCTCGGGGGGAGCGCTCGGTTTGGCCGCCGGGGCCGGGGCGGGAGTCTGCGCGCGCCCAATGCCCGGCACCATCGCCCCACAAGCTGCAACGACTGCAATCGAAACAAGGCTACGCATTACCAAATTCCCCTTTTGGATTTGTTGTGACGCTTATCGGACGCACATTCGCTGTCCGCTGGATGAACAAGACAATTGTAGCGCGGAAAATTGCCACGACCGTGCAAAATTGGTGCGTGACTTGCCAAAATCTGGCACGAACGGGCTGTGCTGGACCGCTTCGATCTTCTGCTGCTGAACCAGATTCAACGCGACGATTCGCAGACGGCCGAGCAGCTTGCGTCGGGCGTTCCACTGTCCCCGTCGGCGATTGCGCGCCGGCTTCGGCGCCTGCGCAGCGGAGGCTGGGTCGCGCGGACGATCGCGCTGCTGTCACCGCGCCTGACTCAGGATCGGCTTCGCGCGCTCGTGCTGATCCAGCTGAACGAGCATGCCGACCTCGCCGGCAAGGCGGCGCTCGAGCGGCGCCTGCTCGGCTGTGACTCGGTCCAGTTCTGCTACGAGATCGCGGGCCCGAATGATCTGGTTGCCCTGTTCGACTGTTCCAGCATGGCCGATTTCAACGCCTGCGCCGACGAGATCCTCGCCTCGTCTCCGACCGTTCGGCGATACGAGACGCACTTCGTGAAACGCGAAGTGAAGTTCGCGCCGTTCGTCGAGCTGGCGGCGCGCTAGCTCGCCTTTTTCGAAGCGATCCAGCGGTCGATCTTCGCCTCGAGAATGGCGAGCGGCAGCGCCCCGCTGCCCAGCACCTGGGCATGGAATTCGCGGATGTCGAACCTCGGCCCAAGCGCGGCCTTCGCCCTCTCACGCAGTTCCTGGATCTTCAGCGAACCGAGCTTGTAGGCGACCGCCTGGCTGGGGATCGCGATGTAGCGCTCGACTTCCGCGGTCGCGTCGGTGCGCGATTCGCCCGAATGCGACAGGAAATAGGCAATCGACTGGTCACGCGTCCAACCCTTGGCGTGGATGCCGGTGTCGACCACCAGCCGCATCGCGCGAAGCATCTCGTCATTGAGCGTTCCGAAGCGCTGGTACGGGTCCTTGTAGAAGCCCATGTCGTAGCCGAGCGTCTCGGCATACAGCGCCCAGCCCTCGACATAAGCGGTGTTGCCGCCGAACCGCATGAAGTTGGGCAGCGCCTTGTCTTCCTGCGCCAGGCTGATCTGGAAATGATGCCCGGGCTCGCCTTCGTGGAGGAACAGGGTCGTCTCCTCCCAAGTGAAGCGCGCCGGCAAATCATAGGCGTTGAAATAGAACGTGCCGGGCCGTGAGCCGTCCGGCGTTCCGGCGTCGTAGGAGCCGCCCGCTTCGAACTTCTCGCGATAGGGCGGATAGGGCCTGATCACCAAAGGCGTCTTCGGCACCAGCGAGAAATATTGCGGCACCTTCGCATCGACGGCGGTGCGGATGCGGTAGAAATCGTTCTGCAGCTGCGCCCGGCTCTTCGGCTGAAACCTGGGGCTGGTGCGCATGTAGTCGAAGAATTGCTGCAGCGTACCCTTGAACCCGACCTCGGTCCGGACCTTGTCGAAATCCTTGGTGATCCGCGCGACTTCGCTCAGGCCCAGCTGATGGATCTGCTCGGGGGTCATCGGCAGCGTCGTCGTCGACTGGACGAGGTAGGCGTACAGACGGTTCCCGCCCTTCATATATTTGAGGCCGACGCCGTCCCGGGCATGGCCGAGGTAGTCATTCTTGAGGAAGTCGTGCAGTCGCTGGAGCGCGGGATAGATCACCGTTCTGATCGAGGCGCGGTACGCCTCCGTTAAACGCGCCCGGTCAGCCGCCGCCATGTCTTTCGGGAAGGCCTTGATGGGGCCCCAGTATGGCGAGTCCTCGGCCTTCAGCTTCAGCTGGCTGTCGAGCTGCTCGATCATGTTGCGGACGGTGAGCCTGGTGTCGACCACGCCTTCCGCCTCGCCCTTGCGCCACTGGACGATCGCCTCGTCGACGTTCTTCGCGAAATCCTGGTTCCGCTTCAGCCCCTTCTCATAGTCGGCGACGGTCGCATAAGGCGCGCCGCCCGTTCCGCTCGAGATCGTCGGATATTCGGTGTGGAGGCCGTAGAAATGGTTCATCGGCCGCGCTTCGGTCAGCGGCAGCAGGTCGGGTTGAAGCGAGCGCAGCGTATCTTTCGTTTGAAACTCGAACACGTCGTAGGCGAGCTGGTCGTCGGCATTGAGTTCGCGGCGCGGGATGGCGCCGAGCGCCGCCAGGTCATGCTCGGCGGCCGCCTTCTCCGCCTGGAAGTGGGCGTCGCTGTAGAGGTCGCCCACGCGGTCGGCGTAGCGATAGTCACCGCGGTACAGGGCCTGTAGCGGGTTGCGGTCCAGATAGGCCTCGTCGCTCTGCTGGAAGAGGCGGAACAGCCGGTCGTGCGCGCTCGCCTGGGGCGAAGCCGTCGCCGGGTCCTGGACGGCGGCGCTCGGCGCGGCCACGGCCAGCAACGAACAGCCAAGGATGAGTCGAGCGGCGGAGTTCATGGGGTAGCCTCGGCGTGTTCGGGTTGAGCAGTGCCCGCAAAACAGAAGGGGCGCCGCGCTGTGCCGCGCAACGCCCCTTCGATCAACGCGTAATGGCGCTCTACCAGAAGAAGTTGCGGATCACGTCCACGACTTCGCCGGTGTAGGTATCGACCAGCAGGGCATCGTCCCAATAGCGCACCCACATCGTGCCGGGCGGCGGATAAGGCAGCTGGTACATGCCAGGATCGATCCAGTATTGCTGCTGGTAATAATAGGGCTGCAGCCGGTACCCGATGTCGAACCGGCGGTAATTGTAGCCGAACGGATCGTAGTAGATCCCGATGTGGAAGATGGAGCGGTGGCTGTCGCGGTAGCGGCGCCAGTCGTAGCGGCGATCGTTGCGCCAGTCGCGGTTCCACGTGCCGCTGTGGCTCCAGCGCCGGTTTTGTGTCTGCTGCGACTGATTGACGATCGTCCCGTTGCGGTCGCGCATCACGTTCGGAGTCGCGCGGTCGCCCTGACGCAGATCGCCACGGCTCCAGGTGCCGGTCTGCGCGTCGCGGTTGCCGGTCCAGCCGGAACGGTCGCCGCTCCAGCGCGAACCGTCGCGGCGCTGCTGTTCCTGCTGCGGAGCGACGTCGGCCTGGACGTTGCTGCGCCCATCGAAACCGCCGCGGCGCTGCCATCGCTGCTGCTGGGCTTCGCCCTGCTGAGCGCCGCCGGAGTTGCCGCCTTGCCACTGCTGCCGGCGCGCCTCGACCTGCTGCGGCGGCGGAGGCGGGGCTTGCGGCTGTGCCTGTTGCTCCTGCTGACGTCCGCGCCCGAAATCGCGCGGTGCTTCGGAGCGCTGCTCGCGGGCCTGTTCGTGACGCTCCTGTCGCGCCTCGCGCGCCTCTCGGGCGTGCTGGCGGCCGTCCTGGCCGTCGTCGCCGCGATCCTGCGCGATGGCCGAAGTCGCTGCCGCGCCGGCAAGAAGAATGGAAAGAATGACCTTACGCATGACTGTAACTTTCTCTGGTTCCCTGCGACGGGAAGTGCGCTTCGCCAGATGAGCGGCGGCTGAATTGTTTCGGAAGCGTTTGTTCAGCCGCGGACCGGCGGCTGGGCGGGAGTCGCCGAAGCCTGAGCGGCGCGGACGATCGCCTTCCTGATCCTGACGTAGGCCCCGCAGCGGCAGATGTTGGGAAGCGCCGCGATCTGCTCCTCGCTCGGACTTGGACTCGCCTCCAGCATCGCCGCGATCGCCATGATGAATCCCGGCTCGCAATAGCCGCACATCGTCACCTGCTCGGCAAGCCAGGCCTGTTGCACCGGATGGTTGCCGCCCAGCCCCTCAATCGTCGTCACGGTGGCGCCTTCGAGGTCCTTGAGCGCGACACTGCAACTCAGCGCCGCGCGCCCGTCGATAATGACGGTGCATGCGCCGCAGTCGCGGCTGTCGCAGCCATATTTGGTGCCGGTGAGGTTGGACGCGTCCCGCAGCGCCCACAGCAAAGGCGTCTCGGGGTCGAGCTTGTATTCCACGCCCTCGCCGTTGACCGTCATCCGCGCCATGGCGGCGACGCTAGCGCCTGCGCGCCCACGCTGCCAAGATGCGCCGATGCCTCGCGTCACCACCAGCAA
>Ga0207648_10002747_pt1 | contig 18704 bp, 20 predicted proteins | sample KBSMisM32_FD_184310 | JGI IMG/M metagenome (GOLD analysis project Ga0207648, IMG submission 184310) | Miscanthus rhizosphere microbial communities from Kellogg Biological Station, Michigan, USA - KBS Miscanthus M3-2 (SPAdes) (version 2) | ecosystem: Host-associated > Plants > Roots >...
AATGATTAAGCCGTGCTCCTCGCATGCCTCGAGAAACATGGGCGCCGCGATTCTGCCCGGATCCGCGATCAGCGCACAACCCCCTGAAGCGAGAACGCTGCAGAGAATAATCGGCAGCAGCAGCGCGTACTCCTTCTCGTAGAGCACGTCTGATGCGAAAACCAGGTCGAATGTCCCGAGATCCTTCGGGATGTGCCGCCAGTCGACCAGACGCGTGCGAGCCCTGCTGCCGAGGTTTCGGAAAACGTTGGCGCGAGTGACGTCGAGCGCATCCTCGTAGTAATCGGTCGATAGAACGTCGAACCCTGCGGTAGTGGCAGCGAGCGTGCTGAGACCGACGCCGCATCCGAGCTCGAGCGCGCTACGGCCACCGCCTTTAAGCTCGAGCAGTTTACCCGCGAGAATGATTGAAGAGGGCCAGACGTCGGCCCAATAGGGAAGACGCTCGTCCTTCACGAAATCTTCCTCGCGAATCAGATCGTCGGAGTTCGCGGGCTTGAGGATGCTGTAGACGTGCTTGTCGACGACAGCGTCTTCCACCGACGTGCGGAAACGCCGGGTGACTGCCTGAACCAGCGCATCGCCTTCCGATTTTCGGCCGGCCGGGGACTCGTACGACGCCTTGTCGATCACAGGGAAAAAGCGGAAGTCTCTTCCAGACTCTGGTCCAGCATCAGCGCTTTGAGCTGGGACCCGCTGGGAACCTTCGGCGAGTCCTCCGGCACTATCAGCAGCGCATTGCCCTTCGCCATCGACGTCAGCATTCCGGAGCTTTGCAGCCCTGTGAGTCGCGCCGCGAGGGTGCCGTCCTGGTTGCGTCTCACGATCGCGCGCAGGAAATGAGTGAGCTTGGCGCCAATCTTCACCTCTTCCTCAACCGTCACGGTAACGGTTCGGCGAAACAGCGCCGCGTAGCCCTGCATCTTTCTCAGCGCGGGTCGCACGAACAGCTCGAAGCTCACCATTGCCGACACCGGATTTCCCGACAGTCCCAGCCATGGGACATCATTGAGCATGCCGAAGGCCAGCGGCGCGCCGGGTCTCATTTTGACTTTCCAGAACTTCTGCTTGCCACCGAGCGACTCGAAAACGTCCCGCGTGTGATCCAGGTCGCCAACGGAAACGCCCGCCGAAGTGAGAATGAGATCGGAGTCGACCGCGCTATCGAGCTTTCGTCGCAACGACGCTTTGGTGTCGGCGGCGATCCCGAGATCGATTGGAATTCCGCCGGCCTGGCGCGTCAGCGCATCGAGGGTGTAACTGTTGGTAGAGACAATCCGGCGCGCGGCGGCGACTTCGTCGAACTCGTCGAGATCGACCAGCTCGTTCCCCGAGCTGATGATGGCGACCCGCGGGCGTCGGAAAGTTTTGACTTCCTTGACTCCAGTCGAGGCGAGAACCCCGATCATCGCCGCCTTGAGTGAGGCGCCGCGCTTTGCCAGTACGTCACCGCGCTGAAAGTCCTCACCCGCCGGACGGATGTTCTTCCAGACGTCACGGGCATCCCTGACTTCCACCTTATCGGCGCCGCCGTCGGTGTCCTCCTTTCGAATAACCGAGTCGGCGCCTTCGGGGATCGGCGCGCCCGTCATTATTCGCATCGCTTCCCCTCGCTTGAGCGGCCGCGATGCGAACCCTCCGGCGGCAATCGTCCCCACCACGCGCAGTTTCACCGGCTCACGCGCCATGACAGCGGTGATGTCGGCAGACCGCACGGCATAGCCGTCCATGGATGCATTGCTCCACGGCGGCATCGTCACCGTCGCGGAGATCTCCTCCGCCAGCACTCTGCCGAGCGCCTGACGGATCGGGACAGTCTCGACATCCAGCGGCTTGATGTCGGCGAGAATTCGCTCGCTCGCTTCCGCGACTGTCAGCATGCGCTGATTATCGCGCGCGGGAGGCGAAAGGCAAGGTCGAGCGCTATCGTGTGCGGTACGAAGCGAGCGCGGCCGCGATTTGATCGGCGACGCCTGTGACTGCCGAGCTCGGGGTTGTCCAGTTGTTGGAGAGAATGCTGAAGATCAGTCGCTCGCCGTCGGCGGTCGTCACGTAGCCGGAGAGCGATCTGGCGGCCGAGATCGATCCCGTTTTGGCGTGCACATTTCCTTCAGCCGGCGTTCCTTTCATGCGATCCTTGAGTGTTCCATCGACGCCCGCAATCGGCATTGCGTTGTAGAACACCGCGAAAGCGGTGTCCTGCTGGATCTTGTCGAGGACCCGCACGAGCGTTTCCGGCGAAAGCAGGTCGTGGCGCGACAGACCGCTCCCGTCTCGAATCAGAAACCCCTCGTCCTGAACTCCCCATGCGAGCAACTGCTGGCCGACGAGTTTTCGCGCACTGTCAGCGGTCCCCATCCCGCCGCGCTCGAGTCCGATCGTCTTCAGCAGAATCTCGGCGATCTGATTCTGCGATGGTTTCATCAGCGCCGGGATGATGTTGCGCATCGGCAGCGAAGTGAACGTGAACAGCGTGTCCATCTTGATCGGCGTCGGCAGGATGCTGTCCATCACTCCCGCCTCGAGGACGATCTGCTTTCTGACCAGCGCGTCGTGCAGCGCATTGAGGTATCCGGTTCCCGGATCCTTTGCCGGGCCTGAGTACAGGCTGTCCCGCACGGTGTCGGGCGGCGGCCGCAGCGTCGTGGGCGCCATGCCTTCGTTGAAGATCAGCTCGTCGACGCCGGAACCGTAGTACTCGCCGAGGTCGTCCCATTCCCAGCCGTAGCCGTGCACCGAATCGGGGAATGCATTCCCGACGCGCGCCAGCGAGCCGTTGATCTGTCTGACGCCGTGGGCCCGCAGTGAATCAGCCAGCGCGTCCATCACCGTCGTGGCGACGCCGCGCATGTTGTCGCTGATCGTCGGATCGCCGCGGCCGATGACGAGGAGGTTCCCATCGAGCAGCGAGTCGCGCACCGGGCCGTCGGCGAGGAACGTCGTCTTGTAGGTGTAATCCGGACCGAGCAGAGCCAGTGCGACGGCGCTGGTGATGATTTTCATGTTCGACGCGGGCATGAACAATTTTCCCGCGTTCTTCGAGTAGAGGGTGTCGCCAGTGCGCGGATTGACGACGAGCACGCCCCAGTGCGCATTGCGGAATACAGGCTGCGACGTGAGTGAATCGATCGTGTGTCGAAGCTCGGCGCGTGACGAGCCGGGTCGAACCGTCCCCATCACCGTCGCGCAGGCGCCGAGCGCCAGGGGTGCGAGCGCAATGACGAGCGCGCGCGGCAAACGCCGTTCAGGAAGGGGGTGCACTGTTTTTGGTCAGTCTCTGTTGTAGGTGGCGCTCAACGTATCGTCTTCACCGACGGTCACTCGCATGACCTTCGCCGGTTTGGGCAGCTCTCTCTCGACGCGCTCGAAGATGAAACGAGCGAGGTTCTCCCCGGTGGGAACCAGCTTGCCGTCGGCGAACTCCGCCACATCGAGATTTATGTTGCGGTGGTCGAACCTGTCCTTCACCTGCTCCTTCAGAATGCGATCGAGCACGCCGAGGTCCACCACGAATCCGGTCTTGTCGTCGATTGGCCCACTCACCGTGACGTCGCAGACGTAGCTGTGCCCATGAAAATTCGGCCACGCACACGCTCCAAACGTGCTGGCATTCTGTTCATCGCTCCACTCGGGGCGACTATACCGATGCGCCGCCGAGAACGCGATTCGGCGGGTAAGAGATGCAGTTGCCATGGATGAAATCTGCGGGAAGGAGGGAGTTTGCCGCTATGTGCGGATTGACTGCGAATTCAGGGGTGCGGACCAACTGCCAGTCCGGACTTCGGACTAATTGAGAGGTCCGGACCTACTACGGAATGCGGAAGGCAGAAAGCGAAATGAACGATTCTGTCCCTACGCCTGCAGCCAAGAGCGTTCAGCCTCCAGCGGGCCGCGGGTCGCCGTGCTGTTGCATTTCTGCCGTTGTCCGAACCCCTCAATTAGTCCGCAGTCCGGACTAGCAGTTGGTCCGAACCCCTGAATCCGCAGTCAGTCCTCAATCCGCAGTACTACAGATTATCGCGTAGCTCCGACGGACTATCCTCGGCTCCCTCTCTCCCCTCGGGAGTCGGTCCATCCGGCGGGTTCCACGGGATCGCCCCGCTGATCGACTCCTGTACATCCGTGGTTCCGAACAACTCCGCCCGCAGATCCTCGCGCAAATGCTCGGCTTCGGGATTCTCCCCGCGCGGCCGATCGCCGAGGAGAAGTCCTTCGTGCAGCTCCTCGTCTACCAGATGCTCGTCGATCGCTTCGGGGCTCTCGGCGCGGCGGATGGGATCCACCACCATGTCGTTCTGCACCCTCTCCAGCCCGACGATGTCGCTGACCGTTCGCTCGGCAACTCTGAATTCCTGCTCGGTCCCAACCCGGCCGGAAAGTCTCACGGCGCCGGAACGAACGGAGATGCCGACATCGCTGGGGTCGAACGCGACCTGCTGGTCGAAAGTGTCGCGAATCAGCGCCCGCAACTCATTGTCGCTCAGCTCGTCGATCCGATCGATGTCCTCGTAATCCTTTTCCACGAATCCTCCGGGTCCGCCCGGGCGGGCGGTTCAGGTTACCGGAAGAACAGCAGCGACGCGCCGATCGTCAGAGCCCGATTGTTCTTCCAGAATGTGCGAGCCTGGTCGGGTGATACCGCCGCAGTCCCGCCGGACGGATTCACGTAGTACTCGGTCGGATATTTCAGCTGATAGAGATAGTCGTTCCAATCCGCTGTTATCTGGAATCGTCCGCCCGGCGCATACCTGAGCCCGCCACCAAACGAAAATGCAAACGGGGTGCCGAACGAATACGGGTCGCCGGTGACTGAGCAGCTGCCGCAATTCACTATCCCACCGCCGACGTTCAGCACCGGTACTATGTGATGATAGCTTTTCTGCCCGGTGAGATTGACCGCCAGGCTTACATCGTAGAAGTAGAGGGAGACGTTGTGGTTCCCGAGGTCCCTCGCGACACCGATCTTGGTCGGATCAATCGCGTTGCGACTTCCGTTGACATGGGCGAAGCGGGCCATCAGAAACGCCGGTCCGCCTACATGCACCTGATAGCGGAATCCCCACATCGGTCCGCCCTGCGGCACTGCTTCGATGGGATCCTGCCCCGCACTATAGTCGCCGCCGAAGAACGTGAACTCGTGACGCGTCTCGAGGTCGCGATACGGGCTGCTTTCCGGCAAATGCCCGACCTGTCCGTTCGCGGTAGTTGTAATGGTTGTAATGCATGCAAGCGCGAGAGCCACAAGAATGCCTGTTTTGGCCCCAACTCGCAGAGAAGGCTTTGAATGCGTGCGCAGCTTCACTAATCAACTCCAAGATTTACGCCGGTCATCTCCGCGGGCTGCGGCAGGCCGAGCATGGACAATATAGTTGGTGCCACATCGCACAACGCTCCGCCCGGACGCAGACGCTGCTCCTGCTCCCAATCGATTACCACGAATGGAACCGGATTCGTGGTGTGAGCCGTGTGTGGCCCGCCGGTTTCCGGGTCGATCAACATCTCCGCGTTCCCGTGGTCGGCCGTGACGATCAGTCTCGTGCCCGCCGACTCGGCGGCCTTGAGAACGCGCGCCAGCGATTCATCCACTGTCTCTACCGCCTTGATCGTCGCCGGAATCGAGCCGCTGTGACCGACCATATCGGCGTTGGCGTAGTTGCAGAGAATGAAATCGTGCTCGCTCGAAGAAATACCCTTCACCAGCGCATCGGTTACACCGGCCGCGCTCATCTCCGGTTGCAGGTCATAGGTCGCGACCTTCGGGCTGGGCACAAGCACCCGATGCTCGCACGGAAATGCCGCTTCGACGCCGCCGTTGAAGAAGTAAGTCACGTGAGGATACTTCTCGGTTTCCGCCGTCTTCAGCATGTCCAGTCCGTGCGACGACAGCACCTCCGCCAGAATTCGCACCATCGAGGTCGGCTCGAACGCGATCGGTACCTTGAACGTCTTGTCGTAATTCGTAAGTGTCGTCACCGTCACACTGGGCCGCTTGGACACGTCGAAGTCGGCAAATCCGGGATCGATCAGCGCGCGCACGATCTGTCGCATGCGATCCGATCGATAGTTGAAGCAGATGACTGCATCGCCATCCCGCATCGGCGCGACAGGCTTCCCAGCCTGCGTCACGACGACGGGCAGCATGAACTCGTCGGTCTTCTCCGCCTCGTAGGATCGGCGGATCGCTTCCAGCGGATCAGTTACCGGAGTGCCATCTCCAAGCACAATCGCGCGATACGCGAGATGCGTCCGGTCCCAGCGGCGATCGCGATCCATGGCATAGTAGCGGCCGGAGACACTGGCGATTTTTGCCGGCGAGCCGGTGGCGCGGATGTAATCGAGAAGCTCGCCCATGAACCCGAGCGCCGACTTGGGCAGCGTGTCGCGTCCGTCCAGAATCGCGTGAATCGCGACGCGTTCGATGCCCTGTCGCTTCGCCAGATCGATCATAGCAAAGGAGTGCTTGTCGATTGCGTGCACTCCCCCGGAGCCGATCAATCCCATCAGATGGAGAGTCCCGCCGTTGCCAGCCACCTGCCGGCATGCACCCACCAAAGCGGGGTTGGTGTAGAAACTGCCATCGGTAATGGCGGAGGAGATGCGCACCAGATCCTGCATCACCACACGGCCCGCGCCGAGATTGAGATGTCCGACTTCGCTGTTCCCCATCTGCCCTTCCGGCAGACCGACACGCAATCCGGATGCTTCGAGGAGGGTACGGGAGCCGCGACTCCAGAGAGAGTCCCAGGTTGGAGTCCGGGCGAGGGCGATCGCGTTGCCTTCGGTTTCGGGGCGGTAGCCCCATCCATCGAGTACTATGAGCGCGACTGGCCGCGCCCGCGGTGAAGTGGCCATTATATCCTGTAATGTAATCCTACCCTGACGAGAGGGCGCTGAAACTCACTATGGAAATCCTCAGACCAAAGCAGGAATCCGGTTTGGAAACCCGCCGGCGTCCGGACCGCGCTACGGAAGGCGATCGGAGACGCGGAACCTGGCGGGATTTTCGGCGCGCGTACCCGGGGTTTGTCTTTGTCCTCGGAATCGGTCTCGCCGCCATGATCGGGGTCGACGCCTGGCTCGTGTTCAAACGAGTGAAGTACAATCACGACGTGAAGGTGCTGCGCGAGCACATGACCGAAGCCGAGCGCGCGCGAACCGACGCCATCGTCCAGTCGGAGCAGAACAAGCTGCAGATCGCCATCGAGCTCGCGAAGCGTCAGGCGAAGTTCGACAAGAAGCTGCACCTCAATGTCTCCGTCGACAGCTCGCGGATGTACCTCACGCGCGAGGGAGCATTGTTGCGCGAGATGCCGGTGCAGTTCGGACCCGAGAAGGCCGCCGATTCGGCCGGTGGTCCGCCCGCGGCCGTGCCCCGTGGCGAGCGCACCGTGGCCGATCTCTCCGACACGAAGATCACTCTCGATGGCGGGACCCAGATTCTGTCATCAGCGAGTGCAGACCTCGCCAACGATTCGACGCCCGTTCCCCCGGGCGCGCTTCGAATCCGGAAAGAGGACATGAGCGCGATCATGCCGAACCTTAGTGCAGGTATGAAGGTATACTTCTACTGAGTCACATGTTTGAGGACGCCCGACCATTGGTCGGCGCGGCTTAAACCAACCGAGGTAGCAAATGGCGGGCAGAATTCTCTCGTATGGCGGCAAAACCGTCTGGATGCTCATCGCTGGATTCGTGGTCGCGGCGATACTGAGTGTGATGCTTCTCACCAGGACGGCCGAGCTCCGCTATCAGCGTGACGTCAACCGCATGGTCTACAACGACAACCTCGGTCTCCTCAACGAGGTGAAGGCGAAGCTTGGAATGACGGGCGACAGCCTCAAGTCCCTTCTCAATGAGTCTCCTGCCGAGGCGGCTAATCAGCCGTATCTCGTCGTCAGCATGGCCGATCACCGGCTGTGGTACAAGCAGGGCAAGGAAGTCCTGTTCGAGGCGCCGGTCGCTACCGGCAGCGGCAAGGAGCTGGTCGGCGGGTCAGCAGGTCAGTGGCGGTTCGAGACCCCGCGCGGCCGCCTGACGGTGAAAGGAAAGGACGAGAATCCAGCGTGGGTTCCTCCCGACTGGCATTACGTCGAGCAGGCCCACAAGAAGGGGCTGGGCATCATACATCTGAATCCCGGCCAGTCGATCTCCACCGGTGACGGTGGCGTTGTAACGACGAGCAACGGAGAGGTCGTCAGGCGTTACGGTAACGGCTCCGCGGTGTCATTAGGTGGAGGAGTCGAAGGCAAGGAGATCGTCGTGAACGGAAACATCGTCGTGCCGCCCTACGGCACTACCGCACGCAGATACATGGGTGTCCTCGGTACCCGCCGGCTTGAGCTCGGCGACGGCTACGGCATCCATGGCACCGATCACCCGGAATCGATCGGCCAGTCCGTCAGCCACGGCTGCGTCCGCATGCGCAACGAGGATATCGAGCGCCTTTACCCGATGGTCGCGGTTGGGACTCCCGTCTACATCTATTGATAGACGCTTGGAGTCCGCAGTCGTAGGCGAGCGAAGGGGACATCCTACCGGCGAAGAGCTGGAGCTACCGGATGATCTCCCGGTTCGCAAAAGACATACAGCGAGAATGGTGTGGTTCGCCGTCGGGGCTGTCGCCGCAGTCGGAGCGTTCCAGTTCCTGCAGGCCGCCGACGACGCCACGGATCGCCCAATCGGTACCTTCATCGCGCGATCGGTAGTCCCGATGGCCGAGCCATCGGTGAGCGCGTTCGGCTCCAGCGGTGAGGTCAAGCTCGCGTTCGCCATGCCTGCCCAGGAGATCTCCTACCCCCTCGACGTCCACGGCGACCCGACTGCGCTGCAATACGCCTGGACCCGCGTTGGTGACACCAGTCTCTCCACCGGCGCGCAGCCGCTTAGTGGCGACAAAGTCTCAGCGCCGTCTGAAGCGGGCTTTTACCACCTGAGTCTGCTCAAGGGCGGTCAGCGGCGTGCGGTGGAAGGACTGACCCTGGCGGTACTGGTGCCCTTCACGGAAAAGGAGAAGGGGATGTTGCGCGGCTATCGGATCGGGACCTACCTCGCCGAGCGCATGCGCAGCAAGACTCCGCCGCCCGAAGGATTCCTCGAGATAAATCCGCCCGACGTCGACCTTCCGATTACCAAGCACCTCAAGGTCGGCGACTTCGTGAACCACGACCAGGTTGGCGTCTGGCCCAGCTACGCCGCCGTCAATCCAAAGTTGCTGGACAAGCTGGAGCTGGTGATTCAGGAGATCGCCCGTTGGCACGGAGACAAAGCGGTTGCCGACATCGACATCGATGTTCACTCCGGGTTCCGCGCCCCTGAGCACAATCGCCGCGTTCGCCGCGCGGCCAGTGATAGCCAGCACCAGTACGGTGACGCCGCGGACGTAGCCATTGACGCCAACGGCGACGGCAGAATCACCGCGATTGACTCCAGAATGGTAGGTTTGGCCGTAGAGATAGTGGAGCTCAAACATCCGGAGCTCGTTGGAGGCCTCGGCATCTACACGACGGGGCACTCCAGCACCAATTACGTGCATATTGATGTGCGCGGGCGACGCGCACGGTGGCGAGGAGGCGGCTGAAATGAACGATATCCTGCGTGAGAGACTGATTCGCAAGCTCGACACGCTTCCGGAAGAAAAGATCTATCAGATCCTCGATTACATCGATTTTCTGGAATCGAAATACGCACCCAAGGTGACAGCCGCGCCCAACCCGCTCAAAAGATTCGCGGAGGGCGTCGAAGACACGCTGCGCGCCGGCAAGATGTCGGCAGGAGCCATCGCCGGCACCATGAACGTGATGAACAAGGCAGTTGGTGTCGTTACGGACGTGGCCAACGCTGGCAAGTCAGTTGCAACGGAGATAGCCGGGGTGGTGTCTTCGGTCACAACATCGAAGCCACCGCAGGCTCCTCCGGCGGGTTCGGCTGGTCCCGCTGCGTCAGCGACACCCGCCAATCAGGCTCCGCCCACTCAGCCACCGGGAGATCAGCGCAAGTGAGAACCCAATCGGGTCGTTCCACGGCCTCCGCGCGCAAGACAGGACGACGCACCGCCCGCGCTACCTCAACGGGCGCTGCATCACGCGCCAACGGAACTCCTCGTGAGGTCCGGACGGCAAGCGAGGCCCCGCGCACCGGTGCCAAGCGTACGATCGTCTCGACGATGAAAGAGCTGCCGAACTTTCTGCGCCTCCTTGGCGGTCTGGTCACCGACCGCCGCGTCTCCAACACCGACAAGCTCCTCGTCGCCGGAGCCATCGGCTATATCCTTCTGCCAATGGACCTCGTCCCCGACTTCATCCCATTCTTAGGTGAGGTCGACGATCTCTTTTTGCTGGTCCTCGCGCTGCAACGGCTGATTGCCAATGCCGGAAAAGCCGTCATCGAGGATCATTGGATGGGAGATCCCGGCCAGCTGCGCTCGCTCGATCTGGAGCGCGTACTGGTGGCGGCAGCGTTCTTCCTGCCGCGAAGAATTCGACGGAGGCTCCGTGCAATTGGGCGGGAGATATAGAACAGCAGCACTGCTCGTCGCGCTCACTTTAGTCGGCGCCTGCCACAAGAACACGAACGAAGATCTCCAGCTGATGACGCAGGGTTGCACTACCCGCGCCTACGCCAAGGGTCTGACGCCACACCTGCCTCCCGCTCCAGCTCTCAAATTGGGTTATGGCGGAGTCATCGGGACATTGGCGGATGCCGGCGGCGCCCTGCCGCACTATTCGATTCTCGCCACCACTCCCGGCAACAGCCTTCACGCTTCGCGCGCGAGCGCCATTGCGGATAGCCTCGGCGGATTCGCTTTCGACAGTCTGACGCCCGGCCTGTACAGGCTTTTCGTTCAGCCCTACTCGCACCGCGCCGACTCGACCGACATCAAGATCACCGCCGGACAGATCGACACCGTTGAACTGCGACCGCAGTTCTACGGATGCGTCAGCTGACCTGACGCTTTAACCCCTCGCACCCCGCTGGTGAGGGGCGGTGCCTTGCTTGTACATTCGGTTGTCGAGAACACGGAACCGTACACGCAGGAGCAGCCGCATGTGCAGGAACATCAAGACCCTCGCCAACTTCGAGCCGCCCGCCACGCACGATGAGATTCACGCGTCGGCGCTGCAGTTCGTCCGCAAACTGAGCGGAACCACCAAGCCCTCGCGCGCCAACGAGGAAGCATTCAACATCGCGGTAGAGGAAGTGACCGCCGCCGCACACAAGCTCGTTCATTCGCTCAAGACGAGCGCGCCACCCCGCAATCGTGAAGTCGAGATGGTCAAGGCGCGCGAACGCTCGCTCAAGCGGTTCGCGTGACACCGATCATGAAGACTCTCTGCCTCGCACTCGGAGTGATCTTGCTCGCCGGAAACGAAGCCTCATCGCAGCCGAACGACCAGCAGCTTCGCAGCGATTGGGCGAATTTCGCCAGGTACCACGACGCAAACGCCAAGCTCCCGCCTCCCGCCGCGAACGAGAGCCGGGTCGTTTTCATGGGCAACTCGATCACCGAAGGCTGGGAGAAGTATTTCCCGACGATGTTCGCCGGCAAGCCATACATCAGTCGCGGCATCAGCGGGCAGACGACTCCGCAAATGCTGGTTCGCTTCAGGCCGGACGTCGTTGCCCTCAAGCCCAAAGTCGTTGTGATTCTGGCGGGGACCAACGACATCGCTTGTAACAATGATCCGTCGACCATCGAGATGATTGAAGACAACATCGCGTCGATGGCCGAGATCGCGCGAGAGAACGGCATCAAGGTCGTGCTCTCGTCGGTGCTGCCCGTCTTCGACTATCCCTGGAAGCCAGGTCTGGAGCCGGCGCCGAAAATCATCGCCCTCAACAAGTGGATCAAGGATTACGCCTCGCAGCACGGCGCCGTTTATGTCGATTACCACTCGGCAATGGCCGACGCGCGGGGTGGGATGAGAGATGGCCTGGCGCCGGACGGTGTTCATCCCAACGAAGCCGGCTACCGGCTGATGGCTCCGCTCGTCGAGCAGGCGATCCAGCGGGCGCTCGCCGGCAAATAGACCACGGTTGGTCTCTCCGCTAGTTGAAGCGAGTCGCTCTCCAGAGCGAGCTCGCCGCCAGGACCAGCATTCCGAGAGTCGCGAGTACGAGGGCAGCCGCCCAACCGCCGTGCAGCGCGATCTGCGGCGGCTTCGCGACCAGTGCGAATCCGATGATCGTCGCCGTCGCAACTCCAACGACGAGCCAATCGACCCAGGTTCGTTTCCGTTTGCCGCCCGCATCTTCGCCGGCGATCCTGGCCCGGGTGTATTCCGGATCCACTCGATAGCGCCGCGCCTCGTCGGCTGCCGCCTCCTCCCAGCGCTGGTGCTCGCTCGGGCTGACCGAAGAGAGTGCGATGATTCCAGCGCCGACTGCCATCACTAGCGATCCGCCGATCACCTGCGTCAGCACCGAATGGGAAGCGCCGCGCAGCTCGCCAAAGACAAGGATTCCCCAGAGCAGTCCCCACAGCTGGTTGGTGTTGGAGAGCGGAATGCCACGAGTGATGCCGGCGTATTTCACCGCGTATTGCTGAAAGAGATCGCCCACCACCCAGACGAATCCTCCCGCCAGCAGCCAGAACAGAACATGCTTTGCGCCTGACAGCTCACCCCAGAGCTGCGTCGGACCACCCGAATACGTGAGCGCGAGTGCGGTCATCATGCCGAGCTCGCCAACGGTAAAGAAGGTGATGAATGACAGCGGACTCATTCCGGTGAGATACGCCTTGCGGTAAGGGATGTACATCGTGCCCCACAGTGCGCCCGCCGCCAGCGCCGCGGCAACCCCGCGCATTGCGTCTTTCGCGGGAACCTGCGCCGCCGACGCTGCCGCGAGAGCCGTTCCGCCGGCGAACATCAGCAGGGCGCCGCCAATGACGCCGAACCACCGGCGAGAGTCGGCACCGCGCAGCTCACGGAAAAAAACAACTCCCCAGATGATTCCGAGCAGGCTGTTGCTGTTCCAGAGCGGGAATGCGATGCTCAGACCGACGTCGCGCACCGCGAATATCGTGAGCGTGTTGGCGACGGCCCACAGACAGCCCGCCAGGATTGCCCACACGATCAGATGCGGCGCCTGCTTGAGATCCGCCGCGACGTAGGACGTTCCCTGTATCAGTGCGGGAATCGTCCAGCGAGCGAGGAAGACGCCGATCACCATGCTCAGCGAGATCAGCACTGGTGACAATCCGAGGGTCACCAGCTTGGTCGGCGCTTCCGCTGCGCCAAGCCACGCGCCTGCCGTCACGCCGCACAGCATGCCCACGCTCTGGAGCGTCCGCAGCCGGCGCGGGTCGAACCCGCGTCCCGCCACCGAATCTCGTGGAGCGGATCCTTTCGGCGAGGTCAAGAAATCCACCGCAGCACGAGGAGTCCCGCGATCAGCACGGCGACCGGAACCCAGAACTGCGGATCGCGCAGCACCAGACTCAGCCAGCTACCCGAGCTATCGTTTCCGTGGTTCATTGCTTCACCTGGCAGTGGGCGCGCAATACTGGGAGGACTGGCGACTCCGCGCAAGACCAGCATCATTTCAAGTCTCACATTTGCGGGAGGCCCCTGTGGCAGCCAAAGAAGAATGGCGGAAGATCGTGGCCTCTTCGCTCGACTGGGAGCAGGCCCACGCCTCGCTCGAGAGCGCGCTCCGCGGCCTGCCGCCCGAGCTGCGCGGCAAACGTCCAACGGGGTTTCCGCATTCGGTGTGGGAGCTGCTGGAGCACATTCGCATCACCCAGCGCGATCTGCTCGACTTCGTCCAGAACCCTGAATACGAGGAAAAGCTCGAGTGGCCGAAGGACTACTGGCCAGCGAACCCCGCTCCGATCAGCGAGAAATCGTGGAACGAATGCCTCGCCGGCTGGCGCAAGGATCGCATGGCGCTCGAGCGCTTCACTACTGACACCGATATCGATCTGACCACTAAGATCCCGCGCGGCACAGGTCAGACTTACCTGCGAACCATTCTCGTCGCGGTGGATCACGCTTCCTATCACCTCGCCCAGATAGTCACTGTGCGCCAGTTGATTGGATCATGGCCTCCACCCAAAGCCAAATAGGGTGAAGCGCACCGCCGCCCAAAAAACGAAGGCACCCCGGTCAGCGCCGGAGATCGTCGTTCTCTCCAGGTTGGACGCCGAGGCCTACGAGCCGCGCGCTAACGAGATCTGTATTTCGATCTTCGACCCTGATGCAGAGCCGGCGGGCGTGTCGACGGCATTTGCAGCGATCCTCCGGCTCTCCTTCGACGATATAACGGAGATGGGCGAGCCCACCGACGTTCTGTTTGCGCATGATCACGCCAATGCCATCGCTCGTTTTATCCGGGCATGGCCCGCCGCCGAGCGAGTGGTCATTCATTGCAACATGGGCGTCAGCCGATCACCAGGTGTCGCGCTCGGTTTATGCGACTGGCACGGCTGGGCGACGTCTGAGCTCGAACGATCTCATCCCGGATGGAATCGTCTCGTGCGCACTGTGATGCGCGAGAGCGCGACACGCGCCGAGGGCTCGCAATAAATCCGGATCGCGCTCGCAAAAAAAAAATCGTGTGAAACCCATCGCCGCCACATCGCGTAGAGCGTGAAACTCTTCGTCTCTGGTCGGCGCTTCTCTCGCTGACGAGCGCGAACCACCCTCGACAATCGAACCAGGGACGATGATGCATCTCTACCGGATGCTGGTGCTGCTTTTTGCCGGCTATTGCGACCAACCACTTGTGCCCGTAGCGTGAGCATTCTGCTTTCACCCAGCTTGGAGGTTCGGATCGTGAGCCGCGCTACTGGACCGTTCGAGGTGTCTCTCAAAGCACTGCCGGGTGATGACGATCCCGGCAGCGCGATGCTGGGCCGGATGTCGATCGATAAGCAGTTCCACGGCGACCTCGAAGGAACGAGCAAGGGTCAAATGCTCACCGGCGGGACGCCGATCAAGAACTCGGCAGGCTACGTCGCGATCGAGCGGGTGACGGGCACTTTGAAAGGCCGAAAAGGCTCATTTATCCTCCAGCACACGGGGATCATGAACCGCGGCGCTGGTTCTCTGATCATTACGATCGTCCCTGACTCGGGCACCGAGCAGTTGGAGGGGCTCCGGGGCACCATGACGATCAAGATCGAGGGCGGAAAGCACGCCTACGAGCTCAACTATACGCTCGGAACGCCTTGAGCTGACCCTCGGGACGCCCTGACCCGAAAAAGGGATCAGACAAGCTTCGGAAGCAAGCCAACCTTTTGAAACCGGCGGGCGTCAAAACCGTAGTGCCCGGAGTATGTAGGGCTTATCCCCTACTGCCGGAATCCCGTAGACCAACACCTCCTCAGAGCTGGCCTCATGAAGCGCATCTTGTTCGCCCTCCTCGCCCTCGCGCTGAATCTCGCGGCGGTATCACTCCCTGCACAGAATCCCGCGGGTCCGCCGGCGGGCGCACAGCAGCAACCACCCGCAGCGCCGGGTGAAGTCAAAGGCTCGATTGTGGCTGCCGATAGCAGCAACGCCGCGGTCCCGCGACCGGCTGTCGCCGTGCGCAGCAAGGCCGATGGCAAGCTCGTTACCGGCGCCTACGGCTCCCAGGACGGTACGTTCAAGATTCAGGGACTTCGTCCCGGAACCTATTACCTCCGTGTGTCGGGCATCGGGTTCACGCCGCTCAACACGCCGGAATTCACGATTACTCCCGCCGCTCCGTCGGTTGATGTCGGGGCGATCAAGCTTCCGCGCGTCTCCGTCACGCTTCAGAGCGTCCAGATCACGGGCGAGAAGCCGACGATGACGATCGAGCCCGATCGCAACACGTATAAAGCGAAGGACGTGGCCCCCGCCGCCGCCAACGCCAGCGACGTGCTGCAGAATACGCCGTCGGTCGAAGTGGATGCAGAAGGCAAAGTGAGCCTGCGCGGCAACGAGAACGTAGCGATCCAGATCAACGGCCGGCCCACTCCGATCAAAGGCTCGCAGCTTTCGGCGTACCTCAAGCAGATCCCGGCCAACATCGTCGAGCGGATTGAAGTCGTACCCAATCCATCGGCGAAGTACGATCCGGAAGGAATGGCCGGCATCATCAACATCGTTCTCAAGGCCAACACCGACCTCGGCTTGAGCGGCGGCCTCAACAGCGGCTTTGCTACTCCCAGCCGGATGAACGTCGGGACCAATCTCGGCTATCAGGAAGGCAAAGTGACGCTGTTTGGAACCTACGGGTTCAATTCGGATGATCGAGGCATCGAAGGCATCAACAACCGGTTGCGCTTCGATCAGTCCGGCGACCCGCAGGATTACACCAATCAGGACATCGAAGGAGCTACCAAGAGCGGTGGCCACAACTTTACCGGCAACATCGACCTCAAAGTCACGGATAAGGATGTCGTCTCGAACTCCCTGACCTTGAACAAGCGGCACAACAACGATGCGTCACTCGCCGGCTACTACGAGTACGATTCCGACAAGATTTTCACTGATCGCTACGTGATGGACAAGAACACAAAGGCCAAAGGGCTTGTTGTCGATAATTCACTTTCGTGGAAGCACACGATTGCCCCCAGGACCCACGAGCTCTCCACGGAAGCTCGTTTCAGCCGGTCGCACGATCAGGATGCCACCCTGCTATTCCGTGAGCCGCAGAATCTTGACGGTACCAGCTCGGGCCCGCCGCTCGAGGGCGAGACTGACCTCAACGATGGTGTCACCAAGCAGTTCACCGGTCAGCTCGACTACACGCGGCCGATGTGGGGCAAAGCCAAGCTCGAGTCGGGGCTGAAGGAAACCGACCGTTGGCTCGACAAGGATTTTCTCGTTCTCAAGGATCCCCTTGGCGACGGCAACTGGACTCCGAGCGATCTGAGCAATCGCTTCAACTTTGACGAATCGGTGCACGCCGTTTACGGTGTATTGAGTCAGAGCGTGGGCAAGTGGGATCTGCAGGCGGGACTCCGCGGCGAATGGTCGTCGCGCAATTTCGAACTGGCCGGCGAGCAGGCGATACCGTACGACTATCACAACTTGTTCCCCAGCGGCGTGATCTTGTACAAGTTCAGCGAGCAGACCAACGCCAAGGTCAGCTACTCCCGCCGCATTCGCCGGCCCGGTAGTCAGGAGCTGAATCCGTTCCCGCAGTTCTTCGATCAGCAGAACGTCTTCATCGGCAATCCATACCTCAATCCCGAGTACACGGATGCGATCGAGCTCGGCCTCAGCAAGACGGGGCAGCTCGGCTCCCTCCAGCTTTCACCGTTCTATCGCCACACCACGGACATCATTCGCGTCAACATCAACACGGCTGACACCGTGGATGGCCGTGAAGTCACCTCGGTGAGCTTCGAAAACCTGGACAAGGGTGATTCGTGGGGGACGGACCTGAACGGCAACCTGCGACTCGGGCCCAAGCTCAATGCATTCGGTGGATTCAACCTTTTCAAGATGGTGACCGATGGCGGTTCACAGTCGGCGCTCTCGTCGAACGGGGTTACCTGGTCAACGCGTATCAATGCGACGTCGCAGATCACTCCGACGGTCATTCTCCAGGGCAACTATTTTTACCGCGCCCCGGTGAAGATCGAGAAAGGCCAGTTCTCAGCGATGCAGATGGCTGCCATCACCATTCGCAAGAAGATCGACGGCGACAACATGAGTGTCGCGGTCCGCTTCCAGGATCCGTTCAACACGATGAAGTTCCGCATTCAGGCGGGCGACGACAATCTGCAGCAGATCACCGCGCGCAGGTTCGGCGTCAGAGCAACGTACGTCACGTTCCAGTGGAATTACGGCAAGCCGCCCAAGGTACGTCTGCCGCAGCAGGAACAGGCGCCGCCGCCAGTCTTCCAGTAACACTCTCGGGCACGACCCATGCTGCCATTCCGTCTCCAGTTCCTCAAAGGAGACGGGATGGCAGACGAGAGAGACAAGGACCCGACGATTCCGCGCTCGACCGACGAAGAAACCCCAGTCGATACCACGTCAGCGGAGCCGCTCAGGAAATCAAAAATAGAAGAGCCCGATCCGGGCGAAGAAGACTCGCTGTACGGGGGCAACCCGCCTCATACTACCAGGGGCAAGTTCACGGCTCCCAAATTCGGATCAGCCGGCAGCGGCGGGGCCGAATTCGAACCCGGACCTGAACGGGATTAGAACGACGGCGGCTGAGCGCGCGCCTCTGGACGCAAAACGCACAATGCCATACTTTTAGCTATGGCAACCACAACTCGGCCATCGGCATCAAAAAAGCCCGCCACCCCGGCAAAACCCGGTAGCGGGCTTTCGCGCATCAAAGGGCCACCTGCCGACGAAATCGGATTGCCGAGGGTGAGAAGCGATGTCGTTCTGACATTCGACGACGTCCTGCTATCCCCGCGACATTCCCTCGTCCATCCGAAGGACGTGAGCACCACCTCGCTGTTCACTCGCGGGATCCCGCTCAACGTCCCGTTCTCGTCGGCAGCCATGGATACCGTTACCGAGTCGGAGATGGCGATGGCGATGGCCCGCGCCGGTGGAATCGGCGTCATTCACAAGAACATGTCGATCGATCGACAGGCGGCCGAAGTAGATCGCGTGAAGCGCTCCGAGAGCGGGATGATCCTCAACCCGATCACCCTCTCGCCCGAAGGAACGCTGCGCGAAGCGGTGGCGCTGATGAGGCGCTTCAAGATTTCCGGAGTCCCGATCGTCAACCGCGACGGACAGCTCGTTGGAATTATCACTAAC
>Ga0207648_10002750_pt1 | contig 18697 bp, 18 predicted proteins | sample KBSMisM32_FD_184310 | JGI IMG/M metagenome (GOLD analysis project Ga0207648, IMG submission 184310) | Miscanthus rhizosphere microbial communities from Kellogg Biological Station, Michigan, USA - KBS Miscanthus M3-2 (SPAdes) (version 2) | ecosystem: Host-associated > Plants > Roots >...
GATGACCTGATCGGCCAGGATGCCATGGTGCGGACGGTCTCGAACGGATTCGAGGCTGCCCGCATTCCGCAAGCCTGGATCCTTACGGGCGTGCGAGGCGTCGGCAAGACGACGACCGCGCGAATTCTCGCGCGCGCTCTCAACTACGAACTGCCCGACGGTTCCATCACCGGCCCTGCGATCAGGATGCCGGTCATCGGCTCGCATTGCCAGGCGATCATGGAGAGCCGGCATATCGACGTCATCGAAATGGATGCCGCCTCGCACAACGGTGTTGATGACGTACGCCAGATCAACGATGCCATCCGCTACGCTCCGGTCAGTGCGCGCTACAAGGTCTATATTCTCGACGAAGTGCACATGCTCTCCACGCAGGCATTCAATGCGCTGCTCAAGACCCTTGAAGAGCCGCCGCCGCATGCAAAGTTCATCTTTGCCACGACGGAGATCCGCAAGGTCCCGATCACTATTCTCTCGCGCTGTCAGCGCTTCGATCTCCGTCGAGTCGATGCCGGGCTTCTGGTGACGCATCTGCAGGCGATCGCGGGCAAGGAGGCTATTGAGGTCGAGCCCGCGGCCCTCGCGCTGATCGCGCGCGCCGCGGAAGGGTCGGTGCGGGACGCGCTTTCGCTGTTGGATCAGGCCATCGCGCATGCGGCGGGATCGGTGCAGGCCGAGCATGTGCGGCAGATGTTGGGTCTCGCCGACCGCGCGCGGGTGATTGACCTGTTCGAAGCGTTGATGCGCGGCGATATCGCTGCGGCGCTCACGGAGCTGCGCGCGCAGTACGACATAGGCGCAGAACCGGCGGTGGTTCTCAGCGATCTTGCCGAGTTCACTCATTTTGTCACCCGCGTGAAGGTGGTGCCGGCGGTTGCCGACGACCCCTCGCTGATCGAGATCGAGCGCGCGCGCGGCCGCGCTTGTGCCGAAAAGCTCTCCATGCGCGTGCTCTCGCGGACGTGGCAGATGCTTCTCAAGGGGATCGCCGAGGTCGCTGCTGCGGGCCGCCCGCTCGCTGCCGCCGAGATGGTCCTCGTGCGTATCGCCTATGCGGCCGATCTGCCGACTCCCGAAGACGTGATCCGCTCGCTCGACGACAACGGGCAGGCGGCGCGGGCGCAGGGTTCCGCGCCGGCGGCCTCGCCTGCAGGGACTGCGTCGGCGCCGCGCTTCGAGATGCCGAGCGTGGAGCCTTCGCGGGTCGAGACCACGCGCGGGGGGCCACGTGCCGCGCTGGCCCCCTCCAGCGATCCGAGCGCGCGCATGTCTGCGCCGGAGCCAACCGCGCCAGCCCTGGTGGTCGGGCGTTTCGAGGATCTGATCGCGCTCGCCGCGCAGAAGCGCGACCTCGGCGTCAAGCTGGCGCTCGAGCGCGACGTCCGGCTGGTGCGCTGCGAGGACGGCCGGCTGGAGATCGGACTGCAACAAAGCGCCGCGAAGACATTGGTGAACGACCTGGCGCGAAAGTTCTCGCAATGGACCAACCGGCGCTGGATGGTCGTGGTGTCGGCCGAACAGGGTGAGGCAACGGTTAGATCGCAGAACGAGGCACGCCAGGCCGAACTCAAGACCGGCGTACGCGCTGATCCCCTGGTGCAGGCCGTGCTCGCGCGCTTTCCCGGGGCCGAGATTGTGGACGTGCGCAAGGGCGAGATGCCGCTGGCGCCGCCGCCGGACGATGCCGGTGATGGACCGGAACTCGCGCCCGATGACGGCCATTCTGGCTTTGATGACGATGGGCGTCCAGCAGATGCCGAAGACGATCATTAAGGCCGCGGCTTCGACGCCGACTTAGGCAGGAAGGCTTTCGGCACAGGAGAGATGAGCGATGGCGGATTTCCTAGGCCTGATGAAACAGGCCGCTGAACTCAAATCCAAGATGGAAACGATGCAGGCGCAGCTCGACCAGATCGAGGTCGAGGGCACGTCAGGCGGCGGCCTCGTGAGCGTCAAGCTTTCCGGCAAGGGTGAGATGAAGAGTGTCAAGATCGACGATAGTCTGATCAAGCCGTCGGAAAAGGAGATCGTGGAGGATCTCATCGTTGCCGCCCACGCCGATGCGCGGCGCAAGGCCGAGGCGCTGCTGCAGGAGAAAATGAAGGACGTCACCGGCGGACTGCCGCTACCGCCTGGCATGAAATTGTTTTGAAGTTAGCCGACCGCTGGCAGACCCGGCGGAACACCGTCGGATGGAGGTCGCCAGTGGAAAAGGACGTCGACGTGCAGGCTCTGTCGGCCGCGATCGCGGGATTCCTGGCGTGTCATATCCTGACCTGCCGCTTCCTGGTGCAGGAGGGCGTGGTCGATCAGGATCGTTTCTCGTCTTATCTGGAAACTGCGATGGCGGAGATGGCGCCCGGCATCGAGGACAAGCGGACCTTGTTCAGCCTGCGTCAGTTGATCACCGCGCTGCGTGCGCCGGTGACATTAAAGCCTGTGCAATAGCCAACCACTCGTACCGATAACTTCACCCACCATGCCCGCCGCCGCCGGACCCGAGATCGAGCGTCTGATCCAGTTGCTCGCCCGCCTGCCCGGGCTGGGCCCCCGTTCGGCGCGCCGTGCCGCGCTCTTTCTCATCAAGAAGCGCGAGCAGATCATGGCGCCGCTTGCTGCGGCGATGCACACCGCGCTGGAGAAAATCGAGGTCTGCCGGGTGTGCGGAAACATCGACAGCCAGAATCCGTGCACGGTCTGCACCGACGTGCGGCGCGATCCTGCGATCATCGTGGTGGTAGCCGATGTCGCGGACCTCTGGGCGCTCGAGCGCGCACATGCGGTGAACGCGCGCTACCACGTGCTGGGCGGCACGCTCTCGCCCCTCGATGGCGTGGGTCCGGAGGAACTTTCGATCGACGCGCTTGTCTCGCGCGCGCATACGCCGGCGGTGACGGAGGTAATCCTTGCGCTCAATGCCACCGTCGATGGCCAGACGACGGCGCACTACATCACCGACTTGCTGCAAGATGCCAATGTGAAGGTGACTCGGCTTGCGCATGGCGTGCCGGTCGGCGGCGAGCTTGATTATCTAGACGAGGGCACGCTTTCGGCCGCCATCCGGCAACGCACGACGTTTTAGCGCATACTCCCGAAAGGTTCGCAGACCTCGCGAGTGAGATCATGCGCCGAACAAATACGAGGAGCGAGAATCGCGGTTCACTGAGGAATTTGGCTTCAGTCGTCCATGACGATGCGCGTCGGCTTGACCAAATTCTTGAAATTTCCGCGGCGCTGCAGCCAGACCAGTAGCACGAGGCTCGGCAGGGCGGTCAGCGCGCTGATGACGAAGAACATCGGCCAGCCCGTGCGCTCGGCGACGAACCCCGCTCCGGCCGAAAGGTAGGTGCGTCCGACGGCGGCGAGTGCCGTGAGGAGCGCGTATTGCGTTGCCGTGTGCAGCGGGTTGTTGCACAAGGCTGAAAGATACGCGACGAAGATCACGGTGCCGATGGCGCCGGTAAAGTTCTCGACGATGATCGTAACCGTCAATGCCCAGAGGTTGACGCCGACGAGCGCCTGCCAGGTGAACACCAGGTTCGAAGCCATCTGTAGAAAGGCGCCGATCCAAAGGCTGGTGACCAGGGGATAGGCGCGGGCGAGCGCGCCGCCGGCAAACCCCCCGATCAGGGTGGCCGCGAGTCCGACACCTTTGACGATGGCGGCGTAGTCGTTGCGGGAGAAACCGAGATCGATCACGAAGGGCGCCGTCATGGCACCGGCGAATGCATCGCAAAACTTGTAAAGCACGACGAACACGAGGATGACGATCGCCGAGTCGCGGGTGAGGAAGTCGGCAAAACTGGCGTAGGCGGCCTTTGCCACTCGCACCAGCGGGTTCTCCCGCGCCTGTGCGGCGTGCTCGATCGCGGCGGTGGCGGATTTCGCTGGCTCGGTCGCGATGAGCGTCGTTGCGATGCCGATGACGACCAGCGCCGCCATGGCGAGATAGCCGGCGCTCCAGGCCCCGTCCTTGCCGAACCCGAGGCCCTCGAAGCCGCTGACCAGGAACAGCGCGCCGGCCGTGGAGGCCAGCATGCCGATGCGATACGCGGCCACATAAGCGGCCATGCCGGCGGCCTGCTCGCTCTCGTCCAGGCTTTCAATCCGGAAGGCATCAATCACGATGTCCTGCGTGGCGGATGCGGCTGCCACGAGCAACGCGCCGACTGCCACCCAATAGGGCGAAGCCACCGGATCGCAGAACGCGAGGAATGCGATCGCCGCGATCAGAAGAAGCTGGGAGAAGACGAGCCAGCCTCGCCGCCGCCCGAGCAGTCGGGCGAGCACCGGCACATCGAGCGCGTCGACGATGGGCGCCCACAGGAACTTGATGGTGTAGGGGGTGCCGACCAGCGCAAACAGTCCGATGATGCCCAGGTCGACGCCGGCTTCCCGCATCCAGATCAGCAGCGTCGAGCCCGACAGCGCCAGCGGCAGCCCGGCCGAGAAACCGAGGAACAGCACGATCAGCACGCGCGGTTTGAGATAGACCGCAAGCGTGTCGGCGAAACGCGGCCGGGCGGGTACGGTGTCAGGCGTCGCGGTCATCGCTGCAGCTATGATTGAATCGCCATGCGCACACAAGCCTGCGATTGCGGCGAAAAGGCATCGAGCGTAGTCTGCGATGCATCGTCAGCCCGATTACAGATATCGCCGATGACGGAGGCAAACGCCATGAAACGCAACGTCTTGGGGGCGGCGCTGGCGGCGGCCGGATTTGTGCTGGCGATGTCAGTTGGCGCTAGGGCGGAAAATTTTCCGGCGCGGCCCGTGACCCTCATCGTCCCCTGGCCGGCCGGCGGCAGCACCGACGTCGGCATGCGTGCACTCGCCGGCGCCGCCGAAAAGCATCTCGGGCAATCGATCGTGGTCGAGAACCGGCCCGGCGGTTCCGGCACGCTAAGCCCGGGCCAAATGGCCGCGACGGCAAAACCCGACGGCTACACGATCGCGCAGATTCCGATCACAGTGTTTCGCTTTCCCTTCATGACCAAGACCAGTTTCGATCCCGCCACCGATTTCACCTACATCATCGGCGTGAGCGGCTACACGTTCGGCGTGGTGGTCAGGGACGACGCGTCGTGGAAGACGTTCCGGGATCTCATCGCCGATGCCCGGGCCAATCCCACCAGGATCAACTATGGCACGCCTGGCGCCGGGACCAGCCTGCACATCACGATGGAGCAGATCGCCAAACAGCAGGGCATCAAGTGGACGCACGTCCCGTTCAAGGGCAATGCCGATTCCATGAACGCGCTGCTGGGTGGCCACATTCACGCCGTCGCGGATTCGAGCGGATGGGCACAACTGGTCAATGCCGGCCGCTTCCGTCTGCTGGTGACCTGGGGCGTCGCGCGCACAAAGAACTGGCCCGATGTGCCGACCTTGCGCGAAATTGGGATCGACATGATCTCGAACTCGCCGTTCGGCATCGCCGGCCCCAAGGGCATGGACCCCAAGGTCGTCGGGGTTCTGCATGACGCCTTCAAGAAGGGACTGGGCGAGCCTTCCTATGCAGCCGCGATCGCGAACCTGGACCAGGAGTCGTTCTATCTGAGCAGCGCGGACTATCAGAAATTTGCGACGCAGCAGATCGACGAGGCCAGGCGCTTTATCGCAGAACTCGGGCTCGGTCCGAAGCAGGAATAAGCACCGCTTCGAACAGTCGCTACTCGCCAGCATGCAGCCGGCGCTGCATTGGGGCGGGGATGACCACCGCCTCGGCGACGGGCCGATCCCCGCCTTCGAACTCGACCTCCTGGATGCGCGTTCCGCGTCGTTCGATCTTCTCCGCCGAGATCAGGATTTGCCGCACGTCTTCGTTGGCCTGGCCGAAATGCTGCTGCAGCTTCGCGACGCGCTCGTGCAGGCGCTTGAGATCGTCTACGAGATGTCCGACCTCGGCATGAATCTGGTCGGCGGCTTCTCGCATCCGGGCATCTCGTTGAATCTGCTGGACCACCTGGATGGCGAGCATCAGCAGCGACGGTGAGACGATCACCACCTTGCTGCGGAAGGCTTTCTGCACGATGTCCTCGAAGCCGTCGTGCAAGTCGGCATAGATCGACTCCGACGGCACGAACATCAGCGCCAAATCCTGCGTCTCGCCCGGAATGAGGTACTTATCGGCGATGGTGCCGACGTGCCTGCCGAGATCCTGGCGCAACCGCGCCGCCGCCTGCTTGCGCTCCTCGTCGCTCTTGGCTTCACGAAACGCCGTGATGGCTTCGAGCGGAAATTTGGCATCGATCACAAGCGGGCGCCGGTCCGGGAGAAATACGGCGCAGTCGGGCCGACTCTTATTGGACAGCGTGAGCTGGAATTCGTAGCAGCCTTTCGGCAATGCATCCTGAACGATAAGCTCCATGCGTCCTTGGCCGAAGGCGCCGCGCTGCTGTTTGTTGGTAAGAACGCCTTGCAGCGAGGTCACCTGCGAAGCGAGGTCGGTGATGTTCCGCTGCGCGTTGTCGATGACCACCAGCCGCTCATTGAGCTTTTGCAGGCTCTCGACGGTGTGCTGCCGGCTCGTGGTCATGGACTGGTTGAGATGATGCGATACCGAATCGAGTCGCTCGTTGACCGCGCGATGAAGCTCAGCCTGTCGTCCGGCGAGCAGGTCGCGCATGCCTTCGATGCGTACCGCCGTCTCCGCCTGCAGCCGCGCGAGCTCGACCAGCTGCTTGTCGGCTGCTTCCGCATCGTGCCGGCGCAACGCGCGCACGGCGATCACGACCAGGGAGGCCAGCAACGCGAGCCCGGCCAGCACGATCACGACCGCGGCGGCGAGGGGAGCGAGGTTCTCCATCATGTCCGCACACTACATTGATTCGGCCAAACAGAACAAAAAGAGAACAATAAATCAATTCCCCTGGCCTGATCCCCGTCGCCAGGTCCGGGCCGCACCGGATTGACCGATTTCTGTCGACCGCTTACATCGCCGCCATGGCGCTTCGCGACATTCTCATTCTGCCGGACAAGCGATTGCGGCAGGTTTCCGAACCGGTGAAGAAAATCGACGCCGGGATTCGCAAGCTCATCGAGGACATGTTTGAGACCATGTACGACGCGCCGGGGATCGGGCTCGCCGCTATCCAGATCGGCACCCCCAAGCGTGTGGTCACCGCGGATCTCGCCAAGAAGGAGGACCCGAAGAACCCGCAGGTCTTCATCAATCCGGAAGTGCTTTGGGCTTCGGAGGAAAAGAAGGTCTACGAGGAGGGCTGCCTGTCGATCCCGGAATACTACGGTGACGTGGAGCGCGCGGCGCAGGTGAAGGTGAAATATCTGGATATCGAGGGTCAGCCGCGAGAGATCGAGGCCGATGGGCTTCTCGCCACCTGCCTGCAGCACGAGATCGACCACTTGAACGGGGTCCTGTTTATCGACCACCTCTCCAAGCTCAAGCGCGACCGCGTGCTCAAGAAGTTCACCAAGGCGGCAAAGCGCGCTGCGGAGTGAGCAGCGGGGTGCTTGCGTCGTCGGACCGCCGTGGGCGGCGCCCCGAGCGCTATTTCAGGACCAGAAACTGCTCGGTATAGGTCTTGCTCATGTCCGGCTTCGCGGGCAGCAGCTTGAGGTCGACATAGGACCCTGCGAGCGTGTCGAGCGATTTCTGCTCGAAGCGTCCGGTGCGCGAGATGAGCGGGAGGACGAGGTCGTAGAGCTCGGACACAATGTCCTCATCGTGGTTGGTGACCTCGCGCGCCACTTGCAGGGTTTCACCCTTGCGGGCGCTGACATAGTCGAGCGTCTCGAACCAGGCCGCGAGGAAGCGGCGCACCGTGTCGGGCTGCTCGGCGATCATCTTTTCGGACGCGAAGATCACGTACATTGTGAGATTCTTTACGCGCTCGCTGAAGCGCACGATGACCTTGGCGTCGCCGCGTTTCTGCGCCTGCAGCCCGCTTCCGAGATCAGTCGTGATGCCGTCGATGTCCTTGGTCTTGAGCAGCGCAAAAGCGGGGCCGCTGGCAGACGCAACGAGCTGAATTCCCTCCGAGCCCCAGCCTTCTTGACGCGCGAGCTCCCTGGTCATCCATGCGGTCATGGCAAAGGGGCTCGACACCGTAATGCGCTTGCCTTTCAGATCGGCCGGTGCCGTCACCGCCAGGTCGGGTCGCACCAGCAGGCAGAGGTCAAGCGGGGAGTCGGACACCAGGGCCACGGCGCGCACGGGCGCGCCCTTGAAGATCATGGCCATATCCGGGCCGGTGTTGAACGCGATGTCGATACTGCCGGCGGTCTCGGCCTGCACCAGCCGCGTGCCGCCGGTGAAAGCGCTGATCTCGATATCGAGGCCGTGGCGTTTGAAGATGCCCGCGCGCACGCCGACATCAAGCAGGGCGAAAGTGAACGCACCCGCGACCGGCTTGCCGAAGCGCACGACTTCGGCCGAGGCATTGCTTGCGAGTGGCAACTGCGCGACCAGGCCCAAGAGAAGAATCGCCTTGGCAACTCGGCGGCGGTGCGGCATGCGCGTTTTCCCTTGGAAGCCGCCGACACTGGCCTTCACTCGCAAATGTGTCAATCTGAACGGAGGTTGCGATGCGATGTAAGCGCGTGCGGCGGTACCCGAGTTGAAGGAGCAGGGATGGTGGACAAGTCTTTGGAATGGGCGCAAGCGCTGGACCAGATCCAAATCTGTAATGTCCGGCGAACCTGGGCGTTCAGCCTCGATCTCGGGGAATGGGAACAGCTGCGGTCGTGTTTTCATCCCAACGCCAGCATCACGGTTTCGTGGTATTGCGGGCCTCTGGATGGCTTCATCGATCGTTCCAAGGCGATGGTGGCCACCCGAAAACCCGAGGAGCATCGCAAGCATTGGCTCGGCAATATGCGGAGCGAGATCAGGGGGACGCGCGCGGTGCTGGAAACCGACGTTCTGGTCCTGATCCGGGAATTCATCGACGGCAGTCTGTTCGACTACACATCCTACGCGCGGTTCTACGATTTGTTCGAGAAGCGGGCGGGCGCCTGGCGTATCGCTGAATGGAATTGCATCTACGACAAGGACCGGTTGGATCCGGTCGCGCCTGTAGGAGACGCGGTCTGCGTGCAGGCGCAAGCCGTGCTGGAAGGGGCGGAAAGCGGGTTTGCATTCATGAAGCTGCGCCAATCCAAGCGGGGCCGAACCATTCCGGAATCAGTCGTGATCCGGGACACCGAAGGCGAAGGCAACCTTCGCCGCCGGGGCGCGAACTGGCTGGCTGACGCGGCGGTATAAAATGTCGCTGCGAATCGTTTTCATGGGCACGCCGGATTTCGCGGTACCGACGCTGATCGAGATCGTCGGCCGCGGTCATGAGATCGTCGCGGTCTATACGCGTGCTGCCAAGCCCGCCGGGCGACGCGGGCTCGATCTCACACCGAGCCCGGTCGAGCGCGAGGCGCGCCGTTTCGCCTTGCCGGTGCTCACGCCGACGACATTGCGCAGCGCGGATGCGGAAGTCATCGCGCACGGTCACGGCGCTGACGTGGCGGTCATCGTCGCCTATGGGCTCATCCTGCCCAAGCCCATTCTCGAGGCGTGGCCGCTCGGCGCATTCAATCTGCACGCCTCGCTGCTGCCGCGTTGGCGGGGTGCCGCGCCGATCAACCGCGCGATCATGGCGGGCGATGCCGAGACCGGCGTGATGGTGATGAAGATGGAGGAAGGGCTCGACACCGGGGCTGTTGCCATGGCTGAGCGCATGCCCATTCCCGCCGATGCGACCGCAGGCGATCTGCACGACCGGCTAGCCCGCCTCGGTGCCGATCTCATGGTGCGGGCGCTCGGGGCGATCGAGCGCGGCACGCTCACGCTCACGCCGCAGCCCGAAGCCGGCGTGACCTATGCGCGCAAGATCGGCAAGGACGAGACCCGGATCAGTTGGGAGCGGCCGTGGCAGGAGGTGCACGACCACATCCGCGGCTTGTCGCCGTTTCCCGGGGCTTGGTTCGAGATCGCGGGGGAGGGTGCCCGCGTAAAGGTGCTGCGTTCGACCCGAGGTGAGGGTACCGGCATGCCCGGCACAGTGCGGGACGATCAACTGACGGTGGCCTGCGCGGATGGTGCGGTGCGTATCCTCGAATTGCAGCGTGCGGGCCGTCAGGCGATGAAAGCCGACGAGTTCCTGCGCGGTACGACCATTGCCGCCGGGACGCGGCTCGGCTAGGTCCCGGCATGCCCCGTTACAAGCTCACGATCGAGTACGACGGCAGGCCGTTCGTCGGCTGGCAGATCCAGGACAACGGTACCTCGGTGCAAGGCGTGCTGGCCGCCGCGGTCGAGGCGTTCTGCGGCCAAAAGGTGAGCGTGCATGGCGCCGGGCGCACCGACGCTGGCGTTCATGCGCTCGGCCAGGTCGGTCACCTCGATCTGGCCAAGGCGTGGGACGAGGACACGGTGCGCGACGCCTTGAATGCGCATTTGCGGCCGCATCCGGTCGCCATCATCAAGGCGGAGCGGGCGCAGGATGACTTCGACGCCCGCTTCTCCGCGATGAAGCGGCACTATCTCTATCGCATCGTCAATCGCCGCGCTGGTCTCACCTTTCAGCGGGGCTGCGCCTGGCGTATCGCCAAGCCCCTCGACAGTGCGGCGATGCATGTCGCCGCACAAGGCCTCGTCGGCCAGCATGATTTCACCACTTTCCGCAATGTCGAATGCCAGGCAAAATCACCGGTGAAGACGCTCGACCAGCTCGACGTGCAGCGGACCGCGGACGACATCCAGGTGCTCGCCTCGGCGCGCTCGTTCCTGCACAGCCAGGTGCGCTCGATGGTCGGTGCGCTCGCGCTCGTGGGCGAGGGCAGGTGGACGCCCGCTGACGTCGCGACGGCGCTTCGCAAGCGTGACCGCACCGCCTGCGCTCCGGTTGCGCCGCCCGACGGACTTTATCTGGCGCGGGTCGATTATTCCTGACGGCACGCCGAAGGCACGCTTCAGCTTGGTCTTACCCATATCTTGCGAGCAGACTAGAAATGGCAAATCGCAGCAAGGAGAACCGCATCGTGCCGAGATCGTTGTTGTTCGTTCTGGCGCTTGGCCTCTGTGCAGTTGCGTCGCCGGCTCATGCGCAGACCTTCCCCAGCGGAACGGTACGCATCATCGTTCCGTTTCCGGCGGGCGGAGCCACCGACGTTCTCGGGCGCGTGCTCAGCGTCCATTTGCAGAACCTCTGGGGCCCGCCGGTCGTGTCGGAATATCGGCCGGGTGCCGCCGGCCTCCTTGGGACGCGTCAGGTGGCGAGCTCGCCCGCCGATGGATACACGCTGCTGATGGCCTCGACCGGCGCCATCCTGGCGCTCGCCGGCGACCGTCCCGGCACTGGATCGTTCGATATTGCCCGCGAGCTGGCGCCGGTCTCACTCATCGCAGCGCCGCCCTACATCCTGGTGGCCAATCCATCGGTGCCGGTGAAGACCACCGCCGAGTTGATCGCCCATGCCAGACAGAACCCCGGCAAGGTTTCGTTCGGCTCCTCCGGCGTGGGCTCGGCCTCGCACCTGTCCGGTGCCCTGTTCCAGCAGATGGCCGGCGTTGACATGCTGCATGTGCCCTATCGCGGCACCGGCCCCGCGGTCACCGATCTCCTCGGCGGGCGTATCGACGTGATGTTCTCGCCGGCGCTGACCGTCACCCCGCACATCGCCGCCGGGACGCTGCGCGTGATCGGCACCACCGGAGCGGCGCGCTCGGCGCTGTTTCCGGATTTTGCGACCGTGGCCGAGACTGGATTGCCGGGCTATTCATCGCTAGGCTGGTTCGGCCTGTTCGCGCCGGTGAACACGCCGCGCGACATCGTTGCCAAGGTCAGTGCTGACACCAAGACCGTACTAACACTCGCCGAGGCCAGGCAGCGGCTCGCCGAGCAGGGGGCCGAGCCCGAGCCGAGCGCGCCCGATGACTTTGCGGCCTTCGTCAACGCCGATATCGCCAAGTGGCTCGAACTCGCGCACAAGGCGGGTATCAAGCTCACGCCGTGAGAGACCGGTTTTTGTGTCGTGGCGCGCGCGCCGACTCGCTATTTGAAATAGCGATCGAGGATGTCGCGATACACCGCGGTGAGCGTGGTCAGGTCGGCGACCGGCGTGCACTCGTCCACCTGATGCATGGTCTGCCCAACCAGGCCGAATTCGAGCACCGGACAATAGTCCTTGATGAAGCGCGCGTCCGACGTGCCGCCAGTGGTCGAGAGCTTGGGCGCGCGCCCGGTCACGTCCTTGATTGCGCCGGAAACGAGATCGATGAACGGACCGGGATCGGCCACGAATGAACTGGCGTTCGACGGCTCCCAGTCGATGTGCCAGCGGATCCGCCCGGCCGCAGTGGCGGCCCGCTTCTCAATCAGCATCCTGAGCGAAGCGTGGTTGTGATGATCGTTGAAGCGGATGTTGAAGCGCGCGCGCGCCTCGCCGGGAATGAGATTGACGACGGGATTGCCGATGTCGATCGAGGTGAATTCGAGGTTCGAAGGGTCGAACCGCGCGTTGCCTTGGTCGAGCGGGGCGTCCATCAGCGCGCTCATGAGCGCGACCAGTCCGCGCACCGGATTGTCAGCGCGTTCCGGATAGGCGACGTGGCCCTGTTTGCCGGTAATGACCAGTGTGCCGTTGAGGGATCCGCGCCGACCGATCTTGATGGTGTCGCCGAGCGCCGCCACATTGCTCGGCTCGCCCAGGATGCAATGATCGAAAGCTTCGCCGCGCTCGGCCGCCCATTTGAGCAGCTTCACCGTTCCATTCACGGCGATGCTTTCCTCATCGCCCGTGATCAAAAATGAGATTGACCCCTTGGGTTTGCCTCCGCGTGCAGCAAGGTGATCAAGAGTGGCGGCCAGTGCACAAGCGACCGCACCCTTCATGTCAACCGCGCCGCGGCCATAGAGCGTGCCTCCGACGACCTCGCCGGCAAACGGGGGATGGGTCCATTTCGCCTGCTCGCCCGGCGGCACCACGTCGGTGTGGCCCGCGAAAACGAGATGCGGGCCGGTGCCGCCGATGCGGGCGTAGAGGTTCTCGACCGGCGCCGTGCCCGGCTCGGTAAAGGTGACCCGATGGATGTCGAAGCCAACCGGCTTGAGAATCCCCTCGATCAGGCCGAGCGCGCCGCCTTCCGCCGGCGTGACCGACGGGCAACGCAGCAGGTCGCGCGCGAGCGCAGTAGGATCGGCCGTCCTCACACTCATCGCGGCGGCTTTAGCGGTGCGGCATGCCCGCGTCAACGTGGCCCGGCAGCGCCCGCCGGGTGGCTCGACGGCGAGACGCCCTCGCACGCCGACCGGTTCAGTCCCGCAACAATTCGTTGATCGAGGTTTTCGCGCGCGTCTTCTCGTCGACGCGCTTGACGATCACCGCGCAGTAGAGACTTGGAGCCGGCGTGCCGGCCTTCGTCGGCTTGCCGGGCAGCGAGCCTGGAACGACGACCGAGTACGCGGGCACCTCGCCTTGGTACGTTTCGCCGGTCTCGCGATCGACGATCCGAGTCGAGGCGCCGATGAAGACCCCCATGGACAGCACCGAACCTTCGCGCACGATCACGCCTTCGGCCACCTCCGAGCGCGCGCCGATGAAGCAGTTGTCCTCGACGATCACGGGTCCCGCCTGCAGCGGCTCGAGCACGCCGCCGATGCCGGCACCGCCGGAGATGTGGCATCTCTTGCCGATCTGCGCGCAGGAGCCGACCGTAGCCCAGGTGTCGATCATGGTGCCGGCATCCACATAGGCGCCGAGATTGACGAAGCTCGGCATCAACACCACTCCGGGCGCGATATAGGCTGAGCGCCGTACCACGCAGTTCGGCACCGCCCGAAAGCCGGCTTCACGGAAATGCGCGTCGTTCCAGCCGTCGAACTTGGAGGCAACCTTGTCCCACCATGCCGCTTTGCCGGGACCGCCGGCGATGACGCTCATGTCGTTGAGACGGAACGAGAGCAGAACCGCCTTCTTGAGCCACTGATTCACCTGCCAGTGGCCGTTCGCTCCTCGCTCGGCGACGCGCGCGGCGCCACGGTCGAGCAGGTCGAGCGTAGCCTCGACCGCGTCCCGCACCGGGCCTTTGGTCGACGCTCCGATGGCATCGCGCTGCTCGAACGCGTCGTCGATGATCTTGGCTAGCTCGGTCTGCGACATGGGGTGAGAACCTTGGCGAAAATGCCTTGAGCCGGGTCCGGGTTTGTCGGGAATAGAGCGCGGCGAGTCAAGGACGCCGGCATTGCCGTCCGCATGCACATAACGTCCGGTCAGTGCGCCTTGATTCGCTCCAGAAACCCGGCGAGATCGTCGGTCACGTGGTCGACATGGGGTGCGTCGCGTCCCTCGAGCTCCCAGCCCTCGCGAAACACCTCGCGGGTGTGTTCCGGCACCACCAGCACCGTGGTCATGCCGAGCGTGTGCGGTACCGCTAAGTTGCGCGCGAGATCCTCGAACATCGCGGCCCGGCCGGCGTCGACGTCATGCGCCTTGAGAAAGCGATCATAGGTCTGTGGCGACGGCTTGGGGTCGAGCTCGGCGGCGACGATGTCGAACACGTCCTCGAAGTGATTGTCGAGCGCAAGCCGCGCGAGCACGGCGTCGGCGTGACGGCGGGTGCCGTTGGTCAGGATCAGCTTGCGGCCAGGGAGATTTTCGATCGCTGATCCCAGCGCCGCATTGGGCGTGAGCGGCGAATGGTCGATCTGGTGCACGAAGTCGAGGAAGTCGTCGGGCTTCATCCCATGCACGGTCATCAGGCCGCGCATCGAAGTGCCGTAGCGCTTGTAGTAGTCCTTCTGCAGGTGGAAGGCCTCCTCATGCGTGATCTTGAGGAAGCGCGCGATGTAGTCGCGGATGCGCTCGTCCACCTGTTGCCAGAGGTTGAGGTGGTGCGGATAGAGCGTGTTGTCGAGATCGAACACCCAGGTCTCGACGTGGCTGAAGGAGCGCGGGGCGGGACGCGACGGTGAACTCATGGCGAGCTTGCAATCCGATCCTTGATCACGTTCCGCAACGGGCGCTCGAAGGCGAGGATGACGAGGCCGGCAACCAGCGCGACGCCGGCGATCATCAGGAAGAACTTCGGCTTGTCCATGCTGCTCCAGAGGCTGCCAAGCCAGCCGGCGATAAAATTGCCGACGAAGCTCGTCGCCAGCCACACGCCCATCAGCATCGACACCATGCGCGCCGGAGCGACCTTCGACACCAGCGACAGCCCGATCGGCGAGAGATAGAGCTCGCCGATGGTGATGACGACGAAATATCCGAGCAACCACAACCAGCTTGCGTCCGGCCCGCCGCCCGACTGCCAGGCTGCGCCGACCATGATCAGGTTGGCGAGCGCGACGCCGAAGCAGCCGAGCGACATCTTGGTGACGCTCGATGGCTCTACGCGACGCTTCGCCTGCCATGCCCACAGCGCGACGATGAACGGCGTGAAGGCAAAGATCATGAACGGGTTGAACGCCTGGAACCAGGTGACCGGAATTTCCCCGCGCCAGATGACGAGATCGACCATCCGGTCGGTATAGTCGTCGGCCCAAAGCGCAATGGTGTTGCCCTGCTGCTCGTAGGTGGCCCAGAACAACGTGGTCGGCAGGAACAAGGCGAGCAGCGCAAGGATGCCGTGCCATTCGCTGCGCTCGAGCGGTTTCTTCTCGCTGCCCAGCTCCGCCGCCTTGTGCAATTCGTCCGGCGGCAGCCCCGGCAATGCGTAGAGATAGATTGCAAGCGCGATCGTCATCCCGACGCCGGCGGCGGTGAAGCCGTAGTGCCAGCCGAATTCCTCGCCCAGTGTTCCGCAGACCAGCGGGGCGAGGAAGGCGCCGATATTGATCCCGACATAGAAGATCGAATAGGCGCGGTCGCGGCGCCGATCGCCGGGCGCGTAGAGGCCGCCCACCTGCGCCGACATGTTGGGCTTGAAAGCGCCATTGCCGAGAATGAGCACGGTCAGGGCGAACAGGAACAGCGGCTCGAACGCCATCATGAAGTGGCCGACGGCCATGAGGGCCGCGCCGAGCAGGATGGTGCGATGCTGGCCGAGCACGCGGTCGGCGAGGATGCCGCCGAAGATTGGCGTGAGATAGACGAGGCCGGTATACAGGCCGTAGATGTGCGAGGAGAACGGCTGGGCGCCGAGCGGCCCGAACATTGATTCGAGCAGATGCCGCAACGCGCCGAGCCCGATCACATTCTCGGCATGCCCGGGCAGCAGCAGATACTTCACCATGTAGAGGACGAGGAGCGCGCGCATTCCGTAATAGGAGAAGCGCTCCCACATCTCGGTCGCGAACAGGAATGTCAGCCCGCGCGGATGGCCGAAAAGGTCGCTCTCTCCTCTGGTGGCGCGACCACTCGGGCCGGCAGTCGAAAGGCTCATGACGGGATTTCTGCTGCCGTTGCGGGTCTCACGCGCGGAGGCGACGTTTTCCGACTTGCGGCGCCGGCTGTCGCAGGTGGGGCGGACCCTAGAACGCGGGGCGGTTTGCCGTCAAACCGCGCTCGCGGCCAGCGGCCCTGCGGCAGCGTCGCCAGTCGCGAAAGCATCGCAGCACGGCTAGACTTGACGCCGCCTGCCAATTGAGAAAAACGCTGTGGTCATAAACACAGACGGAGGAACGCTAATGATCGGTCTCAGACGCGGTTTGCTGACGGCGGCGCTGGTGGCGCTGGCCGCCGTTGCCGCCCACCCGGCAGCGGCACAAAGCGATGCCGCGGCGAACTATCCCAACAAGCCGATCCGCGTGATCGTCGGCTTCGCCGCTGGCGGCGGCAATGACATTTTCGCGCGCCTGGTCGGGCAGAAGCTCTCCGACATCCTCAAGCAGCCGGTGGTGATCGAGAACAAGCCCGGCGCCGGTGGCCGCATCTCGGCGGAATACGTCGCGGGCCAGCCGGCCGACGGCTATACCCTGATGGTGGGCGCCAGCGGCATGATGTCGATCGCCGCCGCCACCTTGCCGAAGCTCTCCTACCACCCGACCAAGACATTCATTCCGCTGTCGATGATCGCGAATTTCCCGCTGATCATGGTTGTGCCGGTGAACAACCCGGCGAAGACGGTGAAGGAGTTGGTCGACTGGGCTAAGGCGCATCCGGACAAGGCGAACTACGCCACCACGTCGCCCGCCTTCACCATCACCAGCGAGCTGCTCAAGCTCAAGTCCGGCATGCCGGGCGTCGCCATCACCTACAAGAGCAGCAACGAGATGCTGCTCAGCGTGATCGGCGAGCAGACGTTGCTCGCCATTGCCGATGGCCCGCCTACCGTCCCGATGGTGCAGGGCGGCAAGGTCCGTGCTCTGGCCGTGACCGGCGCCGTGCGCTCGTCCGAGCTGCCGGACGTGCCGAGCATGGCGGAAGCCGGCTACCCCGACGTCGACGTCTATCTGTGGAGCGGATTCTTTGCGCCGGCCGGAACGCCGCCCGCCATCGTCGCCAAGCTCGAGGCCGCCCTGCGCCAGGCGATCCAGGATCCGGACGTCAGCAGCAAGCTCAAGGCCATGGCGGTCAACCCCGGCGGTGGCAGCAGCGAGGAGTTCCGCAAGATGATCGACGCGGATATCCAGAAGTTCGTGGCCGTGGTCAAAGCCGCCAACCTGACCTTCGCCGACTGACCGGCGATGCGGCGCCTGCGCCTGCTGGCATCGCTTGCGGCGCTCGCCGTTCTAGCGGCGGGCGCCAGCGAGCGCGCGTCGGCGCAAGCGGACGCCGGCACAGGCTTTCCCAGCAAACCGATCCGCTTCGTCGTCGGCTACGCGGCCGGCGGCGGCAACGACATTTTTGCACGGCTGGTCGGTGACAAGGTCAGGGAGTTTCTGGGCCAGCCGGTGGTGATCGAGAACAAGCCGGGCGGCGGAGGCAGGCTCGCCGGCGAATACGTCATGGGTCAGCCGGCCGACGGCTACACCGTGCTCGTGGGTGCCGCCGGGATGATGGCGCTGGTGCCGGTGATCTATCCCAGGACCAGCTATCATCCGACCCGCACCTACACGCCGCTGTCGATGATTGCGTCGTTCCCCCTGATCCTTGCCGTTCCCGGCAGCCACCCGGCAAGGTCGCTCGCCGAGCTCATCGCGTGGGCGAAGGCGCACCCGGACAAGGCGAATTACGCGACTTCCTCGCCTGCCTTCACCATCACCACCGAGCTGCTCAAGCTCAAGACCGGCATGCCGGGGGTGCCGATCCCGTACAAGAGCACCAATGAAATGATGGTGAGCGTCGCATCCGAGCAGACGTTGTTTGCGATCGGGGACGGCCCGCCCACTGTGCCGTTGGTCCAAGCGGGAAAGATCCGCGCACTGGCGGTGACCGGGGCGGAGCGCTCGCTGGAATTGCCCGATGTGCCGACCATGGCCGAGCTCGGCCTGCCACAGGTGAGCGTGCGGCTGTGGAGCGGCCTGTTCATCTCGGGAACGACGCCGCCCGCGATCAAGGGCAGGCTGGAATCGGCGGTGCGTCGCGCGCTCGCGGATGCCGGCGTGCGCGACAAGCTCAAGGCGATGGCGACCGATCCCGGCGGCATGTCGAGCGACGAATTCGCCCGCGTGATCGAGGACGATATCAAGCTGTTCGGCGAGGTCTCCAAGGCGGCGAACCTGAAGTTCGAGGAGTAGCAGCGCGCCGCCGTGACGTGCTTCGGCTTGCCGTCGCCGGCTGCGATCGAACTTCGCGACGTTTACGGGAAAATGACTTCTGTTCGGACCGTCCCGTGATAAGGACAGGGGCGGGGGCGATG
>Ga0207648_10002756_pt1 | contig 18675 bp, 19 predicted proteins | sample KBSMisM32_FD_184310 | JGI IMG/M metagenome (GOLD analysis project Ga0207648, IMG submission 184310) | Miscanthus rhizosphere microbial communities from Kellogg Biological Station, Michigan, USA - KBS Miscanthus M3-2 (SPAdes) (version 2) | ecosystem: Host-associated > Plants > Roots >...
CGCTCCACACGTGAAAGTGGTCGCGCTGGCGGACCCACAACGCCGACAAACCCAGTTCGAACAACTGGGCGCGGCGAAGGATGGAGCGAATCCGGAGCAGCAGCTCTTGCGTGCTGAATGGCTTGACGATGTAGTCATCGGCGCCAAGCGCCAGCCCGCGCAGGCGCGTTGCTTCGTCGGCTCGCGCCGTGAGAAAGACGATCGGGACGCGCCCGGTGGCCGGCGTGGTGCGCAAGCGGCGGCAGACCTCCATCCCGTCGACGTCGGGCAGCATCTGATCGAGCAGGACGAGGTCAGGCGACGATCGATCGCAAGCCGCCAGGGCGGCGGCACCGTTGTCCGCGCCTTCCGCTTGGTAGCCCGCGATCTCGAGCGCGGATCGCAGCGCCAGATTGATATCGCTGTCATCGTCGACAACCAGCACGCGCGCCATTTGCTCCGCACTTTAGCGAATGGCATCGCCACCTCTCGTCACGACTGCGTTACGGATCCAGTCGGGCCCAAGTCACGTCGATTTTCCGCGACTGTCACGCGCCCGTCACAGGCAACCGTCAATGATGACGGCGATGTCTCCCGACGAAAGCGTAGCCGCCCGCGTGCTGGTCATCGACGACGAACCTGATTTACGCGAGCTGCTCGCGTACAACCTGACGGCGGCGGGATTCATGGTCCAGGTGACGGAAACCGGCGTCGGCGGGCTGGCGGCCGTGGAGACGTTCGCGCCCGACGTCGTGTTGCTGGATCTGATGCTCCCTGACATTCCCGGCACGGACGTTTGCCGTCGCATCCGGGACGGTGAGGCGCGCGGCCTGCAACCGGCCGTATTGATGCTGACCGCGAAGAACGAAGAGATCGATCGCGTGGTCGGTTTCGAGATCGGCGCGGATGATTACGTGGTGAAGCCTTTCAGCGTGCGCGAGCTGGTGTTGCGCGTGGGGGCAATCGTGCGCGCGCGCCGCCCATCGCCGGCCAGCGACGCGAAGGCCAGGTCGAGCTGCCGGTACGTCGTCGGTCCTCTCGAGCTCGACGTCGCTCGTCACCGCGTTTTCGTCGAGGGGATGGAAGTGCACGCCAGCGCGCTGGAGATGCGCCTGCTCGTCTACCTGGTGGAACACCGGGGCCGCGTGCGATCACGGGAAGATCTGCTTGCCGACGTTTGGGGCTACAAGCCCGACGTGTCGACCCGGACCATCGACACGCACGTGAAGCGATTGAGGGACAAGCTCGGCAATGCCGGATCACTGGTCGAGACCGTTCGGGGTACGGGCTACCGCCTCTCGGCTGAGTTTCCCGTCGTCGCCGTCAAGGAATAGCGAAATAAAGGCGGTGCTGTCACCCCGTTGTCACAATCGCGGCACAAGTTCGTCAACGACGGATGTTTTCATGCAGTCCGTGACGACTCCCGAGGGCGCAATTTCGATCGGCCGGCAGAAGCGGCGATCGAACGCGCGCGTCAGCGTCCAGCACACCCGCCCGCCGCGGCTGTCGCTGGCACGCGCGCCCCTCTGGCACCGCGCCGCCGAGTGGCTGCTGCACGCCCTCGCCGTCTCGGCGATCGTGGCGGTCGTTCTGATCCTGGTTTTCATCGCCAAGGAAGCGGCCCCGATCCTCTACAGCAAGGTGGTGCGTGAAGAGGTCACGGTGGCCAAGATGTGGTGGCCGCAGCTGTGGCCCGGCTACGACGAGGCGTCGTCGGTTTGGCAGCCGGTGTCGGACATCCCCAAGTACGGGCTTTGGCCGCTGATCATCGGCACGATGAAGGTGACGCTGGTCGCGATGGCGGTGTCGGTGCCGCTGGGCGTGGGCGCCGCGGTCTACGTGTCGCAGTACGCGCGGCCGCGCGTCGCCGAGATCGTCAAGCCCGTGGTCGAGCTGCTGGCGGGAATCCCGTCGGTGGTGCTGGGCTTCTTCGCGTTGATGGTGATGGCCAGCTGGTTCCAGGACGTGTTCCACCTGGAATCGCGGCTGAACGCGCTGGTGTCAGGGGTGGCGCTGTCGTTCGCGGTGATCCCCGTGATCTTCACGCTGTCCGAGGAAGCCCTGCGCGCGGTCCCGCGCAGCTACGTCGAAGCGTCGATCGCGCTGGGCGCCGCGCGCTGGCAAACAATCTTCCGCGTCATCCTGCCCGCCGCCAGCCCCGGGATCGCCGCCGGCGTCGCGCTGGGCCTGGGACGCGCGGTGGGAGAGACGATGATCGTCCTCATGGCGTCCGGCAACGCGGCGATCGTGTCGGCGAGCCTGACCGATTCGGCGCGCACCATCGCGGCAACGATCGCGGCCGAGCTGGCCGAGGTCGTGTTCGGGGGCGGCCACTATACGGTCCTGTTCTTCCTGGGAACGCTGCTGTTCCTGGTGACGTTCGGAATCAACACCGCGGGCGACTGGGTGATCCGCCGCATGAAGCGCCGGCTGGGGAACGCGACGTGAGCGGCGCGACCGCGCCGGGTACGGCGCTGCCCCGACCGAGTCTGGTCGGCACGCGCCGCAACCTGCTCGCGGACGGGGCGCTGGCCATCGCATCCGGCGCCGCGTTGCTCCTGGTGCTCGCGATCCTGACCGTGATCCTGTTCGACACCATCCGCCACGGAACGCCGCATCTCTCGATCGGGTTTCTCACCCAGGCGCCGCGCGAGGGGATGACCCAGGGCGGGATCTTCCCGGCGATCATCGGCATGGTCGAGATGGTCATCCTGATGACGATCGCCGGCGTGCCGATCGGGGTCGCGACCGCCATCTACCTGCACGAGTACGCGTCGCCCGTGTCGCCGCTGACGCGCGCGATCCGGATCGCGGTCGCCAATCTGGCGGGCGTTCCGTCGATCGTCTTCGGCCTGTTCGGGCTCGGGTTCTTCGTGCAGTTCCTGGGCACCGGGATCGACAAGGCGTTCTTCCACAACGAGAAGGTCTTCGGACAGCCGGCGCTGATCTGGGCGGCGCTGACGATGGCCGTCCTGACGCTGCCCGTTGTCATCGTGGCCACCGAGGAGGCGCTGCGCGCCGTGCCGCGCGAGCTTCGCGAGGCGTCGCTGGCGCTCGGCGCCACCAAGTTCCAGACCGTGTTCAACGTCGTCGTCCCCCAGGCGAGCGCCGGGATCCTGACCGGGACCATCCTGGCGGTCAGCCGCGGCGCCGGCGAGGTGGCGCCCATTCTGTTCACCGGCGCCGCCTACTTCCTGCCCCTGCTTCCCAAGGGGTTGTCGTCGCAGTTCATGACGCCGAGCTACCACGTCTACGTGCTGTCGACGCAGTCGCCCGACGTCGACGCGACGAAGCCGATTCTCTACGCGACCGTGCTGGTGTTGCTGGGCCTGACCTTCACGCTCAACATCGCCGCCGTCGTCGTGCGCGCGCGCATGCGCCGCCGCGCCGGAGTTGCCGCATGACCGACACGAACACCAGCACCACCAGCGAAGCCAAGCCGCCGAAGCTGACTGTCCGCGATATGACCGTCGCCTACGGCGGCAAGAAGGCGGTGGGCCCCGTGAGCCTCGACATCGTCGGCCAGCACGTCACGGCGCTGATCGGCCCGTCGGGGTGCGGCAAGTCGACGTTCCTGAGGTCGTTGAACCGGATGAACGAGCTGATTCCGGGCTGCACGATCGGGGGCGACGTCCGCCTCGACGGCGAACCGATCTACGGGCATGGCATCGATCCGGTGGCGATCCGCCGTCGCATCGGCATGGTGTTCCAGCGGTCGAACCCGTTCCCCAAGACGATCAAGGAGAACGTCGCCTACGGCCTGCGCATCGGCGGCATCAAGGACTCCCGAGAGATCGACTCGCGCGTCGAGCGCGCGCTGGTACAGGCGGCGCTGTGGGAAGAGGTCAAGGATCGGCTAAACGACAACGCGCTGGGACTGTCGGGCGGGCAGCAGCAGCGCCTGTGCATCGCGCGCGCGCTGGCCGTCGAACCCGAGGTGCTGCTGATGGACGAGCCCGCGTCGGCGCTGGATCCGATCGCGACCGCGCACATCGAGGAGCTGATCAACGAGCTGTCGGCCGAGTACACGGTCGTCATCGTCACGCACAACATGCAGCAGGCGGCGCGCGTCGCCGACTTCACGGCGTTTTTCTATCTGGGCGAGCTGGTGGAATTCGACCGCACCGACGTATTGTTCACCAAGCCGAGCAATTCGCGGACGGAAGACTACATAACGGGGCGATTCGGATGATCAGGTCGAGCACATCGCGGGAGCACACCAATCGCGAATACGAGGGCGAGCTGCGGCGATTGCGCGAGCAGCTGCTGCTCATGGGCGCGAAGGTGGAAGACATCATCCACGGCAGCATCCGCTCGCTGACGGATCGCGACAGCGCGCTGGCCGAGCAGATGATCGTGGCCGACCGCAAGATCAACCAGCTGGAAGTCGACATCGACGAGCACTGCATGCAGATCCTGGCGCGGCGCCAGCCGGTGGCGTCCGATCTGCGTTTTCTGACCACCGCCCTCAAGCTGGTCACCGACCTGGAACGCATGGGCGACCTGGGCGTCAACATCTGCGAGCGCGTGCTGGAGCTGAACGGCGAGCCGCCCCTGAAACCGTACGTCGACATGCCCAACATGGCGCGCGAGGTCCAGGAGATGCTGCACGAGGCGCTGGATGCCTTCGTCGCCGCCGACGTCGAGCGCGCGCAGAGGATCATCGCCCGCGACAAGAACGTCGACGCCTACTACACCCAGATCTTCCGCGAGCTGCTCACCTACATGATGGAAGATCCGCGCAACATCTTCCGCGCGACGCGCCTGCAGTCGATCGCCAAGTACCTCGAGCGCATCGGCGACCACGTGACCAACGTGGGCGAGCTGGTGGTGTTCATGGTCAAGGGCAAGGACATCCGCCACGCCGGCAAGCTCGGCGACGGCGGCTAGCGCCGGCCCCCGCGCTTCACAGCGCGGACACCACCTGGCCGTCCGCGAGCGTGCACTTGCCCGCGACCGGATCGCCGCCCGTCCGGATGACGTCGGCGGGCGCGACGTCGATGTTCGTACCCGTCAGCTCCATCGTGGCCATCCGGCTCATCGCGCGGCTGAGGGTCGTGACGAAGTAGCACGGGATGGTCGGCTCGTCGTGAGACAAGCCGATCCCCGAATCGTCGGTCAGGAACAGATAGCGCCCGCCCGTGACCTCGGCGGCGGTGCGCATCGTGTACTCGACCAGGTCGTCCGCGCCGCTGGCCGCGATCGGATAAAGGTGGATGCCCAGCCGCTGCGCCAGCAGGATGTCGCTGACCATCATCATCTCGCGGCCCTCGTGGTGGGGCGCGTCCGCGATCCAGAACGCCATGCGCGCCGCCGCGTTCTGGCTGAACGTCAGCGTCGTCAGCTTGGACAGCGCCTGGTCAGGCGCCTCGGGGTAATCGCCGCCGCCGTCGGCCACCTGCCGGGACAGCTGGCCCTGGAACGTCGTCAGCGAATCCGTGAAGTCGAACGAGCGCACGACGTATTCGTCCCCGGTGTCGCGATACAGGATCAGCGCCCAGCGCTGCGCGACGTTCGGGAAGTCCGTCTTGATGCGCGACGCGATCGAGCTGACCTCGGCCTTCAGGTAGTCGATCTCGTCCTGCATGCTGCCGGTCGTGTCGATCACCAGCGCCAGGTCCAGCGCCGTCGGCGCCGCGCCCGTCGCGCCCGCGACGACGACGGAGACGCTCGCGTCGCCCACCTGCGCGGTCGCGGTCGCGGTCGTCGATCCGACCGTCACCGCGATCTGCAGCGCGGCGCTGGTCTGCGCCCCGACGCTACCCGGAAAGAAGAACACCCGCCCGTCCGAGCGGGTAGGCGCATCCAGCATCGTGCCGTCGGCGCCCGTCACCGTGACACGCGCGTTGCTGATTCCGGTCCCGGCGCTGTCGGTGACGCGAATCTCGAGACGGTTCGCGCGCGGGATCAGCGGCAAGCCCGGCATCTGCGCGCCGTCCATCTTCTTGAGGTACTTCAGGTAGAAGTCGAAGTTGAGGTTGTCGTCCCAGCTTCCGGCGGTCAGCAGGCCCGACTGCGGAATGCCGCCGCCCGCGCCTGTCGTCCCAGCCGAGCCGGTCGAACCCCCGGGGGCGGAGCTGCCCGCGGTGCCGGGGCCGGTCACGCCGGTCGAGGCGCCGATGCCCGAGCTCGTGCTCGGTCCCGCACCACGGTCGCCCGGACCTAGCGAGCTGGCGCCGGCCCCCACGCCGGAGCACGCGCCGAGAGCGGCGGCCGAAAGACAGACCACTAAGAGAGAGCTATTTGGTCGCATGCGGTCGTGCCCACGCAAGCCGCGGACCAAACCCGAATCGAGTGGTATCGCAGGCTTCAGCGAACCGGCGCCGCGCCGTTGCGCCGCGACCCTGACAGGATTGTCAGAGCAAGAGCCCGCAGGCGATCGTGCCGCGGCGAAGCCCGTGGGCGCCGGTGTTGCCGTCATCGGCCCAGAAGAACGCCTTGCGGCCACCCGCGCACTCCGCCTCGGGCGCGAACGTGATCCCTTCGTTGTTCGCGTCCGTGAGAGTCGGCGCGCGATCAAGGAAGCCCCTGATCTGGAAGCGGCCCATACCGACGCGCAGGATCGTCGAGCGGTTGCCGCACGTGTTGTCGCAGTACGCCCACATCTGCCCGACGTCGCGGTCGAAGGCCAGGTCCATCACGCCCGCCTGTCCGCTGGACAGCGTCGCGACACGCTGGAATCCGCCCATGGTGTGGTCCAGCGCGTAGGCGTAGATGGCGCCGGTCGCCTCGACGCCGACGAAGAAGATGCCTGTGCCGTGGCCGGGATAGCGCGAGGGATCGTAGGCAGCCAGCGTGCTCTCGTCGACGAATCCATTCGCGAGCAGATACGAATCCGGGACCCAGGTGATCGCCTCCAGCCCCAGGTTGGCGCCGGCGGCGGGGATGTCGGCGGTGAGGTTCCAGTCGTGCGTCGCCGTCAGCTCGCTCCCGGCTGCGGCGGTATCGAAGCGGAGGACGCTCAGGCGGCTGATACCGTTGTTGGAGTTGTCGCGCTCGGTGGCGACGTAGATCGCGGACGAATCCATCTCCGCCTTGGTGACGCCTTCCGAGTCCGGTCCCCCGAGACCCGTCGCGTAGTGCATCGTCTTGCCGGCCGCCCAGCCGTCGGTGGCGGTGCCGGCCCAGGTCGTGCCGTTGAAGACCAGGCGGTGCAGCAACGAGGGGCTGTTCTGCACCGCCCACAGCACGACCGGCTCGCCGGCCGACGCGGGCTGGTAGAAAAGGCCGCTCAGGTTGCTGGGAAACTGGTTCAACTCGTCGACGGTGGCGATCGGATCGTCGGTCGGCCAGGGCGCGAGCGCCGCCATCCCGCCGCCGGCGCCGCCTGTCCCCGCCGCGCCCGTCGTCCCCGCCGCACCGGTCGTGCCTGCCGCGCCCGTCGTCCCCGCCGCGCCCGTCGTCCCCGCCGCGCCCGTCGTTCCCGCCGCACCCATGCCGCCGCCGCAGTCGTTGGCGGCGCCTTTCGTCGAGCTGGTCGGACCGAACGCGCCGGTGCCGTTCGGGCAGCGCCCGTACGTGCTCGCCGCGTGCGCCGTCCAGCTGTACGAATCGACGACCGCGCCGGTCGCGTCGTAAAGGATCGCGGAGTCGGCCCCGCCCAGGCCGAACCCGAACTCGCCGGCGCCGGCGATGATCTCGTTGATCACGACGTAGCCGCCGGGCGGCAGCTTCGTGCCCGCCGGAATCGGCGCGATGGCGTGCGTGGCGTCGTTGTCGCGGAAGCCCCAGCCGGTGAGATCGGCGGTCGTGCCGCCGACGTTCGTCAGCTCGACCCAGTCGCCGGGCGTGCCGCCGTTCGATTCCACCTCATTGATGCGAACCATCGCCGGCGCCGGCGGCGGCGTTGAACAGACGACGGCGACCGTGCCGGTGTCGGTGCAGTCGCCGTCGCTGACGGTCAGCGTGACCATCGACGTTCCCACGGCGGTGCAGATCAGCGTCGGGTTCGCCGTACCGGCGCCGGCGAGCATTCCCGACGTCGCGACCCACGAGTAGGTCAGCGCCGCCGGGCGCGCGTCCGAATCGTGCGCCGTCGCGCTGAGCGCGCTCGAGGAGCCGACCATCACCTCGCCGGGGTTGGCGCCGATCCCGTCGACGACCGGACAGACGTTCACCGTCCCGGTGATCGACACGTTGCCCGTCCTCGCCGGCTCGCGACACTGGATCCGGATCATGAGGACCGTGGTCATCTTCGGCGTGATCGCGAACATCGCCGAGCCGCTGCAGGTCGTCAGACCGTCCGTCGCCGTTCCGGCGATGGCGAAGTTGTAGCCGTCGCCCGCCGGGATGCCGCCCACGGTCACCGAGATCGTCTGGCTGTGGCTGACGTCGATGCTGCCCGACCGCGCGAAGGCGTTCGGTCCGGAGATCGAATAGTTCGCCGTGTTCAGCGTCGTCGACGGCGAAAGCTGGAGGCTGGCGGTGATGCTGCCCATGTCGGCAACCGAATCGGGCGGGGGGACGCAGGCGCCGGCGGCGAGGAGCGTCATTGCGGTCAGGAACTCGAGGCGGTACCGGAGCGTCTTCATTCTTCGGAGCTCTCCTTGTGCGATTCTGGAAAAGTCGTTTTTGCTGTTTAAGGCAGGCGCACAAACGAAGTAAAGCGACAAGCGTGCGACGCGCGTCGATGGCGACGCCTCGCGACGCGCGCCAATTTGGAGGCGAGCGATCGCGCCGAAACCCGCGTACGTCAGAACGCGGAATCTACGCGTGAGAAGCCGGCGAGCTCTGCTCGCCGCGAATCATCGCGGGAGGGTTTGGGAACCCTCCCAGGGTTCCCATCTAGTCGACTACCGGAAAAACTCGTAGCGCAGGAACAGCTCGTCGCCGACGCGTTCGACCGACGCGAGCTTCGCGTCTGCGATCTGATCGGGATCGAAGCCGGCGCCCGCCGCGAGCGTCGGGGCGGTGGCGCCGCCAAGAATTCGAGGAACGACGGTGAGATACATCTCGTCGATGGCGCGCGCCGCGAACAGGTCGGCGACCAGGACGCCCCCGCCCTCGCAGACGACGGTGGCGGCGCCGACGTCGTTGCGCATCCAGGTGAGCAGGTCCTCCGTCGACACCGTCTCCGCGCCCATCTCGACCAGCTGCGCGACGCCGGCCAGCACGGCGCGTGTCGCGGCCGGCATGCCGGCGGTGTGGACGATGTACGCCGGTCCCCCGGTCGAGCTATCGAACATCTTCGCGTCCGGGCGGATCCCCTCGCCGCGCCGGGTCACGACGATCCGCGCCGGCAGCGGCTGCCCCGCCGCCCGCCGCCGATCACGTTCGTCGGGATCCAGCGACAGCGCCGGATCGTCGACGCGCAGGTTCTCGGCGCCGATCAGGATCGCGTCGGCCTGCGCGCGCACCACCCGCATCCGCCGCCAGTCCTCCTTGCCGCGCGACATCACGAACCGGCCCGTCCGTCGCGTCGGCGCCGGGTTGAGCGCGTGTCCCGTGCAGCTGCCGCTGCTGCCGCCTGGACAGGCGGCGCCGGAGCCGCACCGGCATGTTGGCGTGCCGCCGCTCGTGTCGCACCACTCGCCAGGGCCGCAGCAGGCACCGCCGCAGCACGAAAGGCCGGTGTCGCATTGAGCGCACGGTGTCGGCGTCCATGGGCAGGCGCCGCCGTCGGGCGCTCCGCCACCGGAGCCGCCGCCGGCGTTGCCGGCACTCCCGCCCTTACCGCCGCTGCCCGAGGTCCCGGCGGCGGCGCCGCCGGTTGCTCCACCTCCGCCGGATCCACCCCCGCCATCGCCGGTAGAAGAGGAGCCGCTGCAGGCGAGAACCGCGATCGTTGCGATCAACGCAAAGGTCCGAGTCAGGTGAGTCGAGGTCTGCATTCAGGCCACCTCGCAAAGGTAGGAAACGTCGACCGACGCGCCGTTGTTCAGCACGTCCATACACACCTGGCCGAATAGCTCGAAGGCAGACATCGAGGCATCGGTGTAGTCCCATCCGTCGACATGACTCGCGTCCCTTGGCACCGCTTGCCCGTCGACCAGGACAGCCAGACCGGTGAAATCGCCAACCGCGGGGCAACTGACGACGTACATGCAGTTCCCCGTGGCGCGAAGGCCCCTCTCGACGCGGCCGCAGAGCGCTGTGCACGACGACTGGTCAGAGCCGCCGTCGGTCGCCTGACCCGCGCCCGCGCCGCCGCCCGCGTCGCCACGGCCGCCCGCGGTGCCGCTCGCCCCGCCCAGTCCGGTCCCGCCCGCATCATCGCGCGCCAGCGATCCACCACAGCCGAGCGCGAACAACGCCGCGGTAGCCGCCATCGCGATTGTGATCGCCTTCCGCATCGTCATCCGCCTCTCACGGGCAGCAAGATCCCGAACCCGCCGGGCAGCACCTGCCCGAGCTGGGGCAGCAGAGCTGGCTGGTGTTGCAGGTGACCGCGGCGCACCTGTCGCAGACTGCGGGGCTGCCCGGAAAGATCATGCCCGCGCACGGTTCTCCGCCGGTGCATTCGGACGGGCGTGAGCAGAGTTGGAAGGACGGACAGGGAGCGGCGGCGCAGGCGGCCGTCGGGCGACCGTCGGTAGCGACTGTCGCGCAGCAGATCTGACCGCCGCTGCAACTCGCGCTGCTGGAGCATGAGAGCACCCCGGAGGTGCAGGAGCCTTTGGCCGCGCACGTCCCTTGCCACGATCCCGAAATGCAGCAGTCCTGCGTGGCCGCGTCGCAAGTGGTCGTGCCGCACGCCGTGCGTCCCGGCATGGTCGTCCCGCCGGTGCCCGCCGTGCCCGTCGTCCCGGCCGTACTGGTCGTGCCTCCGCGTCCTCCAGCGCCACCCGACCCCGTCGTCCCTGCGGAGCCGGTCGTGCCGCCGCTGCCGCCTCGCCCAGCCATGCACTGGAAGCAGGTCGGGCACGCCGCGCACGGCAAACAGCCGCCGTCGAGGCAGACGAACCCGGCCGGGCACACGCCGCAACCGCCAACGGTGCCGCCGCGGCCGCCGCCTTGCGATCCCGCGGCGCCACCGCTACCTCCCTGTCCGCCGCTTCCGGATCCGCCGCCGGCTGCGCCGGCGCCCGATCCATCCGACGGGGCGCCAGAGCTGCTGCATCCGATCTCGACGACCACGGCAGCAAGAATCGCGAGCGCCAGGGTGCTGAGACGGAGTCGCCGAGTTGAGTCAACCATCCTTGATCATTCCTCCCGTGGCATCAGATGGGTAGGGCGCAGTACCAGCACCCGCCGGCGACCCCGCTCTCGAAGCAGCGTCCTCCCTGGCCTGTCGGACAAGATCCGCTCACGATGTCGAGACATGCACACCCACTGCAACCGTCGGGCAGTCTGGTCACGCAATGTCCGCCGACCGACGTGCCGCACGAGTTGACGCCGACATAGCAGACCTGGCCGCCCTGACAGTCGCCGTTGCTGCCACAGGATCCGTTGTTACCGCCCGCGCCACCGGCGCCGCCGGATCCGCCATCCATCCCTGCGCTGCCGGTGGCTCCTGCGTTTCCGGCCGAACCGCTCGCGCCGCCCCGGCCGCTTGCACCACCAGAGGCGCCGGCGCTGCTTCCGCCGGCCCCGCTCGCACCGGCGCTTCCGCCCGCACCGCCTGACCCTGTGTTCCCACCAGCGCCAGCCGCACCCGCCGCATCATTGGACGCGCCCGAAGAATTGCATCCAGCCGCGAGCAGAACGATCCAACCCAAAAGAATCGCGGAGCGATACGCGCTGGTCTTCACTTGAAAGGTCAGGCCGACTGACAAATCACTTCTCCGTTACTGATGAGGCCGCATCCTCCGCCGCTCTGGCAGACGTTCGCCGGGAGGCACGAGCAGGTGACCGTGGCGCCGCACGACGCGGGCCGCGTGATGCAGAAGGGAGTGGGAGGTGTGCACGGCGGCTCCTCGCAGCCTGGCCCCGGTGTTGGTGAAGTGTTGCAGAAAGAACGATACGTCCATCCCGTCGGACATTGGCCACCATCCGGGAGCGGATTGCAGCGCGGCGCCGTGCCACCACAGCTAGGCCGCACGCAAAGCTCGCTGCTCGTGCACGCGCGCGCACCGCACACCGCGGATCCACCCGTGCCGCCCGAACCGCCACCGTTACCGCCGCGGCCACTGGAGCCAGACGCGCCGCCAGCACCGCCCGAGCCGGTGGTGCCACCGCGACCGCCGGCACCGCCCGAGCCAGTGGTGCCGCCGCGACCGCCAGCGCCGCTGCCGCCGGACGCGCCGCCCGCTCCAGACGCACCGGCTCCGCCGTCCGGCGGAGGACACGCGACGCCAGGACAGCCGCCGGAATAACACGCACCGGTGCCGGGCTCGCAACCGGGACACCAGACCTGATTGGGCGGGCAGCCGCCGGTGCCGCCACCGCTCTGTCCACCCACGGATCCCGCGGCGCCACCGCTGCCGGCCCCGCGTCCCCCGCCACCGGTTGTTCCGCCAGCTCCGGCGGCGTTCGATCCACCGCCGCCATCAGGGCCGGGTTTCGCCGTCGATCCACACGCTCCAACCGCCAGCGACAGAAGTAGAAAAGGGACGCCCCACCGCATCATCGCGCGCACCGGGGCAGCATCATGCATGCCATATCGGCTCCGTTGCTGATCTTTCCCGGGCCAGCAATGTAGCCCGGCGATTTCGGGCAGGCTTGTCGCGGTACCTCAAGAAACTGACGAGCGGGTAGGGACCGACCGGCGATCTCGAGCGCCCGACGACACCTCGCCGCGCCGCGCGTAGACGTCGTTGCTGGTCCCAGAGTTGCTGTCGGGTGGGGCTGCTCGCCGGTGATCCGGCACCTCGGATTCGTGGGAACGTCTGCTTCGGTGATGCAACGAGAAATGGGGGTCGCGATGAAGCTGGACTCGCGTGTGATCGTTGTAGTCGTTGCGTTCGCGTTGGCCGCCTGCGGATCGGTACACTCCGGTGGAAACGACGCCGCCGGTCACGGCGGAAGCGGTGGATCAAGCACCGGCGCCGGCGGACAAGGCGGCGGTGGAACGGGCGGAGGCGCGGGCACGAGCAGCGGTGGCACCGGCGGCGCGCTCGGTGGAACGGGCGGTGCCAGCGGCGGACGTGGTGGCGCCGGCGCGACCGGAACAGCCGGAATGTGCGGCGGACAGGTCTGCACCGTCCAGGAGATCTGTTGCGGGCCGGCGGAATGTCCGCGCTGCATGAACGTCCCGTCGACTCTCTGTCCGACGACGTGTGGCGGCACCGGCGGTGGATCGGCCGGACGCGGCGGTGCGGGCGGCTCCAGTGGCCGCGGTGGCACCGGCGGAGGCTCGGGCGGTACCGGCGGTCGCAAGTCCTGTCAGGGCGACGCCGACTGCCAGGGATTCAAGTGCTGCAGCGGATTCTGCGTCAACTCAGGCAATGACATCCTCAATTGCGGAACGTGCGGCAACACCTGCGGCGGCGCCCACCCGTATTGCGCGAACGGGACCTGCCAGACCAATTGGCCATGCACGCTCGTTGGCGCTGCTTGCGACGTTGGCTCGACCTGCTGCGGAGGAAGTTGCTGCACCGGCACGCAGATCTGCTGCACGGTGACGATCGGCCCGTCGGTGACGGGGTGCTACGAGCCGGTCAACGGGACGTGCCCCACCGGCTGCGCGAACTGCAACTGCGCCGCGCCGACGACGCCGATCGCGACGCCCGTCGGCGATCGACCGATTGCTGATCTGAAAGTCGGCGATCTCGTCTACAGCATCGATCGCGGATTGCTGGCCGTTGTCCCGATAAAGGTGGTGCACCGGCAACCCGTCACCGGCAATCACCGTATCGTCGAGCTGAAGCTCGCCCACGGCGCGACGTTGAGGATCAGTACGCGCCATCCCACGGCTGACGGTCGCCAATTTGCTGACCTCGGGCCCGGTGACCTCGTCGACGGCGTCCGTGTGATCGGCGCCAGGCTCGTCGACTACGATCAGCCGTTCACGTACGACATCCTTCCAGACTCCGACTCGGGCGCCTATTTCGCAGGCGGAACCCTGATCGGCTCGACGCTGTCGGACCGGTTCGGCGAGCTCAGCGTCAGCGCGACGCCGGCGGGGACGTCGGCTCGGCGCGCTAGTCTGCCCACGAGTCGCCCGCTGATGCACCGCTGATCGAGAGCCGCGATGTCGAGGTGCGGCAACCTGTCAGTGATGAACCGAGGCAGAAGCGCAGCGCTGATCGCGCTCACCGTCGTGATCGCCGTCGGTGCCTGTGGCAGCAACAAGACGGGGACTGACGCGGCCGCCGGCGCAGGCGGCGGTGGCTCGCACGGCGGGGCCGGCGGGTCAAATGCAGGAACGGGCGGAACGAGTGGGGGAACCGGTGGTACCAGCGCCGGCGCGGGTGGCCAGGCGGGTGGAGGTGGCGGTCAGCAAGACGCCGGCAGTTGCCGGATGTACGGCCAATCGTGCGGCGCCTCGCAGCCGTGCTGCGCTCCCATGATCTGCGCAGGTAGCTGCACCCCGCCCCTGAGCCAGGACGCCCCGAGCGACGGCCCCAAGACCTGCTCGTACGCCGACGGTGGCGCGCCCCCTGACGGCGGCGCATTCCAAGGCAGCTGTCCCGCGAGCGGTTGTCCGGCTGGCTCGGTCTGCGTCGTCGAGGTCGGCGGCCCCGGGGGCGGCGGCGGCGAGTACTGCGCACCGATCCCGACGGAGTGTCACGGCGCGCCGAGCTGCGCGTGCATGGCGAGCTGCGTATGCACGAACGGGTTCGGTGGGCGGGCGGAGAGCTGCTCCGATCAGAACGGCACGATCGCCTGCGACAACGGAATCCGCTGAATCGCTACGGCGGGCTCAGTTGAACAGGGGCCTGAAGCAGGCCCCGATGTTGGCGCAGGTTTGAGACAGGCACTGCTGCGCCTGCGCGACCCGTGCTTCATCGAGGATGGGTGACAGCAGACAGTTGTCATCGGCGAATCCCATCCCGCTCGCGTCGCAGTCGCTCTTCTTGGCCAGGCAAGCGTCGCGATACGTCGTATCGGCTGGGCGCGGCGTCAATGTCCCTTCAGCCTGGACCATGCAGTTCGTCCAGACCGTGTTGTTGCAGGACGCATCGCTGCCTTGAAGGACACATGCGTAGACCGCGTTTTCGAACTCGTCGCGCAGCCGAGCGGATGTCGCCGCGCAGTCGAGACAAAGCTCGCTCGCGCAGCGGTTGCACGCTGCCTGGCAGCTCGACGCGCCACCGGAGCTGCGGCTGCTTCCACAGCTTCCGCCGACAGCCGTGATCCCCGCCAGCAGCGCGGCCGCCAATACCCTCGCGTGAAGCACCCCGACAACACCTCGCATCTTCCGATCGTATCACCGATAGAGATCGTCAATTAAACGATCCCTGCCTCACGCCGCGGCGAGGTTTGGCGTCACCAAGGTGACGCGCTCGCCGCGCCGCAGAGACAGAAGCAGGCGTTGACGCAGATGCGGGGCGCTGGTTGTGACGGCGAGCAGCCGCACATCTCGTTCGGCCCGGTGCATTCCGTGTCGCTGGTGCACTCCTTGTGGCACGTGCACTGCGCGATGCCGCCGGGCCCGCCGCAACCGCAGCGATAGCCGGTGGGGCACTGACCGCCGTCGAGCTCGCAGGAGATCGCACCTGCGTCGGGCGTACCGCCGGCGCCAGCGGTCCCGCCCGCAGCACCGCCTCCGCCGGACGAACCACCAGTCCCGGCACTTCCGCCGGCACCTCCGCGGCCGCCGACGCCACCGCTTCCAGACGATCCGCCGATGCCAGCATTGCCGCCGCGACCGCCGGCACCGCTGCTCCCTCCGGTGCCTCCGGTGCCGCCAGCGCCACCGCTCCCGGCGCCGCCGCCCGTGCCAGCAGTGTTGCCGCCAGCACCGCCACGCCCCGCAGCGCCGCCGCCCGTGCCGGCGGTGTTGCCGCCGGCGCCGCCGCGTCCGGCGGCGCCGCCGCCCGTGCCGGCAGTGTTGCCGCCAGCACCGCCACGCCCCGCAGCGCCGCCGCCCGTGCCGGCGGTGTTGCCGCCGGCGCCGTCACCGCCGCGGCCACCGGTGGCGCCCGCGATTCCCCCGGTTCCCGCGGCTCCGCTGGTTCCGGCGCTTCCGCTCGCGCCTGCGCTGCCGCCGCCGCGACCTCCGGCGCTCGTACCCGCTTGTCCACCGGCGCCCGTCGTTCCTCCTCTCCCGCCCGCGTCCGTCCCACCGTCCGATTTGTTCGACGGGCTCGAGCCGCAGGACGAGACGGTGAACAGAAGCAGGACCGCCGACGAAGCGTAAAGCGTCCTCACCCTCATCGTCGCTGACCTCCCGTCTGGTTCCGTCCATCGAGCGCGCGCAGCCGCTGGCCGAGCGCGCGGTTCTCCCGTTCGAGCTTTTCGATCCGCTGTTCCTGTTGCTTCACGACATGCTCCAGCGCCTGGATCGCCGCCAGGGCGACGCCGTGGGCGTCGATCGAATGATACGTGCGATCGTCGTCGCCGAGCCCGAAGCTCGCGTGGAAATCCTGCGCCATCGGACCGAGGTGCCGGACTGTGGGCGGTTCCTCCAGGTAAGTCCACGTCGAGATCGGAAGGTCGCCGACCTTCTTCAAGATCGCGTTGGTGTCGGCGGGCGCGATGTTCTTCTTCAGATTGCGATCACTCTTGCATAGCGGCGCGCAGCCCTGCGGACAGGTCGGTTCCGCGGCCGTCGGCGTGAAGCAGCTCGGCGCTCGTGAGATCGGGCCCTGGTCCTCGCAGCAGATGTCTCCAACCGGGCAGCAGGTACTGCCGCAGCAGATCGAGTTCGGGGCGCAGAGCTCCACGTTGGGCTCGCACGGTGCTTGCTGACAATTTCCGTCGCCGCAATAGGGTGTGCCGCCTTCGCAGCGCCGCCCACAGACGCCGCAGTTGAGCGGATCGTTCTGGAGGTTCACGCAGCCGCCGCCGCAGCAATCGCGTCCGGTCGTGCACGCGACCGCGCAGACGCCCGTCCCGCCCGCTCCGGTGGTGCCGCCCGTGCCCGTCGTGCCACCGGTTCCACCCGCGCTGCCGCCGCCGCTCCCGGATCCGGCTGTACCAGTTCCTGCGCCGTTCCCGCCGCCGCAGCCGAGGACGCCAGCGAAGAGAAGCGCGGCGACGATCGGGAGGACCTGACTATTCTTTGCGCTCATCATGGACGTGCCACGCCCTTTCGCTCTCATTGCGTGTCGCACGCGACGTTCGATGCCGTGCAGAACATGCCGTATGTGTTCCCGGTCGTACCGCTCTGACAGAGCGGCAACGCAGCGTCGTGACAGTCGACGCTGCCGGTGCACGTCGTCGTGCACGCCGCGAACATGCTTCCATGGTTCGTGCAGCTGAAGCAGGTCGTTCCCGTCGCGCACGGCGCGCCACACTCGGGAACAAACGTCGTGCACTTGCCCTGGACGCAAGCGACGCCGGCCGTGCCCTGAAATCGGACTTGCGAGCCGTCGTCGACGAAGGGTTGTTGCGCGGGGCATCCGCAAGCCGGATACGTCGGATCACATTGCGCTTCGAGCATCGCGAAGCGCGCCTGTTCGGTCGCACGAAGACCGAAGATCTGTTCCTGGCCGCAGCAGTTCGCGGTGTGTGAAACCGCGATGCAATCCGCGCTCGTCGAACAGGATCGATCGAGCGCCAGCACTGCCTGACACGCGCCGGAGCCACCGGCACCGCCGCCGCCGTCCGGACCTCCGAGCGAGCCCGATCCGCACGCGCCCGCGCAAGTTCCCAGAATGATCAACAGTTGGAGTCGCATGGCCGTGCGTCCTCCGAGCATCACACGTGCCAGCGTGGAGCGCGATATCCCCTCCTGAAACACGCTCCGCTCTCGTGGATCGGGGCGTCAAACTCTCGTCAGGCCTCAAATTACTGACGTGGCCGAGCGGTGCGGGCGCAGCGTTTGCCGGCGCCTTCGCGATGGGCGACCGTTCAGTCGTGCGCGAGTTGGTGCCTCTGCTGGCACTCGTCCTGATTGGTTGCGGCGGCACACCGCACGTCCTTCAAATAGAGGCAGGGCAGCCAATTTCGGACGCCATCGCTGACAACCATTCCTGTCTTCTTCACTCACGACGATTTGAGTCGCGTCAGGGCAGCTCGCAGAGGTAGTCGACGTCAACGGGCGCGTTTCGCGTCATCACGGCGGCGCACGCCTCACCGTAGAGCTCGATGGCCGATCGGGAGGTCCCCACGTAGTTCCATCCGCCGGTCGCCGTGGGGTCCTGCTGTACTTGCTGGGCGTCGACGAAGACGACCAGCGACGTGAAGGCGAGCGGCTCCGAACAGAGAAGCGGGAACGTGCAGCTCCCGGGTTGGTCGGCGAGCACTCCCGTGACCATGCCGCAGACCGCGACACACCCGCCGTCCATCGCGCCTCCTGTTCCGCCGCGGCCTCCCGCGCCCGCTGCGCCTCCGCCACCCGTTGCGCCGCCTCCGCCCGTTGCTCCGCCAAGTCCGGTCGAACCCGAGTCATTCTTGCCGGACGTCGAGCTTCCACAAGCGAGCGCGAGCAACGTCGCAGCGGTGGCGATGGCGATCGGAATCCGATTCGGCGTTGCCATGCGCTCCCGATTATGACCCCTCCCGCCGAAACCGGGGACACCGGGGACGAGACGCCGCATCACGCGTGTTTGGTCCAGCCGGAAAAGAAACGTCGCATCGCCGGGCGTGGATCGAACCGTTCGCGACGAATGAACTCCTGTGGCGTGACGAGGTCGATGCCGCGCCTCGTGGCTTCACTTACGTTTGAGCGGGATATCGGGTTCGAACCGACGACATTCAGCTTGGGAA
>Ga0207648_10002759_pt1 | contig 18661 bp, 21 predicted proteins | sample KBSMisM32_FD_184310 | JGI IMG/M metagenome (GOLD analysis project Ga0207648, IMG submission 184310) | Miscanthus rhizosphere microbial communities from Kellogg Biological Station, Michigan, USA - KBS Miscanthus M3-2 (SPAdes) (version 2) | ecosystem: Host-associated > Plants > Roots >...
CTGCGGGCCGTCACCCCGAGGGGGAGCGAGCGCCTTCGGGGCGGCCGCGCGGCGCTCACACCCGCACTCCCGCAAACGTGTAGCCCGCGTTGCGCAGCGTCTTGATGCAGTCGAGCGGCTCGAGCTTGCGGCGCAACCGGCTGACCAGGATGTCGACCGCGCGCGTGTGGATGTCTTCGGCCGACTGGCCGCGCAGCCTCTCGAGGATGTCGTCGCGGCTGAACACCTTGCCGGGTGATTGCGCGAGCATCACCAGCAGCTCGAACTCGGTGCTGGTGAGCTCGAGGGTTTCGGCGCCGCGCTGCACGGTGCGGCGGTCGAGGTCGACGTCCAGGCCACCCTCGAACCGCAGCTGGCGCGCGCCGTGGCCGTTGGCCGGCGCGGCGCGCCGCAGGATGGTCTGGATGCGTGCCAGCAGCTCGCGCGGCTCGAACGGCTTGGGCAGGTAGTCGTCGGCGCCGAGCTCGAGGCCCACCACGCGATCCATCACGTCGCCGCGCGCGGTCAGCATCACGATCGGGATCTGGCTGTCCTTGCGGATCGTGCGGCACAGCTCGAAGCCATCCATCTCGGGCAGCATCACGTCGAGGATCGCGACGTCGAAGCCGCCCTGGCGCAGCCGCTTCAAGCCCTCGCTGGGTCGGGTGGCGTGCTGCAGCTCGAACTGGAAGCGCCGGAAGTACGCGGCCAGCGGCGCGCCCAGTTGCTCGTCGTCGTCGATCAACAGCAGTCGCGGCATGGCCGAAGTATCACCACAAAGAGGACCGACCGGCCGCTGCGCGGGCCGGCCGGCGCGCTGCTGTCGATCGGCGTGCATACCAGGCGGCCGCGCCGGTCAGCACCAGCGCCAGCAGGATCGTGCGCCACTCGGGGTAGGCGATCGGTGCGACGACCTTCGATTGCAGCAGCACGTCATAGATGCCGCCGACGCCGAGGAAGAACGGGAAGATCAAGAGCACGCTGTGGCCCAGCCGCATCGTGGTGGCGTACAGCACACCCACCCAGAAGAGCTTGCTGAACTCGGGTTGAAAGCCGGCGTGGTGCAACGCATAGAACCCGGCGGCCAAGACGATGCCAGGCACCACGCCGAAGGCTCTTTCGAACAGCGTGCGCAGGAAGCCGTAGAAGAAGACGAGCTCGAACACCAGCGCCATGGCGACATAGCCGGCGCGCCAGAGGTTGTCCGAGTTCCAGGCGAAGTCGGCGGGCACCGGGTGGACGCGCATCAACAGAAGGAGCAACGCGACCGCCAGCGCCAGGTTGATGGCCAGGAACGGGCGCCAGCGGCGACCATGAAAGCCGAACTCGGCCGCCGATGCGCCGTTTCGCAGCACAAACCACACCGGCAACGCCACGCCGACCAGCACGATCTGCCCGACATCGCGAACCCACGCCGCCCACACCGGTCGGCCGGCCAGCGGCACCAGCAGCAACGACAGTGCGATCGACACCGCGCCCGCCGACAGCGCCAACGCGGTGTGCCGGTTCGGCGACCAGGCGAACCAGCGGGCCGCTGTCATCGCAGTCGCGCGCGTCGCATCAGAACCAGCGGCGCACGCTGGCCGCGTAGTCGGTGTACCAACCGCCGAAGCTGCGCCGCATTTGCGCCTCCTCGTGCGGGATGTGCACCGCCGAGACGATCACCACGAAGTTGAGCGCGGCCAGCGCGACGAAGGGCACGCCCGCCGATGCTCCGGCGCCCAGCATCATCACGACCATGCCGAGGTACATCGGGTTGCGGCCGAATCGATAAGGCCCCTCGTCGACCAGCATCGTCGGCCGCGCGGTCGGCGGCAGCGGCGTGCCGGCGCGCCGGAACTGCCACCACGCCCACGCCATCCACGCGAAGCCGGTCAGCATCATCGGCACGCCGGCCGCGATCGAGCGGCCGAGCGGCGCGGTGAAGCCGAACACCAGCGCGTGCAGCACCAGTGCGGCCAGCATCAGCAGGCGCGCCAGCGTCGGCGGGCGCAGGCGCAGCCAGCGGCTCGGCGCGACGGCCGGCGCATCGGCCGCGCCGCGCGACACCGGCACCGCAGCCGGCACCAGCACGCGCAGCGCCGGCTGCGCCGACAGCAGGCTGCGCTCAGTGGCCCCAGCCATGGCGGCCTCGCGACATGAAGTCACGCACCTTCTGCTGCTGCTCGGGCTTCAAGCTGTCGTAGAAGTCGCCCAGCGCCGCGATCAGCTCGGGGCTGCCGGTCTGGATGGCCGCCGTCTTGGCGTCGACGAACGCCTTGGCCTTCGAGCGGTCGAAGGTGGGGCCGGCCACCAGCGACTGGATCTCGCTGCGCGGGTCCGCGCTGCCGACCAGCGCCTGCCGTTGTGCGCGCAGCTGGTCGGCCAGTGCGCCGAGCTTGGCCTTCTGCGCGTCGTCGAGGTCGAGTCGGCTGCCGACGCGCTCGACCATGCGGGCGCGCGCCTTGGCGGCGTCTTCTTCGCTCATGCCCTGCCAGCCGTAGCCGGCGTGGCGGTGCGAGCAGGCGGCCAGGCCGCCGAACAGCACGGAGGCGCCAAACACGCCAATCAGGGTGCGCTTGATCCACGGTCTCATGTCGGTTCCTTCGGTGGCCTTGTGGGGCCGGTGTTGAACATGCGCCATGGTGCGCAGCGCGGCGCGCGGCGTCCTTTCGGCGCCGTATCGCCGTGTATCGTTTTTTGTCGCGCTCAGCGCAGCGGCAGGCGCGCGATCGCGGCAGCGAGCCCCAAGCCGATCAGCGAGCACGCGCCGGTCACGACCCAGGTGTAGTGCCAGCCGCCGGCCACGCCAGCCACCCACGCCACCAGCGGCGGGCCGACGAACTGGCCGAAGGCCGACCACTGCTGCATCCAGCCCACCGTGGTGGACAGCGTGTGCTCGCTGGGCGCCACGCGCACCGCGAGCGCGAACAGCGTGCCTGGAATCACGCCGCCGACCGCCGAGAACGCGAGCACCGCGACGTAGCGCAGCACCGGGTGCGTGGCTTCACCGTGCGCGCCGGCGAACGCGAGCACGGTGGCCAGCGCCATCACGACGAAGCCGCACACCAGCAGCGTGGTGGGCGTCGTGCCACGATGCAGCAGGCGACCCGAGCCGATGTTGCCGATCATGTTGACCGCGGCGGCGAGCGCGGTGAGCACGCCGGTGGTCGCGCCGGAGATGCCGGCCTGCGTGTAGATCGACGGCAGAAAGCCGATCACCGCCAGCCATTGCCCGGAGTACACCGCGAAGCTGGTGGCGATCAGCCACGGCCCGCGCGCCAGCAGCGTCGCGCGCAGCCGCGTGGCCCAGTGCGGCTGCGCGGGTGCGGCCGGCGCTGCCGCCTGCAGCGACGGCACCGCGCGCGCCAGCCACCACGCGGCGCACGCGGTCACCGCCGCGAGCAGCCACCACCAGCTGCGCCAGCCGAACGCGCCGATCCACAGCGGCCCGATCAGCAGCGCGCTGGCCGTGGCCAGCGGCATGTAGGCGCCCCACACGCCGAGCATCAGGCTCGTGCGCTGCGGCGGCACCAGGCGCCGCACCAGGCCCGGCGCCGGCAACACGGTGAGCAGGAAGCCGAAGCCCTCGGCCGCGCGCAGCGCGAGCAGCAGCGCCACGTGCTCCGACGCGCCGCCGAGCACGCTGGCTGCGGCCAGCACCGACAGGCCGATCAGCATGCTGCGCTTCAGGCCCAGCGTGTCGGCAAGCGCGCCGAACGCAACGCCCGCGCACATGCCGGCGCCCTGCACCATCGACAACAGGAACGCCGCCTGCAGCAGCGACAGTCCGAGCGCCTGTTGCAGCGCCGGGATCGCAGGCGGCAACTTGCCCACGTGCAATGCGGCGGCCACTCCGGCGAGGATCACCACCAGCGCGGGATCGAGGCCGCGCCGCGTCTGGGTGTGATCGAGCGCGCTCATGGGGCGCGTGAGTGTGCCTGCAACCGCATGGGCATTCGGCTCACCGGACAATGCGGCCATGCCAGGGTTCGATTCGACGGCGCTGCGCCGGCGCGATCTGCTGCGCGCCAGCGTGGCCGCGGCCGCAGGCTCGGTGGGCGTCGGCTGCGCGTCGTCGAACCCGCGCGACTGGGCCGGCGCACTGTCGGGCTCGACGCTTGCGCTGCTCGGCGAGGTGCACGACAACCCCGAGCACCACCGCTTGCGCGCACAAGCGCTGCGCCAGGCGTGCGACAACGGCTGGCGTCCGGCAATCGTGATGGAGCAATTCGACCTCGACCACCAGGCCGACATCGAGCGCGCGCGTTGGGAGCGTCCCGGCGATGCGCAGCACGTGATCGCGCAGGCGGGCGGCGCGTCGGCCTGGCGCTGGAGCGACTATCAGCCGTTCGTCGCGTTGGCGCTGGCGTACCAGCTGCCGCTGCTGGCCGGCAACCTGCCGCGCCGCACCGCCAGCCAGCTCGCGCGCGACGACTACACGGTGGTGCTCGGCACGGAGCGCGTGCGCGCGTGGCGGCTCGCCGATGCGCCCGATGCCGCGTGGCAGTCCGCGCAGGAGCGCGAGATCGACCTCGGGCATTGCGGCGCCCTGCCGCAGCGCCTGTGGTCGGCGCTGGCGCGCGGACAGTTCGCGCGCGACGCCGCGATGGCGCACCTGCTCTCGCAACAGGCCGCGCGCGGTGCGGTGCTGCTGGCCGGCAATGGCCACGTGCGACGCGATCTCGGCGTGCCGCGCTGGCTGGTGCGCCAGGGCACGCCGGCGCGACTCGTGGTGGGCTTTCTCGAGCGCGGCACGCCGCCGCCGGCGGCCGGCGTTTACGACAGCGTGGTGGTGACCGCGCGCGTCGACCGCGCCGACCCGTGCGACGCGTTCAAGGCGCGCCCGATGCCGGGCAATCCCGACGCATCAGACGCGCAGCGCACCTGAGTCGTTGCCGTGCGCGCGTCGCTTGGCGTGCTGGCGCAAGCGCGCGGCCAGCCGGTCGGCCGCGCGCTGCGCCAGATCGGCCGCCTCGCCCCACAGGGCGCCGGCACCGCCCCAGAACTGCTCGATGGCTTCGCGGCGCAGCGCCGGGGCTCGCGCGATCGCCTGCGCGCGCAGCCGCTCGCGCGCATCGACGCTGGCCGGTGGCCATACGGGCAGCGCGTCGGCGTGGGTCGGGTGGTTTGCAGGGGGATGCATCGTCGGCTCCTGTGCGCGTGGTGCGATGGCTGCAATCTAGGGCCCGGCCATCGACTCGGAAACCGGCGCGGCGGGGCAACGGTGTTGCACTTTCTGCAACACCGCGGCGAGAATCGGGCGATGCAGCTGCAGCTCGACGACGTGGCCCTGTTCGTGCGCACCGTCGAGCTCGGCACCCTGTCGGCCGCGGCGCGCGAGCGCCACGCGCCGGTCAGCCAGGTGACGCGTGCGCTGGCGCGCCTCGAGACGGCCTGCGGCGTGCGGCTGCTGCACCGCTCGACGCACGGGTTGAGCCTCACCGACGAGGGCAAGACGTTCCTCGCGCACGGCCGGCGCCTGCTCGAGACCAGCGCCGACCTGCACAGCGAGCTCAGCGGCAAGACCGGCGGGCCGGCCGGCTGGGTGCGCGTCAGCGTGAGTGCCGTGCTGGCGCAGGCGGTGATCGCGCCGAGCCTCGATGCGCTGTACAGGCGCCATCCGCAGCTGCACCTCGACATCGCGGCCGACGATCGCATGGCCGACATGGCGCGCGACGGCATCGACCTCGCGATCCGCACCGGCACGCCGAACTCCGACACGCTGGTGGCACGCCAGATCGGCGTGCTGACACGCTCGCTGTACGCGTCGCCGGCGTACCTGCAACGGCACGGCCTGCCGCGCCACCCCGACGATCTGCAGCGCCACAAGCTGATCGGCAACACGGTGCACGCGCCGCTCAACCGCTGGGCGTGGCGTGAGCGCGGCAAGGGCGGCGGCGAAGTGGTGGTGCAGGCCGACACGCGCACCGACAACACCGCGGTGGTGGTGGCGCTGGCGCAGCACGATGCCGGCATCGCGCGCATCGTCGACCTGGTGGCGCAGCCGCTGGTCGAATCCGGCGCGCTGGTGCCGGTGCTGCCGGCGCACTTCTCGACCACGCCGGTGCCGATGTACGCGGTGATGCTGCACGAGCGTCAGCGGCTGCCGAAGATCCGCGCCTGCATCGACCACTGGGCACAGTGGATGGCCCAGCTCGGCCGTACGCCGCGCACGGCGCGCGCAGCGGCTAGGCCGGCAGCGACGCCATGAAGCGCGCCAGCTCGCCGGCCCACTTGGCGGCGTCGTGGCCGCTGGCCATGTGGCCGAGCTCGCTGTCGATCTCGACGTAGCGCGCATCGACACCGGCGGCGTGCAGCCGCTGCATCACATCGGGCGCGATCGACGGCGGAAACAACAGATCGGTGCGCGACAGCACGTACAGCACCTTGGCGCGAATGCCATCGAACTGCGCCGTGGTGTCGAAGGTCTCGAGCGCGCGCCGCAGCACCACCATCGAGTTGGCGTCGAACACGCGCGCCCACTGGCGCGCGATCTGCTCGATGGCGCGCTCGCGCCGCGCCGTGTCGGCGATGGTGGCCGACAGCTGCGCGTCGATGCCGTAGCGCTTGAGCGTGGCGATGCGGTACTTCACCAGCGTGGGCTCGATGCCGCCGCGCTGGTAGTACCAGCCGCCGTGCCAGTTCGGGTCGGCGGCCAGCTCGGCGATCAGCTTGTCGGTCGCGGCGGAGCCGGGCACCGAGCGCGGCGCGCTGATCGCGGCGACGATGCCGTGCATGAAATCGGGGTACTGCACGGCCCACTGAAAGGCCTGGTAGCCGCCGTACGATGGCCCGGCCACCGCCACCAGGTGCTGCACCCCCAGGTGCTCGAGCAACAGTTTCTGCGCGCGCACGATGTCGCCCACCGTCAGGCGCGGGAAGGCCGGCCCGTAGGGCTGGCCGGTGCGCGGGTCGGTGTCGCGCGGACCGGTGGAGCCCCACGACGAGCCCAGCATGTTGGACGACACGACGAACCAGCGATCGGTGTCGATCGCCAGGCCGGGCCCGACCAGCTGCGGCCAGTTGCCCGGCGTGCCTTCATCGAGGCCGGGGGGTGCGCAGCCGTCGCGGTAGCGGCCGGCCATGTGCTGGTGGCTCGTGAAGCCGTGCGTCAGCAGCACCCCATTGCGCGCGTCCGCGGCCAGCGTGCCGTATGCCTCGTACGCGATGCGCAACTCGGGCAGCACGGTGCCCCCGGCCAGCGCGAAGTCGCGCTGCGTGAAGGTCTGGGCTTCGACCGCGTCGAGCGGGTGCGTGTGGCGCTTCATCGCATTGGCTGCTGCCCGGCGCGCGATGATAGGTGAGCGGCGGCGCGGCAATCGCGCGCACAATGCGCCGCTGATAGCGGGCATCCAGGAGGCGGCCGTGAAGGGCGACACCAAGGTCATCGAGTTTCTGAACAAGCAGCTCAAGCACGAGCTCACGGCGGTCAACCAGTACTTCCTGCACCAGCGCATGCTCAAGCACTGGGGGTTCGGCCGCCTCGCCAAGCACGAGTACGACGAATCGATCGAAGAGATGAAGCACGCCGATCGCCTGATCGAGCGCATCCTGGTGCTCGAGGGCCTGCCCAATCTGCAGGACCTCGGCAAGCTGCTGGTGGGCGAGAGCGCGGTGGAGATCCTGCGCTGCGACCTCAAGGCCGAGCAGGCGTCGCACAAGACGCTGAAGGACGGCATCGCGCACTGCGAAGGCGTGCGCGACTACGTGTCGCGCGAAGTGCTGGAGCACATCCTGATCGACACCGAGGAACACATCGACTGGCTCGAGACGCAGATCGAGCTGGTGGGCAAAGTGGGCGAGCCCAACTGGCTGCAGTCCCAGATGGATGCGGGCGAGTCGCCGAGCTGAACCGGGTGCCAAGCGCCTGCGCAGGCGCTTGCGGCACGAATTGCAGAAAGGCCGCGCCGCTCGGTGCGGCGCTGCGGCCCGAGCGAACCGCAGCCATGCGCGTGGCCATGCGCTCCTTTGGCACGAGGGTTGCCGCGTTCCGAGGGTACGCGAGGAACCGTCATGCCCATCGAACTGCCCACCCTTGACTATTCGTTCGACGCGCTCGAGCCGCACATCTCGGGCGCCACGCTCAAGACCCATCACGGCAAGCACCACAAGGCCTACGTCGACAAGACCAATGCGCTGATCGCCGGCACCCCGCTGGCCGGCGCATCGCTGGAAGAGATCGTGCGCCATGCCGCGCAAAGGCGCGCCCACGAGAGCGCGATGACCAAGCTGTTCAACCAGGCTGCGCAGGCGTGGAACCACAGCTTTTACTGGCGCTCGCTACGTCCGCCCAACGATGGCAAGCCGCAGGGCGCGCTCGGCGACGCGATCCGCGGCACCTTCGGCAGCCTGCCGCAGTTCGCAGATGCGCTGAAGAGCGCGGCCACCGAGCAGTTCGCCAGTGGCTGGGCGTGGCTGGTGCTCGACGGCCGCTCGCTGCGCATCGTCACCACCAGCAACGCCGACACGCCGATCGTGCACGGGCAGCGCCCGCTGCTGACGATCGACGTGTGGGAGCACGCGTACTACCTGGATTATCAGAACAAGCGCCCGGAGCACCTCGATGCGGTGATCGGCCACCTGCTGAACTGGGACTTCGCGACGCGCAACTTCGAGGCGCGCTGAGCGCGGGCACCGCATGCTCGAGAAACTGCCCGACTCGCTCGGCCACGCGCTGCGTCACCAGCGTGCGGGGCTGGAGAAGACCGTGTTCCAGCGTCTGCCGCTGCGCAACGGACAGGCCGCGATCGACGTGCGCAGTCTGGCGTTCGTCGACCACGCGGCCATTCCCGCGCGCTACACCGCCGACGGCATCGGCTGCTCGCCGCCGCTGCAGTGGAGCGGCGTGCCCGAGGCCGCGCGCTCGCTGGTGTTGATCGTCGAGGACGCCGATGCGCCGATGCCCTCGCCGCTGGTGCATGCGATCGCGGTCAATCTGCCGGGCGACGACGGTGCACTCGCCGAGGGCGCGCTGGATCGCTCGGACGACAACGATGCCGCGCTCGAGCTCGGGCGCAATTCGTTCCTCGGCACCGGCTGGCTGCCGCCCGACCCGCCGCCCGGCCACGGACCGCACCGTTATGCGTTCCAGCTGTTTGCGCTGGCCGACGGTCCGGCGTTTGAGGGCCATCCGGGACGCGACACGGTGACCGATGTGCTCGCCGAGCGCGCGATCGCCAGCGGCTGCCTGGTGGGGACTTACGAGCGCCACGACACCACGATCAAGACGGCCGAGCCGGCGACGCAGGCGGTGGGTATCGAGCCCATCGCCTGACGGGTCCACCGAACCTCACGTTGTACACCGGGCACGCGGTTTGCTCCTGCGCGGGCAATGAGAGAGGGTGAGGTCGGCGGTCGGCGAGCGCAGCGATGGGCGGCACTGTCGTGGTGGGTTGCCGCGGCGTGGCTGTTTTGGCTGTGGGCGCCGACACCCCCCGTTGCCGCACCCTCCGCCGGCACGCACGTCACCACCGCCTGGGGCGCACCGTTCGATGCGCGTCACCGACGCATGGGCTTGGATTCGCTGGCCCAGTGCGATGCCTGCCACGCACCCCGCGACACGGCAAGCGATGGTCAAGGCGCGCTCGCGTCGTCGCCTTTGCGCATCGACCGGCGCGACCCTCCGACGCCCGAGAGCGACTTCGAGCGCGTGCTGGCGGGCGGCGCCCTCTTCACCACCGCCTGCGCAGGCTGTCATGGCTCGCATCGCGACGGCCCCGCGCGCGTCGCCACGCCGATGCTGGACGCCGGACCCGCGACGAACGCACCGGTTGGGCCGCTGAGCGACGAACAGGTTGCTGCGCTCGTCGCATTCTTGCGCTGCCATGCGCCCGCGCTGCCGTCAAAGCCGCTGCACCAGCGTGCGACGCTCTAGCGCGGGGCCAGCGTGAAACCGGAAGAGCCCGCGTCCGCCCGCTCTAGAACAACGGTTGGTCGTGGCGCACGCGATGCGCTGCGCACGCCCGTCTGAGCGTCGAGCGCTTGGCATTCCTCGCTGCGGCGTCGTGGCGACAGGCGGCGTGCTACGGTGTGCCGGCCATCGACCGGGCCGGCAGCAGGCAGCGCCGGACCGCGCTGCCCTTCCAAGCTGCCGCTACGGATTCACGCCATGAACCAGAGCTTGTTCGACCAGGGCCTCCAGACGCGTCGCGAGGTGCTGGGCGCCGAATACGTCGATGCCGCGATGGCCAATGCCGACGACTTCAGCCGCCCGCTGCAGGAGCTGGTCACGCAGTACTGCTGGGGCGACGTCTGGAACCGCCCGGGGCTCGATCGGCGCACGCGCAGCCTGCTCAACCTGGCGATGCTCACTGCGCTCAACCGTCCGCACGAGCTGAAGCAGCACGTCAAAGGCGCGTTGCGCAACGGCGTGACGAAAGACGAGATCCGCGAGGTGTTCCTGCACACGGCGATCTACTGCGGCGTACCGGCGGCGATCGACAGCTTTCGCAGTGCGCGCGAGGTGTTCAAGGACATGGGCGCCTGATCATGGGCGCGCCGCTCGCCCGCGTGGGCTTCATCGGCATCGGCCGCATGGGAGCGCCGATGGCCGCCCGTTTGCACGCCGCCGGCCATCCGCTGGTGGTGCACGACGTGCGCCTCGAGGCCGTGCTGGCGTTCGCGTCGCAGCACCCCGGCGTGCAGCTGGCACGCGGGCTCGACGAGCTCGCCGCCTGCGACGTCGTGATCACGATGCTGCCCGATTCGGCAGCGGTCGAGGCGGTGGTGCTCGGCGCGGCCGGGGCGCGCGCCTTGATCCAGCTGCTGCGCCGCGGTGCCGTGCTGATCGACATGAGCTCGTCGGCGCCACTGCGCACGCGCGCGCTGGCCGCGCGGCTGGCTGCGGTGGGCATCGATTTTCTCGACGCGCCGGTGTCGGGCGGCGTCAGGCGCGCGCTCGACGGCACGCTGGCGATCATGGTCGGCGGCGAAGCGGCGCCATTCCACGCGCAACGCCAGCTGCTCGGCTGCATGGCGCGCACGCTCACGCACGTCGGCCCCGCGGGTGCCGGCCATGCGATGAAGGCACTCAACAACTACGTCTCGGCGGCCGGCCTGGTGGCCACCGTCGAAGCGCTGCATGCGGGCCAGCGCTTCGGCCTCGACCCGGCGCTGATGACCGACGTGCTCAACAGCTCGACCGGTCGCAACAACACGACCGAGAACAAGGTCAAGCCCTTCATGCTGTCGGGCCGCTACGACTCGGGCTTCGCGCTCGCGCTGATGGCCAAGGACCTCGGCATCGCAATGACGCTCGGCGATCCGGTGGGTGCGCCGATGCGCTTGGGCCATGCGGTGCGCGCGCTGTGGGACGAGGCCGCGGCGGCACTGGGCGCTGCGGCCGACCACACCGAGATGCACCGCTGGCTGGCCGGCGAGCGCTGAGTCGCACGATCTGGATCAGCGGGGACGCGGCCTCGGTTCGCAGCGCCCGATGCCCCGCCGGCCGGCAGGGCGCGCGCCCGACGCCAGAATCGATGCGTTCGCGTTGAAGCCGTAGCCGATGACCGTCGCCCTGCGCCTGCCGTGCGACGACGCCGTGATGCGCCATGGCGTCGCTGCGTCGTCGCCGTGCACGCGCGCGGCCCAGCGCTGGGTGCTGGTGGCCGCGATCGCCGGCTCGAGCATGGCGTTCATCGATGGCACGGTCGTCAACGTGGCGCTGCCCGCACTGCAGCGCGACCTCGACGCCACCGCGTACCAGGCGCAGTGGGTGGTCGAGTCGTATGCGCTGCTGTTGTCGTCGCTGCTGCTGGTGGGCGGCTCGCTGGGCGATCGCTTCGGGCGGCGCCGCCTGTTCGCGATCGGCGTGGCGATCTTCGGCGCGGCGTCGCTCGCCTGCGCGCTGTCGCGCAACGTGCAGGCGCTGATCGCTGCGCGCGCCGTGCAGGGCGTCGGTGCGGCGCTGCTGGTGCCGGGCAGCCTGGCGCTGATCAGCGCGACGTTCGACGAGCGTCAGCGCGGCCGCGCGATCGGCACCTGGTCGGGCTTCAGCGGCATCACCGCGGCGCTCGGTCCGGTGCTCGGCGGCTACCTGGTCGACCGCTTCTCGTGGTCGTGGGCGTTCCTGATCAACGTGCCGCTGGCGGCCGCGCTGCTGCTCGTGGTGTGGGCGCGCGTGCCCGAGAGCCGCAATCCGCAGGCGCCGGCTCACCTCGATGCGCTCGGCGCGGGGCTCGCCACGCTGGGGCTGGGCGGCGTGGTGTTCGCGTTCATCGAGGCGCCGCTGCGCCACTGGGATTCACCCGCGGTGCTGGGCGCGCTCGCTCTCGGCATCGCCGGGCTGGTCGGCTTCGTGTGGGCGGAGCAGCGGCAGCGTGCGCCGATGATGCCGCTGGCCTTGTTCCGCCACCGCAACTTCGGGGGCACCAATGCGCTGACCTTGCTGCTGTACGCGGCGCTCGGCGGCGGCCTGTTCTACCTGCCGCTGAACCTGATCCAGGTGCACGGCTACTCGGCCACCGCGGCAGGCGCCGCGCTGCTGCCGTTCATCGCCATCATGTTCGCGCTCTCGCGTTGGGCCGGCCGCCTGGTCGACCGCTTCGGGCCGCGGCCCCCGTTGATCGTGGGTCCACTGATCGCCGGGGCAGGGTTCGCGGCGCTGGCGCTGCCCAGCATCGGCGGCAGCTACTGGACCACGTTCTTTCCGGCCATCGTCGTGCTCGGATTCGGCATGACGGTGACCGTGGCCCCACTGACCACCACCGTGATGAACGCGGTCGGCTCCGAGGAGTCCGGCGTGGCGTCGGGCGTCAACAACGCGGTGTCGCGCGTGGCCGGGCTGCTGGCGATCGCGGTGTTCGGCGCGCTGATGGCCTGGGCCTTCGATGCCCGTCTGCACGACGCGCTGAGCGCTGCCGGCGTGCCGGCCGACGTGGTGTCGTTCGTGCAGAACGAGCGCGCCAAGCTCGCGGCCGCGGCACTGCCGCCGCACATCGACCCCGCGATGGCCGACGCCACGCGACGCGCGCTCGGCGAAGCCTTCGTCGCCGGCTATCGGTGGATCATGCTGTGCAGTGCCGCGCTCGCGCTGGGCAGCGCCGCGCTGGCTGCCGCGTTCGTCCACGCCGCAGCGCCGTCGCGCGCGCGCTCCGCCGCGTGACGGCGGCGCGCGCAGCGCGTCAGCCGAACAGCTTGGTGGCGATTTGCGTGACGTGGCGGCCCTGGTACTGCGCCATGCCGAGCTCCTGCTGGCTCGGCATGCGCTCGCCCTTGCCGCCGGTGATCGTCGAGGCGCCGTACGGGCTGCCGCCCTTGATCTCGTCGAGGCCCATCTGGCGCGACTCGGCGTACGGCAGGCCGACGATGATCATGCCGTGGTGCAGCAGCGTGGTGTGGAAGCTCAGGATCGTGCTTTCCTGCCCGCCGTGCTGCGTGGCGCTCGACGTGAACACCGAACCCACCTTGCCCACCAGCGCACCGGAGGCCCACAGCGGCCCGGTCTGGTCGAGGAAGGTGCGCATCTGCCCGGTCATGTTGCCGAAGCGCGTGCCGGTGCCGAAGATGATCGCGTCGTAGTTCGGCAACTCGCTCGGTTGCGCGATCGATGCTGGCTGGTTGGCCTTGCCGCCCGCGCTCTTGAACACGTCGTCGGGCACCGTCTCGGGCACGCGCTTGAGCTCGACCTTGGCGCCCGCCACTTGTCGCGCGCCTTCGGCGACCGCGTTGGCCATGGCCTCGATGTGTCCGTAGAAGCTGTAGTAGAGAACCAGTACCTTCGCCATCGCGCACTCCTTTTTTGTTGCAAACTCCGGGACCGTGCGGCGCATTCTGCGAATTCGCACGCAGCACGGGCGCGAGCGCATTTGCACGCTGCGTTCGCGCCTCGTGAACGCGCAACGCTAATCCGACGCCGATGTCCGGGCCGGCGGCAGGGGCGTCCCGCCGGGTGAGCACGCATGGAACCGACTTTCATCGAACACCCCGTGCCGGGCGGCGTGCCTGTCAAGATGTGGACACGCGGCGTGCCGGTGGAGGATGCGGCCGCGCATCAGCTGGCCAACGCGGCGCGGCTGCCGGTGGTGTTCCATCACATCGCCGCGATGCCCGACGTGCACGTGGGCATCGGCGCGACGGTGGGCGCCGTGATCCCGACCTTGCGGGCCATCATTCCGGCCGCCGTGGGCGTGGACATCGGCTGCGGGATGATGGCCGTGAAGACCACGCTGGGAGCCTCCGACCTGCCCGACAACCTGGCGCCGCTGCGCGCCGCGATCGAGCGCGCGGTGCCGCACGGCCGCGCACCGAAGGGCCGCGACCCCGGCGCATGGAGCGAGGTGCCGGCGTCGGTGGACCACGCGTGGGCCCATCTGGCGCCGGAGTTCGACACGCTGACGCGCGAGCATCCGCGCCTGGCCAAGACCAACCACCGCGTGCACCTCGGCACGCTCGGCACCGGCAACCACTTCATCGAGGTGTGCCTCGACGAGCTGAACAGCGTGTGGCTGCTGCTGCATTCGGGTTCGCGCGGCGTCGGCAACGCGATCGGCACGATGTTCATCGAGCTGGCCAAGCAGGATGCGCTGCGCCAGCAGGCGAATCTGCCCGACCGCGACCTGGCGTATTTCGACGAAGGCTCACGCCACTTCGGCGACTACGTGCGGGCGGTCGGTTGGGCGCAGCGCTTCGCCGCACTGAACCGCGAGGTCATGATGCAGCGCGTGATCGACGCGCTGAAGAAAGCCGTGCGCAAGCCGTTCCAGAGCCACGTGGAGGCCGTGAACTGCCACCACAACTACGTGCAGCGCGAGCGCCACTTCGGCGAGGACGTCTACGTGACGCGCAAGGGCGCGGTGAGTGCACGCGCCGGCGAGCTCGGCATCATCCCGGGCAGCATGGGTGCACGCAGCTACATCGTGCGCGGCAAGGGTCACCCCGAATCGTTCGACAGCTGCGCGCACGGCGCCGGCCGCGTGATGAGCCGCGGTGAGGCGCGACGCCGCTTCACGCTGGTCGACCATCGCGCGGCCACCGCCGGCGTCGAATGCCGCAAGGACAAGGACGTGATCGACGAGACGCCGGCCGCCTACAAGGACATCGATGCGGTGATGGCGGCGCAGCGGGACCTGGTCGACGTGGTGCACACGCTGAAACAGGTGGTGTGCGTCAAAGGGTGAGGCCGGATTGCTGACACGTCACGCGCCGGCTGCTGAAAACGCTGCGGCCCACGGCCTTTGCGCCGTGGGCCGCACCGCGTGATGCGCGTCAGCTGCCGCTGCGCACGGCGTCGCCCGAGTTGCCGCGGCGACCCGCCATGCGGTCGGGGTTGGTCGACGGCGAGTAGTACGGCGGATTGACGTCCGACATGCCGGCCGCGGTCGGCGAATCGCCCTGGTTGTTCTGGCTGGCCGGATAGCCGGCACAACCGTACATCGCCATCGCGGCCGCTGCACATGCGCTGGCCTTGAGAATCAGTCGAACCATGGTTTGCTCCATTGCGGAAGACGCCTCGGCGCCGGTACCCATAGAGGCAGCAAACCCCGTTCCGCTCGGCTGTAGGAGCACGCCGCGTGTGGCTGTGCTCTCCGGCTGTCAGTCGTTTTTGCAGGTTCCGACGGCGCTTCACCATGCACGCGCCAGTGTCACTTGACAGCTCGCACGTGCGGAGGATGCTGCGCGAACCCACCACCCACCCTGGAGGCGAGCATGCTGGAGACCGTTCGGCCCGACCCCACGTTTCATCCGTCGCCTCGGTTGGCCATGGAAGCGCCGCGCGAGCGCATCGCCTACACGGCGCTGCTGTCGCCCGATGGCTCGCGGCCCGACGCCCTCGCGGTGGTCGACGTCGATCCGGGCTCGCCCACCTACAGCCAGGTGCTGCACCGGCTCGACATGCCGTACAAGGGCGACGAGTTCCATCACTTCGGTTGGAACGCTTGCTCCTCCGCGCTGTCGCCGATGTCGGGGCACGCGTTCCTGAAGCGGCGCTACCTCATCATTCCCGGCATTCGCTCGTCGCGCATCTACGTGGTCGACACGCAGCCCGATCCACGCAAGCCGACGCTCGCCAAGGTGATCGAGCCGGAGGAGGTGCTGAAGAAGACCGGCTACTCGCGGCCGCACACCACCCACTGCGGGCCCGAGGGCATCTACATCAGCACGCTCGGTGGCGGCGGTGCCGACGGCACGCAGGGGCCGGCCGGCGTGTTCGTCATGGACTGCGAGAGCTTCGAGATCCTCGGCAAGTGGGAGATCGATCGCGGCCCGCAGCAACTGCACTACGACTTCTGGTGGAACCTGCCGCGCGACTACATGGTGTCGAGCGAATGGGGCCGTCCGCCGCAGTTCGAGAACGGCGTGGTGGCCGAGGACCTGCTGTCCAACAAGTACGGTCACCAGCTGCACTTCTGGGACCTGCGCGGGCGCAAACACCTGCAGACCATCGACCTCGGCGCGAACCATCAGATGGCGCTCGAGGTGCGTCCCGCGCACGACCCGACGCGCGAGTACGGCTTCCTCGGCGTGGTGGTCGACACCACCAACCTCGAGGGGTCGGTATGGACGTGGTGGCGCGAAAAAGGCAAGTTCCACGCCAAGAAGACGGCGACGATCCCGGCGGAGCCGGCCGACAAGTCGCTGCTGCCGCCGCTGCTGCAAGGATTCGGCGCCGCGCCGCCGCTGATCAGCGACATCGACCTCTCGCTCGACGACCGCTTCCTCTACGTCGCCTGCTGGGGCACCGGCGAGCTGAAGCAATACGACGTCACCGACCCGATGGCCCCCAAGCAGACCGGCAGCGTGCGCATCGGCGGCATCGCGCGCCACGACAAGCATCCCACCGGCAAGGCGTTCCCGGGCGGCCCGCAGATGACCGAGATCAGCCGCGACGGCAAGCGCGTGTACTTCACCAACGGCTTGTACAGCCGTTGGGACACGCAGTTCTATCCCGACGGCGTGCCGGGCGTGCAGGTGATGTGCAACGTGGGCGCCGACGGCGGCATCACGCTCGATCGCGAGTTCTGCATCGAATTCGGCCGCGACTACGGCGCGCACCAGATCCGCCTCGAAGGCGGCGACTGCTCGACCGATTCGTTCTGCTATCCGTCGGCTTGAGGTGAGGCCCCCACGCTCACCGCGTTCGCTGCTCCCCGAGGGGGCGCTCAGTACCTTCGGAACGGCCGAGCGGTACTGAGATGCTGAGCGCCGAGGCCGCCGCCTGGCTGGGCGTGGTCGGCTTCGGCGTCTATCACGGCTTGAACCCGTCGATGGGCTGGCCGCTGGCGGTGGCCAACGGCTTGGCCGCGCGCCGCGACGCCGCGGTGTTCGCCACCGTGCTGCCGCTCGGCGTGGGACACCTGCTGGCGATGGCGGTGGTGCTGGTGCCGTTCACGTTGCTCGCGTGGTACGTCGAGTGGAGCCGCGCGCTGCGCATCGGCGCCGGCCTGCTGGTGCTCGGTTTCGGTGTCTTTCGGCTGGCGCGGCCACGCCATCCGCGCTTTCTGGCGCGCGTGCCGCCGACACGCCTGGCGTGGTGGTCGTTCCTGATGGCCACCGCCCACGGCGCGGGGCTGATGCTGGTGCCGATCGCGCTCGGGTTGTGTGCGAGCGAAGCGGCGCAACACGGCCACCTGGCGATCGGAACCGGCGTCGCCACCGCCGTGCTGATGGCCCTGGTCCACACCGCCGTGATGATCGCCTGCGGCCTGGCGTTGGCGTGGACGGTCTACCGATGGCTCGGCTTGCGCTTCATCACCCGCAGCTGGTTCAACCTGGAGGCCGTGTGGGCCGCGAGCCTCGTGTTGACGGGAGCGATCGCGGCCGCGATGGCGTGGACCGCACCGCACGATCTCGGCTGACCGGCTCGTCGACCGGCGTCATGGCCTGGCGAATGATGTCGAAGTCGGCCTCCGGGACGCGCAGCAGGCCGAACCTGAATGCCGCGCCCCAGCTCGCCTTGTTTTGGATGAACGACAGGGCGCCGATGAGCGGGCGGATGGGCGCCTCGACGCAGGCAGCGAACTGAACGTCGACGCGGTACGGCTCGAAGTCCTCGGTCATCCGGACTCGGTACACCTCGCCGGTGAGCACCCGGCCGAGTGCCGTGAACGCCTGCAGAGGCTCGCCATCGGGGTAGTCGGTGCGCGGCGAATAGATCGCGATGAAGTCCCCCGCCTTGAGCCGTTGAACAGCGGCCTTCTTGCCGTGGTTGAGTTGAATGAACCCGCCTCGGACGCCCCGCTGCACATGGGCGCGCGAGACGACACCGATCCAGTGGTTGGCCATGGTGTCTCGATGATCGCGTGGTGGAGTGCGTCACGATACGCAGCGGCTGCTGACACCGTGGTGGCAGCAGCGAATCACTCGGCGAGAGGCGAAGCGCCGGTGCGCGCTCGAATGCGTCAGCTCAACTCGGCGCGCCGAGGCAGGTCGGCGCCGCGGCGCGAACAGGTGATGCTCGCCGCCCGCACGGCGAACGACAGCACGGCGCGCAAGGTGGCACCCGGCAGCGACCGCAAGGCGTCCCGATCGAGCACCTCCTGCTCGGCCAAGGCGGTGAGCAACGCGGCCTGAAAGGTGTCGCCGGCACCGACCGTGTCGACCACGGCGACGTGCGGCGCCGCCAGCTCGATGCGCTCGCCCGACGTCCAGGCGCAGCAGCCGAGCTCGCCGCGCGTGACCACCACCAAGGCAGCCCCCGCGGCCAGCCACGCCGCGGCCAGTGCATCGACCGGTTCGCCGGGGTAAAGCCGCCGCAGGTCCT
>Ga0207648_10002760_pt1 | contig 18646 bp, 18 predicted proteins | sample KBSMisM32_FD_184310 | JGI IMG/M metagenome (GOLD analysis project Ga0207648, IMG submission 184310) | Miscanthus rhizosphere microbial communities from Kellogg Biological Station, Michigan, USA - KBS Miscanthus M3-2 (SPAdes) (version 2) | ecosystem: Host-associated > Plants > Roots >...
TCCCGAACCTGATCTTCTTGAACTCCTTCGGAAACTCGCGCGCGAAGAAATCGAGCAGCTTCTGCGCCTCGGGGGATCCGGCGGCGTACTCGATGCCGGCATAGATGTCTTCCGTGTTCTCCCGGAAGATCACCATGTCGACTTTCTCGGGGCGCTTGACCGGTGACGGCACGCCGCGATACCAGCGCACCGGGCGCAGGCAGACGTAGAGGTCGAGCAACTGGCGCAGCGCGACGTTCAGCGAGCGGATGCCGCCGCCCACCGGCGTCGTCAACGGACCCTTGATGCCGACGTAGTACTCGCGGAAGGCTTCGATGGTGTCGTCGGGCAGCCAGTTGTCGAACTGTTTCGCGCTCTTCTCGCCGGCGTAGACTTCCATCCACGCGATCTTGCGGGAGCCGCCGTAGGCCTTGGCCACGGCGGCGTCGAAGACGCGGACGCTGGCGTGCCAGATGTCGGGACCCGTGCCGTCACCTTCTATATAAGGAATGATCGGATCGTCGGGTACGACGAGACGGCCATTCTTCCGCGTGATGGCAGTGCCGGTCGCCGGCGCTTTCAGGATGGAGAAGTTCGGCATTAGGTCACGTCCCCGTTCAGCGTTACCGGTTCTTCACAGGATCTGTGGAAAAGCTTGTGGAAAACCCCGGTCGTTCCGCCGGTGGCGCCGCGCCAAATCGGAGGTTTGAGCGGTTTGCACCACGATGGTGCGGCCGGCGGCCGACAAACGCGCCATTATAATCTGCGGCGATGCACATCGTAATCGCCGATTCCCTGCCCGCGTCCGCCGCCGATGCGCTCCGCGCCGCCGGATGGAGCGTCGACACCAAAACCGGACGGAAACCCGACGAGCTCGCGCGCGATCTTGCGAACGCCGACGCGCTGATCGTCCGCAGCGCGACGCAGGTGACGGCGGCGCTGATCGACGCGGCCCCGAAGCTGCGGGTGATCGCGCGCGCCGGCACCGGCGTGGACAACGTCGACGTGGCGGCCGCGACCGCGCGCGGGATCCTCGTGATGAACGCGGCCGGCGCCAACAGCATCAGCGTCGCCGAGCTCGCCATCGCCTTGATGCTGTCGCTGGCCCGCGCCATTCCCGCCGCCGACGCCTCGATGAAGCAGGGGGTCTGGGAGAAGAAGCGCTTCATGGGCACGGAATTGCGCGGGAAGCTGCTCGGCGTCGTCGGCTTCGGGCGGATCGGGCGCGAGGTGGCCGCGCGCGCGCGCGCCTTCGGCATGGAGATCGTCGCCTACGACCCGTTCATCACGGCGCGGGCGGCCGAAGCCGCCGGCGTGCCGCTCGCCGAGCTGGACGATCTGCTCGCGCGCGCCGATTTCGTGACGCTGCACGTGCCGGCGCTGCCGGAAACGCGGCATCTCATCAATGCGGCGCGGCTGGCGAAGATGAAGAAGGGGGTGCGGATCGTGAACACCGCGCGCGGCGAGCTGATCGACGAGGCGGCGCTCGCCGCGGCGATCGAATCCGGACAGGTCGCCGGCGCCGGGCTCGACGTGTTCGATCCTGAACCGCCGACCGACTCGCGCCTGACCTCGCTGCCGCAGGTGGTCGTCACGCCGCACATCGCCGCGTCCACGACGGAGGGGCAGGAACTGGTCGGCAACGAAACGGCGATCCAGGTGCGCGACTACCTGAAAGAGGGGATCATCCGCAATGCCGTGAACTTCCCGTCGGTGCCGCCGGACGACGTGCCGCGCCTGCGCCCGTACCTGGCGCTCGCCGAGAAGCTTGGCGCACTCGTGGCGCAGCTGCTGACGGAGCGCCCCGAATCGATCGGCATCCGTTATTACGGGCCGCTGGTCACGGCCTACGAGAACGTCGTCGGCAGCGCGGTCCTCGCCGGCGCGCTGTCGCGCACCGCCGAGAGCGTCACCGCGGTCAACGCGCGCGCCGCCGCGGCGGAGCGTGGCCTGGAAGTGATCGAGTCGCGCAGCACGCGGCCGCGCGACTTCATGCACGTGATCTCGGTCAAGCTGCGCGGCGCCACGCGCGAGCGCTGGGTCGAAGGCATCGTGTTCGAGCCGGCCAGCGCGCGGCTGTATTCCCTGGACGGCGTCGCCATCGAGGCGCCGCTCGAGGGGACGCTGATCGTGATCGCCAACGACGACCGGCCCGGCGTCATCGGCGACGTCGGCACCGCGCTCGGCCGCCACGGCGTCAACATCGGCAGCTTCGCCCTCGGCCGCCACGGCCGCGACGCCGTCGGCGTGATCAGCGTGGACGACTCCGACGGCCTGGACGCGGCCGTCGCCGAGATTCGACAGTTGAAGAACGTTCGGGAGGCGCTGGTGGCTCGCGTCTAGCGCATCGCGAGGCGGCGGAAGGCGTGCGAGAAGATGTCTTCGAGCTCGACCGCGTCGGCGCCGATCTTGGTGACCTTGTAGCGGTCGATCACCAGCTGCCCTTCCGTGACCATGAAGAGCGCGTCGCGCTCGCCGCCGATGATCGCGGTGCGGCGCGGGCCCGACGGCGACGCTTCCTCGGCGATCCCCATCAGCGTGAGCGCCGGCAGCGGCGGCGGCGCTTCGACCGCGGGCGTCTCGACGACCGCGGCGTGGACGGTGCGCTCGGGCAGCGGCACCGTGCGCCGCGGCTCACCGAACGCGAAAGGATTGCGGGGATTGCGATCGGGGGTCGGCGCCTGCGCCATGCGCGTGCGCAGCTTCTCGGCCTGCGCGCTCACGTCGGCGGCAATCGAGGTGGATCCCGCGGTCGCCGCGGGACGCGCCTCGCGCTCGCGCGACGGCTCCCCCTGCGACGGCATGTTCGCCGCCGCGAGATACGCGACGAGCAGCGCGCCGCCGACGCCATAGAACGCGGTCCTGCGTGCAGTCATGAGGGGCAATTCCGCTGCATCTCATCCTACCACGCAGCTTTGGCCACGGATAAGGCCACGGATGAACACGGATAAACACGGAAACCGTGCGAAACCCGTGTGGTAAGATTTGCCGTGCCCCCTGTTTCTGACACCGGGCCTTCCTCTTTTCGGGTTTCCGTCTCCGCAATCGCCATCATCCCCGCGCGATACCAGTCGACCCGACTCCCCGGGAAGGCGCTGGCCGACATTGCCGGCCGGCCGATGATCGAGCACGTTTACCGCCGCGCGTCCGCCGCGCGATCGGTGTCGCGGGTCATCGTGGCCACCGACGATCGCCGCATTGTCGAGGCGGTCGAGGCGTTCGGCGGCGACGTCCGCCTGACCTCCGCGTCGCATCAGAGCGGCACGGACCGGCTGGCCGAAGTCGCGGCCTCGCTCGACTGCGACCTCGTCGTCAACGTGCAGGGGGACGAACCGGTGCTCGCGCCCGAGACAATCGACGCCGCGGTCGCGCCGTTTTCCGAGAGCCCGTCGCTCGAGATGAGCACGCTGCGCCGCCGCATCACGGATGCGGAGGAACTGCGCAACCCGAACGTCACCAAGGTCGTCGTCGATCGCGACGGCTTCGCGATGTACTTCTCGCGCGCTCCCATTCCCTTCACCCGCGCGGGACAGCCCGAGGCGCCGGCCTGGGCGCACGTCGGGATGTACGTCTACCGCCGCGAAACGCTGCTGCGCCTGGCGGCGCTGCCGCCGACCGCGCTCGAGCGCGCCGAAGCGCTCGAGCAGCTGCGCGCGCTCGAGCACGGCATCCGCATCAAGGCCATCGAGACCACTCACGACACGATCGGCGTCGACACCCCGGAAGATCTCGCGCGCGTGCGGGCGCTGCTCGCGCACGCCATAACCACTTGAGAGACGCAACCAGATGCCACAGTCCCAACCCCGGCCCGTCAAGTACATCCTCGTCACCGGCGGCGTCGTGTCCTCCCTCGGCAAGGGCCTCGCGGCGGCGTCGATCGGCGCCCTCCTCGAAGGGCACGGCTACACGGTCGCCCTGCAGAAGTTCGACCCCTACATCAACGTCGACCCGGGCACGATGAGCCCGTACCAGCACGGCGAGGTCTACGTCACCGACGACGGCGCCGAGACCGATCTCGATCTCGGGCACTACGAGCGCTTCACCAACACCGTCACCACGCGCAACAACAACTGGACCACCGGCAAGATCTACCTGCAGGTGATCCAGAAGGAGCGCCGCGGCGACTACCTCGGGCGCACGGTGCAGGTCATCCCGCACATCACCAACGCGATCAAGGACGCGATCAAGACCGTCGCCACGGGCGTGGACATCGTCCTGGTCGAGATCGGCGGCACGGTCGGCGACATCGAGAGCCTGCCGTTCGTCGAGGCCATCCGGCAGCTGCGCCAGGACGTCGGGCGCGACAACACGCTCTACATCCACCTCACGCTGGTGCCGTTCATCGGCGCGGCCGGTGAGCTGAAGACCAAGCCGACGCAGCACAGCGTGCGCGACCTGCGCGCCATCGGCATCCAGCCCGACATCCTGCTGTGCCGGACCGACCGCCATCTCGACCAGGACATCAAGCGCAAGATCGCGCTCTTCTGCGACGTCGACGAAGAGGCGGTGATCACCGCGCGCGACGTGTCGAGCATCTACGAGGTGCCCACCGTCCTCGCCGAAGAAGGGCTCGACCGCATCGTCCTGCAGCGGCTCCACCTGCCCGAGACCGAAGCGAAGATGGACGAGTGGGTCGACCTGGTCGATCGCATCAGGAACCCCGCCGAGGAGATCACCATTCACGTCGTCGGCAAGTACGTCGGCTACGAGGACTCCTACAAGAGCCTGAACGAAGCGCTCTACCATGGCGGCTTCAAGCACCGGCTGAAGGTGAACATCCGCTGGGTGGAAGCGGAGGCGCTCGAGCAGCCGGGGGGCGAGCAGCTCCTCGACGGCGCGGACGGCATCCTCGTGCCCGGCGGGTTCGGCGATCGCGGCACGCGCGGCATGATGCGCGCCGCGGAGATCGCGCGCGAGCGCGGCATTCCCTACTTCGGCATCTGCTACGGGTTCCAGTGGGCCGCGGTCGAGTACGCGCGGCACGTGTGCGGGCTGGCCGAGGCCGACTCGACCGAGTGCTCGCCCGAGACGAAGACCAACGTGATCTACAAGCTGCGCGATCTGCTCGGCGTGGACGACCTCGGCGGGACGATGCGGCTCGGGTCGTACGAGTGCAAGCTGAAGCCGGGATCGAAGGCGCACGCCCTCTATGGCAGCGATGTCATCCACGAACGCCACCGCCATCGCTACGAGTTCAACTGCCTCTACGAGAAGGCGCTGACCGAGAAGGGGCTCGAGATCGTGGGGCGCTCGCTCGACGGCAAGTTCGTCGAGATCATCGAGCTGCCGTCGCACCCGTGGTACGTCGCGGTGCAGTTCCACCCGGAGTTCAAGTCGAAGCCGCTGAAGCCGCACCCGCTGTTTGCGGGGTTCGTCGAGGCGAGCAACCGCCACAAGCGCACGCACGCCCACCCCGCCGCGGCCTCGGTGGTGGGGTAGCCGCGTGGTCCCTGTCGAAGCGGGCGGCGTCAGCATCGGCGCCGGCAGCCTGGTGCTCATCGCCGGCCCCTGCGTCATCGAGAGCGAGGCGCACGCCATCGAGACGGCGCTGGCGCTTCGCGAGATCACCCGCCGCGCCGGCGTCCCCTTCATCTTCAAGGCGTCGTACGACAAGGCGAACCGGACCTCCGGCGCGTCGTTCCGCGGGCCCGGCCTGACGGAAGGCGTGCGCGTGCTCGGCCGCGTGCGCGAGACCGCCGGCGTCGCGGTGCTCACCGACATTCACGCGCCCGACCACGCCGCCCCGGTGGCCGAAGTGGCCGACGTGCTGCAGATCCCGGCGTTCCTCTCGCGCCAGACGGATCTGATCGAAGCGGCGGCGCGGACGGGACGCGCCGTGAACGTGAAGAAGGGACAATTCCTGGCGCCGCTCGACATGCGCCACGCCATCGCCAAGGTGACGGCGACGGGCAACAAGAAGGTCATCGTCACCGAGCGCGGCTACAGCTTCGGCTACAACAACCTGGTGGTCGACATGCGCGCCTTCCCGATCCTGCGATCGCTCGGCTACCCCGTCGTCTACGACGTCACCCACAGCCTGCAGCTGCCGGGGGGCGGGGACGGCGTGACCGCGGGGCAGGCGGAGTTCATCGAGCCGATGGCGCGCGCCGGCGTCGCCGCCGGCGTGGACGGCGTCTTCATGGAGGTCCACCAGGACCCGCCGAAGGCGAAGAGCGACGCGCAGAACGCGTTGAAGCTCGATCTGCTGCCGGCCCTGCTCGATCAGCTCGTGCACATCCACCACATCGCGAGCAAAGCGGCGGTGACTCGATGACTCAGGAAACGGCGACGTCCCTCGAGCTGGCGCGCAAGGTGCTTCGCATCGAGGCGGCGGCGATCCTCGGCCTCGTCGATCGGCTCGACGGCGCGTTCGAGCGCGCGCTGCAGCTGCTCTTCGAGTGCCGCGGCCGCGCCATCGTCACCGGCATGGGCAAGTCCGGCATCATCAGCCGCAAGATCGCCGCGACACTCTCGAGCACGGGGACGCCGGCGTTCTTCCTCCATCCGGCCGAGGCCATCCACGGCGATCTCGGCGCGATCCGGGAAGACGACGTGGTGATCGCGCTGTCGCACAGCGGCGAGACCGAGGAGCTGATCAAGCTGCTCGAGTCGATCCGGCGCATCGGCGCCAAGCTGATCGCGTTCACCGGCTCTGCGAAGTCGACCCTGGCCAGGGCGGCCGACGTCACGCTCGACTGCGGCATCGCCGAGGAAGCGTGCCCGATGAACCTCGTGCCGACGGCAAGCACCACGGCGTCTCTGGCGCTCGGCGACGCGCTGGCGATGTGTCTGCTGGTGCGCAAGGGCTTCCGCGAGGAGCAGTTCGCGTCGCTCCACCCCGGCGGCAAGCTGGGGCGCAAGCTGATGAGCGTGGACACCGCGATGCACGGCGGCGACGCCGCGCCGCGCGTGGCGATGGCCGCGATCATGCCGGACATCATCCACGAGATGACCAGCAAGCGCCTGGGCATGACCGCCGTCGTCGATCGCGACGGACGCCTGCAGGGCGTCTTCACCGACGGCGACCTGCGCCGCCTGATGATCTCGCGGCCGCCCAACGCGGTGCTGGCGCTGACCGCCGGCGAGGTGATGACGCCCAACCCGCTGACCATCCGCCGCGACATGCTCGCGGTCGAGGCGCTGCGCATCATGGAGGCGCACAAGATCACCTCGGTCATCGTCGTCGACGGCGACCGCCAGGTCGAAGGCGTGGTGCACCTCCACGACCTGTGGCGCACGAACATGTTCTGATGAAACAAATCCGCCTGCTGCTCTTCGACGTGGACGGCGTGCTGACCGACGGGACGATCCTGGTTCACGGCGACGGCTCCGAGTCCAAGCAGTTCAACATCCGCGACGGCGCCGGCATCGTGTGGGCGCAGCGGGCCGGGCTGTCGATCGGCATCCTGTCGGCGCGATCGGCCGATGCCACCGCCATCCGCGCCGCGCAGCTCGGGATCGAGATCGTCGTCCAGGGCTCGGCCAACAAGCTGGCCGGCTACGAGCAGATCCTGCGGGAGAAGGCGCTGACCGACGCGCAGGTCGGCTACATGGGGGACGACCTGCACGACCTGCCGGTGCTGCGCCGCGCCGGCTTCTCGGCCGCTCCGGCCGACGCCGCGCCCGAGGTGCGGGCCGCGGTGCAGTGGATCAGCCCGAGCGGCGGCGGCCGCGGCGCCGCGCGCGAGTGCATCGAGCACGTGCTGCGCGCGCAGGGACACTGGCGCGCCGCGGTCGGCGACTACCTGGGATCGTGATGGCCACGCCGACGGTGCTCCTCGTCGGGCTGGTGGCGCTGCTCGCCGGGCTCGCCGTGGGCAAGGCGTGGGAGCGCTACAAGCTGCGCGACGGCGTGTGGATCGATCGCCGCCGCGCGCGCGAGTCGCCGCACTACATGCTCGGCCTCAACTTCCTCGTCGCCAACCAGATCGACCAGGCGATCGACGAGCTGACGAAGGCGGCGCAGGGGGCCGGCGATCCGCTCGAGATCCATCTCATCCTCGGCAACTTGTATCGCGAGAAGGGACAGGTCGGCCGCGCCATCCAGCAGCACCAGGCGCTGCTGCAGCGCCCCAAGCTGCGCCGGCTCGAGCACGCCAACGTGCTCCTCTGCCTCGGCCTCGACTACCGCAGCGGCGGCTTCGTCGATCGCGCGATCGAGGCCTTCACCGAGGTGCTGAAGCTCGATCCGCAGAATCGCTACGCGCTCTCGAACCTGGAGAAGCTGCACGAGGATCAGCACCAGTGGGACGAGGCCTATTCCGTGCGGCAGCGCCTCGCCGCGCTGGCGACGCCGCAGGAGGGCGGCCCCGACTCGCCGCGGCACAACGAGATCCTGGCGTTCCTCGAGAACGAGTTCGGCCAGGCCGCGCTGAAGCGCCGCGACTTCAAGGAGGCGGCGCGGCGGTTCCAGGCGGCGATCGAGCGCGATCCGCGCAACGTACCCGCGCACCTCAGCCTCGGCGACGTGCGCTACCAGGAGGGACAAGCCCCGGAGGCGATCGCCACATGGGAGCGCCTCGTCGAGTCGTCGCCCGAGCGCGCCTACCTCGCGTTTCCGCGCCTCGAGGGAGCGTATGCCGCCGGCGGATCCTCCGATCGCTTCGCCGCGCTCTGCTCGCGCCTGATCGCCGCCAACCCGCAGGACTGGCGCGCGCGCCTGGCCCTGGCCCGCCACATCGCGGCGCAAGGCCGGCCGTCGGACGCGCTGGAGCTGCTGTTCGAGGCGCTGGTCCACCATCCGCACGCGCTCGCGCTGCACCAGGCGATCTGGCAGACGCTGTCGCAGCTGCGCCTCCCGCCCGCGCTGGTCACCCGCTACGTGGACCTCACCCGCGACTCGGTCTTCTACCTCGACCCGCACGTCTGCCTGAAGTGCCGCTACCGCAGCACCGAGCTCCTCTGGCAGTGCCCGCACTGCCACGAGTGGAACACCTTCGTCGAAGAGCGCATCGCCCCCGCCAAGGAAACGGCGGAAGCGTAGCCCTGGCCCGCCTCAGCGCGACAAGCCTTCCCTACTCCGCGGCAAGCAGCGCCGTGTAGACATTCCGCACCTGGACATCCGTCTCGGCGAAGCCGCGATCGGTGTGGATCACGTAGCTCGCGCGCTTGATCTTTTCGTCAATGGGGAGCTGCGCGGCGAGGCGCTCGCGCGCCTCGGACTCGCGCAGGTTGTCGCGCGCCACCATGCGGCGGAGCTGCTCCTCGGGCTCGCAGGCGGTGACGATGACCGCGTCGAACTCGTGTTCCTGACCCGTCTCGAACAGCAGCGGGATGTCGGCGATGGCCAGGCGCGCGGCCGTCGGCAGCCCGGCGAACCAGGCGCGGATGCGGCGGTAGACCTCGGGGTGGATGATCGCCTCGAGCGCGGCGCGGGCGCGCGCGTCGCGGAAGACGATGCGCCCGAGCGCGGGGCGATCGAGCGTGCCGTCGGGGGCCAGCAGGCCGGCCCCGAAGCGCTCGACGACCGCGCGCAGGCCGTTGCTGCCCGGCGCCACCGCCTCGCGCGCGAGCAGATCGGCGTCGATCGTCGGGACGCCATGGGAGGCGAAGCGGCCCAGGCAGTACGACTTCCCCGTCGCGATCCCGCCGGTCAGCGCCACACGCAGCACTAGGCCGATCCTTGCCTTCCGCCTGAAGGCGGAAGCCACACGTAGGGATCGCCTGCAGGCGGAAGGGCCCAGTGGCTTCCGCCTTTAGGCGGAAGGACCCAGTGGCTTCCGCCTTTAGGCGGAAGGACGCGATTACGCACGCGCCCCCGCGCGCGCCTGGGCGGCGGCGACGGTGTTCTTCAGCAGCATCGCGATCGTCAGCGGGCCGACGCCGCCCGGCACCGGCGTCAGCGCGCCGGCCACCTCCGCGACCGACGGATGGACGTCGCCGACCACGACGGAGCCGCGCTTCGCGAACGTCTCCAGCCGCGGCGAGGCCGATCCGTAGATCGACTCGACCAGCGCCCGATCGCCGACCGGCGTGGTCCCCACGTCGATCACCGTCGCGCCGGGCTTCACGAAGTCGCGCGTCACGAAGGCCGGCCGCCCGATCGCCGCGACGAGGATGTCGCCGCTCGCCGCGACCGCCGGCAGGTCCGCGGTCTTCGAGTGGCACACCGTGACGGTGGCGTCGCGCTGCAGCAGCAGCATCGCCATCGGCTTGCCGACGATCTCGCTGCGCCCGATCACGACCGCATGCCGGCCGGCGATGGCGATCCCCGCGCGATCGAGCATTTCGATCACCCCTGACGGCGTGCACGGCTTCAGGTGCGCGCGCCCCTGCACCAGCTTGCCGACGTTGACCGGATGGAAGCCGTCCACGTCCTTGTCGGGATCGATCGCGTCGAAGACGCGCTGCGACGCGTGCTTTCCCATGCCCGCCGGCAGAGGGGATTGCACGAGAATGCCGTCGTGCCGATCGCTCGCGTTCAGGCGATCAACGAGGCGCAGCAACTCGTCGAGCGACGCGGCCGCCGGCAGCCGCTGCAGGTCGACCCAGATCCCGGCGTCGCTGCCCGCCTTCACCTTGTTGCGGACGTAGACTTCGGACGCAGGGTTCTCGCCGACCAGGACGATCCCGAGGCCGGGCGGACGGCCGCTGTCGGCCGTGAACGCCTGCACCGCCGGCAGCGCCGACGCGCGGATCTCCGCCCCGATGGCCGTCCCGTCGATCAATCGTGCACTCATGCCTTGGTTGCCGCCGCTTCCAGATCCTTGAGGCTGCCCGTCCGGCCCAGCACCACCAGGTCGTCGCCCGCCAGGATCGCGGTCTCGGGCGCCGGGTTGAAGTCCATTTTGCCGTCGGCGCGCCGGATGCCGACGACGACGACGCCGAAGCGCTGGCGCAGCCCGGCGTCGATCAGGCTGCGCCCGGCCAGCGGCGAGGCGTCGCCGATGTGGATCTGCTCCAGGTTCAGCTCGAGGTGCTCGGAGGAGGTCGCGAGCTCCACGAAATCGACCACCGCCGGCCGCAGCGCGGTCTGCGCCAGCTGCAGCCCGCCGATGTGATACGGCGAGATGACGCGGTTGGCGCCGGCGCGCGTCAGCTTGGTGCGCGCGTCATCGGTCTCGGCGCGCCCGACGATGAACAGGTCCGGCTTGAGCAGGCGCGCGCTCAGCACCGCGTAGACGTTCTCCGCGTCGGTGCTGACCGCCGCCACCAGCCCGCGCGCGCGGTCGATCTGCACGCGCCGCAGCACGTCCTCGTTCGAGGCGTCCGCCTCGACGCAGAAGTAGCCGTGCTCCATGGCCACCCGGACGCGCTCGGCGTTGCGCTCGACGATGACGAAGGGGACGCGCTGGCGGGCGAACTCGCGCGCGATGATCTCGCCGAGCCGCCCGAAGCCGCAGAGGATGAAGTGATCGGTGAGGTCGTCGAGCATGCGCGCGAGCCGCTTGCGTTCCCTCCGCTCCAGCAGGGTGCCGCTGGCCAGGAGCGCCATGAACAGCGTGAACGCGTAGAAGAACGCGCCCACGCCGACGAGAATGATCGCGACCGTGAAGACCCGGCCCGCCGTCGACAGCGGGTGCACCTCGAAGTACCCGACGGTCGTAATCGTGATGATCGTCATGTAGAAGGCGTCCCACAGGCTCCAGCCCTCGATCAGGCTGTAGCCGATGGTGCCCGTCACGATGACGAGGAGGATGAGCAGCGCCACGAAGCGCGGGCCCATCCCCCACGGCTGTGCGCGCCAGCGGCGCGCGTCAGGCGGTGGCGTCGATCCGGCTGTGGTTCCGGCCGTAGCCAAAGTAGAACACGAAGCCGACGATCAGCCAGACGATCAGGCGCATCCAGTTGCGCCAGCCCAGCCCGAAGATCATCGAGCCGCAGACCAGGACGCCGAGCATCGCGACCACCGGCAGCGCCGGCACCGTGAACCCGCGCTTGAGGTCGGGCCGCCGGTTGCGCATGATCCACACGCCGATGCAGACCAGGATGAACGCGAAGAGCGTCCCGATGCTGGTCATCTCGCCGACGATGTCGCCGGGGACGAAGGCCGCGAACAGCGCCGTGAAGACGAAGAAGATGACGTTCGACTTGTAGGGCGTGCGGTACTTCGGGTGGACGTCGGAGAACACCGACGGCACCAGGCCGTCCTTGCTCATCGAGTAGAACACGCGCGACTGGCCGAGCAGCATCACCAGGATGACCGACGAGAACCCGAAGAGGATCGCCACCGTCACCGCGCGCGACAGCCATTCGTATCCGGTCATGTACTTGGAGATGGCGAACGCCACCGACGCTTCACGGCCGGTCGAGCGGAAGTCTTCGACCGTCGCGACCCCGCTCAGCACGTAGGAGAACAGCACGTAGAGCACCGTGCAGACGACCAGCGAACCGAGGATGCCGATCGGCATGTCGCGGCCGGGGTTCTTCGCTTCCTGCGCCGCCGTCGACACGGCGTCGAAGCCGATGTAGGCGAAGAAGACGACGCCGGCGGCCCCGAGGATGCCCATGATGCCGCCGTAGTTGTGGGTGAGGCCCTCGGGCGTGGTGTAGGTCGTCGCCGCCGGAATCAGCGGCGTGTGGTTCGCCGGGTTGATGAAGCCCCAGCCGATCGCGATCACCAGCAGCACGATCGACACCTTGACGACGACGATGATGCTGTTGACGAACGCCGATTCCTGCGTGCCGCGGATCAGCAGCGCCGTCAGGATCGCCAGGATGAAGACCGCCGGCAGGTTCATGATGCCGTGCACGCCCGTCTCCGCCATCGTCTCGAACGGCGAATGTGTCCACTCGTATGGTATTCGTGGACCGAACCAGGCGATGACCCGGTTGGCGTACTCGCTCCAGGCGATGGCGACGGTGGCGGCGCCGACCGCGTATTCGAGCACCAGGTCCCAGCCGATGATCCACGCGACGAATTCCCCCATCGTCGCGTAGGAATAGGTGTAGGCGCTGCCGGCGACCGGAATCATCGACGCGAATTCCGCGTAGCAGAGGCCGGCGAACGCGCAGCCGATGCCGGCCACGATGAAGGCCAGGACCACCGAGGGGCCGGCGCGATCGGCGATCGCCGCCGCCGTGCGCACGAAGAGGCCGGCCCCGATGATGGCGCCGATCCCCAGGGCTACGAGCGACATCGGGCCGAGCGTCCGCTTGAGTGTCCCCTCACCCGTCGCCGCCGCTTCGGACATGAGGCGGTCGATGGATTTGGTCCTGAACAGTGAACCAGCCACTAATCCCCCTTGGTGTTGAGTGATTGCAGGCACCGGAAGTCGCGGCATTATACGACACGCGGGCGGCCCGTCGGTTCGATCCGCGTCAAGAAGCGCCGCACCATCGTCGCCGGATCCTCGCGCAGAAGATCCGAGATCACCGCCAGCGACGCCGCGCCCGCCGCATACACCTCCGGCGCGCGCTCGAGCGTGATGCCGCCGATCGCGACCACCGGCCGTTGCGCGCTTGCCGCGGCGTGGCGTACCAGCGCGAGGCCGCGCGCGCGGTAGCCCGTGTCCTTCGTCGCGGTGCCGTAGATCGGCCCGACCGCGAGATAGCTCGCCGACGTCTGCACCGCCGCGGCAATCTGCGCCTCGTCGTGCGTGGAGACGCCCACGATCGCCTGGTCGCCGACCACGCGCCGCGCGTCCTCGACGCTCATGTCGTCCTGCCCGACGTGCACGCCGTCGGCGCCGCACATCCGCGCGATGTCGGGACGGTCGTTGACGATCAGTCGTCCGCCGGCGGCATGGACGCGCGCGCACACGGTGTCGGCGAGCGCCAGGCGCGCCGCGGACGACGAGGACTTGTCGCGAAGCTGGAGGAAGCGCGCCCCTCCGGCGAGGAACGCGTCGAGCACCGCGAGCGGGTCGAGCCCCCGCCCCCGGCAGAGGTCTACGTCAAGAATGGGGTACAGGCTGGGCAGCATGCACGTTCACGATGATGCCTGTGCCCTTCGGAATCAACATCGGCGAGGCGTAAAAGTTGCGGCCGTGCCAGGTCACCGTGCGCCCGACCACGGTCCCGAGCGCGGCGCCGAAGACCACGTCGCTCAGGAAGTGCACGTTCTCGTGCAGCCGCGACAGCGCCACGTACGAGGCGACGAGATAGGTCGGCACGCCCGCCTTGTAGCCGAGGTGCTGCTGCAGGATGGTCGCCGCGGTGAAGGTCGACGTCGCATGGCCCGACGGAAACGAGAACCCCGTCGCACGCGTGCCGTCGCTCCGGAGGGGCCGTTAGCGCCTGACGGATTCCTTCAGGCCGATGACGAGGGCCCCGGCGATGATCTGCCCCTCGAGTTCGTCCATGCCGAGATGCTGGAGGCGGCGGTTCTTCTTCACCCGCCCGATCACGTACGTGGTCGTGCCCGCGGCGAGAATGACCGCGGTATTGCCGATGTATTTCCCTGGCCTGAAGAACGTTTCCGTCCCCGAGCCGATGAAGTGGCGGTTGATGTCGTCGTCGGCGGGATGGACCGCCGCCGCCAGCGCGCCGCCGCCGGCGAGGAAGTACACCGTGTTGAGGCGCGGCAGGTGCTTCAAGTCGTCGCCGAGGTTGTGCACCAGCGCGGAGCCGAAGCTGCGCGTCGGCTTGGTGGGCTCTTCACCCGCCGCGGCGGGCGGCTTCTGCGGATCCTGTGGCGGCTTCTGCGGGTCCTGCGCGAACGAACGGGTGCTGGATGACAGGACGAGGAAAGAGGCGAGGATTATCGTCGAGCTTCGCATATCGGCCCTCTCAATGGCGCGATTTCGAATGCGAACCGCGTACCCGCTCGAGAGGCGACGCCGCGAGCCCTACGCCGTCTCGGCGAGACTCCCCGTGGACGGCTTCTTTTCCACGATGTACCGCTCCATGAACGCGGTGCTCAGCCGGCCGGCGACGAAGTCCGGGTCGGCGATGATCTTCAGGTGCAGCGGGATCGACGTCTTGATCCCTTCGATGACCGTCATTTCGAGCGTGCGCCGCATGCGCGCGATGGCTTCCTGGCGATCGCGGCCGTGCACGATGATCTTGGCGATCATCGAGTCGTAGTACGGCGACACGGTGCACTCGGAGTGCGCGAAGGTGTCGACGCGGACGCCGGGGCCGCCCGGCACGCTGAAGGCGTGGATGACGCCGGGTGACGGGGCGAACGTCTCGGGATCCTCGGCGTTGACGCGGCACTCGATCGCGTGCCCGGTGAAGGTCACGTCACCCTGCTTGAACGACAGCCGCTCCCCCGCCGCCACGCGGATCTGTTCCTTGACGATGTCGACGCCGGTGATGAACTCGGTCACCGGGTGCTCGACCTGGACGCGGGTGTTGACCTCGAGGAAATAGAAGTTCTGCTTGTCGTCGAGCAGGAACTCGAAGGTGCCGGCGTTGGTGTACTGCACCGCGCGCGCCGCGTCGACGACGGCGCCGCCAAGCTTGCGGCGCATCTTCTCGGTGACCGCCACCGACGGCCCTTCCTCGAGCAGCTTCTGGTGGCGGCGCTGGATCGAGCACTCGCGCTCGCCGAGATGGACGACCGCGCCGTGGTGATCGCCGAGCACCTGGAACTCGATGTGGCGCGGGTTCTCGACGTACTTCTCGATGTAGACGTCGCCGACGCCGAAGGCCGCCTCGGCCTCGCGCTGCGCGGTCTTGAGCGCCTTGCTCAGCTCCTTCATGTCGCGGATGACGCGCATGCCGCGCCCGCCGCCGCCGGCGACCGCCTTGATGATCACCGGCAGGCCGAGATCCTTCGCGACCTTGAGCGCCTTCTCCTCGCTGTCGACCGGCCCTTCGCTGCCGGGCAGGATGGGCACGCCGGCCTTCCGCATCGCGCGCCGCGCGCGCGCCTTGTCGCCGAGCAGGCGGATCACGTTGGGCGAGGGGCCGATGAACTTGATGTGGCACGCCTCGCAGACCTCGGCGAGATAGGCGCTCTCGGAGAGGAAGCCGTAGCCGGGATGGATGGCGTCGGCGCCGGTGATTTCCGCGGCGCTGATGATCGCCGGCACGCTCAGGTAGCTGTCGGTGCTGCGCGGCGGCCCGATGCAGACGTCCTCGTCGGCGAAGCGCACATGCAGCGAGTTCTCGTCCGCCTCCGAGTAGACCGCGACGGTCTTGATCCCGAGCTCGCGGCAGGCGCAGATGATGCGGAGCGCGATCTCTCCGCGGTTGGCGATGAGAATCTTCTTGAACATGTCAGGCGGTCCTGATGGCGAAGAGCCGCTCGCCGTATTGAACCGGCTTTCCGTTCTCGACGTAGGCGGTGACGATCTCGCCGTCGTACTCCGAGGTGATCTCGTTCATCAGCTTCATCGCCTCGATGATGCAGAGCACCTGATCCTTCTTCACCCGCTGCCCGACTTCGACGAACGACGCGGCGCCGGGCTCCGGCGAGCGGTAGAACGTCCCGACGATCGGCGACTTGACGACGGCCAGCTCGAGCGACTCTTCTTCGTCGAGGCGTGGGCCCACCGGACCGGCCGCCGCCGCGGGAGCGGCCGCGGGCAGGGCCTGCGGCGCCGCCGTGGCCTGCAGGAGCGGCAGTGCGGGGGAGGCCGCGTGAAACATCGTCGGCACGCCGCCCGACTTGCGCACCCGGATCTTCAGCCCTTCACGTTCCAGCTCGAATTCCGCGAGATCGTGTTCCTTTACCAGAGCGAGAATTCGCTCGATATCAGAAAACTCCATTAGATTCCGGGGGGCTGCGCCCCGCCGGACCCCCCTGCACGCTCACTCGCGGGGACCCCGTCCCCCGCTCCGTTCGCGTGGCTCACTCGCTGCGCTCGTTCGCGCGTCAAAATCTCACAGCCGTTATCAGTCACCAAGACATCGTCCTCGATACGTACCCCGCCGACGCCTGGCAGATACGCGCCCGGCTCGACCGTAAATACCATACCCGGCTCGATCACCGCATCCACAACCCGCGGCGCCGGCCGGGCGACGCGAGGCTCTTCGTGCACTTCAAGGCCGAGCCCGTGGCCCGTCCCATGGCCGAACGCATCTCCCAGGCCATGTCGGTCGAGCACCCCACGCGCGGCCGCGTCGATCTCGCTTGCGGTCACGCCCGGCCGCACCGCCTGGATTGCGGCCTGCTGGGCTTCGGCGACCGCCCCGTACAGCCGGGCCAGCGCCTCGCCTGGAGCGCCAAGCTGAACCGTACGAGTAAGATCCACGCAGTATCCGTCGTAGACGCCTCCGAAGTCCAGCACCGTGGGGTCTCCGGCTTCGATCCGCCTATCGGTCGGTCGGGCGTGCGGCAACGCACTGTTGGGGCCGGATGCGACGATTGTTTCGAAGGCAGGCTTGGAGAATCCCGCCTCACGGATCGCCGCGTCGATGTCGGCGGCGACCGCCCTTTCGGTCCGTCCTGCCTGGACGAACGCCTGGACCGTCTCGGCGATGCGGCCGAGCCGGCGTCCGCCTTCGCGCAGCGCGGCTATTTCGAGCGCATCCTTAATAATGCGCGCGCGCTCCACCAGGCGCTCGGTCGGGACCAGGACCGGCGTGACGTCCGGGCCGACCGGCAGCGGGGACCGCGCGGCGAGCGCCCCCGAGATGGCGTTGAACCGGCTGACCGACAGGTAGGCGCCCTCGATGCCCACGCGCGCCGGGCCCTCGCGTCGCAGCAGCTCGACGATCGCTTCGTCGTACGACCGATCGACGGTCTCGACGCGAACCAGCCCGTCGAGCGTGGCGGCCAGGCTGGTCGCGGCTGTCACGTAGCGGAAGTCGACGACGAGGAGGCAGGCGCGCGGCGTGAGGATCGCGGCGCCGGCCGAGCCCGAGAACCCCGCGAGATATTGCAGGTTCGGCAGGTGCGTGACGACGAGCGCGTCGACGCCGGCGGCGGCCGTGTGTGCGCGCACGCGGGCGAGCCGCCCGCTCACAATCGCGGACGTGAGTTTCACAGAGTGGCGGAACGCGCGTGCTGGATCGCGCCGAGGAAGCGCTCGAGCCGCGCGATGACGAGCAGCGCGGTCGGATCGGGACCGGCGCCCGGCTCGAGATCGATGTCCTCTTCGAACTGCCGGAGGTCGATGGCGGGGATGGCCGGCGGCTGCGGCAGCGCCGTGTCGAACGAGATCTCCTCGATCGGCTCGTTGAGCGGCGCCGCTTCGAAGGCGATGGCGGGGGCCGGCTCCTCGATCGCGACGGGCGCAGGTTCCTCGATCGCCAGCGGCGCGGGCTCCGGGATCGGGACGGGCGGAGGCTCTGCGACGCTCGGGGCAGGCCCCTCGACGATCCTCGGGGCAGGCAGCGGCTCGTTGGCGAGCTCGACCAGGCTCGGGTGCATCTCGGCGACGTGCCCCAGCCGATCGTGGATTTGCGCGAGGCCGCGGATCGCGGCGAGGTTTTCCGGCGCCGAGTGAAGTACCGTCTCGAGCTCTTCGCGCGCCGCGCCGTATTCACCGAGCTCGATGAGGGCGCGGCCGAGCGTGACGCGCGCCGAGAGGTAGGCCGGATGCCGCTGCAGGCCGACGCGGCAGGTCTCGATCGCCTCTTCGTAGTGTCCGATGCGGCGGTACTCTTCGGCGAGCGCCGCAAACGCAATCGACGCCGGGTCCGCCTGGACCCGGCGCCGCAATTCCTCTAGCCGAGGATTCTCGGGCATCCGGAAGACTCTACCATCGGTCTTACGGGTTTACCGTAATCGCCTTCGTGACACTGTTGGTGCGCCCGGCGCTGTCGGTGACCGTCAGCAGCACGTTGAAAGTCTGCGCGGCGGTCGAGCCGGCCGGCAGCGTGAACGTGTGCG
>Ga0207648_10002761_pt1 | contig 18642 bp, 16 predicted proteins | sample KBSMisM32_FD_184310 | JGI IMG/M metagenome (GOLD analysis project Ga0207648, IMG submission 184310) | Miscanthus rhizosphere microbial communities from Kellogg Biological Station, Michigan, USA - KBS Miscanthus M3-2 (SPAdes) (version 2) | ecosystem: Host-associated > Plants > Roots >...
AATGATGATGACAACGAGAAGTTCGATGAGGGTGAAACCGCTTTCCTCACCGGCCAGCCGCTGCCGGATCTTGCTGGTCATACGAAGAGCTCCTTCCATGGGGAACGCACTAAGTGGCTCCCCGTACATCGGCCGCTCACCAACTTTGGGTGAACCCTCCAACGGGTGAGAACCTGAGTTGAAAAAAGGCGGGACTGAAGAGGTAAAGCGAGGGCCCCAGGCTGCCGATGCCTCATTCGAGTTATGCGGCCGGTCAATTCAATCGATGAGCTCCTGGAGCACATGGTGGCGCGCGACGCCTCCGACCTGCACGTCACTGTGGGGACGCCTCCTGTCATTCGCGTGCGTGGAGACGTCGAGCGCGTGGACGAATTCGCGGCGCTCACCTCCGAGGACACGCAGCAGCTTCTCTACCGCATCCTCTCGAGCGAGCAGCAGAAGCAGCTGGAGATCAAACGGCAGCTCGACTTCTCGCATTCGATTCCCGGCCTCGCGCGCTTCCGTGTCAACGTCTACTTCCAGCGCGAGTCGATCGGTGCTGCCTTTCGCCTGATTCCCGCCGAGCTGAAGACGCTCGAGGAGCTCGGCATGCCGTCCACGCTCCATCTGCTCACCGACAAGCCACGCGGTCTCGTCCTCGTGACCGGGCCGACCGGCTCGGGTAAGTCGACGACGCTCGCGGCTCTGATCGACGAGATCAACCGGAACCGTTCCGAGCACATCCTCACGATCGAGGATCCGATCGAGTTCCTGCACCGCCACAAGCGCTGCATCGTCAACCAGCGTGAGATCGGCCCTGATGCCGTGAGCTTCGCGGAAGCGCTTCGTGCCGCTCTCCGTCAGGACCCGGACGTGATCCTCGTCGGCGAGATGCGCGACCTAGAAACGATCGCGACCGCGCTGACCGCCGCCGAGACTGGCCACCTCGTCTTCGGGACTCTGCACACGCAGAGCGCGCCCTCGACCATCGACCGCATCATCGACGTCTTCCCGGCCGAGCAGCAGGAGCAGATCCGCATCCAGATCGCGAGCTCACTGCAAGGCGTCATCACCCAGGCGTTGCTACCGACTGCCGACGGCATGGGTCGTGTGCCGGCGCTCGAGGTGCTGCTGCCGGACGACGCCGTGAGGAACCTCGTCAGGCAGGGCAAGGTCGAGCAGATCTATTCCGTCATGCAGACCAACACGAGTCGCGGCATGCAGACGATGGAGCAGTCGCTTGCCGATCTGATTCAGCGTGGAGTCGTCACGTTCGAGGTCGGCCTGACGCGATCGAGCCGCCCGCAGCAGTTGATCGGTGTGCTCGAGCGCGCAGGCTTCCCTGTCGAGCTCCCGCCGGACCTCAACGAGCAGACCTCTGACCAGCAGCCGCTTGCAGCCGGGCTGCGCGTCGCCGGAAGCTAGAGATGGCAGACGATTCGATCTGGAAGAAGGAGATCTCCTTCAAGCGCAAGCCGAAGGAGCAGGCCGACGACGCAACGCCGGCACCCGACGCCGAGGAGTCGACGTCACTCTGGAACAGGGAGCTGTTGCCGGAGGTGGGGAACGCGGCCGAGGCAGAGGCCGTCGTCGAAGAGACGCCGGTCGTCGAGCCTGTGACGGACGAGCCCGTCGCCGCGGAACATGTTCCAGGGACAGTCCCTGGCGCGAGTCCCGACGAGCCTGTCTGGAAGAAGGAAGTGAGCTTCAGCCGCAAGGCCTCACAGGACGAGCCGGTCGCGGAGGCGTACGTCCCGGCGGAAGATGTTCCAGGGACAGTCCCTGAGCCGGGTCCGGACGAGACGGTGTGGAAGACGGAAGTCTCGTTCAGCCGTAAGGACGCTGACGAGGACGTCATAGCCGAGCAACCCGTCCCGACGGAAGATGTTCCAGGGACAGTCCCTGGGTCCGGTCCGGACGAGACGGTGTGGAAGAAGGAAGTCTCGTTCGAGCGGAAACCAGCCGACGCCGAACCCGCCCTTGCGCAAGAGCCGATGACGGACGAGGACACGGTCGCAGCCGACGAGCCGGGCGTTGCGGAGGAGAGCGTCGTCGTCGACGACCCCTTCGTCTTCGAAGAGCCGGTCGTTGCCGAGGAGCCGCTCGTTGCCGAGGAGCCGCTCGTTGCCGAGGAGCCGGCCTTTCCCGAGCTCGTCGCACTCGAACAACCTTTCACCGCCGATCCCGAGCCGTGGAATGCGCCACCGGCGCTCCCGCCGCTTCCCGTCGTCGTCGAAGCAGCCGCTCTTAACGTCCCAGCCCCCGAGGAGGCCGTCGTTCCTCCGCTCCCCGCCGCCGAGCTGCCACTGATTCCCGAAGTGACAGAGACGGCCAAGGTGCCGTTCTGGAAGAAGGAGATCTCGCTCGGCGGCAAGAAGGGCGACTCCAAGCCGAAGCCTCAGAAAGAAAAGAAGGGGCGCAAGCGGAAAGGCTCAAAGGAAGCTCCCGCCGTCGACGAAGCGCCGACCGTGAGCGTTCCCACTCCGGAAGTCGTCCAGTCGCCGGTCACTGCAGGAGAGTTGCCGCCGCTTCCGGACGAGACGGAGAAGGTGCCGTTCTGGAAGAAGGAGATCGGCGGCAAGAAGAGCGACCCGAAGCCGAAAGAGAAGAAAGAGCGCAAGCCGAAGGCCTCAAAGGAAGAGCGCGCGGCCAAGACGAAGGAGCCGAAGCAGCCGAAGGAGCGGAAGCAGAAGGTTCCGAAGGTCAAGACGGTACGCGGCGTCAAGGGAGCGAAAGGGATCACCGGCCTGAAGATCGGTGCATCACAGCTCGCTGCAGCGCGCGTCTCGAACAACGGCAGCGCCGAGCTCCTCCAGGTTGCGCGCGAGCCCCTCACGCCGGGGATCGTCGTCGGCGGCGAGCTGCGAGACCCGGACGCTCTTGCAGAAGCACTCAAGGAATTCTTTGCGAAGAACGGGCTCCCGAAGCGCGGCGTCCGGCTCGGCCTCGCAAACAACAGGATCGGCGTCCGCACGTTCGAGATCTCGGGGATCACCGACCCCAAGCAGCTCGGAAACGCGGTTCGATTCCGGGCCCAGGAGGCGCTGCCGATTCCGATCGACGAAGCGGTGCTCGACTATCAAGTGCTCGGTGAGGGAGTCGACGGGGAGGGGAACCCGACTCAGCGGATCCTGCTCGTCGTCGCCTATCGCGAGCTGATCGACCGCTACGTGGACGCGTGCAAGAAGGCGGGAATCACTCTCTCCGGAATCGACCTCGAGGCGTTCGCGTTGCTTCGCGCTTTGCAGGCGCCGCAGGATGGCGTCGGCAGCGATCCGTCTGCGGCGCTCGTCGCCGTTGCGATCGGGCACGAGCGCTCCACCTTCGCCGTCTCAGACGGTCGCGTCTGCGAGTTCACCCGCGTGCTCGACTGGGGCGGCTCGGCGTTGAACGTTGCCATTGCCCGGGCGATCGACGCGGCTCCGTCCGAGGTCGAGGGCTTCAAGCGCGCACTTGCATTGACCGACGAGATGGTCCCCGACGGCCTCAACGCCGACCAGGCGAAGCAGGCGCGCGAGGCGATTCGAAGGGCGATCCAGAACTTCGCGCGCGAGCTCGTCTCCTCGTTGCAGTACTACCAAAATCAGCCCGGATCTCTCGGCATCGGAGAAATCGTGCTCACCGGCGGGACCGCGCACCTGCCGGGGATCTCAGGCGAGCTCGAACGAATGATCGGCGTGCGCGTTCGCGTCGGCGACCCGCTTGCACGAATGAAAGTTTCGAAGAAGGTCGGTGAGCCCGAGCAGATCGGCTCACTCGCCGTCGCCATCGGACTGGGAATCGAGGACTGACCGCATGCGTGCCGTCAACCTTCTGCCGCGAGACAGTGGCCAGCGACAGCTGAAGAAGGAGAGCCTGCCGGTCCTCGTCGGCGGGTGCTCCGGACTCCTCGTCGTAGCGTTGCTCGGCGCGATGTTCATGATGGGCAGCGGCAAGATCGCCGCACAGCAGCGCAAGGTCGACGACCTCAACCGTCAGTACCAGGCGCTGCCGCCGGCCCCGGCCGGGCCCTCGACCGCCCAGCAGCAACTCGCAGGTGAGCAAAGCGCACGCGTCGGCGCGCTGAGCACCGCGCTCTCGACCCGCACCGCGTGGGATCGCGTCTTCCGCGAGTTCTCGCTCGTCCTGCCGGACGACGTCTGGCTGACGACCCTGAGCGCGAAGTCGCCGATCTCGCCACTGACCAACGCCTCGACGACCGGCGCCGCACCATCCCAGTTCCTGGTCAGTGGCCGCACCTATTCGCACGACGGAGTCGCGCGACTGCTTTCGCGCCTTCAGGTCGTTCCCGATCTGATCAACGTCCAGCTCCTCAGCTCGTCGCTTTCGACCGTGGCCGGACATGACGTCGTGGAGTTCTCGATCGCGGCCGACATCAAGGTCGCAGGAGCGCCCGGCGCGTGAACCAGCTCAAGTCACTCAAGACCGGGCCTCTGGTCGGGATCATCGTCGGAGCCGTGCTGGTCGTCGGCCTCGCGGGCTGGTTTCTGCTCGTCCGGCCCCAGGGGACGAAGGTCAAGAGCCTCAAGGCCGACGCCGCGGACATTCAGGCGAAGATTGGGGCGTACAACCAGCAGGTCGCGGCTGCACGGGCAGCGCCGAAGATCGAGGTCGCGGACGTCTACCGGCTCGCGAAGGCAATGCCCGACCGCACCGACATGCCCGACCTCGTGCTCGAGCTCAGCCAGCTCGCCCGCGACACCGGTATCCGCTTCGACTCGATCTCTCCCCAGGCGATCACACCGATCGGGAGTTACACGGTCCTGCCGATCTCCGTCACGTTCCAGGGCAACTTCTACAACCTCGCGGACTTCCTCTACCGGCTTCGCTCGCTCGTCACCGTGCACGCCGGCCGCCTCGACGCGACCGGACGTCTCTTTGCAGTCGACACGATGACCTTCAACGAGAGCACGCTGAAGTTCCCGCAGATCCAGGCGACGCTCGTGATCGACGCATTTGTCTACGGCAACGGCGCGCCTGCCCAGGCCACGATCCCGACGACCACCACATCCACGACTTCGACCGAGACCACCACGACCTCGAGCGCGCCCCCGGCCGGCGCTTCGGCGACAGGAGCCCCGTAATGGCTAGCAAGAAGCACGTCGATCCGCTGAAGGCGAAGCAGAAAAGGCAGAAGGTCATCGCGGCCGTGCTCGGCGTGCTGTTCGTCGGCGTCCTCGCGTTCCAGGTCCCGCGCGTCATGAAGATGATGAAGACGCCGCCGAACCCGCACGCCAACGACAGCGTCACCACGACGACCGCGACGGGGACGCCGTCCCTGGCGGCACCGACCCTGCGCGGCGCCGAGCAGCCGGCGACCATCGACCCGACCACCGGCGCTCCTGTCGCAGTCTCGGCGACGCCGCCCGTCCAGGACGGTCAGCTGGCCTCGTTCAGCCGTTTCGCGAGCAAGGATCCCTTCAACCAGCAGCTCAGCGACGACAAGGGCTCTTCGCCGACGTCGTCGAGCTCGGGCGGCGGTTCGGGTTCAGGCTCAGCGGGCTCCGGCGGCACGAGCAGCCCGCCGCAGATCCCGAGGGGCAGCAAGCCGCAGCCCGGCAGCGCGGTCATCTCGGTGAACGGGACGCTCTACACCGTTGCGACAGCGAGCGACTTCCCGCAGGCGAACCCGCTCTTCCATCTCGTCTCCGTCACGGCTCACTCGGCGAAGATCTCGATCGCCGGCGGCACGTACTCCTCGGGCGCCGCCACGGTCACGCTCAAGGAGAACAAGCCCGTGACACTCGTGAACACCGCGGACGGCACGCGCTACACGCTGATCCTGAAGCCGCTCGGCACCGGCGTGCCGGGAGGCTCGACGAACAGCAGCGCCGGCAGCGGCACGAGTAGCAGTGGGAGTGGCAGCAGCGGTAGCAGCAACGGAACGACGACGACAACCCCGTCGTCGACAACGGTCACGCTCCCGTCCCCCTGAGCCTGGGGGCTTACGCTCCGATCGAGGGATCGAACGTGGAGGTGACGCGCGAGTACGTCCGCGTCAGGTCGGCCGGGTCCCGGACGACGACCGTGACCGTTCGGAGCTGGTTGCCGAAGCTCGGCGTGTCGAAGTAGAGGTACGTGTCGACGCGATACGAGCGATGGTCGGCGCCCGTCGTCGTATAGCTCGGGTCGCACGCGTTCGTGGGGACATTCGCCGGGCAGTTCGTGACCGCGCTGACGAGGGCCTTCGGGGGGGTCGGGTTCGCCATGTTCTGCTGGAAGACCGTGTCGTTCGTGTACGTCGAGTCGTTGATCGCGCTGCTCCACTCGGTGGTCGTGAAGACGATGTTGTCGTACTTGATCCCGCGGTAGATCTCCATCTGCTTGTTCGCCAGGGCGCCGGCGGTGGAGATCCGGTTGGCCCGGGCGAGCGCAGAGTTCCCGGACGAGAACGCGGCGACGATGGCCAGGATGCCGACATTGAGCATCACCATCGCCATCAGCAGCTCGAGCATGCCGAAGCCGCTCTGGTCTCTCGCCCGCAGGTGCACCCAACGGCTATCGGCATCCCTCTTTAGGCCCTCAACCCCCCTGCCGATAGCTCTCCCGAGGGACATCTGTGGCTGCTTTCACGTATTCCGCGATCAACGCCTCCGGGCTCGAGCTCTCCGGAGAGCTCCACGCGCCGGATCTCGCGGGTGCCCGCGAGCAGCTCCGCATCCGCGGCCTGCTGGCGAACAGCCTGGACGAGCTCCCGGCGTCCGGGGAAGAGGGCGCCAAGAACGTCTTCAAGAAGGTCAAGCCGAAGACGCTGCAGATCTTCTCCCGCCAGTTCGCGACGATGATCGAGGCGGGACTCAACATCGTCGCGGCGCTCGTGATCCTCGAGCAGCAGACCGACGACCTCTACTTCGCCACAGTCGTCAAGGAGCTGCGCGCCGACGTCGAAGGAGGCCTCCTCCTCTCGCAGGCGATGCAGCGGCATCCGAAGATCTTCGACCGCCTCTTCGTCTCGATGGTCCAGGCGGGCGAGGCAGCGGGAATCCTGGACGAGGTCCTCGACCGCGTCGCGTACCAGATCGAGAAGTCCACGCAGATCAAACGCCGGGTCAAGGGAGCGATGCTCTATCCGACGATGGTGCTCGTCTTCGCGACCCTCGTGCTCACCGGCCTGCTCATGTTCCTCGTGCCGGTGTTCGTAAAGATCTTCGGCCAGCTCGGCGGTCAGCTCCCGACACTGACGCAGTACGTCGTCGACGTCTCCGATGTGCTGCGCCAGAAGTACTACATCATCTTCCCCGTTTTGGGTGCGCTGATCTTCGGCCTGCGCAAGTACAAGAAGACGGACTCGGGCCGCAAGAAGTGGGACCAGATCAAGCTGAAGATCCCGATGAAGATCGGCTCCGTGGTCCTCAAGGTGACGATGGCGCGCTTCTCGCGCACGCTGTCGACTCTCATCGCCGCGGGCGTCGACATCATCCAGGCTCTCGAGATCACGGGGCAGAGCTCGGGGAACTGGGTGATCGAGCAAGCGCTCGGCGACGTTCGCGCGAAGGTCGGCGAGGGTGTCCCGATCGCGCAGCCGCTCGTCGACAACCCGATCTTTCCGCCGATGGTCAGCCAGATGGTGAAGATCGGCGAGGAGACTGGAGAGCTCGAGAAGATGCTCGGCAAGGTCGCGGACTTCTACGAGGACGAGGTCGACGCGGCGATCCAGTCGCTCACGTCGATCGTCGAGCCGCTGATGATGATCCTGGTGGGACTGATGGTGGGCGTCATCGTGATCGCGATGTACTTGCCGATGTTCAAGATGCTCTCCCTCGTCAAGTAAACCCGGGTGGTCGAGTCTGTAGTTGCTGCGAGGCGACCGGCCTACGGCTCGACGTTGAAGCTGAACATCATCCCGCTCTCGTGGTGCTCCGCGATGTGGCAGTGAGCCATCCAGCGACCGGGGTTCGTAACGTCGAGCAGGATGTCGACCGTCTCGCCGGTGCGCACGAGCACCGTATCCTTCCAGACGAGGTTCGGCTCGACAACGTCGTTGCGCGCGAGGATCAGGAAACGGCCGGCGCCGTGGACGTGGAACGGGTGCGGCATAGGATGGTCTGAGTCCAGCTCGTTGACCAGGCGCAGCTTCACCTGGTCGCCGACCTTGAAGGTCCAGTCGATCTGAGCGTTCTCGGCACCGGTGTCGCGGTCGACGAGCTTCCAGCGCATGTTCGCCGGGGTCGTCATCCGATTGACCTCGACCATGTCGTCTTCCCACTCGATGCCCTGTGCGGCATCCTGCGCGTGCTCGTGCTCGCCGTGGTGGTGCCCGTGATGGCCGTGCTCACCATCCCCTTCATGGCTGCCGTGGTGGCCGTGTCCGTGGCCCTCGCGTTCGTGGTGGTCGTGGTGATGCTCGTGGCCCTGGCCTGCGGCCGCCGCAACGGCCGCCGCAGGCATGAGCTTCATGCCGCACTTCGGGCACCGGTCCGGCTTGTCGCTGGTGACCTCCGGGTGCATGGGACAGACGTAGGTGATCTCCTCTGCGGCCTGCGTGAGCAGCTTCATCCCGCACTTCGGGCAGCTGCCGGGCTCGGCGCTGACCACTTCCACGTGCATCGGGCATACGTAGACGACCTCGACGCCTTCTGGTACGCCCATGTCCATCTCGGCAACGAACGAAAGCGTCTTGTCGGGCGTGCGCTCGAGGAACGGCTCGATCTTTTCCCGTAGCTCGGCCGTGTCGCCGTTCGTCCGCAGGGCCGTGAACTCGTCGGCGTAAGACGGCTGTACCTCTTCGTCCGCGACGGTGATCAACGCCAGGCGATAGGTGCGCTCGGGAGTGCGGTGCTGGAGCTCGAGCTCGCCCGGCTCGGGGAAAAGCACGTCGATGACGACCCGCTCCGACGGCGCGAGCAGCACCTCCTCGACGAGCTCCTCGCGCTCGTAGTGGCCAGCGTCGGCGCCGACGAGCTTCATCTGCGCGCCCGGCAGCATCACGTTGAAGACCCGCGTGTTCGCCGTGTCGGTGAAGTAGAAGCGGATGACCTCGCCGCGCTTGGCCTGGAGCTGGAGGTCTGGTTCGCCGCCGACAAGCATTACGTTGCCGAAGCGGCCCATCGCCACGTGCGTTGTCTCTTCCTCGCGAAAGGCGGCGATCCGGCCCTCCTCGATCAGGATGTCGTCGAGTGTGAGCAAGAGCTCGCGGTTGGCCGGCGGCCAGTAGTCAGTCTCGTTCGGCGTGACCAGGATGTTCCCGTACAGGCCTAGCTCCTGGCCGTAGTCCTCGCGGATGTGCGGGTGATACCAATAGGCGCCCGGGTCGGGCACGTGCACCTGGTAGGTGTACGTCTCGCCGACCGGAATCGGGGCCTGGGTGTCGTGCGTTCCGTCGTAGCGGTTCTCCAGCCGCAGCCCATGCCAGTGCACGGTCGCCTCGATGTCGCCGTGGTTCGTGACCGGGACTGTGATCGTCGCGCCCTGCGGCACCTTCAGCGTTGGCCCGGGCACGGAGCCGTTGTAGGTCAGCATTCGCACGGTCGCATCGCCGATCCGCTTCTTGACGGAGACGATCTCGAGCTTGAACTCGTCGCCGTCCCCTAGCTCAACGACCTCGGTCGTACGCGCCTCCGGCAGTCCTTCGGTCTCGCGCGGCATCTCGGCGACGTGTTCGTGGTGATGGGAGCTGTGGTCGTGCATCGGCTAGCTCCTTTCGGTCGAGTGGGGTCCGGTGACTCTCTCGGCGCCGAACCGCCGCCCTTGGCGCTTGAGGAAACAGCCCCCGCCGATGACGGCCACTTCGAGGTGCTTCCCGCCGTCGCGCGAGTGGCCCGAATCCGTGTTCACTGAAGCACCCACTCGCGAATCATTTCGCGTTTCTGCCGAGGCAAAACCACTACGTTATGCCCGTGCCAAGCGATACCGAAGCAACCTTCCTCTTCGCCGACATCGCAGGCTTTACGGCGCTGACGGAGGCGCATGGAGACGAGCAGGCCCTGCAGCTCGTGGAGGAGTTCGCCAAGGCGGTCCGAGTGGAGCTTCCACGTGTCGGCGGCGAACACGTAAAGACGGTCGGCGACGCGCTCATGCTCCGCGTACCCGATCCTGGCGATGCAGTGCGTCTAGCCTTGTGGATCACGCGCAACGCGATGGGCGGCCACCAGGCGCCGTCAGTCCGCGTCGGCGGCAACTACGGAGCTGCTCTCGAACGCGGCGGCGATTACTTCGGGGCGACGATCAACGTCGCAGCGCGGGTGTCGGCGCTAGCCGGCGGCGGCGAGGTGCTCGTCACCGGCCGCACTGCGGCGCTCGCCCCTGACCTCGACGGAGTGCTCTACGAGTCTCGCGGGCGGCAAGTCCTACGCAACGTTGCCGAGCCCCTCGAGATTTTCGCTGTCGTTCGCGTGGACGAGAACGCTGAGCAGTTGGCGGTCGACCCCGTCTGCCAGATGGCGGTCGATCGAGATCACGCGGTTGGTCGCTTGCTCGTGGACGAGAAGGCCCACTACTTCTGTTCGCTCACTTGCGCAGCCGCCTTCGCCCAGCACCCTGAGCGGTACGCGCAGTAACTGGCAGGGGTCAACTCGACCTTGACGATTCGCCTCCGCAATCGTCATCCGAAACCGTGACAGCTCCTGATCATCCCGTCGACGCCGCGCACAGCTAGATCGACGATCCAGGCCGTTGGGGTGAGGGCGCCGAGCGGGCCCCTCACTCATTCGTTGCCGAATAGCGGCGACACGTAACGATCACAGTCCGGCTTCGCTTCGCGAAACTATGATGACTTCGATCGTCGCTAAAATCGGCTTACAGGGCGGCGTAGCTCAGTTGGTTAGAGCAGCGGAATCATAATCCGCGTGTCGCAGGTTCGAGTCCTGCCGCCGCTATTTGCCGCCGCAAGATCCGGCCCGGCCTGCGCCCGGGCCATGATGATCTTGCGGCGATCCGCTGTCGCATCGCCGCTGGGGCCGACGCCGGCAAAGCCGGCATCGGCGGCCGGGGCTTCACGGTTTCTTCAAATCGGCGTGTTCTTATAGGCCGTCACTCAAAGAGGAGGAACACGGTCATGCTTTTGGGGTCTCGTAAGGCGTTTGCGGCGATCGCTTCTGCTGCGGTGCTCGTTGGTGGGGTTGGCGCCGGTGCCGCAGTTGCCGGTAGGGGGCACGGCGAGGGGTTGCTTCTGAGGGCGGCCGCGCAGTACATCGGGGTTAGCAAGGCTGACGTCGTCAAGGACGCGCGCGCCGGGAAGACGCTTGCACAGATTGCGACTGCCCACGGCAAGACGGTCGACGGGCTCAAGGCGGCGATGCTCGCTGCGGTCCAGGCGAAGCTCGATACCGCTGTCGGTGCGGGGAAGGCGACCAGCGCTCAGGAGCAGACCAGGCTCGAGCGGGCTACGAAGCTCATCGACCGGATCGTCAATGCGAAGATCGGCAAGGTCACGCGACGAGCGGGGAAATCGAGGCTGCTGCATGCGGCTGCGCGCTATCTCGCTGTCACGCCGAAGGCTCTCGCAGCGGATCTGAAGGCCGGGAAGTCGCTGGCCCAGGTCGCGACCGCTCACGGGAAGACGGCCGACGGGCTGAAGGGAGCCCTCGTCAAGCCGTTCAAGGCCCACCTGGACAAGGCCGTTGCGGCGAAGCGCATCACCGCCGCCCAGGCCGAGGAAAAGCTCGCCAGGATCTCAACCCGGCTGGACAAGCTGATCAGCCGTACGAGGTAGCAACATCCGCCGCCGATGCCGGCTTTTGCCGGCATCGGCCGGACTTCGACCGGTTGGCTACACTTTGTCCCCGCGCGGGCCCGGGTCTTGTCTCGGCGTGCGCTTTCCTTCTAATTCGAGACTGAAATGGCCACTGGAGTACGAGACAAAATCACGCTCGCCTGCAACGAGTGCAAGCGGCGGAACTACATGAGCACCAAGTCGAAGCGGAACACGCCCGACCGGCTCGAGGTCCGCAAGTACTGCCGCTGGTGTGGAGGTCACACCGCTCACCGGGAGACGCGCTAGATGGCACGCCAGACGCGTGCGCAGCGGCGTGCCCGCAGGGCGCAGATGACTCCGAGCAGCGAAGCCGCCCTTCCGGGCGGGCCGCCCGCGCCGCCCCCCAGGCCCACTGCCCGTGCCGCGGCTCGTCCCGAGCCTGCGCGCGAGCCGAGGGCAGCCCGCGGCGGAGGCGTCCGAGGCTTCATCGGCGAGTCGATCGCCGAGCTCAGGAAGGTCGAGTGGCCCACCCAGGCGCAGCTGATCCAGGGCGTTGTGGTCGTGCTGATCGCCTGCATCATCGTCGGCGTCTTCTTGTACACGTGTGACCTCGTCTTCAAGCGGCTCGTTCAGGACGTGTTTGTCTAAATGTTCCGCTGGTACGTCATCAACACGTATTCGGGCCACGAGAACAAGGTGAAGACCAATCTCGAGCACCGGATCATGTCCATGAACCAGGCGCCGAAGTTCCGCCGGGTCGTCGTCCCGACCGAGCAGGTGATCGAGACGAAGGAGGGACAGAAAGTCCAGACCGAGAAGCGCGTCCTCCCGGGCTACGTCTTGGTCAACATGGACATGACCGACGAGGCCTGGACGGTCGTGAAGAACACCCCGGGTGTCACCGGTTTCGTCGGCGCCGGCGCGAAGCCCGTGCCCCTCGCCCAGCCGGAAGTCGACCGGATCCTGCACACCGGCCGCGGTGACGGCGACCGTCCGCGCGCCCAGGTCGAGTTCTCGCTCGGCGAGTCCGTGAAGGTAACCTCCGGGCCGCTCTCCGACTTCGACGGCGAGGTCGTCGACGTCAACGCCGACCAGCAGAAGCTCAAGGTCCTCGTGGATATCTTCGAGCGCCAGGTTCCGGTAGAGCTGACCTTCGACCAGGTGAAGAAGCTGGACTGACATGGCCAAGAAAGTTCTGACACTCATCAAGCTGCAGATCCCCGGGGGGCAGGCCAATCCTGCGCCGCCGGTCGGTCCTGCGCTCGGCCAGCACGGCGTGAACATCATGGAGTTCTGCAAGGCGTTCAACGCACAGACCCAGCAGGAGAACGGGCGCATCACGCCCGTCGAGATCACGGTCTACGAGGACCGCTCCTTCTCCTTCATTACGAAGACGCCGCCGGCCGCCGTCCTGATCAAGGAGGCGCTGCGGGTCGAGAAGGGCTCGGGCGAGCCGAACCGCGAGAAGATCGGCCGGCTCACCAGCGCGCAGGTGCGCCAGATCGCCGAGACGAAGATGCCTGACCTGAACGCCCGTGACGTCGACCAGGCGATGCGGATCATCGCCGGCACCGCCCAGTCGATGGGCGTAGAGACAGACGTGCTCTGATGGCGCACGGCAAGAACTACCGGAACGCGAAGTCGCTCTTCGAGCGCGAGCACGAGTACTCGCCCGCGGAGGCCGTCCGCATCATCAAGCAAATGCCGACGGCGAAGTTCGACGAGACGGTCGAGGTGCACTTCCGGCTGGGACTGAACGTCCGCCACGCGGACGAGCAGCTCCGCGGGACGCTCATGCTTCCGCACGGAACCGGCAAGGACGCGAAGGTCGCCGTCTTCGCCGAGGGCGACAAGGCGAAGGAGGCGCAGGAGGCCGGCGCAGACGTCGTCGGCTCCGCTGATCTCGCCAAGCGGGTCGAGGAGGGATTCACCGACTTCGACGTCGCGATCGCCACCCCGGACCAGATGGGGAACGTCGGGAAGCTCGGCCGGATCCTCGGTCCGCGCGGCCTGATGCCGAACCCAAAGACCGGGACCGTCACGATGGACGTGGGGAAGGCAGTCCGAGACGCGAAGGCTGGCAAGCTCGAATACCGCACCGACCGGGGCGCAAACGTCCATGTGGCGATCGGCAAGAAGAGCTTCGACGAGCGCCAGCTCGTCGAGAACTACGCAGCGCTGGTGGAGGAGATCGTCCGAGCGAAGCCCGCGGTCGCGAAGGGCCGCTACATCCGGCAGATCACCTTCGCCACTACGATGGGGCCCGGAATTCACGTCGACACCGCGAAGGTCCGTGGCATCGTCGATGAGCTCGAGGAGACACCAGAAGCAGTTTCGGCTTAGTCAACTACGCCCGTCACCGGAGACAGGAGGCGGCGCAAGGCGCCTGTCCGCGCAAGCGGACCAGGGGAGGGGTCTTGGGAACCGGGAGGTTCCACCAGTACCTACCAAGACGCCGCGCGCAGAAGTCCTCCCGAGGTGGATCGGTGGAAGAGGTTTTCGCCTCCTTCAGCGAGCCCGCCTGAGTGCGGGCTCGATTCGTTCGAGGAGGTGAGCAAGTGAAGAAAGAGGACAAGGAGCGAGTGGTCGCCGAGCTGACGGAGCGCCTACGGACCACGGAGACGCTCATGGTCGCCGACTACCGCGGCCTGACCATGCCGCAGATCGACGACCTGCGCTCGAAGCTGATCGAGCACGGGGCCCGGTTCGCAGTCGTCAAGAACACGCTCACGAGGCGAGCGGCCGAGGCCGCGGGATCCGATGCGCTGCTCGCGATGCTCGAGGGCCCGACGGCGATCGCCTTTCTCGAGTCCGACGGCGACCCCGTCGCGGTCGCGAAGGCGCTCGTGGATGCGGCCCGTGACACCCGCGTGCTCGAGGTTCGGGGCGGCCTGCTCGAAGGCAGGCCGATGGAGGCCGACGAGATCGAGTCCCTGGCGAAGCTGCCGCCGTTCGACGTGCTGCGAAGCCAGGTGCTCGGCGCGATCACTTCGCCGCTGACGGCGATCGTAGGCCTCTTCGCGGCCCCGGTGCAGGACCTCTATGGCTTGCTCGAAGCCCGCATCGAGCAGCTCCGGGAGCAGGGGGACACGTCGGAGGCGGCCGCAAGTGGCTCAGAGCCAGAAGCGGCGGCAACCGTGGAGGAGCCTGCCGCGCGTCCTGACGCGGAGCCCGCTGCCGAAGAGGCAAGTGACTCAGAGCCACAAGCTGAAGCAGCCGAAACTCAAACCGAAACTGAAACTGAAGAGGAGGAGCAGTAATGGCCGCTAGCGCGACCGACAAGGTGTTCGACGAGCTCGGCAAGATGAGCGTTCTGGAGCTCGTCGAGCTCAAGAAGAAGATCGAGGACGAGTGGGGCATCACCGCGGCCGCACCGGTCGCCATCGCCGCGCCGGGCGGCGGCGGGGCCGGGGACGGCGCCGCAGCCGAGGAGCAGACAGCGTTCGACGTCGTTCTCACGGCGGCGGGCGGTCAGAAGATCCAGGTGATCAAGGTCGTCCGGGCGATCACGGGTCTCGGCCTCAAGGAGGCCAAGGACGTCGTCGACTCGGCTCCGGGGCCGGTCAAGGAGGGGATCCCGCGCGAGGAGGCCGACTCGATCAAGAGCCAGCTCGAGGAAGCCGGCGCCACCGTCGAGGTCAAGTAGTCCAGCTCGGTCAGATAGCCAGGGGTGCCCGAGGAGGGCGCCCCTGGCGCTTTTCCGCGCTGGGCGCTACCATGCCTCTAGCGTTCGGCGGATTCCGCAGGGGTACCCTTGCGCAGAAGCGCATGTCTCGGGTACCCTGACGGGTTGCGCCGCTCTTCCGCCTGTCCACGCCCGTCTGCCCGCCGTACCCGTTTCTCGCCCGATTTTCGTTCTCGCACCGTATTTCTAAGGGAGGCTTCATCTCTTGACCACCAAGGTCGCTGCGCCTAGCGCGCGCACCAGCTTCTCGCGGCTCAAGCACGTCCTCGACCTTCCCAACCTGATCGATATCCAGAAGGCCTCGTTTCAGTGGTTTCTGGACGAAGGTCTTCGCGAGACGATCGACGACATTTCGCCGATCGAGGACTACACCGGCACCCTCGCCGTCGAGTTCGGGGCTTACAAGTTCGGAGAGCCCCAGTTCTCGATCAAGGAGTGCCGCGAAAAGGACCTGACCTACCAGGCTCCGCTCTCGATGACCGTCCGCTTCGTGAACAAGGAGACGGGCGAGATCCGCGAGCAGACGGTCTTCATGGGGGACTTCCCGATGATGACCGAGTGGGGCACGTTCATCATCAACGGCACCGAGCGGGTCATCGTGACCCAGCTCGTCCGCAGCCCGGGCGCCTACCTGATGGAGCCCAAGGACGCGACGAAGCAGGTCTTCACCGCGAACCTGATGCCCTCACGCGGCTCGTGGCTCGAGCTCGAGATCGACAAGAAGGGCATCGCCTACGCGCGCATCGACCGGAAGCGAAAGCTCCCGATCACGACCCTGCTCCGGGCGCTCCCCGAAGAGGATCCGTCGACCGGCTTCAAGCTCGACACCTCGTCGAACGAGGCGATCCTGAAGCTGTTCAACAACTCGATCTTCATCGTCAACACGCTCGAGAAGGACCCGTCCACGCGCGAGGAAGAGGCGCTGATCGAGGTCTTCAAGAAGCAGCGCCCCGGTGAGCCTCCGACGCTCGACAACGCGCGGAACCTGCTCAAGGCGCTCTTCTTCGATCCCAAGCGCTACGACCTGACGAAGGTCGGCCGCTACAAGCTCAACCAGCGGCTCGGCGTGAACGTCCCCGAGGACACGAGGGTCCTGACGACCGAGGACATCCTCGCGCTCGTCCAGAAGCTCATCGAGCTGCCGCATCGCCTTGGCGTTCCGGAGGACTCGAAGGACTTCGCCGCTGACGCGATCGTGCTCTCACGGGATCCGATCCGTACCGAGCTCGACGAGTACGAGCACTTCGGCAACCGGCGCCTGCGCACGGTCGGCGAATTGATCCAGGAGGCGTTCCGCGTCGGGCTCTACCGCATGGAGCGCGTCGTCCGCGAGCGGATGACGACCGAGGACGTCGACACGATCACGCCGCAGACGATCATCAACATCCGGCCCGTCGTGGCCGCGTTGAAGGAGTTCTTCGGCTCCTCGCAGCTCTCGCAGTTCATGGACCAGACGAACTCGCTCGCGGGCCTCACGCACCGCCGCCGCCTGTCGGCACTCGGCGCGGGCGGGCTCACGCGTGAGCGCGCACCGATCGAGGTGCGCGACGTGCACCCGACCCACTACGGCCGGATGTGCCCGATCGAGACGCCGGAAGGCCCGAACATCGGCCTGATCGGCTCGCTCGCGTCGATGGCGACCGTCTCGGAGTTCGGCTTCATCCAGACGCCGTACCGCAAGGTCGTCGGCGGCAAGGTGACCGACGAGATCATCTACCTGGACGCCGCCGAAGAGGCGCAGTTCACGATCGCCCAGGCAAGCGCGATCGTCGACGAGAAGACGGGCCGCTTCCGCGACAAGCAGGTGCTCTGCCGTTCGAAGGAGGGCGAGGCCGTCACGGCCGAGCCGAAGGACATCCAGTACATGGACGTCGCTCCTGCGCAGATCGTCTCGGTTGCGACCGCGCTGATCCCGTTCCTCGAGCACAACGACGCGAACCGCGCGCTGATGGGCGCGAACATGCAGCGGCAGGCAGTGCCGCTGATGATCGCCCAGGCGCCGATCGTCGGCACGGGGCTCGAATATCGCGCAGCGGTCGACACAGGGGACGTCGTGCTGTCCCACCGCGCCGGCACGGTCGTCGACGTCGACGCCGGACATATCACGGTCGAGACGAAGGACGGCAAGGACGACTACCCGCTGACGAAGTTCATGCGCTCCAACCAGGGAACGCTGATCCACCACAAGCCGATCGTCGCGCTCGGCGACAAGGTCAAGGCCGAGCAGGTGCTCGCCGACGGCAGCTCCACCGACATGGGCGAGCTCGCGTTGGGCGCGAACCTGCTCGTCGCGTTCATGCCGTTCGAGGGCTACAACTTCGAAGACGCGATCGTCATCTCGGAGCGACTGGTGAAGGAGGACGTTCTCTCCTCGATCCACATCCACGAGTACGAGATCGACGCGCGCTCGACGAAGCTCGGCGACGAGGAGATCACGCGCGACATCCCGAACCGCTCGGAGGAGTCGCTGAAGGACCTCGACGACCGCGGTGTCGTCCGTATCGGAGCCGAGGTCGGCTCGGGCGACCTGCTCGTCGGCAAGGTTACGCCGAAGGGCGAGACCGAGCTCACGGCCGAGGAAAAGCTGATCCGCGCGATCTTCAAGGAGAAGGCGCGCGAGGTTCGCGACACCTCGCTGAAGGTCCCGCACGGCGAAGGCGGCAAGGTCATCGACGTGAAGACGTTCTCGCGCGAGGCGGGAGACGACCTCTCGCCGGGCGTGAACGAGCTCGTGCGCGTCTACGTTGCGAAGAAGCGCAAGATCGCCGAAGGCGACAAGCTCGCCGGGCGCCACGGCAACAAGGGCGTCATCTCGAAGATCGTTCCGGAAGAGGACATGCCGTTCCTCGAGGACGGCCGCCCCGTGGACGTCGTGCTCAACCCGCTCGGCGTGCCGAGCCGGATGAACATCGGCCAGATTCTCGAGACGCATCTCGGGTGGGCTGCTGCACACGGCGTCTTCGCCGAGGACGGCGCGGGTCCGAACGGGATGTCGTCCAAGCCGATTGCGGCTGACAATCCCCACCCCGTTGCGACTCCGGTCTTCGACGGCGCGACCGAGGAGGACGTCGACGAGGCTCTCGTCTCGTGGGCGCAGGCCAACCCGGACTCCCCGATCAAGTTCGTCGTCGACCAGAACAGGCCCGCCGGCCGGAAGGTCTCCGGCAAGGTGCGCCTCTTCAACGGCAAGAGCGGTGAGCCCTACGAGTCGAAGGTGACGATCGGCTTCATGTACATCCTGAAGCTGCTCCACCTCGTGGACGACAAGATCCACGCGCGCTCGACCGGCCCCTACTCGCTCGTCACGCAGCAGCCGCTCGGCGGCAAGGCCCAGTTCGGTGGCCAG
>Ga0207648_10002762_pt1 | contig 18640 bp, 15 predicted proteins | sample KBSMisM32_FD_184310 | JGI IMG/M metagenome (GOLD analysis project Ga0207648, IMG submission 184310) | Miscanthus rhizosphere microbial communities from Kellogg Biological Station, Michigan, USA - KBS Miscanthus M3-2 (SPAdes) (version 2) | ecosystem: Host-associated > Plants > Roots >...
TCCTGCTCGTGGCCGTCGGCGACCACCTCGAGCGGTCCGAGATGCTGCTGGTCGAGCTCGTCAACGCGGGGGCCGACGGCCAGCCCGTCGACATCTCCGCCCAGCAGCAATACGCGGAGGAGCTGGTGGGCGCGAACCGCCTGTACCGGCAGACGGTGGTGCGGGCGGGCGAGCCCGGGATGGCGAGCCTGCTCGACGAGCTGGAGCGGCTGCTGGTGGAGGTCGCGCACCGGCCGTCGTCGATGAGCCCGTCGGATCTCGCGGACATCCGGAGCCGGATCGAATCGCGCGGGCTGCTCTTCCGGGTGCGCGTGATCGAGACGCACGTGCGCGAGAAGGAGAAGGAGAGCACGAAGGCGGCGGTGGGGACCCACGTTTCCTGAGGTGAACTTGATGAGAACGGGATGGATGACGGCGCTGGTCGTGCTCGCCCTGGCCGCGCCTTCGGTGCGGGCGCAGGACTTCACGTCCGGCGCGGACGAGGCGCAGGACAAGGCGCAGCAGGACCGCCAGCGCGCGGCCGAGCAGGCCCATCGCGACCGCGAGCGGGCGAACGAGCAGGCGGAGCGCGATCGCGAGCGCGCACAGCAGGACAGCGCCCGGGCGGAGGAGCGCGCCAACCGCGAGGACGAGCGCTACGAGCGCGGGACGGAAGCGCTGGACGAAGAGCGCTGGGATCGCGCCATCGAGGCCTTCGACTCCGTGGTGAGCATGGGCGGCCGCCGCGTGGACGCGGGCCTCTACTGGAAGGCCTACGCGCAGCGCAAGGCCGGGCGTCCCGCGGACGCCCTGGCCACCCTCGGCCAGCTCCGCAAGACCGCGCCCCAGAGCAAATACATCAAGGAGGCGGACAACCTCGAGCTGGAGATCCGCCAAGTGGGCGGGCAGCCGCCCGCCCCCGAGCGCGCGTCCAACGACGACGAGAAGCTGATCGCCATCAATACGCTCCTCACGACCAACGCCGAGCAGGCGGTGCCGATGCTCGAGAAGTTCCTCAGCAGCCCCAGCGCATCGCCCAAGCTGCGGAACCGCGCGCTGTTCGTGCTCACCCAGAGCGGCTCGCCGCGCGGACGGGCGGTGGTCGCGGACATCGCGCGCGGCAAGTCGCATCCGGACATGCAGCGGCAGGCGGTGAAGTACCTCGGCCTCTTCGGCGGAGACGAGAGCCGCCAGGTCCTTTCCGAGATCTACGCCTCGACCGAAGACGTCGAAATCAAGAAGGCGGTGCTCCAGGCCTACATGACGTCGGGCAACAAGGCGGGGGTGCTGGCCGCCGCGCGTGGCGAGAAGTCGCCGGAGATGCGGCGCGCCGCCATTCGCCAGCTCGGGCCCATGGGCGCGACGGCCGAGCTGTGGGAGCTCTATCGCAGCGATCCGTCGGTGGAGGCGCGCAAGGACATCATCCAGGCCCTCTTCGTGGGCGGAGGCGGGGACCGCATCGCCGAGCTCGCCAAGACGGAGACGAACCCCGAGCTGCGCCGCACGGCCGTGCGCACATTGGGCCTGCTCGGCCAGGAATCGACGGGGGCGGCGCTCGTCACCTTGTTCCAGTCCGACCACGATCCCGCCGTGCGCAAGGAGGCGCTGCGCGGTCTCTTCATCCAGGGCAACGCGCACGCCCTCGTCCAGCTCGCGCGCGCGGAGAAGGACCCCGAGATGCGCCGCGAGATCATGCAGCAGCTCTCGCTGCTGGGCGGGAACAAGGAAGCGATGGACTACATGATGGAGATCCTGAACAAGTGAGCGCGCGCCTCTCCGTCTCCCTCTCCGTGCCCATCTCCGTCCTTTTGGCGATTCCCGCCCTGGCCGCGCCGCCGCCCCGTCTGGTTCGTACGCCCGTCCAGTCGCTCGCGGCCGGGTCTGGTTTCGACAAGGCGGTTCGGGATTGGGCGGCCGGGCAGACGGCCGGAGGATGGCTGGGCTACGAGGTCCCCGCGAACGGCCATCACGACATGTGCTGCTTCGACTCCTGGGAGGGTTCGGACCGCCGCGGCGGCGGGTGCCGGATCGAGGACCACGGGTCGTTCTCGATGCGCGACTCGGACGAGCGCTACACCTCCCTGGACGACGAGACGGCGGTCGTGCTCTTGCGGGCGGCCGAGGGCCGCATCGGCCGCGTGCGCGTGGTGTCGCTCGGCTGCGGCATCGACGCGGGCGGCCGCACGCTGACCTGGGCCGACGACGTCAAGCCCGCGGAGAGCCTGGCCCTGCTCGCCTCGCTCGTGGCGTCGACGGACGAGACAGCCGGCCGCGACAAGGTGACGGATTCCGCGCTCATGGCCATCGCCGTGCACGAGGGCCCGGCCGCGGACGACGTGCTCGAGCGTTTCCTCGCGCCCTCGCAGCCGGAACGGATCCGGAAGAAGACGGCGTTCTGGATGGGCAACATGCGCGGCCGCCGAGGGTACGAAGCGCTTGTCACCCTCGTGCGCGACGATCCAAGTGACAAGGTGCGCGAGCAGGGCGTGTTCGCGCTGAGCCAGAGCGAAGTGCCGGAAGCGGTGGACGCCATGATCCGCGTGGCGCAGAAGGACGCGAGCACGCACGTGCGCGGCCAGGCCCTCTTCTGGCTCGGACAGAAGGCGGGGAAGAAGGCCGTCGCCGCCATCACCGGCGCCATCACCGACGATCCCGAGACCGAGGTCAAGAAGAAGGCCGTCTTCGCGCTCAGCCAGCTCCCGAAGGAAGACGGCGTGCCCATGCTGATCCAGGTGGCGAAGACGAACCGCAATCCCGAGGTGCGCAAGCAGGCGATGTTCTGGCTCGGCCAATCGGGCGATTCACGCGCGCTCGCGTTCTTCCAGGAAGTGCTGGCGCGATAAAGGCGCTTGACACGATCTTCCGGGCGGATCATGATGGCGAAAGAAAAGCGAAATGGCTTCCGCCATCAAGGACGCGCTCGAAGATCTCCTGCGCTCGCGCCGTTTGCAGGCGGACGAGCCGCTGCTGCGCGGCGAGGACCCGCGCGGCCGCGCGCTGGGCACGGGGATCGCCGGCCTGGATGAGCTGCTGCTCGGCGGGTTCCCGCGCGGCCAGATCTCGGAAGTCCACGGCGCCGTCTCGTCGGGCCGGACCGCCCTCGTCCTCGCCCTCGCCGCGCGGCTGACCCGTGCGGGATCGCTGGTGGCCTGGGTCGACCCCGGCGATCGTCTCGATCCTGGTTCCGCTTCCGTCGCCGGCGTCCACCTCGCCCGGCTCCTGTGGCTGCGCGGCGAGCGTCGCGGCCGCGAGACGCTGCTACCCGCGGTCTCCGCGGTGGGCACGCTGCTCGGCTCCGGGCTGTTCGAGGCCATCGTGTTCGATCTGGCCGGCATCCCGGCCACGGCGCGCCAGCGCCTGCCCGGCACGACGTGGATCCGGCTGCAGCGTCTCATCGAGGACCAGCCGAGCGCGCTCGTCCTGATCGCGGACGGACACGTTTCCCACGGTCCGGGAGGCGCCGCTCTCGCCATGAAGGCGTCGGCGCCGCGGTGGTCGGGCGCGCCCCCCGCGCGCCTGCTGCGCGGCGTCGGGGCCGAGGTGCGCGAAGCCCGGCGCGGCCTGCGCGGCGCGACCGTGGAGCTGCAGGCCTGCTCCTGAATCGGCGGCGGGTGAGGCATGTTCGGCGCGCTCTTCGCCCCCGTCCCGCCTCCCGACGGCGCGCTGCTCGACCTCGCCCGTGAGTTCACGCCGCGCGTCCAGTCCCTCGCGCCGGGGGAGGCGCTGCTCGATCTCCACGGCCTCGGCCGCGTCTGGCCGACGCCGCGGGACCTCGCGGGTGCGCTGCTCGCCGCCGCCCACGCCCGCGGATGGAGCGACCTGCGCATTGCCCTGGCCGGGACGCGCGTGGCCGCTCTCGTCGCCGCCCGCGGCCGCGACGGGCTGACCGTCGTCCCTCCCGGACAGGAGGCGGCGACGCTGGCCCCGCTGCCTCTCGACCTCCTCGACCTCGACGAGGAGCGGCGCGACCTCTTCCGGCGCTGGGGACTCAGCACGCTCGGCGACCTGGGCGCGCTCCCCGCGCGGGGGCTGGCCGAGCGCCTCGGCGTGGAGGGCCCGCGGCTGCGCCGTCTCGCGCGCGGAGAGGACGAGGCCCCGCTCGTGCCCACGCCGGCGGCGGAGACGTTCGCGTCCACGCTCGAGCTCGAATGGCCGATCGACGGCCTGGAGCCGCTCTCGTTCCTCCTCTCCCGCGTGCTCGAGCCGCTGTGCGCGCACCTGAAAGAGCGCGGCCGGCGCGCCGCGGGCATGGAGCTGGACCTGGGCCTCGTGGACGGGCGGCGGCACCGGCGCGCGCTGCGTCCGGCCGCGCCTTCGGCGGAGGCGCGCACCTGGCGCACGCTGATGCTGCTCGACCTGGAGGCGCACCCCCCCGACGAATCCATCCAGGCCTTCACCGTGCGCGCGGAGCCGACGTCCGCGCGCACCGTCCAGTTCTCGCTGCTCGATCCCGCCCAGCCCTCGCCGGAGCGCCTGGCCGAGACCATGGCGCGCCTGCACGATTGGACGGCGGCCGGACGGGCGGGCGCGCCCGCGCTCGTGGACTCGCACCGGCCGGGTGCGTTCGTGATGGAGACGTTCGCGCCCGGTCCGGTGAGCGGGGCCGCTCTCACCGGCCCGCCCGGTCCGCGCCTGGCCCTGCGCGTGTTCCGTCCTCCGCTGCCCGCGCAGGTGGCCCTGCGCGGCGCGGCGCCCGCGTTCGTCTCCGCCGGCGGCGTGCGTGGGGAAGTGGTGGAGCGCGCGGGCCCCTGGCGCGCGTCCGGCGATTGGTGGGACGTGGCCTGGAGCCGCGAGGAGTGGGACGTGGCGCTGGCGGCGGGCGGCCTCTACCGGATCTTCCGCGACCGCCTGCGCGACGAATGGTTCGTGGAGGGCGAGCTGGACTGAGAGGCGGAGGGGGACGGACGCTCGGGCATACTACCGGCCATGAGCCTCGACCGTCCCCTCCCCGTCCTCGTCACCCTGCTCTTGATGGCGGCCGCGCCGCTCTCCGCCGCGCCCCTGCAATCGCGGGTCGAAGAGGCGGCGCGGTCGCTGCGCGGCACCATGGGGGTGGCCGCGAAGAACCTCGTCACCGGCGAGACCGTGTTCGTGAACGCGGACACCCAGTTCCCGACCGCCAGCGTCATCAAGGTCGCGGTGATGGTCGAGGTCTTCCATCAGATCGCGGAGGGCCGCATCCGCCGCGACGACACCATCCCCGTCGACGAGACCGTGAAGGTCGGCGGGTCCGGCGTGCTGCAGCGCCTGCACGGAGGGCTCGTCCTGACCGTGGGCGATCTCCTCGACCTCATGATGACGGTGAGCGACAACACGGCCACGAACGTGCTCGTCAACCTCGTGGGCACCGCCAACGTGGACAAGCGGCTCGTCTCCTACGGGATCACCCGCACGAAGATCTTCCGGCCCACCTTCCGCGACGGGCACCCGGACGTCTTCCCGGAAGAGGAGAAGGAGTTCGGCCTCGGGGTGGCCACTCCTCGCGAGCTGGCGCGGCTCATGGAGCTGATCGCGGAAGGCAAGGTCGTGGACCGCGCGGCCTCCGACGCCATGATCGCGATCATGCGCGAGCAGGCCTTCCGCACCATGATCCCGCGCTCGCTGCCGGAGACGGACGACGTCGTGGTCGCCAACAAGCCGGGATGGGACAGCGAGAAGCATCCGGACGCGGCGGGCGTGAAGCGCGCCGTGCGCGGGGACGTGGCCCTCGTGACCACCGCGCGCGGCCGCTACGTGATCGCCATCCAGGCCCGCCAGGTCGCGGACACGCGCGACGGCCCGGACAACGAGGCGGTCGTGCTGGCCGCACGGATCTCGCGGATGATCTACGACGCGTTCGCGGGCGGCCGCTGAGGCGGCGAGATCCCCAGCCAGCGCGCCAGGAAGTGATCCAGGCTGGCCACCCCCGGCCCGTACAGCACGAGCCAGGTCAGGAGGAGCAGGAACACCCAGGAGGCGATGTCCATGGGGCCGACTTCGCCCGTCGGCTTCCACGATTCGAAGAACTGGGCGCGCTCGGTCAGGAGCGCGACCACCATCGTCGAGGCCAGCAGCGCGGAGACGATGCGGGTGAGCAGCCCGAGGACCAGCAGCGCGCCCCCGTAGTACTCGAGCCGCGAGACGAAGGCCGCGTTGAGGGCGGGGAACGGGATGTTCTGGGACGCGAAGAACTCGACGGTGTTGTCGAAGTTCGCGAGCTTGCCCCGGCCGGTGAGGAAGAACGCGTTCCCCAGGGTGATGCGGGTGAGAAGGGGAGCGATGAAGGCGAACGTCGCCGCTAGTTTGAGCCCCAACGTTGTCGCGCGTTGCAAGGGTGAGGGAGCAGGCATCGAACAACCTCCGTCGTCGGTAGGGAGGGCGCATCCTACCTCCGCCGTGCCCGGAAAGCACCGCGAGCCGCGCGCGTGGACGACTCCCGTGACGAACGCGAGCGAGGGTTAGGATAGGGGGATGGCGAACAGCGGCCGCTTCGGGCCGAGGCCCACGATCCTTCTCCTGGCCGCGGCCCTCACCTACGCGGGCGCAGGGTGCAGCGTCGTCCGCCGCGGCCCGTCCGGCGCGCCTCCTCCGCCGGAGGCGGCCGCGGCGGACACGCCGCCGCCGCCGCTGCCCGTGGACAAGGCGCCCGAAGACGTGATCGTGGCGGCGTGGGCGGAGCCGTCCCTCCTTCCCTCCGCGGGCGGCCAGGCCCAGATCCTCGTCCGGCTCCAGAAGCGGGGCGGCCTGCCCTTTCCCGGAGTGCAGGTGCGCCTGCGCACGTCGGCGGGCAACCTCTACTCGGACGGCAAGGTGCTGGTCACCGACTCCGCGGGCCGCACGCGCGACCGCCTGACCACGCGCCGTTCCGCCCACATCACCCTGAACGCGGGCGGGACCGTGTACCGGTTCCGCGTCCCCGTCGCCGCTCCGCCTTCGAGCTAGCGCGATCCCGGTGCTCGAGCGCGACCCCGCCCTCGTCCGCGATCTCGAGCGGGTGCTCGCCCCCGAGCGCGTCCTCTCGCGGCCCATCGACCGCGTCGCGCGCTCCGTGGACGCGTCGATCTACCGGATGATCCCGCAGGTCGTGGTGCGGCCGCGCGACCTCGGCGAGATGCGCGCCCTCTTCGCCTACGCCCGCGCGCACCGGCGGCACCTGACCCTGCGCACCGCGGGCACGTCCCTCTCGGGCCAGGCGGTGACGGACGACATCCTGGTGGAGCTCGCCCCCTTCTGGCAGGCCTACCGCGTGCTCGACGAGGGCCGGCGCCTCTGGAGCCAGCCCGGCGTGGTGGGCGGTTATCTCAACCGCGTGCTCGCTCCCTTCCGGCGGCGGCTGGGTCCCGATCCGGCCTCCATCGACGCCTGCATGATCGGCGGCATCGTCGCCAACAACTCGTCCGGCATGTGCTGCGGCGTGGCCCAGAACAGCTACCACACGCTGGACGCGCTGCACCTCCTGCTCGCGGACGGGACGGAGCTCGACACCGCACGTCCGGAAGCGGACGAGGACCTGCGCCGGGCCCGTCCCGACCTGCACGCCGCCCTCCTCGCCTTGCGGGACGAAGTGCGGTCAGACGGGACGCTGGCCGCGCGCATCCGGGCCAAGTTCGCGCGCAAGCAGACGATGGCGTACGCGCTCAACGCCCTCCTCGATCACGACACGCCCGTGCAGATCCTGGCCCATCTCATGGTGGGATCGCAGGGCACGCTCGGGTTCGTGGCCGACGTGACGCTGCGGACGGTCCCGGAGCCGCCGCACCGCGCGGCGGCGCTCCTCTACTTCGAGGAGCTGGCGGAGGCGGGGGCGGCGGTGGCGCCGCTGGTGGCCGCGGGGGCGGCCGCGCTGGAGATCATGGACGCGGCCTCCCTCCGATCCCAGGCCGGCGACCGCGATTATCCCTTCACGATCGGCAACCGCACGGCCGCCCTCCTCGCCGAGTTCCGCGCCGACACCGCGGAGACACTGGCCGCCCAGGTGTCGAGCGCGGAAGAGGTCCTGAAAGGCTTCCGCCTGCTCGCCCCCGCCGGGTTCACCACCGATCCCGCGGAGCGCGACCGGCACTGGCATCTGCGCAAGGGGCTGTTCCCGTCGGTGGGAAACATCCGGCCCTCCGGCACCGCCGTCGTCATCGAAGACGTGGTGGTGCCGGTGGAGCGCCTGGCCGAAGCCATCACCGATCTCCAGGTCCTCTACGCCAGACACGACTTCGAGGACGCCATCACCTTCGGGCACGCGCGCGACGGCAACCTGCACTTCGTCTTCGCCAAGGACTTCGCCGACCCCGCCACCGTGCGCCGCTACGACGCGTTCATGCGCGAGCTCGTGCGGATGGTGGTGGGGAAATACGACGGCGCCCTCAAGGCCGAGCACGGATCCGGGCGCAACATGGCGCCGTTCGTGCGCGACGAATGGGGGGACCGCGCCTACGACGTCATGCGCCGGATCAAGGCCCTGCTCGACCCCGACGGTATCCTGAACCCGGGCGTCGTCCTCAGCGACGATCCCGAGCTCCACCTGAAGGACCTGAAGGGCCTGCCCAGCATCTCGCCCACCGCGGACAAGTGCATCGAGTGCGGGTTCTGCGAGCCGCGGTGTCCTTCACGCTACCTGACCCTGAGCCCGCGCCAGCGCATCGTGGTCACGCGCGAGCTCGAGCGCCTCTCCACGTCGGACGACGCCGCGGCGCGGGCCTGGCGGGCCGCGCTCGAGGCGGACTACGACTACGAGGGGATCGCGACCTGCAGCCGCGACTCGATGTGCTCGACCTCGTGCCCCGTACACATCGACACGGGCGCGCTGGTCAAGGAGACCCTGGTGGCGCGCCATCCGCCCGGGCAGCGGCGCTGGGCGGAGCGGATCGCTCGTCACTACGGCTGGGTGATGAAGGGCGCGCGGCTGGGGCTGGCCACGGCGCGCGGTGTGCGCAGCCTGCCCGGGGGGGGCTGGGTGGTGGACCGCGGCAGCGCGCTGCTGCATGCGCTGGCGCCCACGCTCCTGCCCCATCTGCCCGCGGAGATGCCTCTGCCAGGCCCGCCGGCACCGCTGTCCGATTCGCGCCGTCCGTCCGTCTCGCCGGTCATCGCGGCGACCGGCGAAGGCGTCGTGTACTTCCCGAGCTGTCTCGTGCGCATGATGGGCCCGCTGCCGGGCGAGACCGGCCCCGCCACCCCGCAGGCCATGGCGGACGTGCTGCACGCGGGCGGGTTCGAGGTCGTCTATCCATCCGGGCTCGCGGACCTGTGCTGCGGGATGCCTTTCGCGAGCAAGGCCTTCCCGGAGGCGGCCGCGCGCTGCGCGTCGTCGGCGGCGGAGGCCCTGTGGACGGCGTCGAGGGAGGGACGGCATACCGTCGTCACCGACGCTTCGCCCTGCGCGGGCACGCTCAGCGAGCTGGCCACCGTGCATCTCCGCCAGACGGGGCGCACGCTGCGCATCAAGGACTTCTCGACGTTCTGGGCGCGCGACGTCCTGCCCCGTCTCGACGGCCGGTTCCAGCGCCCCGGCCGCGCCGTGCTGCACCCCACCTGCACGCTGGTCAAGCGCGGGGCCCTGCCCGACCTGCTCGCCGTCGCGCGCGCGCACGCGGAGGAGGTCCTCGTCCCGCCCGGCGCGGAGTGCTGCGGCTTCGCCGGCGACCGCGGCTTCGTGGTGCCGGAGCTGACGCGGGCGGCGACGGTGCGGGAGGCCTCCGAAGTGCGGGCCGTGGATGGCGGCGCTCGCACCGGCCTCTACTCGACCTGCCGCACCTGCGAGATCGGCATGTCGCGCGCCGTGGGCCGGCCCTATTCGTCGATCGTCCACCTGGTGCGGGAGGCCCTGCTCGGTGGGTGAGTCGTTCCTCGACTGGGTCGCCCAGCTGCCGGGCGGAGCCATCTATGCCGTCCTGGTCGCGCTCTCCGCGCTCGAGAACATCTTTCCGCCTGTTCCCGCGGACGTCGCGGTGGTGCTCGGCGCCTTCCTCGGCCAGCGGGGGATCGTGTCCGCACCGCTTCTGGGCTTCCTGTGCTGGCTCGGCAATACGGCATCGTCCGCCGGCATGTATTTCTACGGACGCTCGCACGGACGGCGATTCTTCACGACGGGCTGGCGGAGAAAGCTGATGCCGCCGGAAGCGATCGTCGCCCTCGAGAAGGCCTACGCCCGTCACGGCGTCTACGGCATCTTCATCAGCCGGTTCCTGCCCGGGGTGCGGGCGGCGGTGACGCCGTTCGCGGGCGTGGCCGGCATGAGGCCCGCGCGCGCCCTCATTCCATCCGCCTCCGCCTCCGCAATCTGGTACGCGTTCCTCGTCACCGCCGGTTCCGCGCTGGCCCAGAGCTGGCCGCGGGCCCAGGCCCTGCTCGCGGACGCGAACCGCGCCCTCGCCGTCGTTTTCGGCCTCGTGATCGCCATCGCCTTCTTCTTCTGGTGGCGGGCCCGCCGGCGGCGCTAGCGTCCCTTGCCCATCCCGGCCACGATCTGGCCGATGCGCTCGCGCGTGCTGTCCGAGAACCAGCGGTCGAGCCAGGCCCCCATCTCTTCCTTCTCGCGCGAGCGCATCTCGCGCAGCACGCCTTCGCGCAGGTATCCCTTCGTGATCGCGATGGAGGCGGTGTCCTTGTCCGCGAATTCCTCGAGGCGGGCGCGGCAGAAGTCCTCGAACCCGTCCGCATCCGCGAGCTGATCGGCCAGGCCGACGGCGATGGCATCGTCGTCGGAGAAGTTGCGTCCGAGGAGCGCGACCTGGGTCAGGGCGGACGGGGGGACGGAGGCACGCAGCAGGAGCGCCACCGACCAGGGAAGGGGCACGCCGACCTTGACCTCATTGAGTCCGACCTGGATCCCTCCGCGCTTGAGCACGCGATAGTCCGCGGTGAGGGAGAGGATGCAGCCTCCGGCCACGGCGTGGCCGCTCACCGCCGCCACCACCGGCTTGGGCAGGGCGTAGAGAGCCCACACCGCCTCCGCGAAGACGCGCATGAAGCGTTCCATGGCCGCGCGGTCGTATTCGACGAGGGTGACGAGGTCCAGGCCGGGACTGAAGAGCTTCGGGTGGGCGGAGGCGAGAAGGACGCCGCGTACCCCCGGATCCGCTCCCAGCTCGCCCGCCACCTTCAGCAGCTCCTGCGTGAACGGCTCGTCGATCGCGTTGCCCCGCGCTTTGTCGAAGCGCGCCGTGACGAACCCGCCCGCCTTTTCCAGTCGAATGCCGCTCACGAGACCTCCTGAATGCCCGACGCCAGCCTAGCACCGGGTCACCCTAGAACATCGCGATCTGCTGCGGCTCCTCGAAATCGCGGTCCCGCTCCGCGTCCAGGAAGCCGTGCTTCGCGCGCAAGGAGCGCACGCGCGCGTCGATCGTGTCCCGATAGCGCCCGCGGAGGTAGGCGCGCTCGGCGTAGGCGCGCTGGTAGGCCTCGAGGTAGGCGGGGAAGTCCGCGGCGAGCCAGCGCAGGAACTTCTCCTTGGTGGGCGAGCGCAGGAACAGGACGTTGCAGAACAGGTGGCGCACTCCCGCGCCCGCCACGCGTCCAAGCAGGAGATCCAGGCTGGCCTCGTCGTCGGTGATCGCGGGCAGGACGGGCGCGAGCCCGAGCCAGGCCACGAGGCCCGCCTCCACGAGACGGCGCATCACCTCGATGCGGACGTCCGGCGGAGGCGCCCACGGATCAAGACGGCGCGCCAGCTCCGCGTGCGGAGTGATGAGGGAGACGTGGACGCTCAGGCGCGAGCGGGCGTGGATCCGCCGGAGCAGGTCGAGATCGCGCAGGATGAGGGCGCCTTTCGTGACGATGCCGAGGCGCACGTTGCGGTGCTGGGCCACCAGCTCCAGGAAGCCGCGCGTGACGCGGGCCTGCGCCTCTCCGGGCTGGTAGGGATCGGTGGCCGTGCCCAGGGCGATGCGCTCGCCTTTCTTGACGGCGAGGGCGAGCCGGCGGGCCGTCTCGGGCTGCGCACCCGTCTTCACGTACACGAGGGAATGGAAGGCCTCGGGCGTGGTGATGCCCATGAACTCGTGCGTGTAGGTGGCGTAGCAGTAGCGACAGCCCATGGCGCAGCCACGGTAGGGATTCACGGTCCACGTGAACGGCATGCGCGGCGAGTCGCATTTGTTCAGGAGCGAGCGCGACCGCAGCTCGCGGTACGTGACGCCGCCCTGCTCGCGCACATCCTCCGCACCCATTCGCGCGGCGAGATTCGGGGCGGGGACTCCGGGCTTGATCGGCATCGGCGAATGGCTTTCGCTTTATATTCGCCTTCTCGATCGGACAGATCAAGCGGAAAACGCGCTCCTATAATCGGAGAGAGGTCTCATGCCCGCCGCGCCGTCCCCGCTCCAGGACCTCCTCGCCCGCCGCACGCGCGAGGGGGACCTTTACGAGAAGCTGCCCGAAGGCCGCGTGCGGTGCTTTGCCTGCGGCCATCGATGCCTGGTCCCACCCGGGCGGGACGGCGTGTGCCGCGTCCGTTTCAACGAAGGCGGCATCTTGAAGGTTCCTTTCGGGTACGTCGGGGCCGTGCACGTCGATCCCGTCGAGAAGAAGCCGTTCTTCCACGCCCTGCCCGGCGCGCGCGCCCTGTCCTTCGGCATGCTCGGCTGCGACTACCACTGCGGCTACTGCCAGAACTGGCTCACGTCGCAGGCCCTGCGCGATCCCGACGCGACGGTGCCCCCGCAGGACGTGAGCGCGGGCGAGCTGGCCGGGCTGGCCCGGCAGCACGGCGCGCGCATCGTGACCTCCACCTACAACGAGCCGCTCATCACGAGCGAGTGGGCGGTGGCCGTGTTCCGCGAGGCGCGCGCGGCCGGCCTCGTCTGCTCGTACGTCTCGAACGGCAACGGCACGCCGGAGGTCCTCGACTACATCCAGCCCTGGGTCTCGCTCTACAAGGTCGACCTCAAGAGCTTCCGCGACCGTCACTACCGCGAGCTGGGAGGCACGCTGGAGCGCGTCCTCTGGACCATCCGCTCGCTGCACGAGCGCGGCATCTGGGTCGAGATCGTCACGTTGCTCGTGCCCGGCTTCAACGACTCGGATGAGGAGCTGACGGACATCGCGCGGTTCCTCGTCTCCGTCTCACCCGACATCCCGTGGCACGTGACCGCGTTCCACAAGGACTACAAGATGACGGGGCCCGAGGACACGAGCGTGCGCACGCTGCTGCGCGCCGCGGAGACGGGCGCGCGCGAGGGGCTGCGCTTCGTCTACGCGGGGAACATCCCGGGCGCGGTCGGGCAGTGGGAGGACACGCGGTGCCCGTCCTGCCGCGCGGTGCTCATCGAGCGCCGCGGGTTCCGGGTGCTGGCGAACCGGATTCCCGACGGGGTGTGTCCGTCGTGCCGCGTCAAGGTTCCCGGCTTCTGGGAGCCGGACGCGCGCTCTCTCGACGCGGGCCCCTGAAACACGAAGCCGCCGGGGCGAGACGCGCCCACGGCGGCTTCGACGGCGAGCGAAGGGCTACTTGCCCTGGATCTTCAGGAGCGCGTTGCGGACGGCCTTGCGGAAGTCCTCCTCGCGCATGCTCATCGCCATCTGCTCCTTGGTCATCATGGTCGTGTCGAACACCCGCGGCGAGTTGAGGATGTGCAGCAGGTGCGGCACCGCGGCCGCGGCCTTGGGCCCGATGGAACCGAGGCTGTTGGCCGCCTGCTCGCGGACGTCCCAGTCCTGGTCGTTGCGGACGGCGTTGATCAGCGCGGGCACACCCTCCGGCCCAAGGCTGGCCAGGTCTCTCGCGGCTTTGCGCCGTACGCCGGGGCTTCCGCCTCCGGTCATGAGGATCTGGCTGAGCGAGCCGACATCCGGCTTCGCGACCGGCGGCGGCGGCGGCGGAGCCTTCAAGTCTTCCTCGGCGATGGCCTCGTTCTTCTCGAGGCGCTCGATGTTCAACTTGAGGCGGGCATCCGCGCGTCCCGCCGCGGAGCCCTTGTCGTAGTACTCGCGCGCCTTGGCTGCGTCCTTCTTGAAGAGATACGACCAGCCGACCGCGTTGTTGGCCTCGGGCGCCGTCGTGGGGTCGATCTGCACGGCCTGGTTGAAGGCGGCGATGGCGGGGTCCCAGTTCTTCAGGCCGATGTACGCCCAGCCCATGCCCAGCGCGGCCTGCTCTTCTTTCGGGTTCAGCTCGAGGCCCTTCTTGTAGGCGGCGACCGACGCTTCGAGCTGCTTGGGCTCCGTGTTGCGGTACAGCCAGCCCAGGTTCACGTAACCGGCCGAATCGCTGTAGCCGGGCGTGGCCACGACCTTCTTCAGCTCTTCCACGCCCGCGTTGGCCTGGCCGTTGACGCCGAGGATGAGGCCGTAGGTCGTCCGGTAGTCCACGTTCTTGGGATCGAGCTCGACCGCCTTCTTGTAGGCAGCCAGCGACTCCGCCTTCTTGCCGACGTACTGCTCGGCCGTGCCGAGGCGCGCCTGCGTCTCCGCGTCGCCCGGGGCGAGGCGGGCGGCTGCCTCGAGCGCGTTCGCCGCGTTCTGCCATTCGCCCTTGCGCATGTAGAGGCGGCCGAGCTGGAGCTGGGCCTGCGCGTTGTTCGGCTGCTCCTGCACGATCTTCTGGGCGTCGGCCAGGGCGGCGTCCGTCTGGCCCTTGCGGATGAGGACGCCGACGTTGGCGACGCGCGCGGGCGTGAACCCGGGGTCGGCGGCGAGGGCGCGGCCGTAGGCGAGGTTGGCCTGGTCGATGTTGTTGCCGGCCTCGAAGATCTGGCCCACCGCAAGCTGGACGAGCGGATCGCGCGGGTTCAGGAAAGCCCCCTGCTGGGCCTGGGCGATCGCGTCGTCCCAACGCTTGGGATCACGCGCCAGGATGGCGCGGCCGAGCACGGCGAACGCCTCGCCCGACTTCTGGTCGGCATCGCTGGCCTTCTTGGCTTCGGCTTCCGCGCCCGCCGCGTCGCCGGCGGCGAGCAGCGCCCAGGCGAGCTTCGTGCGCGCCAGGTGGAGCTTGGGATCGACCTCGAGGGCCTTGCGGAACTCCGCCTCCGCTTCCTTCGCGCGAGAAGCCGCGAGGAGCGCCTCACCGCGCGCCATGTGGGCGAGCCCGCTGTTCGGGCCGGCCTGCACAGCCTTGTCGGCGGTGGCGAGCGCGGTGACGCCGTCCTTGGCGCGGGCCTGGGCGCGCGCCAGAGCCGCCTGGGCGTTCACGTTCGCGGGCGCGGCCTTGACCGCTTCTTCCGCGTGGGTCAGGGCATCGTGGCCAGTCCCCCGCAGGAGGTCCTGCCCCGAGAGCGCCGCCAGGGCTTCCGCCTTCACCTCGGGCGCGGCAGAGGCCGACAGCTCGACGGCCTTGGCCAGGCTCGTCTGCGCCTCTTCCGGCGAGGCCAGGCGGTTCTGCAGGCGGCCCAGGGCGATGTAGGCCTCGGCCGAGTTCGACTGCTCGGCCACCTTCTGGACGGCCTTGATGCCCTCCTCCGGCTTGCCTTTCTCCGCCAGGGACTCCGCCTTGGCGACGGCGTCGTCCAGCTTCTTGTCCGCGAACGCGGGTGCGGCCGCGAGCATCACGGCCAGGATCGAGATCGACTTTCTCATCGGGTGAGCCCCTCTAGGCAAGAACACTCATTATACCGTCGCACAATGGCTTCGCTTCCGGGTGGCCAACGCCCCACATGGTATAGTTCGTGAACCCTTCTCCATTCAGGAGCGCCCTGTCCCCCGCTCCCAGTGGATAACGCGATGGACTACCTTACCTGCCAGTCCTGCCGCCGCGCCGCGACGGATAACCTCCTGAGCTATAGACGGGGAAGCACCGTCGTCCGCAACGACACGTTCCTCCAGTGCGACATCTGCGAGCGCTACGCCTGTGCGGAATGCCTGCAGGTCTACGACATCTTCTCCGGCTACGACTTCCTCTGCCACGAATGCGCGGAGACTTTCCAGCCCCCCCCGCCGGGGACGCGAGGGCACTGACCCCTTCGGGCCGTCCCTTCGTGGACGCACCCGCGTGTCCGTGTTGGGACAGCGGTGCATTCTAGCCACCAGAGCGTTGAATCGTCCAAGGGGACTTTTCTGAGTAAGTCATTGACTCTGGATGAGTTGACATCTATTCACACGATCCTTGGAAACCGGCACGCGGGTTGCAGCGTATTAGCGACTAGAAAGGCCATATGACAACCGCAATCCTGATGGCTAATCCAACCTTTCAAAAATCCCGCTGATAATCCTTCCCCCCCAAAGAGGGGATTCTCCGCAGTCCGCACGTGGAAATAGGGCGCCCCCCAAGGCGCCCTTTTTCTTTCCCCCCTGCGCCTTCGGCTACCCCCCACTCGCTCGGCGCAGAGCGCCTCGCTGCTTGTCCCGGTCTACGAAATCACTGCTCGAATCACGGAGTCACTGCGGCGCCGGCCGCCGCTGCGCGACCACGTATTGGAAGAAGCCCCAGCCGAGGGCGGCCAGGCCGGGAATGCGATCGACGGCGGCGCTGAGGGAGGGGGGGCCGCCGGGACAGGCCAGGAACGTGCGGTGCTCGACGATCTCGAACGCGGGCCCGATCTTCGCGGCCAGGGCGCGGGTCGTGAGGAACGAGTGCGGGCCCTCCGGGATCTTCATCCGCCAGCTCTCGGCGAGGTCGAGCCAGCGTTCCCAGTTCCCGTTCGGGGTGACGGCGGCCAGCACGCCGCCCGGGCGAAGGACACGCGCGCCCTCCACGATCACGGCCTCGACGTCGGCCACGTGCTCGATGACGTTGATGCTGTACATGCCGTCGAAGGCGCCGTCGCGGAAGGGCAGCTGCTCTCCCGCGCCCACGACCGCGGCCGTGCGGGCGATCGCCTTGCGCTGCTGGAGCATGTCGATGGAGAGGTCACAGGCCACGGAGCCCGGAGGTCCGACGCGGTCGAGGAGATCGTTGCTGCCGCTGCCGAGCTCGAGGACGCGCACCCGCCCCCGCATCACGCGCTGGACGATGTCGCGGTAGCGCCCCTCGCAGGTCTGGTTCGCTTCCCGGCTGTAGGCGGGGGCCAGGGCGCGGTAGTGCGCGCGCACGCGGGCATAGTGGGCGAGGAGATCCTCGCGTTTCATCATGGCGTGGTCTCGGCCCGCCGCCGTCCGGCCCGGGGGCGCCGCACTACTGGAGCAAGTACTCCTGGACGAAGGAGACGGTGGCGTAGAACTGGAAATCCTGGTTCCGCTTCTTGCTGAACCCGTGGCCCTCGTCCTTGGCCATCAGGAACCACACCGGCGTCCCGTTCTTCTTGACCGTCGCCACCATCTGCTCGCCTTCCTGATACGGCACGCGCGGGTCGTTGCGGCCGGCGACGACGAACAGGGGCTTCGTGATCTTGTCCGCGTGGTGCAGGGGCGCGATCTCCTCGAAGAAAGCGCGGATCTTGGGGTCGCGCTCGTCCCCGTATTCGACGCGGCGGAGGTCCCGGCGATAGGCCTCGGTGCGCTCCATGAAGGTGACGAAGTTCGAGATGCCGACGACGTCCACCGCGCAGCGGATGCGGTCCGAGAAGTGGGTGGCCGCGGCCAGGGTCATGTAACCCCCGTAGCTGCCGCCCGTGATCATGATCCGCCTGGCGTCGAGGTCGGAGCGGGTCGGGATCCAGTCGAGGAGGGCGCCGATGTCCTTCACCGAGTCCTCGCGCTTCACCCCGTTGTCGAGCTTCAGGAACGTCTTGCCGTAGCCCGTGGATCCACGAACGTTCGGGTAGATCAGGGCGACCCCGAGCTCACTGAGGTAATAGTTCGAGCGCGCCAGGAATCCGGGCTGGTATTGGCCCTCGGGCCCGCCGTGGATGTTCACGATCACCGGCCGCGGCCCCGTGAAGCGCGCGGCCGGCTTGTAGAGCCAGCCCGAGATGGTCCGGCCGTCGAAGCTCTTCCAGCGCACGAGCTCCGGCTCCGAGAAGCCAGCCGCGTTGAGGCCCCCCGTCTCGCTCTCCGTCCAGCGGTCGACCTTGCCCGTCGTCACGTCCAGGGAGTAGACGTCGGAGGGGGTGCGCGCGGACGCGAACGTGAAGGCCAGCTCGCGGCCGCTGGGATGCCATTCGATGGCGCCGATGACTCCGGCCCCGAGGCCGAGCTTCGGTGCCGGCTTCTCCTTGCCCGTGGCGGTGTCCAGGAGGTGCAGGGCGGAGACGCCGTCCTCGTTCGTGACGAAAGCGATCGTTCGCCCGTCTCTCGACAGGGCGAGGTCCTCGACATCCCATTCGAGGTGGGCGCTCAGGGGAGTCTGCACACCCGTCGCCACATCGATCCGGGCCAGGCGATGGAACTCCGAGCCCCGGTCCGTGCTGGCGTAGACGCCCTTGCCGTCCGCGGTGAAGACGGCGCCGGTATAGCTGGCCGGTTCGCCCTCCTTCGGGGTCAGCAGCGTCTTCGCTCCGGTCGCGACGTCGACCACCCACAGCCGGCTCTCGTTGGCGGAGAGGCCTTCCGCCACCAGCAGCTTCGTGTCGTCCGGGCTCCAGTCGCGCGCGGACCAGCCCCCGCCGTCTCCCTGCAGGACGAGGCGGTCTGTCTTCGCCTCCCGAGGATCCATGACGTAGACGTCGCGGTCGCGGCCGTTGCGGCGGGTCGAGGCGTAGGCGATACGGTCGCCCTTGGTCGACCAACGCACTCCGCCGTTCTGGGACCGTCCGCCGTCCGTGATCAACGTCGAGGCGCCGGTGGCCAGGTCGTATCGGAAGAGCTGGCCGAACTCGTCGCCGCCCTTGTCCTTTGAGAAGAGGAAGAAGTCGCCGCGTACCGGCTCGTAGGA
>Ga0207648_10002763_pt1 | contig 18632 bp, 13 predicted proteins | sample KBSMisM32_FD_184310 | JGI IMG/M metagenome (GOLD analysis project Ga0207648, IMG submission 184310) | Miscanthus rhizosphere microbial communities from Kellogg Biological Station, Michigan, USA - KBS Miscanthus M3-2 (SPAdes) (version 2) | ecosystem: Host-associated > Plants > Roots >...
CTCCCGCTCGGCATCACGTTCATCGGCGGCCGCTGGGATGAGCCGACGCTGATCGGCTTCGCGTATGCGTTCGAGCAGGCGACCCAGGTACGCGTCCCGCCGGACTTCATCCCGACGATCGGTGACGACGCGTCGGCCTCGCGCCAGCCCTCTTCCCACGAGAAGCAGAAGCCTTCTTCGCAGAAGAAGCAGACGGCAGCCGTTGTCGGCCGAAGCGGCACCTGGAGGATGCCGCCACTGCGGTAGCAGATCCCTCAGGACACCGGGATCCGCTTCTCGGGATCGACGAACGGCATCGGCACGACCTTTGCGGCCCGCTTTCTCCACTCGGTGTCGACGGTCAGTTTGCTGCCGGACTCGGCCAGGGCCGTCGGCACCCAGCAGTAGCCGATATTGCGGCGAAGCCGGGGCGAGTAGATGGCGCTCGTGACTTTGCCGACGACCTCGCCGCCAGCCTTCGAGGCCGGCCACTTGACGTTGTTGAGACCGGGGAACGGATCGCCATCAATCTCGACGCCCACGATCCGGCGGGCGACGCCCTCGGCCGTGATCCGCCGGTAGGCGGCGATCGAGATGCAGGCCTTGTCGGCCAACGAGAGGTCGACGAGACGCGCGAGCCCCATCTCGAGGGCGTTGTTCTCGTAGGTCATGTCGGCGCCCCAGTTGAAGATGCCGCCCTCGATGCGCCGGATGTCCGATGGGCCGGTGGGCCGGACGTTGTACGGCTTGCCGACTTCCATGAGCGCCTCCCACAGCTCGCTGCCGCGCGAGGTGTCGAGCAGATAGATCTCGTAGCCGACCTCGGAGCTCCAGCCGGTCCGGGTGACAACGACCGGGATGCCCCGGATCTGGGCTCGCTGCCACCAGTAGTAGCGCAGGTCGAGAACGGATTCCCCGACCAGGTCGCGCAGCAGCTCCTTCGAGCGCGGCCCCTGCACCTGGATCGGTGCGACGTCCGCCTCGCGGATCGTCACTTTCAGATCCGGGTAGGCGTTCCGTAGACCGCGGGCAAACAGCAGGGCATCCGAGGAGGCGAGCGCGAACCAGAAGGTGTTCTCCTCCATCCGCGTCATGACCGGGTCGTTGATGATCCCCCCATCCGAGTCGCAGATCAGCACGTACTTCGCCTGGCCGACGGCGCACTTCGACAGGTCGCGCGGCGTGAGTAGTTGGGCGAAGCGGAACCCGTCCGGTCCCGAGATCTCCAGGCAGCGCTCCACGGCCACGTCCCAGATCGTCACGTCGTGCAACAGCGCTTCAAACTCCGCCTCGAACGTGTCGAAGCGGATCGGGAAGTACATGTGGTTGTAGACGGTGAAGCCCTTCGGCGAGTATCGCTGGGTCGCCTCGTAGTACGGCGTTCGCCGGCTCCGGGCACCCCGCTGGACAGTGCTCATGTCGAATTCAGGCATCGGCCGACCCTCCTCCAGGAAGATTCGGTGGCACGGCCGAGACGCTATGCCGCGGCAGGCGGCCGCGATGGACGAGATCTTGGCGGAGTATAACTGCACACATTGCCCACGGAGAACGGGGGAGAGCACATGAGCGCTGGCACATTTGAAGGCGTTTCGAAGAACGGTCAGTTCGAGGAAGCACTGGCCATCGCAATCGCTGCGGCCATGAAAGGCCTCAAAACCGATCTCGTACGGTGGACGCTCAAAGAGATGTCCGGCGAAGACGGAGGATCCGCACCTGTGCACAACCTCAGAGTCGCGATCGATGTCGCTGTGGACCCGGATTTACGATCCTGAGGTAGGCCAGCCTGCCCCGACGAACGAAGTTCGGTACTTCAAGGCCCAGGCAAGCCGCGATCGATCGCAAGCAGCGTGCGCAGCAGCACGTCGATGCCGTTCGCGATGTCGGCTGGCGCGGTGTATTCCTGCGGCGCGTGGCTGATCCCGTCCTGGCTCGGCACGAAGATCATGGCCATCGGCGCGACGTGCGCCATGTCCTGCGCGTCGTGCCCGGCGCCGCTCGGCAGGCGCCGGTGCGACAGCCCGAGCGAGGCGGCCGCCGCCTCGATGACCTTGCGCAGCCGCTCGTCGGTTGGCGCGGGCGCGAGCGCCACGTCGATCTCGCTGAAGGTGATCGGCGTCCCGCGTGCGCCGGCGATGCGCTTCGCCTCGGCCTCGACCGCCCGAAACACGGATTCCATCTTTTCGGCTTCGAGGTCGCGGATCTCGAGGCTCATCTCGACGCGGCCCGGGATGACGTTCGGGGCGCCCGGTTCGGCGCGAATGCGCCCGACGGTGGCTACCTGGGTGCCCGGCATCGTCGACGCGATCCGATTCACGGCGAGCGCCAGCTCGGATGCCGCGAGGAGGGCGTCCCGCCTGCGATTCATCGGCGTGGTGCCCGCATGATTCGCTGTCCCCTCGACCGTGACATCCCACCAGCGGATTCCGACAATGCCTTCAACGACGCCGATGTCGATGCCGGCCTCGTCGAGGATCGCGCCCTGCTCGATGTGCAGCTCGACGAAGGCCGCAATGGTGCCCGGGGCGCGGCGCGCCTCCGCGAGGCGTGAAGGGTCACCGCCCACGGCGCGGATCCCCTCGCGAATCGTGAGCCCGCTGTGGCTGACGACGTCGAGCGTTCCTGGGCCGACTCGGCCAGCCATCGCCTGGCTGCCGACGACCCCGCCTTCCTCGTCGGTGAAGACGACGAACTCGAATGGGTGTCGCGTGGCGATGCCGTGCTCGCGCAGCAGCTCCGCCACCTCGATGGCGCCCAATACGCCCACGTCGCCGTCGTAGTTGCCGCCCTGCGGGACGGAGTCGATGTGCGAGCCGGTCATGACTACGGGCAGCGCCGGATCGGTGCCGGCACGGCGTCCGATGATGTTGCCTGCCGTGTCGATTCGCACCTCGAGCCCCGCGCCCCGCATCAGCGAAGTGATGTATTCGCGGCCGGCGATATCCGCGTCGCTGAACGCCACGCGGCTGACACCGCCCGCAGGATTGGCGCCGAAGTGTCCGAGCGCCTGGATGCGTTGCTCGAGGCGTTGGGCCTTCGCCCGCGGGCCGGTGTCGCCGGCTTGGGCGCTCTTCGCCGTGGACGCCGCAGCGCTTGCTGCGCGCACCGTGCCGTACTCGACGCCGGGATTCCAGCCCGGCCAGCTCGCGCCGTTCGCGACAGCGCGACCGAGTTCATACGCGACCGTCGCTTCCTGCACGGTGCCCGCGAATGTCCAGCCCGGGTCGAACGCGTCGGTGGTCTGGTGATAGTCGTGAACGTTATAGCGCTCGACCAACGCATTGCCGGCCGCGGTGCCGCCGTCCATGAGATCGCGCCCGGCGCGGAACGCGATTGCGGGCACGCCCTTCTTGGCGAAGGGGAAGTGATCCGATCGAAAGTACCAGCCGGCCTCGGGGTTTGGCTCAGCCGTCACGCGCAGGCCGAGCGTCGCCGCGGCCTCGGCGAGCCGCGCCTCGAGATCGGTGCGGCCGCCGCCGATCAGCTCGACGTCGCGCGCCGCGGGCAGCACGACGTGCGGATCGAGGTTGATCACAGCGACAGTCTTCGCGAGCGGGTAAATCGGGTTCGCGGCGTAGTGCTCGGCACCGAGCAGTCCCTTCTCCTCGGCCGTCCACGCGGCGAACACAATGGTGCGCGCAGGACGCGGACCCTGCGCAAAGGTGCGGGCGATCTCCAGCACTTCCGCCGTGCCGGTAGCGTTGTCCACCGCGCCGTTGCGGATCCAGTCGCCCTTCGCGTCGGGACCGTTGCGGCCATTCGCGTCCCAGTGCGCGCCGTACAGCACGAATTCGCCGGGGGAAGAGGCGCCAGTGATTCTTGCGAGCACGTTGTGGCTCAGGACCTCGGTGGCCTTCAGCTCACCCGAAGCGCTGAGCGTCGCTTCCTTGATCGCGAAGGCGCGGAACGAGGGGCTGCGTGATTGGCGCTTCAAGGACTCGAGCTCGAGACCAGCCCGGGTGAGCAGGTCTCCCGCGACATCGAGGCGCAACCAGCCGCTCAGCTGCAGCGTGGAAGGCTTGAGCGGCGCGAGGACGAACGCGGGCAGCGCATCGCCGCTCGCGACCTGCAGGAAGGGATAGCTCGCGGCCGCGTCTTCGTGGATGACGAGCACCCCGAGCGCGCCGGCACGCGCGGCGGCCTCGAACTTGCTGCCGATGCGTCCCGCGAGCACCATGCGCCGCCCTTCGAAGCCGAGGTCGCGGTCGGCCTCGAAATCCGGGTCGTTTGCGAGCACCACGACGACCTTGCCGCGCAAGTCGACTCCCTCGTAAGCGTCCCAACCGCGGGCGGCGTCCGAGACTCCGTAGCCGCCGAATATCAGCGGCGCATTCGCCACCTCCGTGCGTCCGACGTTGCGCAGGGCCAGCGTGACGTTCTCGCCGGGCGCCAACGGAATCACCTGGCCCCCGATCGCGAGCGAGAGCTTCGCGTCGGACCGACGGTCGAGGCGTACCAGCGGCACCGGCTGCGTCCAGCGTCCGTCGACACCGCCCGGCTCGAGGCCCGCTGCAGCGAAGGCTTGCGACAGGTAATCGACCGTCTTGCGATCGCCCGCTTCACCCGGCCCGCGGCCTTCGAACTCGTCCGAGGCGAGCACACGTACGTCCTCCCGGATGCGCTCGGCGGAGATCAAGGGCGCCGCTGCGGCAGCGGCGGCTAGAACAAGTGACACAAGGATCATTACCCATCATGGCGAGAACGCCGGCATACAGGCAAGACGCGGGCCCACGCAAAGGCCTTTCCCCATGAATAGCCAAATGCCTGGGTGGAATTGGGCCCGACATAGAGGGAGACCTGTCCTCCAGCGGGGTAGTCGCAGCCGGCCCGGTGCCGACCGGGCATGTCGCGTCATACTTGCGGGCGCTCGAGGAAATCGGCGTGCTGCGCCAATGAGCCTTCGACTCGCGCTATCCTCGCGTGCACGCCGCAGGCGCGCTGCGAGATACTAAACAGGTGGATCGAAATGCCGAGTAAGTATGTCGTCGTTTCAGGTGTCCTCTTCGGTGTGATCGCTGTGCTTCAAGCTGTACGTGCTGTGAATCAATGGGCAGTGCATATCGGAGGCTTGGAAGTACCAGTGTCCGCCTCCTGGATTGCAATGATCGTTGCTGGCGGTTTGTCCGTGTGGGCTTTTTCGTCCCTGCGCAAATAGCATTCGCGTAGAATTCCGCGGCGAGTCGTTTCGTTTCGCCTTGCCACCAACAGTTGCAGGCGGCGTCGTCGCCGTCTCCGGAGAGATACCAATGTATCGGAAGAGCATCGTCACGCTGCTGGCCCTCGTGTGCACCGGGCCCCTGTGTGCGGCCGACACGCCCGACAGCAAGACCGCCGCGCAGCCCACCACGGAACAGGTGTTGCAGCAGTTTCGCGACGATCTCCAGGCGACCGCGGCCGACGTGATGGCCAAAGGCTTGACGCTCAACGCGGAGCAGGCCGCGAAGTTCTGGCCGATGTTCGATGCTTTCCAGAAGGAACAGAAGGCGATCATCGATGAGCAGCTCAAGTCGCTCGTGGCGTATCGCGACACCTATAAAACGATCAGCGATGCCGACGCAATGGCCTACGTGAATTCGCTGCTCGAGCGCGACCAGAAAATTCACGACCTGCGCGTGAAGTACCTGACCAAGTTCCAGACGGTCGTGCCGACGAGGGTCGCCGCACGCGCCATCCAGCTTGACCGCCGGCTCGGCCTGGTGGGTCAGGTCAAGGTCTCGTCGCAGGTTCCGCTCATTCCCTGATGGCGCTCAACGCCTGGCATCAAGCGCGGGGTTAGAACCCGAGCCGCATCAGCGACTGCTTGACGCGTGCCCGTGCGTCGGTCGGCTGCATCGGAAACGCTCGGAAAAAATCTTCGTGGGACAACACCGGGTTGCGCTCCCGCACGTTGGCAGCCCACTTCGTCGCGTGTCCGTCGTTGCCCGCCAGCGCGTGCGCTGCGGTCGCGATCATCGCGATCAGGACGTGGGCGCCGGGTGACGTCGCGGCCCGATCGGCCCATTCGGCCGCGACGGCATCCTCACCCAACGTCATGTGTCCCAGGGCGCGTGTGCCGAGCATTGCGTAATACAGCGGGTCGAGCGGACTCAAGCGCATCGCGAGATCGACATGTTCGCGGCCGACGCGTCCCTGTCCGGCCAGGGTTTCGGTCCACGCCTGCGCATACAGGCCTTGTGCGAAATTAGGGCTCAGGGTCGTTGCACGCTGGAGCCAGGTGTGGGCCGTTCCCAGGTCGCCCGTGAGCCAATGCGTGCGGCCCATCGTGAAGTTGACGAAGGGGTCGAGCGGATCCAGTTCGAGCCCGCGTTCGGCGCAGCGGCGGGCGAGGGCCGCTGCCGTCACGACGTCGTCGGTCTGGCGCAGGAACGCCGCCTGGAAATGCACGAACGACAGGCCGGCGTGTGCGCGTGCGAAGCGTGGGTCGCGAGCGACCGCCTGCTCGAACAGTGTCTTCGCGACGGCGGTGTCGGCACGGTTGAAGCGATACACGTGCTGGAGGCCGAGATGGAAGGCGGACCACGCGTCCAGGCTTTCGGTGGCTCCGAGGCGGGCCAACGTGGCTTCGTGCAGTGGGATGCGAAGCTCGAGCGCGGCGAGGATCTGCGAGCGGATGTCCATGCGAACCTGATGCACATCATCGCCGTGCGCGTCGTAGTGCTCGGCCCACACCACACCACCGTCGCGCGTGTCGACGAGCTCGACCGACACGTGCAGCGTCGAGCCACCGACGCGCTCGATCGAGCCTGACAGGAAGTAGCGCACGCCGAGCAGGCGACCGACCTCGCGCGCGTCGATGTCGAGGTTGCGCAGGCGGAATGACGAGCCGCGCGCCGTGACGAAGAGCCAGCGCAGCCGCGACAGATCGACGATCAACTCGTACGGCAGCGCGTCCGCCAGCGTCGTCGCGTAGGTGTCGTGGCCGTCGTCGCCGGCCAGACGAAACGGCAGCACGGCGATGGACGGCCGTGTGGCGGCGTCGGGCTCAGTCGGGGCGGCATCCGCCTTGGGAGGAGGGTCAGGCGACGCAACGACTGGGGACGCGGCGGCCGTCACTGCCTCCATCGATACCTTCGCGACGAACCGCAACCCGCGCCCGTGGATGGTGCGGATGTAGCGCTGTGCGCGGCCATCGTCCCCGAGGGCCTGCCGCGCGGACTTAACGCGGCTCGCGAGCGCCGCGTCCGTCACGGGGCGACCGTCCCACACCTTCTCGAAAATCTCGGCCTTGGTAACAGCCCGATCGCGCGCGTCGACCAGCAGGGTGAGCAGCGCGAACACCTGCGGCTCGAGCGGGATCCGCTCGCCGCGAGCCCCCCGCAGTTCGAACCGGTCGAGGTCCAGTTCGAAGTCGCCGAACCGGTACAGCATGGGCAGCAGCATACCGGCGGCCGCGGCTCTAGTCCCCGGCTTCTCCCGGGTTCTCCATGAAATGTTCAGGCGCGCTCCAAGCTTGGACAGACGCCCAGTGCAATCCTTGCGCCACGCCGGGCCGGAATGGTTCCGGCGGTGCAAAAGCAGTCATCACACAAGCAAGGAGACACGACATGCCTATGGTCACGATCGACGTCATAAAGGACGTCTTCACCCCCGCGCAGAAGCAGCAGCTCATCGCCAGGGTCACCGACGCGATGATCGCCGTCGAGGGCGAGAACCTGCGCGGCGTCACCTGGGTGCGCATCCAGGAGTTCGAGAGCGGCGACTGGGCCGTCGGAGGCAAGGCGCTGCGTACCTCGGATGTCCGCGCGCTCGCAGCCGGCAAAGCCGCCTGAGGTTCGTTCGTTCTTACCCCCTCTCCCGCTGCAGCGGGAGAGGGAATTCCGGAGACATGGGTAACACTTTGGCCTCGAAGGGGTTGAGTGCGCATTCGACGCGCGCAGTTACGCGCTAATCTCTGCGCGCAATGAACGATAGCCTCAAGCCGACTCGACCCACAACGGCGGTTCGCGGGGCTTTTCTGTCTGTAGCGATGCGCTGGACGGATCGGCTGCTGAGCCTTCTCAGCACGGTGATCCTCGCTCGCCTGCTGGTTCCGGGAGACTTCGGCTTGGTCGCCATGGCAATGGTGGCCGTCGGGTTCTTCGACGTCTTGCTCGACCTCGGTGTGGGCGCTGCCCTGATTCAGCATGACCACGCAGGCCGCGAGGAGTTCAGCACCGCATGGACACTTCGCCTCGCGCAGTGTGTGGTGACTGCGCTGCTCCTCGTCGCCCTGTCGCCGCTCGTCGCGGATTATTACGATGATCCGCGGGTATCCGGTGTCCTCAGGGTCGCCGCAATCACCGTGCTCATCGGCGGGTTCGAAAACATCGGCACGGTCAGCTTCCAGCGCAACATGGAGTTGGGTCGGGACTTTCAGTTCGTGGTGTTCAAGCGACTGGTCAGTGTCGCCTGCACCATCGCGCTCGCAGTCGCTCTGCGCTCCTATTGGGCGCTGATTCTTGGAAGCCTGGTGTCGCGGCTCATGGGGGTCGGGGTCAGCTACTCGATGAGTGGGTTCAGGCCGCACCTGACCCTGAGTCGGGTATCCGGGATCTGGACTTTCTCACAATGGAGTCTGTTAACGGGCATTGCGCGCTATCTGAACGGAGCCATCCCGCGTCTCGTGCTGGGCGGGCGGGCGAATGCAGCCGCGCTCGGGACCTACGCGGTGGGCGAAGAGGTCGCAATGCTGCCGACGAGCGAGCTCCTGGCGCCGCTCGGTCGAGTGATGTTCCCCGCGTTTGCGGCTGCCAGGCACTCGCCGGGCGAACTGTTGCGCCTGGTCACGCTGGCACAGGCGGTCCAGGCCTTGCTGGCAATTCCGCTCAGCCTCGGCGTTGTGCTCGTGGCGGACGACGCGATACCACTACTGCTCGGTCAGCAGTGGACGAATGCGGTGCCTATCGCGCAGATCGTGGCGCTGACGGGTGTCGCGACCGCGCTCGGGTACAGTCCGGGGTACATGCTGACGGTGACCGGCCGGATGCACGTGCTGTGCGGGTACACGTGGGCCAAGACGCTCCTCCTGGTGCTGCTGATTTTGCTGGTGTTCCGCGGCGCGGATGCCGAGCGGATTGCGATGGCCGGGCTGGTGGCCTCCGCGGTAGGCCTCGTCACTCTGCAGGCCATAGCCTGGAAGGCGCTACCGGGCTTCGGTGGCATGCGCTTCTGGTCGCAGACTTGGCGGCCGGTGCTTTCGGCAGCGTTCATGAGTGCAGTCGTCTCAGCGGTTTCGGTCGCGCTTGTCGACGCCGAGCGAGTGCTTCGGCTGATTGCCGAGATCGGCGCTGGCGCCTTGGTCTATGGCCTCAGCACGCTGGCGTTGTGGCGTGCGGTTGGCAGACCACTCGGCGCGGAATCGTACTTGCTCGAGCGGGTGCGGTCGCAGCTTAAGTAATAAGACTAAAGAGATCGACTAGCACCGCACCCTTGCACGACCCGCCGACGGCGTTCCAGCGGTCATCTCCGGCGCGACAGAGTCAAATAGTGATCTGAGTCGCGCTCGGGACCGCGGCACTGCCTTACCGTTTCCCTGTGCCCAATCCTTTGCGTGAATCCGTCCCCCTGAGGCAGCCGTCGCCCCAGGGCCGGGCAACTGCGTCACCGACACAGTCCGTTCGGGAGGTCGTGCCGCCCGCTCGGCGCGCCGAAAGCCGGTTGCCCGTCATCATCCTGTCGGGTGGCGTCACCGGACTGGGCGTACTCAGAGCATTCGCCCGGCAGGGTATTCCGGCCTATGTGTATGCGGCAGCTCTCGCTGACCCAATCCGGCACTCGCGCTGGTATCGGGCACTGCCGGGGACCGATGACCGATCACCCGTTGCCGAGCGGAGTGTTGCGGTACTGGAGAAGGTCCTTGCGGACTCGAAACTCCGGGGTGCGTTCCTGTGCGCCTGCACCGACGACTGGAACCGGGTCGTTGCGGTTTTTGCCGAACGTCCATCGAGCGGGTTCGTCAGTATGACCCCGTCGCGCGTGGCGCTCGAGATCCTTCAGAACAAGGGCAATCTGGCGACACTCCTGCAGACACTGGGCGTCCCGATGCCGAACACGCTGCCGGTCAACAGCAGCGCAGACGTAGCGGAGTTGCCTCCGTCCAACGGCACTTTCTATTTCCTCAAACCAAGGGAATCGCAGAGCTTCCTTGGGCATTTCGGCACGAAGGGTATCCGGCTCGGTACGGCCGACGAGGCCAGGAAATGGCTGGACGTGATCACGTCCGCCAACATGAGCGTCGTCCTGCAGGAGTACATTCCGGGCTCCGCAACGGAGCATTTCTTCGTCGACGGGTACGTTGACCGCACAGGCGTCGTCAAGGCGCTGTTCGCGCGCCGTCGCAAGCGGATCTACCCGCCCGATTTCGGCAACAGTACGTCAATGGTCAGCGTGCCCCTGTCGGAGGTCGAGGGTGCCGTCGACAGCGTTCATCGCGTGCTGGCGGCGGCGGAATACCGCGGCATCTTTTCCGTCGAGTTCAAGCGCGATCCGCGTGACGGAGCGTTCAAGCTTCTCGAAATCAATTCGCGACCCTGGTGGTTCGTGGACTTCGCCGTGCGGTGCGGTGTGGATGTCTGTCGCATGGCATACGACGACGCCCTGCGACGTGAAGTGCACGCGCTGAAAACCTACTCGGTCGGTGTTACCTGCATCTTTCCGTATTACGATTTCTTCTCCATGCGAATGCTGGTCACCGCGAGACTGACGAGCTGGTGGCGTTGGGTCGTCGAGGTCGCGAGGGCCCTGCAACCGGTCGGCTGTTTGGACGATCCCATGCCGGCGATCGTTGCCACTGCGCGAGTTCTGGGCAAGGCGCTGCGCAACCGGCTGGCGGGCCGAGCTGCGTGACCATGCCCCGTCTTGCAGAGCAATCCTCGAATGTGCGCTCGCGCGAACTTCGCGAAGCCGATTTCGATGCATGGTGTGCCCTGCTTGGCCGGTCTCCGCAGGGTGGCGTATATGGGCGACCGGAGTATCTGGCCGCGCTGTGCGAAGCCACGGGCGCGAGTTTCCGGATCATCGGCGTCTTCCTGAACGATCAGCTGGTCGGTGGCGTCCCGCTGTACGAGCGCCGGCAGCGCGCCGGCACAATTGTCGCCAATCGCACCCTCTTGTATTACAACGGCATCGTCCTCGATCTGCCGTCGAGGAAGTTTCACTCGGACGAGACCGCGCAGATGCAGTCGGTGCTCGCTGAGCTCGAGCGGAGCCTGGTAGGCGGCGGCTATGCGCACGTGTCGCTGCACAACCATTCCTCGCTGATCGACGTGAGACCGTTTCTCGTGAGAGGCTGGCAGTCCTCGTTGTCCTATACGTACGTCGTGTCGCTCACCGACATGACCAGACAGTGGGAGCGAGTCGATCAGAATCTCAAGCGCCTGATTCGCCGCTGCGAGCGTGACGGTGCGAGCTACCGTGAGGACGCGGATTTCGATGCGTTGTTTCGTCTCCACTGGCAGACGCACCGGCGTAAGGGTGCGCCGTTGTACTTGCCCGAGGCGGCGTTCCGAAGATTTTTCGAGCGCCTGCACGCCTGCGGACTGGCGCGGCTTGGTCATGCTGTCTTCCACGACAAGGTCGTCGCTTCCCAGCTGATGCTGGTGGGACCGTACCCAGTCAGCCACACCGTTTGCGCGGGTGCGGACGAGGCTTATCTGAAATCGGGTGCCAGTGCCTTCCTGCGCTGGAACGCCATCCTGTCGCTGCATCGCGATGGCTATGCGGCAAACGACCTGACCGACGCGTCGCTCAACCCCGTCACGCGATTCAAGAGTCAGCTGGGTGGTGATCTGACTCCGACATTGTCAGTTACCCGAACCGACTCGTTGCTGTTCCGAGTCATGGGTACCGCGCAGCACATCCGGACCGGCCTGCAGCGCCTGCGCCGCTCGCAGGCGAGGGAAGCGGCATGAACGGTGCCACGCTCATCTGCGCATCCCTCGAAGAGCTGGGTGTCAGCCACGTATTCGGGCTACCGGGCACCCAGAACGTCATGCTCTACGAGGCACTACGCACCAGCGGTCTGCGCAGCATCTCGGCTTCTGACGAAGGCGCCGCCGCTTTCATGGCGACCGGGTACGCGAAGGCGAGCGGGCACGTTGGCGTCTTGACTACTATTCCCGGACCAGGCTTCGTCTACGCGCTGGCGGGTATCGTCGAAGCGCAACACGATTCGATACCACTGCTCTGGGTGACACTCCGCCAGGCGGACAATACGCGGGCGTTCCAGCTGCAGCGAATCGACCAGGCGGCCATGGCGCAGCCGGTGGTGAAGCGCTGCATGCAAGTCGAGCGGGCGGACGAACTCGCCCGCGCGCTGCTGGAGGCACATGCGGAAGCCTTGGCAGGCGAGCCTGGGCCGGTGCTGCTCGAAATTGCATCCGGCCTGCTCGAAGCCGACTGCCCGCGTGCCCATAGTCCGGCGCCCGCCGTTGCAACCGCTGTGGATGTTGGGCTTCTGGAGGCGTTGCTGAGGGCCTCTACACGCCCCATGATCTACGCGGGGCAGGGTGCACAAGGCGCTTCCGACGAGGTGCGTCGATTGGCAGGGCGACTCCGGGCGCCGGTACTCTTCACCAGTAGCGGGCGTGGTGTGCTGCCGGACACTGATCCTTTGGCTCTGGTCAAAGACTTCTCGACGGGTTTGGGCAGCGTCGTCCCGGCGTTGATCGAGCGCGCCGATATAGTTCTTGCGCTGGGCTGCAAATTCACGCACAACGGCAGCGCTGGCGGACGGTTGCAGCTGCCGGCGAACAAGCTCGTGCGGATCGACAGCTCCGCCGACGTCCTCGCCGCCAACTACCCGGCGCGCTTGGGCGTCAGGGCAAGAGTCGAGGATGTGCTCGCCGCGCTGGCCGGTGTCGAGCTTCCCCGCAGTGGCTGGGCAGAACACGAGCTCGCGGAGTGGCGTGCCCGCCTGACCACGGAAAATTCGACGCCGGTCGCTCACGAGCCCGTGCTCGGCGAGACCGCGACGGGCTCGGTGCGTGAATTCTTCCGCGTCCTCGCTGATGCGACGGACGGTCGCGCCATCTATGTCACCGACGCGGGTCTCCACCAGGTCCTCACGCGCCGGTACGCTGTCGCGACGCTGCCACGCGGTCTACTTTGCCCCAGCGACTTTCAGTCGATGGGCTTTGGTCTGCCGGGTGCCATCGGAGCAGCGTTGGCCCGCCCGGAGGCCTGCGTGATAGCGTGCGTTGGAGATGGAGGCCTGGCGCTGTCGGCCGGAGAGCTGCTCACCGCAGTCCGTGAAGGCATCGACCTCGTGGTCGTTGTCTTCAATGATGGACGGCTGAACCTGATACGCCGTCAGCAGGTGGCCAGGTCTGGCTACGAATCGGGAGTCGGGCTTCGCAATCCGGACTACTCGGCGTTAGCAGAGGCCGTCGGATGCTCTTATTTTCCCGTCGCCGGCGACCTCGAGTCGCTCGCGCGGAAAATCATCGCGACTCCGGGTGTCCGCCTGGTCGAATTGCAGCTGACCGACACACCGACCTTCCACCTGCACCAACTTCGCAGCGCCGTGCGTGAGCGGGTCCGTCCGCTGGCCACTCCAGGATTCTGGCACGCGCTGAAAGGCCTCATCGCGCGTTAACCTGGATAGGGCGCGACCACTGGGCGGTGCCCGGCCGCTGAAACTTTCATCTCCCGCGCGACCTGAAGCCTCCGCCCCGAGATGAGCGCTGCTGGAACTGCCGGTCGCCGCGCTCCCGCGCCGCGTAGTCGCGCTCGAGTTGTGCACGTTCCCGGGACTCGATCGACTCCCGCTGCGCGCTTCCTCGATCGTTGGTGCGCGCCTGCGTAGCAGGGGCTACCGGAGCACTGGCCGCCGGGACTGCAGGTGCAACCGTGGGTGGGGAGGGGCGATCGCGTGGCACGTAGGGCGAGGACTCCGCCGGCTTCCACTGGCCATTGTCGTAGCGCTGCCAGCCATTGTCCGTCTTCTTGTATATGTTGCCGTTGTATCCGGCGTACGTGTCGCCGCTGCCGCTCTGGCCAACGGTCGTTCGGCCGGGACCCTCGCCCGACACCGAAAGCGCCTTTCCGCCACCGCTGCCTTCGATGGCGGTGGCGCTGCGGCCGTCATTGCGCACGGTGTCCGTCGTGATCGATCCATCGGCGCCGGTGATCGTGCTGGAGCCGCGCCCCAGCGACTGCTCGCCCGACATGGTGTACGTGTTGCCATCCCCCGATGTCACCGTGCGTTCGCTCGAGACGGTGCCGCCCTCGCGTGACCGTTGCACTTCGCTGCTTCCACCCTGTGATGTCTCGCGCTCGACCGTCGTCGTTCGATCGTCGAAGTCGGTCGTGCGCTCCGATTGCACCCATTCCTCGCCGCGCTCGACCGTTCGCTCGGTTTCGAGGCGATTCTTATCCTGGTCGTAGTAACGCTCGGTCTGGGTGCCGATGCCCGTGCGCGGGTTGTAGGTTTCCCCGAAGCTCGCCCACTCGTCGCCGTCCCAGCCTGTTTCAACGTAGCCGTAGCGGCCGGTTCGTGGGTTGTAGCCCTGGGTGAACGAATAGCCGCCGTATGGTCCGTACCAGACGGAGCGCGAGCCATAGCGGCCCGTCGTCGGGTTGTACCAGCTGCCATGGCCGTAGGATCCCCAGTACGGGTAATAGAACGGCCCGTGAATGTAGGGCGGGTAGTACCAGCCTGTCCCGTAGTAGGCGACACCGAACGCGAGGAAGACTCCAGCCGCATATGCGTCGGTAGAGGAATACTCGATGTCATCGTCGGAGGAGTCGGTTACTTTGACGTCCGTCACCGCGTATGACGGCGAGTCAGGCGGAATCCCGTAGATCGCCGCAGGGACGTCGGCCGTCGCAGCCCACGGACCGATCGGAGAGTCTCCCACATACCATCCGGCGGCGTAGCACAAGTAGAACCGATTCTGGTACAGGAACACATCGAACCCACTGTTGACGGCCCGAGCGACCTGCGTGCCAGGGATCGTCTCGAACTTCGGGTCACCTGCATACGTGACGTCGACGGCCGGCGGGCTGCCCTTGCTGATCCTGATCTTTCGCGGTACCGAAGCCTCGAGCGCCGCCATCTTCGCCTCGACCGTCCCCGGCACGCTTGCACGCACAGCTGATCGTGCGTGATCTTCCGGAATCGCAGAAAAGGCCTTCGGCAGGTCCTTCGAATACGCCCACGCGCCTTGGTCGAGGTTTGTCGTCGTGAACCATCGTCCCGCAACGAGGAGGTACCAATTCGATTCGAGCTTGAAGAGCGGGCTTTCGGTGTTTGTTACCCACTCCAATCCGCTTGCGCCCGGGATGGTTTCGAGCGCGGGTTTGCCCTTGGTGACTATGAGCTCAGTCGGACGATCGGCAAACACGACCTGTGGTAGGGCGCGCGTGCAGTTCTTCAGCGGGACTGCCTTGCGGACCGTAGCGTACTCCTCGCCAGACGGAAGTGAGGCAAATCCCCTTGGCAACGTCGTCGCAGCCTTCCAGCCCTGATCCAGCTTGCCGGACGTGAGCCAGCAATCGCCTGAGAGCAGGTAATACATGCCGCTGCCTGTGGCATCACGGTATAGCGGCCAGTTCGCGTTCACGATGACTTCGAGGCCTGTGTTCGGGACTGCCGATGGCACAGGCGCGCCATTCACGAACAGCAAGGCAGTCGGCGTTGAGCGCACCAGAATCGGTGGAGGCGATGTGTTGAAGCCGGCGGGCGCGGTTTGCGGCAGAACTTCGTCTGCGAGCTGAGCCAGGAACAGATCGAGCCTCACGTCGATCGACTCGCGGGTGGCCGCATCCATGACCGCAGCCGTATAGTTGGCCGGGACGGGTTTCGCGAACGTCACGTCCGTCACTCTTGGCGAGCGGATCGTCACCGTGCGCTTGTCCATATCGACGACTGTGTCTCCGGCCACCGTTGCGGTCCCGTACGCCATTGCTGTCTGGCCGGAAGGTGTCAGAGAGAAAGCAATCGTCGAAGTGAAATGCTCGAACTCGGTCCAGCTGCGCACCTGCGGCGCGTGAATGGTCAGGGTAAAGCCCTCGATGTCACGCTGCTGCGGGAAGAGGGCGCTCGCTGCGCCGTCAGTGCCTGCTTGCGTTGTAGCAGTCGTGGCTGCCGGCAGGTCTGTTGTAGATAGCGCGGCGATGAAGGCGAGAAGCAGGAGCCGGGCGAAAGTCATCCATCCTCCGCGGTGATACCCTAGATTGCTCCTGCCAGGCCTCTTGTATCAAGGCGCTGGCTCATCGCTTCCAGCCTCCGGTTCGGGATAAGTTCGGTATTCTCCCCAAGCCCGGAGATCAGGCGGGGTAAGGAGCTATCAGAGCATGAAGGCAATGGCGTTTGCTTCTCTGCCTCTTTGGACAATGGCAGCCGGAGCGTTCGCTTATCACTCGACCGCTGGCGGTGCTACGCCACTCCTGCCTTCGAAGAGTGAAGTCAAGGCAGTGATGAGCCTGGTGGCCGACTACGCCCAAACTCGCTATCCGGCGAATGTCGAGGCCTATTGGGATGGCGGTGTTTACCACATCGGCATGATGGCTCTGTTCGATGCGAGCAAGAGCGGCGTTGCGCTGGGGTACACCGAGACCTTCGGTAACTACAACGGCTGGATCCTGGACCGAGGTGTAATCGCCGCCAACCGGCACAATCGCCTGGCAGCTGCGCAGAGCTGGATCGCCGCGCATGCTGCTTCTCCTGTCGCTCACATCGCCGATACCCGGGCAGAGATTGCGGATCAGACCGCTTTGAGCTTGGCCGAGGTGACATCCAGCGCCTATTTCTCTGTGGATTCGCAATTCATGGCGTTGCCCGCGTTTGCCATGATGGGGAAGCTGGACCACAACGACAGTTACTTCGATCGCCTGTATGAGCTGTTCAATTACACCAAGTCCACGCTGGGTCTTTACGATTCGTCGGCGCATCTCTATTACCGGGACCCGAGCTATATCTATCCCGCCAAGAAGACGCCGGGCGGCGCTAAAGTCTTCTGGTCGCGCGGGAACGGTTGGGCGTTGGCGGCCTTGGCCCGCATTCTTCCCCAGTTGCCGGCGAGCGATCCGGCGCGTGCAGAATACGTCACCACGGTCCGGGAGATGAGCGCGGCGCTCAGGGCGGTTCAGCGATCGGATGGATTCTGGAATATGAGCCTGTATGACCCGGCCCATTACCCCGGTCCGGAGGTGACCGGTACGGCACTATTCGTTTATGGGATGGCCTGGGGCATCAATAACGGCCTGTTGAGCAAATCCACCTACAGACCGGTGGTAGCAAAGGCGTGGAACGCCATGGTGACGACGGCCGTGCATCCGGACGGCAAACTGGGATACGTACAGGGCGTGCACCAGCAGCCGATACCTATAACGCAGGTGACGTACGAGTCCAGCTCCAATTTCGGCGTGGGAGTTTTTCTCCTTGCGGGAAGCGAAGTCGTGAAGATGGCCGTGGATGGCGAGAAGTATGAGGTGGAGGATCTGACGGCAACCGTGTCGTCGGGTGACCGTCAGGAAGACGTGGGCGACGTCTGGGCGAGCGGCGAGAAGTACAGTCGCGGTGTGCTGAGCGGAGTCGGCGACTACATCCAGTATTCAGCATGGCTGCCTGCGCCCGGTGTGTACAACGTAAAGATCAGGTTCGGGAAAGGTGCCGACCTGGGGCGATGGCAGTTCTACAAGGCGGGAACCAAGGTCGGCGCGCAGCAGGACGCATACAGCAATGCTTTCGCCTTTTCCGAGGTCAACCTGGGCAATGTCACCTACGGTACGTCCGGCAATAAAGTATTCAGGTTCAGCGTGACCGGCAAGAACAACGCGAGCAGCGGATTCGCCACGGCCATCGATTATGTGATGCTCACCAGGCAATGAATCATTCGCGTCTACAACTGGCTGCTTGATGCAGCTGGCCTTCAACTCACCAGACGATAGCCGCGTTCGCGGCGGCGTTTGCCGATAGCGCCTAGTGTGATCAAGCCGTCCTGCAGGGAAGCGACCCAGCTGGTCATGTAGCGACCACGGGATGCGCCGCTCCTACCGACGACTCTGGTCAGTACCCAGTGGCCCCATAGGTCCTGTTCCAGGTGCGTGCGGTAGTAGCGATTGCCGCGCTCCCAGCGAAGCGCAACCCAGGAGGACGTGTCGAAGGGGGACACATTTTTCATAATCTGATTGTAGCCACCGCGCGGCTCGCTACCTTGCGGCCGGTTGTGACGTGGATCACAGATTGCTATGAACGCCGGATCCGCTGATGCGGCGGACCAGCGTCGGAGGACCGAATCGAAATCCTCGGGCCGAAAATCGCGGCGAGAAAGATCGAGCCGTGGAGAGTGCCCCGGTTTGCTAGTACCGGGGCGCTCACCGCCAGGTGCGCACGCCTGTGCGCGAAAACAACCAGGTCAGAGCGGGTCGTATTTAAACTTGGCGCCGGCGAGCGCAGCCTCGTACATCAGCCCACCCTTGATGATCGAGAAGGAGGCCATGCCGTTCTCATAGCCGGTGCGGGTCTGGGTCGTCGCGTCCTTCTTTCCGGCGCTTGCGCCTGAGGACGTACCGGTCGAACCTGCGCTGGCAGACGCTCCCGCCGTGATGGCGACGGCACTGGCTTTCGCCCCGAACTCGAAGTTACCCGACGTGAAGTCCTTGAATGCCCTGTCATCCTCGAAAAAGACGAGCAGGCTGTAACCCTGTGCGCCCGCCTGCCAACCGAAGCTCAC
>Ga0207648_10002768_pt1 | contig 18606 bp, 23 predicted proteins | sample KBSMisM32_FD_184310 | JGI IMG/M metagenome (GOLD analysis project Ga0207648, IMG submission 184310) | Miscanthus rhizosphere microbial communities from Kellogg Biological Station, Michigan, USA - KBS Miscanthus M3-2 (SPAdes) (version 2) | ecosystem: Host-associated > Plants > Roots >...
GATCATCGTTCGCGACAATAATGTCGAGCAGGCGCTGCGCGCGCTCAAGAAGAAGCTGCAGCGCGAGGGCGTCTACCGCGAGATGAAGCTGCGCCGTCATTACGAGAAGCCGAGCGAGAAGCGTGCGCGTGAACGCGCCGCCGCAATCCGCCGCGCCCGCAAGCTCGAGCGCAAGCGCGCCGAGCGCGAAGGCGTCCGCTAAGCCTTCCGAAGCCAAGACCAAGGTGTCCGTCGCCGAAGCCGCCCATCGCCCCGCCCGAAGCGGGCGCTCGATCGCGCTGTGGCTCGCGTTCATCCTGATCATTGCCGCCGGCATCGGCCTCGCCTGGATTGGCGCCGGGTCGCTGCGACCGGTCGTTACCGAGAGCGGCTTGCAGTTCCGGACGATCAAGGGCGGCACAGGAGAGCCGATCACTCGCGCTGACGCGGCGCTCCTCGATTACGTTCTCACCACCGACGACGGCACGGTCATCGACAGCAGCGAAAGCCATAACGGCCCGCAGCCGTTCATGATGGAGGGCGTCTATCCGGGCTTTGCCGAGGCGATGAGCCGGATGAAGGAAGGCGGCGAATACCGCTTCACCATGCCTCAGCGGCTGGCGTTCGGGAACGGCGCGGCGCCGCCCGGCTTTCCCAAGGACAGCGCGCTGACCTTTGACGTCAGGGTGAGGAAGATCGCCCACGGCGGCGCGGCGATGATGCAGCAGATGCAGGCCCAGCAGATGCAGCAGCAGGGGCAGGTGCAGCAATAGGAACCCCGACGCCGGACACGACTTCCGGCGCGTCATGCTCGTCAACGGCTCGCTGCTTGCTGAGATCGACGAGGACCACCTTCAAAGTCGCGAGGATGGGGTCGGCGAAGAGTACGCCCAGGATCCCGAGCAACGCCCCCATCAGCAACTGCATCGCCAGCACGAGGGCCGGAGGCAGGTCGACCGTCCGGCGCGCGATGTACGGCACGACCAAATAGCCGTCGATGTTCTGAACGAAGAAATAGACGAAGATCGCGTACACCCCCTGGTGAGCCCCGGCGCTGAAGCCGACGGCGACCATCAGCACGCCGCTCGTGATCGCCCCGATATTCGGAATGAAGGCGAGCACGCCCGTGACGAGGCCGAGCAGGGCGGCCATGGGCACGCCGCCGATCGACAGCATCAACCAGGTGAACACGCCTTCGAAAATCATGCCGACGAGCCGGCCGAACAACAGCCGCCGGAGCGTGAATCCGACGTGCTCGGCGATCCGGTAGAAACCGGCGCGTGCGCGCAGCGGAAGCATCCAGGCGATGCCCCGGTCATAGATGCGCGGCTCGGCGGCAAGGAAGATGCCGATGACGATCATCGCAATGACGCTGGTCACCGCGCCTATGACGCTACCGACGGCGCTGGTTAGCCGGCCGATGCCGCCGAGCAGCTGGCTGCCAATGTCGGTCGGCTGGTTCTTCGGGATCAGGCCGAGCGAGCCCACGAATGCCACCAACCGGTTGAATTGGGCGGTGACGACCTCCCGAAGCGCCTCAAACTGGGCGCCGATTGTTGTTCCGGCGAACCAGATCACCCATCCGAGGAAGCCGAAACCGAGCAGCAGCACCAGCAGCAGGCGCCAGCCGCGCGGAATTGGCAAATAGCGTCCGAGGAGACGAACGCCGCCGTCGAGGAAAACGGCGAAGATAGCGCCGCCAACGATCAGGAGCAGCGGCTGCGCGAGGACGATGATGCCGGCAATCGCTAGCGCGACTCCCAGCCACACCGTCGCTTTCTGCAGCTCGCGGCGGACGACCGGGTCGCGAAACTCCGCCGGACCTGGCCGTTCGACATGCGGCTCCACGGTCGGCGGCGGAGCCTTGGCCATCAGCTGTTCCTCAGCGACCTTCCAGCGCGGCCCGAGCGGAGCGCCTCGATCCAGCTGATCGGGTTCCACCATTTGCTCGAGCCGTCGAGCGAGAAGGTGATGAACTCGGCGCGGCCGCCGATATTCTCCCACGGCACCGGGCCGCCGAGGCCGCCATTCCATTCGGGGACTCGGCTATCGGCCGAATCGTCGCGGTTGTCGCCCATCAGCCAGACATGACCTTCGGGGATCGTGACCGGATCGAAATTGTCTTCCGGAGAGCGGCCGAGCTCGACGGTCTCATAGCTTCGGCCATTGGCCTGGGTCTCGCGCACGACCGGCACGCGGCAATACATCTTGCCGTTGGCGGCCTTCACGCGGAAATCGTACAGTGCCGGGTCGGCGCTCGATCCGCACGGCGAATTGATGTCGACCGGGACCATCTCGGGCGCGAGCGGCTGGCGCTTCACCTGCTGTCCGTTGATGGTCAGCGTCCCGTCGCGCATCGAAACGACATCCCCGGGAAGCCCGATTACGCGCTTGATGTAATCGGTGCGGGTGCCCGGCGGAGTGACGATGACGATGTCGCCCCGCTTGGGCATCCGGCCGAACAGGCGGCCTTTCATCGGCCCGATGATATGGAAGCTCGGGCTCACCCACGACCAGCCGTAGGGATATTTGGTGACGACGAGCCGGTCACCGGTGAGAAGCCCCGGCATCATCGATTCGGACGGGATGTAGAACGGCTTGGCGATGAAGCTGTGGAAGGCGAGGACGGCGAGGAGGACCCACAGCAGGCCCTTGATCTCGCGCCACAAAGCGGAGCCCTTGTCTTCCTTCTTCTCGGCGGGAGCCGGCTGCTCGGCCGCCGGCTCGGGGACAGTCTCAGTCAACAATTAGGGCTCCAGCTTGCGGGCGGTCAGGATGACGAAGGCCTGCGCCCATGGGTGATCGTCGGTCATCGTCAGGTGAATGTCGATGGCGTGGCCTTCCGGCGCAAGGGCGTCAAGCCGAGCCCGCGCGCCGCCGGTCAGTTGCAACGTTGGCGCGCCGGACGGAAGGTTCACGACGCCGATGTCCCGCATGTAGACGCCGCGCTTGAAGCCGGTGCCGACCGCTTTCGAGAAGGCCTCCTTGGCGGCAAAGCGCTTGGCGAGCGTTCCGGCGATGGTGTGCGGGCGCGAAGCCGCTTTCTTGCGCTCGACGTCGGTGAAGACGCGGTTGAGGAACTTGTCGCCCCAGCGGTCGAGCGAGTGCTGGATGCGCTCGATGTTGCACAGGTCGGAGCCGATGCCGACGATCATCGTGCGTCATCCATCAGCTCGCGCATGCGGCGAACGCTGGCGTCGAGGCCGGTGAAGATCGCCTCGCCGATGAGGAAATGGCCGATGTTGAGCTCGGCGAGCTGGGGGATGGCCGCGACCGGGATCACATTGTCGAAGGTAAGGCCGTGGCCGGCGTGCGGCTCGATGCCGTTTTTGACCGCGAGCGCCGCGCAGTCGCTCAGGCGTTTGAGCTGTGCCGTGCGCTCTTGGCCCTGGACATGGGCGTAGCGACCAGTGTGAAACTCCACGACGGGAACTCCAAGACGAAGCGCCGCTTCGATCTGGCGTTCGGCCGGTTCGATGAACAGGCTTACGCGGATTCCAGCCGCCCCGAGCTTGTCGACATAGTAAGCGAGGTGATTGTGCTGGCCAGCTGCATCGAGGCCACCCTCGGTCGTGCGCTCCTCGCGGCGCTCGGGGACGATGCAGGCGGCGTGGGGCCTGTGGGCCAGCGCGATCGCCAGCATTTCCTCGGTCGCCGCCATCTCGAGGTTCAGGGGAAGCGCGATCTCAGCCATCAGCCGGTCGATGTCAGTGTCGGTGATGTGACGGCGGTCCTCACGCAGATGCGCGGTGATCCCGTGGGCGCCGGCGTCGGCGGCGATATGCGCGGCGCGGACCGGATCGGGATGGTCTCCGCCGCGCGCGTTCCGGATGGTCGCGACATGGTCGATATTGACGCCGAGGCGGAGTCGGTTGCTCAAGCGGCCGCGCGGCTCCCGGGCTTGACGGCTGGGATGGCGGCGAGCTCGGGCGGAAGCGCGCCGGCGTCATAGGTCGGAACGTCGATCCGGATCAGTGGCACGAAAGGCACGCCGAGATCCGCCTTGCCGCTCGACCGGTCGACGAGGGCGGCTTCGGCGATCGCGTCGCCGCCGGCGGCGCGAACCGCATCGATCGCCTCTCGCGAGGAGAGGCCGGTGGTGACGACGTCCTCGACCATCAGCACCTTCGCGCCGCGATCCAGGCGGAAGCCGCGGCGAAGCTCGAACACGCCCCGCGGCCGCTCGACGAACATCGCCGGACGCCCAAGCGCACGGCCCATCTCATGGCCGATGATGACGCCGCCCATCGCGGGCGAAACCACGACCTCGATCTCGGCGCGGATATTCGCGGGGATCTTGGCAGCCAAAGCGCTGGCAAGGCGCTCGGCGCGGGCGCCGTCCATCAACACCCGCGCGCATTGCAGGTAGCGCGGGCTCCTGAGGCCCGAGGACAAGATGAAATGCCCTTCGAGAAGGGCGTCGGCGGCGCGGAATTCCGCCAGTATGTCCTCGTCGCTCATCATCTTCGAAGCGCGCCAATAAGCCGCTTCGGCCTACCGGCCAAGTGCCGCTTGAGGCTCTGAAAAGCCGCGCCTATAGAGCCGGCAACTCGGGCGCCGCCGTGCCCGTGGGGTTCCAGCACGGGTTCAGGGATTTTTGATGAGACTGATTGGATGGGCGATCGCCTTGGCCGCGGCCGGGCTCACACCGGCGGCAGCGCAAGCTCCTGCGAGCGCGCCCAGCCAGACCGCCTCCGCGACCACTGCCACCCCGGCGGCGACGCCGGCCGCCGCGCCGATCGTCTACGGCAGCGTCGGCCACATGATCCCGACGCCGGGGATCGGCGAGCCCGACGGCCGCAAGGGGCTTCAGGACCAGGTCACGCCGATCGGCAAGGAGGCCGCGGCTTTCCACAACAACTGGCTGCTGACGCTGTGTGCGCTGATCAGTGCGCTGGTTCTCGTCCTGCTTGTCGTCGCCCTGGTGAGGTTCCGCCGGGGCGCGAACCCGACCCCGTCGCGCAATTCGCACAACACGCTGATCGAGGTGGTGTGGACGCTTCTGCCCGTGCTGATCCTGGTCAGCATCGCGATCCCATCGATCCGCCTGCTTCGTCACCAGTACAGCCCCCCGCACGCCGACCTGACGGTCAAGGTCACCGGCCACCAATGGTATTGGTCCTACGAGCTGCCTGACCATGGCGTCAGCTTCGACAGCTACATGCTGAAGGAAAAGAACGACCCGACACGCCAGGCCAACCAGCGCTTCCGCGATGACCGGGACGGTCCACCGCTGCTTGCGGCCGATGAACGGCTGGTCATTCCCGCGGGCAAGACCGTCAAGTTCATCGTCACCGCCGACGACGTCATCCACAGCTTCGCCCTCCCCGCATTCTGGATCAAGCAGGACGCCAATCCGGGCCAGCTTCACGAGACCTGGGCCAAGGTCGACCGTCCGGGCGTCTATTTCGGGCAATGTTCGGAGCTCTGCGGCGCCCGCCACGGCTTCATGCCGATCGCCATAGAGGTCCGTCCGCAGGCCGAGTTCGAGCAATGGGTTGCGGCGAAGGGCGGCCATATGCCGGGGGCCAAGCCCGCGGCGGCGCCCGCACCCACCACGGCAGCGGCCGCCGAGCCCGCAGTTCAACAGCCCGCGACCAACCAGGCCGTTACCGCGCAGAATTAGGATCAAGAGAGCAGTAGATGAGCACCATTCCCGCCGACGCGCTGAAGCTTAAAGAGCATGGAGACGCGTCGCACGCGCATCACGATGCCGACCACAAGCCGGGCTTCTTCGTCCGCTGGTTCATGTCGACGAACCACAAGGATATCGGCACGCTCTATCTGATCTTCGCGATCTGCGCCGGAGTCATCGGCGGCGCGCTGTCCGGGATCATGCGCTGGGAGCTTATGGAGCCGGGCATCCAGGTCCTCAACCGAGCGTGGCCGCTCGGCGCGGGGGGCGGAGCGACGTTCGACGAGACTCTTCACCACTGGAACGTGCTGATCACCGCCCATGGCCTCATCATGGTCTTCTTCATGGTCATGCCGGCGATGATCGGCGGCTTCGGCAACTGGTTCGTTCCGCTGATGATCGGAGCGCCCGACATGGCGTTCCCGCGGATGAACAACATCAGCTTCTGGCTGCTGATTCCGTCATTCCTTTTGCTCCTCGGATCGAGTTTCGTGCCCGGCGGATCCGGCCTTGGCGTCGGCAATGGCTGGACGCTTTACGCGCCGCTGTCGACGTCCGGCGCGCCCGGGCCCGCGGTCGACATGGCGATCTTCTCCCTCCACTTGGCGGGCGCGAGTTCGATCCTCGGCGCGATCAACTTCATCACCACCATCTTCAACATGCGCGCGCCTGGAATGACGCTGCACAAGATGCCGCTGTTCGTCTGGTCGGTGCTGGTCACCGCCTTCCTTTTGCTGCTGTCGCTCCCGGTCCTTGCCGGCGCAATCACCATGCTGCTGACCGACCGCAACTTCGGCACTGCCTTCTTCGACGCGTCCAACGGCGGCAACGTGGTGCTCTACCAGCATTTGTTCTGGTTCTTCGGCCACCCCGAGGTTTACATCCTGATCCTTCCCGGCTTCGGCATGGTCAGCCAGATCGTCGCGACGTTCAGCCGCAAGCCCGTATTCGGTTATCTAGGAATGGCTTACGCGATGGTCGCCATCGGCGTGATCGGTTTCGTCGTCTGGGCGCACCACATGTTCACGACCGGCATGAGCGTCGATGAGAAGATGTATTTCACGGCCGCGACGATGATCATCGCCGTCCCGACGGGCGTCAAGATCTTCAGCTGGATCGCGACGATGTGGGGCGGATCGATCACCTTCGAGACCCCGATGCTGTGGGCGATCGGCTTCATCTTCCTGTTCACCGTCGGCGGCGTGACCGGAGTCGTGCTCGCCAATGGCGGGGTCGATAATTATATGCACGACACCTACTACGTGGTCGCGCACTTCCACTACGTGCTGAGCCTCGGCGCCGTGTTCGCGATCTTCGGCGGCTTCTATTACTGGTTCCCGAAAATGAGCGGGAAAATGTACAATGAAACGCTCGGCAAGCTTCACTTCTTCCTGATGTTCATCGGCGTGAACCTGGTGTTCTTCCCGCAGCATTTCCTCGGGCTCGACGGAATGCCGAGGAGAATCCCCGACTACACGCCCGCCTTCGCATATTGGAACAAGCTCTCGACCATCGGCTACATGATCACGGTCGCCGGCGTGGCGGTGTTCTTCGTCAACCTGTTCTGGTCGCTGGCTGCTGGCAAGAAGGCGCCAAACAATCCGTGGGGCGAGGGTGCGACGACGCTCGAGTGGACGCTGCCGAGCCCGCCGCCGTTCCACCAATATTCGACCCTGCCGCGGATCGACTAGTTCGTGACTCGCGACGGCCAACTCAATCTTTTCGTTGTTGGCGGACCGGTGGTATGGGCAAATGCTCGTCCCAATGGGAACGATGGGAGATGTTTATGCCCCAATTCGTGATTGAGCGGGAAATGCCGGGCGTGGGCCAGCTTGGAGCGGATGACCTCAAGTCTGCGTCGCAGACGTCATGCTCGGTCCTCAAGGACCTTGGACCGCAGATCCAGTGGGTCCATTCCTACGTGACCGACAACAAGATCTATTGCGTCTATCGCGCGCCCAATGAGGAAATCATCCGCGAGCACGCTCGGCTCGGCGGCTTCCCGGCGAACAAGATCTCCCAGGTACGCACGACGATCGACCCCACTACCGCTGAATAGCCCGCGCAACGGCACTGGTCGCTGAGGTCAAGACTCCTCGCCAGAGTCTTGTTATCTAAGCGTTCACGGGGGCTGTATGGCGGACGTGTTCATTTCCTATGCCCGGCCGGACGAACCGCACGCCGATCGCGTTGCGGAGGCGCTGCGCAAGGAAGGCTATGGCGTGTGGCGGGACGATGAGCTGCCGGCGCACCGCGCCTATGCCGAGGTCATCGAAGAGCGGCTGAAGAATGCACGGGCGATTGTCGTGCTGTGGTCGGCAGAGTCGGCGAAGTCGCAATGGGTCCGCGCCGAGGCCGAGTTCGGCCGCTCCGGCGGGACGCTGGTCCAGGCCGCGCTTGACGGCATCATTCCGCCGCTGCCGTTCAACCAGATTCAATGCGCCGATCTCAGCAGCTGGGCGGGCGACGACAGCGCCGGCTGGCGCAAGCTGGTGTCGAGCGTCAAGGCGCTCGCTCCAGTGATCAAGGCCGACGCCACGACGCGGCCGCGGGGTCACCGGCGCCAGCTGTGCATCTGCGTCCTGCCTTTCCAGAACATGAGCGGAGATCCCGAGCAGGAATATTTCAGCGACGGGATCAGCGAGGACATCACTACCGACCTGTCCAAGATCTCGGCGCTCGGCGTGGTCGCCCGCAACACCGCCTTCACTTTCAAGGGCCATGCGGTCGATATTTGTGAAATCGCGGCCAAGCTCGGCGTCAGCCACGTCCTCGAGGGCAGCGTGCGCAAGGCCGGCGGGCGGGTGCGGATCAACGCGCAGCTGATCGACGGCGACAGCGGCGATCACCTCTGGGCCGAGCGCTACGACCGCGACCTCGAGGATGTTTTCGCGATTCAGGATGAAATATCGAAGGCGATCGTCGCCGCACTGAAGTTGAAGCTCCTGCCCGAAGAGAAGAAAGCGATCGAGCAGCGCCGGACTACCAGCGCCGAGGCCTACAACCTCTACCTGCTCGCGCGGCAGTATTGGGTGACCGGCAACCACGGGGACGTTCGCCGGGAAGAGCGGGTCATGCGCATCTGCGGTCGAGCGGTCGAAATCGATCCCTATTACGCCGATGCCTGGGCGCTGTTGGCGATGGCGCAATCGAGCTTGCGCTACGGGTTTGGCCGCGACGTGGATGACGGCTTTGCCGCGGCCAACGCCGCGCTTTCGATCGACCCCGACATCCCCGAGGCGCGCCTGCCGATCGTCAAGCGCCACCAGGAGCGCGGAGATTTCGACGCTGCGGCCCGAGAGATGGAATTGGCCATCCGGCTGGGTCCCGAGTCCTGGGAGGTGAACAAGGAAGCCGGCCGATTCTATCTGAATAAGCGAGACGTTCCAGCGGCAACCGGCCACTACGAGAAAGCAGCGGAGCTCATGGAGAGCGACTTTCACGCCTGGGCGATGCTTTCGACTTGCTACCAGGCCTCGGGGGACACGGCGAAGCTCCGCGAGACGGCGAAGAGAATGGTCTCTCAATCGCAACTCGCCGTGCAGCAGGATCCGTCGAATGGCGCTGCGCTCGGGATCCTGGCGGGTGGCTACGCGCTGCTCGGAGAAAAAGAGAAGACCCGCGAATGGATCGACCGCGCACTTCTTGTCGATCCCGATAACCTCAACATGCGCTACAATTTCGCCTGCGTCCTCGCCGGCAATCTCGGCGATAAGGAAGGCGCGATCAAGATGCTCGAGTCGACGATTCCGATCGCAGGACCGCTTCAAGTGCGCATCGCCAACACCGACACCGACCTAGATTGCCTGCGCGACGACCCACGCTTCCAGAAGATGATGGATCAGGCAAGGAAGCGGGTCGGGATGGAACAGCCAAAGGCTGCTACTTCACCCGCGTAACCTTGACGATCTTGACCGGCGGGTCGAGCATCTGACCCTTCATCGCGCCTTCGCCCTTCGTATCGGAAACGGGCGCGTCGAAAATCTTCTTCACGACATCCATGCCTTCGATGACGTGACCGAAGGCGGCAAAGCCGTCGGGATCGCCCTGAGGGTCGCCAGCGTCGAACGCAGGCACGTCCGAGACGAGGATGAAGAAGTCGGAACGCGCGGTCCCAGGGCCCGCGGCAGCCATCGAGATGGTGCCGGCGACGTTGTGCAGGCCGGTCTTGCTCGTCGGCTCGTGCGCGATCGGCGGGAACAGCTTGCGGGCGTCGGATCGGATGCCACCCTGGACCAAGTTGCTCGTTGCGCTGTGCATCGCCCGGTAGAAATATTCTCCGTCCAGCCGGTGCGTATCGACATAATGGAGGAAGTTGGCCGTCGTGATGGGCGCGTGGCCCCGGTCCAGGGCCACCACGATCCGGCCGAGGCTGGTGTCGATCGCGACCGGGACGAGGTCCTCCTGCGCAGCGGGAGCTGGCGCCGCGGGCCGGACAGCTTGGGAGAGAGCGGGGGCGGCGAGGACCGCGAACAGCGCGGCGGCAAGGACTCGATGGTTCATGCCAGCCGCATAGCAAAGCCTGGATGAACCGCGCCACACAGGCTTTGTTCGGGCCTTTTCCTCTCAGACCCAACCTCTTATAGCCTCCGCCATGCCCACCCTGGAGTTGAGCAACCCGGCCGCGCTTCCGGCCGACTGGCGCGATTTCGTCGCGCTGACGAAGCCGCGCGTCATGAGCCTCGTGGTGTTCACCGGCCTGTGCGGGCTGCTGGTGGCGCCGGTGCGGCTACCGCCCGTACTTGGCTTCACCGCGATCCTCTGCATCGCGCTCGGTGCCGGCGCCTGCGGCGCGCTCAACCAATGGTATGAGGTCGAGGTCGACGGGAAGATGCGGCGCACGGCGAAGAGGCCGCTGCCCGCCGGACGGATGGACCGGCAGTCGGCGCTTCACTTCGGTGTCGGGCTTGGCGGCTTCTCGGTGCTGCTAATGGGGCTCGCGGCCAACTGGTTCGCGGCCGCGCTCCTCGCCGTCTCGATCCTGTTCTATGTGATCGTCTACACCGTGTGGCTGAAGCCGCGGACGGCGCAGAATATCGTCATCGGCGGCGCAGCAGGTGCATTCCCGCCACTCATCGGCTGGGTCGCTGCGACCGGCCATGTCGCGGCTCTGCCGTTGCTGTTGTTCGCCATCATCTTCCTGTGGACTCCGCCGCACTTCTGGGCGCTGTCGCTGTTTGTCCGGTCGGATTATGCGGCGGCCGGGATACCGATGCTGCCGGTGGTGGCGGGGCTGCAAAGCACGCGGTGGCAGATTCTGCTCTACAGCCCGCCGATGGCAGCCGCGGCCGTCGCGCCGTGGCTGCTCGGCCTCTCCGGTCCTGTCTACGGGGCTTGCGCGACGCTGCTGAGCTTGGTCTTTCTCGTGCTCGCGCTGCGAGTTGCCGCCAATCGCGCCAGCGAGCCCTCCAGCATGGACGCCGAGAAACATCTGTTCGCTTATTCGGTTTTCTATCTATTCGCCCTTTTCACGGTCCTCGTGGCCGACCGGTTCCTGCCATGGTGAGACCCGAGGACGAGGTCATTCGCCAACGCCAGCGCGAGCGGGCGCGGGTCACGGCGCTGCTGCTCGCGGCCTTCGTCGTACTGTTGTTCTTCATCACCATCGCCAAGACGGGAATGAACTGGTGAGCCCGAACGCGCGGACCGCGTTGATCATGGCCGGCCTCGTCGCTTTCATGGCCGGCCTCGCAGCCGCATCGCCGCCGCTCTACCGCACGTTCTGCTCGCTGACCGGGTTCGGCGGGACGCCGCTAAGGGCCGAGAAGGCGCCAGGCCCAGTCGCGGGCCAGGTCAGCGTTCGCTTCGACGCCAACACCCACCCCGGTCTGCCGTGGCGCTTCGAGCCCGAGCAGAACACGATCGAGGTGAGGCCGGGAGCGCAGACGAAGATTTTCTATCGAGCGCAGAACCTCAGTGCTCGGGCCTGGACGGGCCAGGCGGCCTACAATGTCTCGCCCGACCAGGCCGGGAAATATTTCAAGAAGATCCAGTGCTTCTGCTTCACCGAGCAGACGCTCAAGGCCGGCGAGAAGGTCGATATGCCGGTGGTGTTCTTCGTCGATCCCAAGATCAAGCAGGATCCCGATACGAAGGACATCGACCAGATTACGCTTAGCTACACGTTTTACCCTGCTGGATAATCCGCAAACGGGCCGCTAGAGCCCGTGCCAATCGAAGACGAGGGAAGCCGCAGAATGGCCGGTGCGAAGAACCACGATTACCATCTCGTAGATCCCGATCCGTGGCCGATCATCGGCGCGGCTTGCGGAGGCGCGCTGTTCACGGGCGCCGTGATGTGGTTCCACGACAACCGCTTCGGGGTACCCCTGATGATTCTCGCCTTTCTCGGCGTGATCATCACGATGATCAGCTGGTGGTCGAACACCATCAAGGAAGCTCATACCGGCTATCATACTCCCGTCGTCCAGCTTCACCTGCGCTACGGAATGATCCTGTTCATCGCCTCCGAGGTGATGTTCTTCCTCGCCTGGTTCTGGGCCTTTTTCGACAGCTCGCTCTTTCCCTCCGCGGTCGATGCGGTCGGCGGCGTGTGGCCGCCCAAGGGCACCGAAGTGCTCGACCCCTGGGGATTCCCGCTTCTCAATACGATGATCTTGCTGTGCTCTGGAACGACCGTGACCTGGGCACACCACAGCCTCATCCACGGCGACCGCGACGGTCTCAAGCTCGGGCTCTGGCTGACGATCCTGCTCGGCCTGACCTTCACGAGCGTGCAGGCCTATGAATATGCGCACGCGCCGTTCGCCTTCAAAGGCAGCATCTACGGCTCGACCTTCTTCATGGCGACGGGCTTCCACGGCTTCCACGTCATCGTCGGAACGATCTTCCTGACGGTATGCCTGATCCGCTCCTACAAGGGCGACTTCACGCCCAGGCAGCATTTCGGCTTCGAGGCGGCGGCCTGGTACTGGCATTTCGTCGACGTCGTGTGGCTGTTCCTGTTCACGTCGATCTACGTCTGGGGCGGCTGGGGCGCGCCGCACGCGGGGTGAGCCCTTCCCGTCCCGCAGACGGGCGGGGGTTCCTTGTTGGCAACTGTCCCTGCTGCGGGGCGCACACGCTCTTTTCGGGCTGGCTGGCCTTTGCCCCAAAATGCGCCGCCTGCGGCCTCGACTTCTCGAGCTTCAACGTCGGGGATGGGCCGGCTGCTTTCCTGATTTTCATCGTCGGGACGATCACCGTCGTCGCGGCGCTCGTGGTCGACGGGGCTTTCTCGCCGCCCTGGTGGATCCATCTCATCTGGATACCCGTCGCGACCGTGCTGACCATCGGCGGCTTGCGCGTCTCAAAGGCCTGGCTGGTGACGCAGGAATATAAGCACCGTGCGCGCGAAGGACGGATCGCCGAATGACCAGACGCGTGCCGCTCATTCCGACACTGTTGGTCGCGATCGTCGCCGCGGGATGCATCGCTGCCGGTGCTTGGAACCTCCAGCGCGCGAAGTTCCATCAGGCGGAGCTTCAATCCTACCAGGCGGCCAGCCGCCTGCCGCCCATTGTCTTCCCGACTGTGCCGCTGCGCGATAACGAGTTGCCCGTCTACCGACACGCAACGGGTAATTGTCTCCGGGTCGCCGGACGCCGAACGTCGGTCGGCGAAAATCAGGCAGGAGAACCGGGCTTCGCCATCATCCTCGATTGCGTAACCGGCGCCGAAGGGCCCGGAATGAGCGTTCAGGTCGGTTGGTCGAAAGACCCCAATGCGACGACGAGCTGGACCGGTGGACTCGTCAGCGGTGAAATCGTCCGTGACAAGCTCACACGGATCAGGCTGGTTGCGGCCACGCCCGCTCCGGGTTTGGCCGCGACTGCGCCGGTCAAGGCTGCAGTAAGCGTTTCTCCGCAGCAGAACCGCGGCTACGCCCTTCAGTTCTTCAGCTTCGCCGTGATTGCGCTCGTCATCTACGTGCTGGCATTGCGCAAGCGTTGGTCCGAGAATGCGGCAAGCCCGCAATGATGCAGCTGACCACTCTTGCCAACGGCCTCAGGGTCGCGAGCCGGCCGATGCGCAGCGTCGAGACAATTGCGGTTGGCCTTTACGCAGCGATCGGGTCGCGCAACGAGCCCGCGCACCTCAACGGCGTCGCCCATCTGTTCGAGCATATGGTGTTCAAGGGTGCCGGCGGCCGGTCGGCGCGCGAGATCAGCGAGCTGGTCGAGGATGTCGGCGGCGATCTTAACGCGTCGACGGACCGCGAGCTGACCGCTTTCTATCTCAGCCTCCTTGCTGCGGACCTGAAGCTCGGCGTCAACCTGCTAGCCGACCTCATCCAGCGCCCGCATTTCGAGGCAGCGCACCTCGAGCTCGAGAAGAAGGTCGTTCTGCAGGAGTTGGCCGAAGCGCAGGATACCGCTTCTGATGTCGTCTTCGACCTCCTGCAGGAGGCGGCGTTCGGCGGCCAGGCGCTTGGACGGTCGGTCCTTGGCGAGGAGCAAACCATCCGCGCCATCACGACGGACGACCTATACGGCTGGCTCTCATCCCAATACGTCCCGCAGTCCCTGGTCCTCGTCGGGGCCGGCAAGCTCGAGCACCAGCGCTTGGTCGACCTCGCAGAGGCCGCGTTCGGCTCGATGCCGCCCGCTGCCGTGCCAGCGCAGCCGCCGGCAGACTTCACCGGCGGCAGTCGCTTTGGACGCCGCAAGAGCCCTCAGGCGCATATCGCGATCGCCATGGCCGCGCCCGAATGGGGCTCGTCCGATGCCTATGCCTCGCAGATGTTCGCCGACGTGGTGGGCGCCGGATCGTCGTCGCGCCTCTTCCAGGAGCTGCGCGAGGAGCAGGGGCTCGCCTATTCGGTCGCGAGCGGCGCGCAAAATTACGCCGATGCCGGCCTGTTCTGGAGTTACGTCGCAAGCGACCGCGGCGATGCGGGGCGCGTACATCAGGAAATAGAGCGCGTACTGGCGGAGGCCGCGGCGGGGTTGGAGCAGCGTGACCTCCAACGCGCGCGGGCGCTCGCCAAAGCGGGCATGATGATGAGCCTCGAAAGCTGCTGGGGACAGGCCAGCTACCTGGCGACGCGGCTGCTCCGCGACGGCGCGCTGATTGAGCCCGCGGAGATCGTCGCTCGACTCGACCGGGTGAAGCTGGACGAGGTGCGGGCGGTCGGCACTCGGATGCTCGCCGGTCCCCGGGCCGTGGCGAGCGTCGGCGCCAAGGTCGCGCTGGCGGCGTGAGCGAGCTCGCGACGATTGTCGCCGAGCCCTGGGCCGACTGGGGGCTGATCGACTGCGGCAGCGGGCAGAAGCTTGAGCGCTATGGCCCGTACCAGGTCGTCCGCCCCGAGCCGCAGGCGATGTGGTCGCCGGCAAGGGACGACTGGGACCCGGACGCAACGTTCGTCCCCGGTTCGGACGAGGAAGGCGGCGGGCGCTGGGTCCAGCACCGTGCGGTGCCCAGGCAATGGGAGCTGTCACGAGGAGCGGTGCGGTTCAATGCCTCGCTGACGCCCTTCCGCCATCTCGGCTTCTTCCCCGACATGGCGCCGCAATGGGACTGGATGCGAGAACGGGCTGCGGACGCCGACGTGCTCAACCTGTTCGGATATACCGGTGTCGGCACCCTGCTCCTGAGCGAGGCGGACGCGCGGCTGGTGCATGTCGACGCATCGAAGAAATCGGTCGAGCAAGGCAAGGAGAATGCCCGGCTTTCCGGCATGCAGGAACGCCCGATCCGCTGGATGGTCGACGACGCCACCAAGTTCACCGCGCGCGAGGTACGTCGTGCCCGCCGCTACGACGGAATATTGCTCGATCCCCCCAAGTTCGGCCGGGGGCCGACCGGCGAGATTTGGCGGCTCGAGGAGAATCTCGCCCCGCTGCTCGCCGACTGCCGAAGACTGCTCGACGAGGACAGCCGGTTTCTGGTGCTGACCGTCTACGCCGTGCGCATGTCCGCGCTGGCGATCGGCGAGCTGGTGAACCAGACGCTTGGCGACCTCGGCGGAACCGTCAAAGTTGGTGAGATGACGGTGCGGGAGGAAGCGCGGGGGCTTCTGCTTCCGACGGCGATCTTCGCGCGCTGGTCTAGGTCCGGCTAGCGCGGATCGCGGCGCCCGCGACGAAGGGCGCGCCGGCCAGTAGCAGGATGGAAATTGCCGCTTCCAAAGCCATCGCCTGATTGCCGCCGCTCGTGCAGAATGCAGCCGCGAAAATCAGCAGCGGGACTGCCAGCGGCAGGAGGATCAATCCGGCAATCGATCCGGTACGCGGCAGTCCGGCGGTCAGCGCCGCGACAGCGACTGCGAGCGCGGCAAGACCTGGGGTTCCAATCCACACCGATAGCAGCAATCGGGCGAGAGCCGACCCATCGATGTGGAGCAGGGCCGCGGCAGGGAAGGCAGCGACGAATAAAAGCGGACCGAAGGTCAGCCAGTGCGCTGCAATCTTGCAGGCAGCGATCGTCTCGTCGGCGACACCGTGAAGCAAAAGCTGGTCGAGCATTCCGTCGGCGCGGTCGGGCTCGACCAGCCGCTCGATCGGGAGCAGCGCTGCGGTGAGCGCGGCGATCCACAGCGCACCGGCACCCACGCGCGAGAGTAGCAGGGCGTTGGGGCCGATCGCGAAAGGGACTAGCGTCGCGACCAGCAGGAAAAAGGCGATCGGCAGCCAGGCGGCGCCGGTGAAGCCGCGGCGGACATCGCGGAGAATGAGCGCGCCGATCACGCCATGTTCCCTTGGTGAAGCTCGATCTTGCGCCATTCGCCGCCGAGCCGCTGATGCGAGGCGGCGAGGACCGCTCCGCCGGATTCCAGATGACGCTCGACGAGGAGGCCCAGCTTCTTCGCCCCATCGCTGTCGAGCGCGTTGAGGGGTTCGTCGAGGAGCCACAGGCGTGCACTCGAGGCGGCGACGCGGGCGAGCGAGGCCCGTTTGAGCTGCCCCGAGGACAGCAGCCTGACCGGTACCAGCCCGAGATGGGTAAGCCCGAGCGCCTCCATGGCGCGCTCGGGCGAGGCGTTCCAGAACTGGAGTGCGCGTCCCAGCGGCAACTCGCGGTCCAGCGCCGCCGCATCGTCGGCGAGGGCAAGGGGGGACCGGTCGACGCTGCCCGCTTCTACTCGCAGCAGTCCGGCAGCAAGCCGGAGCAGGCTCGACTTGCCGCTGCCATTCGGGCCGGTGACCTGGAGCCGGTCTCCGGGATCGACCTTAAAGGTCAGATGCTCGAACAGTAGCCGCCCGCCGCGGCGAAGGGTCACGTCTTCGAAGCGCAGCAGCGGCTTCACTCGGCCCCGTCCTCGAGCGCGTGCATGTCATCGTCTGAAAAGCCGAAATGATGCCCGACCTCGTGGATGACGATGTGGCTGACGAGCTGCTCCAGGCTGACTCGGGTCGATTGCCACTCGGCGAGGATCGGCCGGGTGTAGAGGGTGATCCGCTCGGGCAAGATGCCGGAATGGCTAACGCTCCGGTGATTGAGCGAAACGCCTTCGTAGAGGCCGCTCAACTGCATCGGGTGGGTGAGGCCGACACGGCGCGCGGTCTCGGGGTCGGCGACCGGCTCGATCGCGAGGACGATGTCACGGAGGCTCTCGGCGAACGGTGAGGGCAAGCGTTCGAGCGTCCGCCGAGCGATCGCGTCGATGTCGGCTTCGGACGGCATTCGGCCGGACAGGCGTTCCGCGGGCGTCATTGGGCCAAGGACCTAGGGACGGTCGTTACGCCCGGCAACCTTGCCCAGTCTGGGATCGCCGCTTAGATGCGCGCCTTCCAAGGCAAATTGCGGAGCGGTGGCCGAGTGGTCGAAGGCGCTCGCCTGGAAAGTGAGTATACGGCAAAACCGTATCGAGGGTTCGAATCCCTCCCGCTCCGCCACTTCCGCCAGGCTTGGGCTACCGTTGGGACCGCGCTTCAATAATCCTCGACCAGGTTGGTTTCTTCGCGGGTGCGGCGGACGCGGTTGCCGAGGCGGTTGAGCGCAGTCCGCAGTGCCGACGGGGACGACACGAGCAGCAGGCTGGCGAGCATGCGTGGGTGGAGCATCTGCCACGGCTCGGCGCCGAGAGTACGCCCAAGCTGCCGGCGGACCCATAGCCGGTCGGCGCTGTTCAGCCTGAGCGCGATCCACGCATGATTGCGGCAGGCGACCGCCCGCAAATGGCGGAGGTTCGGAAGATATCGGACGGGGAAATCCGGGTGATCCGCCATCCGCTCCCATACCTCCAGCATCATGTCGTGATTGCGCTGAATAGCCTTCCCGATGTTCGCATCATGCTCGCGCAGCTCGACAGTCGGCTTGGGATCGAAGTGGAACTTCCAGCGCATCGCGATCCGGAAGAAGACCATCTCGGCATCGGCGAACAGGTCGTCGTGGAACGGATAGCGCGCGAAGCATTCGCGCCGGGTCAGCGGCGACGACATGTCGATCAGCCCGTCGTAAAGCCGGTCGAGCATCCCGGGAATGAGGTCGCCGCTGAGCCCCAGGCTCGGATAGAGCCAGCGCCTCCCGGTCAGCTGGTTGAAGCGCACCGCCGGTGCATAGACGACGCCATAATCGTCGGGCAGCTCGGCGAAGATCGCCAGCTGCCTTTCCAGCTTGTCGGGCAGGAACCGGTCGTCGGAATAAAGCACGGCGACAAACTCGCCTCTCGCCGCGGCGATCCCTTCGTTGAGGCGGCTAGACAGCGTCCGATTATCATCGTGCATCACGAGGCGAATGCGGGGGTCGCTGTAGGACTGCATCACCGTTCGGCTGCCGTCGGTCGAGCCGTTGTCGATCAGGATCAGCTCGAAGTCGCGGTGAGTCTGCGCGAGGACGCTGTCGATTGCCTCGCCGATGTAGCGCTCGTGATTGTAGCAGTTGAGGACGACTGAGACGGTGGGGGTCACGCCGCCGGCGAGCCCATCCGCTCCGCGCAGCGCTCGAGGTGCTCGAGCGTGTCGATGCTGTACCATTTCTGAGGCTCAACGCGTGACACGTACATCTGCCGCTCCTCGATGAGTTCGCTCCAGATGTCGCCGAAATCA